>Ga0214545_1000135_pt1 | contig 89108 bp, 40 predicted proteins | sample CNSS4metaG_FD_160064 | JGI IMG/M metagenome (GOLD analysis project Ga0214545, IMG submission 160064) | Root nodule microbial communities from cowpea collected in UCLA plant growth center, Los Angeles, California, USA - CNSS4 | ecosystem: Host-associated > Plants > Roots > Nodule | place: USA... | reverse complement strand
TGTGACTTGCCACCTAAGCAAGTCACACTTGTCTTGCCATGGGAAGCTAACTCTCATCCTTGGAGAGCAAGTTTGAGAAGCTTCTAGGCTTTTCTAGAGTAGACACACTACTTTTGGCCCATTTGGCTTAATTCCCCTTTTTGGTCCAAAATTACTTCTAAAGCACAATTTCCTCTAAGGCCCAATACATGGCAAAAAAAAACCCTATTTTACTGGGCCCAAAATAAAATCCTAATCTAGTATTTAAACAATGTTGGCCCAAAAGATAAAAGCTTAGGCCCTCTCAACAGTTGAGGATCACTCTTCTTGTCTGCATTTGGCCAAGGCTGGCGTTTGTCATCAATATTATAAAAGGTCACAACAATATAGTTATGCACACATTAGTGTATTAGATGTAAAATATTTTTCATAAGACTTACCAAAATGTCACTTATTGAAGCATCAAGTAGCTCATCCACCAAATACAACATTCCTGTCAGCCAGCCTAATCAATGAAAAATACCAATAAAAAAATTAAAACTTTGAAAAGATATATCTAAATCAAGTGAGGCTCTACAAAATCAATCCAAGAATTGTACTTATATAAACCTGCACTATACACATTCATCCATGAAATCAATTACTTTTGCTCATAAAGTTAGATACACTTTCATGTATTTTTGTCAAATGTTAGAAACAAGAGTTAGATTAACATTATTTACCTTAGTTCCATTAGGGACAAGAATCTGTAGGATTCTTGAGGTGCAAATATGAATGTAAAAATATAAATACTACTTTGTACCAAAAGAACATAGGTGGTACGTGGTGGTTGGACAATTATTTAATGCATGTTTTTATGGTTGTCACAGAATTGGCATATTCATCAAGGGCCACCACTAAGTACTGTATTGTCCTTGATCTCCCTGCATTGCATCACTTCGGACTTTGCAATTAGAAAACTATCTCAATTATCAAAAAATTCCAAAATCATAAAACAACATAAGAGACCTAATATGCTACTTAGTAACAAATGAACTAAGAATACTATTAGAGAAAATAAGAGAATAAAAGAGATCACCAAAGTACAGAGAGAATATAAGTGTTTCTTTATAGCATGGTAGCTCATATCCAAGTATTCATTAATCACAAATGGTTTCATCAAATCATAAAGTTGAATGCTAATGAATAAGAAGCATTTGATTGACACGTAAAGATCATCCTATATCCCAAAGCAATACTATATTGTGATACACTTCCAATTAAAAAAAAAAAACCCAAACTACACCACCACAAAGAAAAACCAAACTAAACAACATCATTCTACATTAAAAAAAGGTGAATATAACAGGAAGAAAAAAAATAGCAAAGAAGCAATTAAAAATTCCATATTTTTAATAAATAAAAAAGAATACACTCATAAAATAAAACAATAAATTGTAAAGTAAGCAAACAATAATATAATATGGACACTACTCTAATGTTTGTGGGAAGCAGGCATTGGATGATATACACTCACAATTTGGTGAAATGAAGAATTAGTCAAATAAAGTAAGATAAAGTCTTCAACTTCATCCAAGGAAAATCAATCAAGAATAATCATGGGAGTTGATTTGATTATCTCTCTCTTCTTTCTTGCACTCTAATATATTTAACTTATTGATTGGGCAACAACTGAAGAAGCATCTTGTAAGACCCAAAAAATTTAGATAATTAAATAGATAATTATTTAATAAATGCGGCTAGTGGGAACCTTTATGGTAATTAATGCCAAAATTAATGACAAAGAATAATATTAGCTTAAGTGGTTAAGAGTACTTGGTTACTATAGAGGGAATTAGGTTCGAGTCTTATGTATGACATTAGGGTATTAGTTTAATTGTTATTATTTTAATAATAATATGCTTGATCATGAGGAGTGATAATATAATTCTAGAATTATAAAGATTATCATGAAACATGATTTGGTTTAGTTGGTTGTACACTTGAATTGCAATTATGTGGTAATGGGTTCAAACCTTGACTTAAGCAAAATAAGTTTCTTTTGCCAAATTCCTTTTTAGCATGAATGAGGGAAATCAGAACACTATGAGGGGAGGAAATTCAGAATAACCACTAGGTGAGAGGAAGAGCTAAACGGGGGGAAAAGCACGAGAAGGATTCGTGGATAAAAAAGCTTGCTTAAGTTTTGCAATTGGAGCACGAATTACCAAGTTAGGGGAGCTACACTTACTGCTTTAACCTTTAATTATATAATTGTGTAATGTATGAGATGCATTTGTGTGTTTTGTTTTTGCCAATTTTATAGATTTTTCATGTTTCTAGAATTTTCCAGAAACCGCCAGGCGACTCATGATGTTTGAACTAAGATTTTGGGTGCTTGATAATCTCTTGATTTGGTATGTGGGTTAATAGAAATTGAATTATCATGATTTTGCTTTGAAGATATATTAATTTTGTGATATTTTTCGTCGTATAATGCATGAATATATGCCTTTGCATGATCAAATTCTTCCTGTGTTTGCGTTTCTGGAGAATTTCCAAAAACCGCCTAGCAGCGTGTGAACTGCCGCCAGGCGACTCGTGTTAAAACAACCCAGTTTTCGGGTTTTTGTTAAGAACCACCTGGCAGTGAAGAGTTGTTGCCAAGCGATGCGTGTGGTGTTTTATTTACAAAAATGCTATTTTTCATATTTTTGCGGAGCAGGTATTGTCGGGCGCTGGTTTTGTACCGCCAGGCGCCAGGTTCTTGACTTCTGGGCACTAGGTGCCACCATTTTTCTAGTCTGTGCAATTTTTGTAAAACAGGATTTCCTGGTTTGTTAACCGTTTGATTTAGGTGAAATTTTGATAGGTGGTCCATAACATCTAGTTCTTCACTTTGAATGGTGGAGATTTGATTTAGATGTCAATAACTAGAGATATATGTTACTCATGATTGCTCGTTTTGAAGTCTTTAAAATGCATGAATAAACTCTTGATAATTTTAAGTAACTACAAATGTGGCATGAGTTACATGAATACTAATATGTATGACTATAAGACTTGGAGCATGTTGTGTGGAATGTGGCATGTTTCCATTAGTAAATGAAGGAAAACATGGTAGACATGATAATAATTGATTTGGTAGCATGATTAAATGTGTGCATTATGATTTAATCATAGTATTATGATTGGATAATCGTATATGTGCTATGATTTGTACGTATTGTGCGATTGGGGTCCCTTAGGACCTGTTGCCAAAAACCAGTAGCATTGCGCTACAAGTATGGCGCTTGGCAGTGCAAGGTGAGCCGCTTGGCGGCTGCGATAGATACCGAAAATAGTGGCAGTGGCCACTGCACGTGCATGGCGCCTGGCGACAGGGTTGGTTCCGCTAGGCGAAAGTTGTGTGTCAGAAGTATTGGAAGGCGCTTGGTGCCAGGTGGTCAAGAACCAAGTTCTGCCTAGCAACACGAGAGGTGCGCCAGGTATTTTTAGATGTAGAGTTGGATCGCGAGGAGGATTTTTACACCGCTTTGGATGGAGGTCATGAGATGATGCTTTGTTGGGGGCCCAATTACGAGTGTAACTTGTATTGGGGTAACAAGTTGCCACTTAAGGTTGTAGCCTGGTGGTTTTGGAATTCTAGTGGAGTGTGCAAGATTGTGGCTCGTACAGTGAGGTTCCGAAAGATTGCCCTCTTCAGTGTAACTGATTGAGTTTAGTAGTCTGGGGACAACTACAGACTATGGTTCGTTTTGGGAAACTCTACTTGGTGTCACGGATTGTGGTTGTGACAATTTATTCCCGCGTGTGGACCACTAGGTGGTGGCTTGTAGTCGGAAGGGGCGAGTAGACACTCGTGCAGCAAAGACCAATCAGTGTACTCATCAAAGGACGTAGAATTAAGATGCGTCCAACAAAATGTTTGGGATTTGATTTGTTTTATTAATTCATGTTAACACTGGTTTTGGTTTTGATTTGTTTTATTAATTCATGTTGTATTTCATTTTTATCTGAGCTCACCCTATCTGTTTGTGTTTAGCGATGATCATGTAATGCATTATACGAGAGCAAATGATGTTGTAGGTGGTGCTGGTGAGAAATAGCATCAGAGAGAGGGTTAGCTAGGAAAAGCTTTTACTGGAGTTTTATCATTATTGTTTTTATGAACTTTGTAAACAATATTTTTTTACTGATTATGAATTTAGATATTGTATTGAAGTTTTATAAATTATAGTTTTTTGGATAATTTTTGATTTAAAAAATGTTTTTAAAATTTCTCGCGTCTTTGGGAAATGAAATATAATAAATGAGGTTTTCGTCATATTTCCTAAAATTATTATTTAAATTAGCAATATCCGACGGGATGTTACACATCTTGTAATTAGATATTGATTAATATATTTAACTCATTGATACCAATAGTGTTAAAAGACAAATGAACAACTTAGCATTACCCTCGTTTTTCTGTAAGCAGCCATAATTTCTTCAAGTGTTCTAAGTCTTGACTGAACATCACCCTTATTTGTGCCATCTTCAAATAATTTCTCCTATCTCAAAACTTATCTACAACAGAAGGAAGAACCTCTTACCAGTCCTTGTAGTAAAAATGTGATAAATGTTTTGAAACTGATTTACCTTAATATTTTTCCAACCAGGGTCATTGTTCAACCTAAGATGAACATAGTAATGGAAGTGCAGTTGACAAGACAGTCACAAACTCAATTCTAGGAGTAATGACATTTGAATCCAAAGTATGTCCCCTGAACCTTGCTTCTTCAGAAACCTAAACATAAGAGAAAAGAAGGCAAATATGACCAAAATTATTAGGCACAAACAAAACCAAATCATTTAAACATCTTTGTTGGAAGTTTAGAAAAGTAAATGGGAGAAAGGAATGTGGAAAGAATCAGTTCAAGACTACCAAAGTATGTAAAGAGATCAGGTATCCTCTATGTCAAACAGTCGACCACTTATGAAAGAATGATACTGGATAGGTGTTAAGAAACTCTCTATAATTGATTCATTGAATTCCCTAAAACACAAAAATGGGAAAGAAAAAAAATTCTACTGATTGTTAACCTTTCAATGAGATAGAAGTATCACAAACCCTGACTACCTTCAATTGTGAATTGCTAAATGTTCTGCATTGGAATAATACATTAAAACTTACATGGAATTACTTCCTGTCTAGCACACACGAAAATTTTATGACATCCTGGATTACAAATTGCAATTCATCTCTAGATTATTATAATAAAATACAACAAGTAATTGAGCAACTCACTAACTTGCAATGAATACAAAACTTTCTACATGTGTCTAGGTATAATACTATATAATATGATAATAGCATCTAACTTCATTCTTGTCTTCATTATCACACATGTCCAGCTCTTTTCACCAAACAAAATCACAAAAATTAGCATAAAAACAAATGACCAAATGTTATACAGTTACAGAGCCAACTGTAGTGAACGATCCTGTTGTACAAGAATGTTCTTAGTGTGAATGTTAATAGTTTTGTCCCACTTCCACTGGATCAAACAAATGCTCAAGCTCTTGACAGGTGTGTACATAATGTCTTGTTCAAAGATTAAACTATTTTTCTCTTGCCATAGCTAGAAAGATGTAGAAATTCAACTATGAACACGTGAAGCAATTTTGAACTAACAAAGCAATTGTGTTCCACCAAGCATCCATAAACCCCTAACGCAAAGACCATAGGCACTGAACCCATAAAGTAGCCAGTCTCAAATGCACAGTAGATCTGGAAGGAAAGTGCACCTCTTAAGAAGAAATCTCTTAACAAAAATAAGCATTACACTGAGTGTTAGATGAATAAGCGAGCTAACATGTGAGAAATTGAGAAAGTGAAAAAAATTTTTAGAAAACTAAAGAGGGAAAACAAAAAATTGTTACTAATTGAAACTTCTGATTGTGAGACGAAGATCTTGAGTTTGATAGATGAAGATTTGTTGAGAGGTGGACGACATTTTAGGGCACACGAGCATAGTGATATGAGTATAGGATAAACTAAGAAGAGAGGAAAGTAAAAAAAAATGAAGAGAAGGAAGTTACAAAAATTAGAAGAAAGAAAACGAAAAAAATGAGGCGGGAATAAAATGCAAGGGAAATTTTCTGGGGTTTGTGAAACGAACCGCTTATACTTCTAGGGGTTTCGAAAACCTCCATGAGATGTATCATTTATTGGAGGTTACTATAACCTCAAGAAATAAATCCCAAGTAAAATTAAATTTTGTTGTAGTGAAAAGAGAAATTAAACCTAAATATTTTTATTATTTATTATCTATTAACATTAAATGTTGTACTTTATAAAATAAATAAAAAATACACAATTTAGTTTTGATTAATTCTTAAAATATAATATTTATAATTAAAAATTTTAATAATTTTCCAAAATATATATATAATTAAAAAAATTTCAAAATTTGGGAGGCTATGCCCCCTCCTTACCCCCAAAATCATCCGCCACTAGGCTCAAGGAAGAAGATGAGGATGAATGCAACCCACTACCCGGGAGATTGCCATGAACTCCAACCTCGAAAGATATGTAGTGAGGGTTTTCTAAAGTGTCGATCCAATGATGAAGCATTAAGGATCATATTAATGCCAATTGTGAATTAGATGGAGGCATCATTAGGAATTGAAGGAGAACTTGAGATCGAAAGAAAACTGTTCCTTCCAACCCTGCCAAACCGTTTTTATTTTTAATTTTTGAATTTAATTTAAAAAACAAAAATAATTAATAAGTTTTATTTTTATTTTACTTTTAATTTTAAAACACAAAATCCTTATTTTACTTAACTTTTAAAATCATAAATTAAAGAAACCTTATTAATCAATTTTATTATTTTTTAAGACAATTTATTTTTATCCTTTTCCCATGAAGTTTTTGGCTCACTCATCTCACAAGGTTAGATTACTTCCTTATGTCAATCCTTAACTACAAAACTATCCTATACTGTGTCAATTTTGTTGTTATAAGTATTCTCATGGTTCTTTTTTTTCTTTCCCCGCACTCTCAATTTTCAAAAATAATTTCAAGAGTGTGTTTGTTCTTTTTCTACATAGTTCGTAATCCAACCATATCTAAAAGGTATTTACATTCCATACTAATTTACCTAAGACATGCATAATTGATTATTAAACAAATAATTTAAAACAAAATTTTAAAACTAAAATTGAAATTAAATTGAAAAAAAAATTGTTTTATTGGTTAATTATGGTGGTGGCTCTTTTACTTCTCTTCTTGATGATCATTTGCTAAATTCCTAGTTTTAGGAATTATCTCATTATTTCCCTTTCTCACATTTACCTCAGTTTATATTCACTCCTCGTTTTCTCTTCTCTTCTTTGTTTCATATTTTTTATCAATGGTGAACTAGTTGATGTTATCAAATTAACGCTACTCAACCACTGGCACTCAATTTTGCAGTGTTTTTCCTTTCTTAAAATTTAGTTTTAATTTAAATAAATGTGGTTGTCTCTTTCATTAATTAGTTTTTGTTGATTGTTTAGAAAAATAGTATTTTTATTAAAATGTGTTTAAAATGTTAGTTTTAATAGCATTGTGTTTCATTTAGTTTGTCCTTCAACTTTCTCCTTTTAGAATAAATTTGTTTTGCCAGGAATCCTTTATTTTTTTTCTTAAAAAAATTGCTCCTGAACCCCTAATCTAATCTTTTCCTTTTTCAGTGATGCCCCTAGTGGTTTTACAGCTTGGATTAGCTCGCTCTTTATCAGAACGCATGTTTCACTAAAAGAGGAAGATTCTTTGGATGCTGATTTGAGAGAGAGGAAGCACAAGATTTCCATCATGAACCAGAAGCCTCAAAGCACGAGCAAATATGATGTGCAGCCCTGATTCGGTGATGCACAAATTTGATCCAAAGAAAAAGCGAGCTTGATGCTGCAATCGAACGTGCGAGAGTGGGGATGGAGGTGATTCGAAACCTGATTTGTGATGAACGAACGAGAGCTGATCAAGGTTGATCAAGGATGCCACGAAATGGGGTGGAGATCCATGATTCAGGTTCGGATTTGGGTTAAAGAAACAAGATGGGTTAGGTTTTGTTGCATTTTCTAATTTGCATTTGTGAGGGGTTTAAAAGGGTAGCTTTTAGGGTTTTTGTGAGGAGCCTTAGGGAGAGTGCAAGAAGGAGAGAAATTTTGAGCTAGGGTTCGAGGTCTTATGCAAGGGAGAGAAAGTTCACTGTAAGAGGGGTTTTTCATTAGTGTGTGAGTAGTTTAATTTGGTAGATCATGAGCACAAATTGGCCGGGATTGCTAAGTGAGTTCCCTTCCTGAGGGTGCTTCTATGGAGGTATCATGATTGGTCATGCATTCATCATCAGTATTGTATCTACATTTTGAGCTAATGTGAATCTGACCAATTTTTGTTGCATGCTTTGCCACTGTCACGTGCTGATTCACTGTTGTTACACACTTGCATTGGCATTTTTGCCGGCATAGTTTTAAATTGTTACATTTGCTAGTGGTTTTCAATTCTGATAGCATATGCCTTAGTTTGAACTCATTTTTTATATAACCTGGTTTGATATGAATTAAAATCGAAGATCCTGCTGCTATCTTGTGAGTATTCCATTGCTAAGATCAAATCTGGTTTCTGATGTTGTTTTTGGTCTGCAGTAGTGTTTTACACTGATATATATAATATATATATATATATATATATATATATACATATATATATATATATATATATATTGCAATTTATTGCAAAAGTAGTTGCACCGAGAGCGTGCATGATTTTTTCCATCATTTCGGATGCAAATATGGTGCACTATTGCAACCATATAATTTAAATGTTGGCATTGTTATGGATATTCTTTTTCTCTCGCAAGCCATGGGTTTGGTCCTTTATGCCCCCATCCACCATTTATAAATAAAGCATTATTCTCTTCCTTCAAACACACACTTCCCTACTCTTATTCACTCTCTCTAGTTCTCTCCTTCTTTCTCTCTTATATTTGTTCTCTCATTTTGGATTTATTTATTTACACTTTTTTAAGAGTTATTTTGCTAGTTTTGAGATCCTTGGAAATTCTGATAAGTTCATGTTATATCCTGGGGGGCTTGTACAATACACCGCGGATAAGTCCTTAAGGGTAGTGAATTTACACGTCTCGGGAACTCTTTTGGTTCGTGATTATTGTTAGCTACTACAACAATCTTAAGGATTTATGGCTGACAACAACAACAACAACACATCCCCTATGGAGAATCCAAATACTATTTCCGGAGCTCAGACAGTCTTTGCGAAACCCTTTCCGGATGTGTCAAAAATTGAGATATTCTCTGGATAGAACTTTCGGCGCTGGCAAGAGCGTGTGTCTACCCTTTTAGACATGTATGGAGTTGCTACTACTTTCACATCCTCAAAGCCAAACTCCAGTATCCCTTCAAAACAGGTTGAAGACTGGATTCATGCAAATAAGCTATGCCGACACACTTTACTTAGTGCATTGTCTAATGACCTGTTTGATGTTTATTGTTCATACACGAAAGCGAAAAAAATTTGGAATTTGTTGATCCTCAAATATATTGTTGAAGACGTAGTCAGACAACGATTCATCAGAGGAAACTACTATCGCTGGGAGATGATTGAAGATAAGGACATTAAGATCCAAATCAACGAATATCACAAGTTGCTTGAAGATATCAAAGCAGAGAACATAATCCTTTCTGATGAGTTTGTTTCAGAACTCCTAATCGAGAAACTACCGTCATCTTGGACTGACTATAAACAACAGTTGAAACATAGGCACAAGAAGATGTCGCTTCAAGAGCTCATTACACACATCATAGTCGAAGATACCAACAGGCAGGAATGTGCTACTGCAAGAGCCAAAGCATTATCTGCAAAAGCTAACATTGTAGAAGAAAAACATGCACCAAAAAGGTACAAGAATAAACCTGATCACAATAAGAAAAGTAATTTTCGAAATTCCCGTCCCAAAGGATCTAATCCCACCTTTAAGAAAAAGGGAAATTGCTTCGTATGTGGGAAGCCTGGCCATCATGCACCTCAGTGCAGGCATAGAGCAAGAAACGACAATCCTCCTAAGGTAAATATAGCTCAAGGGGAAGATACTATAGTTACGGTCATGTCACAAGTAAATTTGATGACCAATGTGAGTAAGTGGGTGGTAGACTTTGGTGCTACTAGGCACATTTGTGTAAACATAAGTGCTTTTACCTCCTATACCAGTATAGGGGAAGGAGAAGAACATGTCTATCTTGGTGACTCTAGGACAAGTTAATCTAATATCTGTAGCACTATTGGGAATCTATATGACTCAACCTGAGGGGTGTGTTGTCCCTGGTCAAGAAAATAAGGTATGGAAGCTTTTAAAATCTTTGTATGGGTTAAAACAAGCACCTAAAGAGTGGCATGAAAAACTAGATAGTGTCTTACTATGTGATGGTTTCTTACCTAATAATGTTGCACCGAGAGCGTGCGTGATTTTTTCCATCATTTTTGGATGCAAATATGGTGCACTGTTGCAACCATATAATTTAAACGTTGGCATTGTTATGGATTTTTTTTTTCTCTCGCAAGTCATGGGTTTGGCCCATTTATGCCCCCATCCACCATCTATAAATAGAACATCATTCTCCTCCCTCAAACACACACTTCCATACTCTTATTCACTCTCTCTAGTTCTTTCCTTCTTTCTCTCTTATATTTCTTCTCTCATTCTAGGTTTATTTATTTACTCTTTTTTAAGAGTTATTTTGCTAGTTCTGAGATCCTTGGGAATTTCGAGAAGTTCTTGTTGTATCCTGGGGGGCTTGCACAATACACCGCGGATAAGTCCTTAAGGATAGTGAATTTAAACGCCTCGGGAAGTCTTTTGATTCGTGATTAATTTCAGCTACTACAATACAATCATCTAGCAATCATCTAGGTTCGTATTCATGGCAATTAAAGTTCATTTCAATTCCTCATTCCAAGATGTTATCTGCATTCTGCATTTTAACCACTATCTACGTCTTGCATTCATTTTCATGCTAGATTAGTATTGTTCTCTACTGCCAAAATTCACTGATTATGCATTGCATTGTAGTCTGCTGTCACGTGCATGATTCACTAATTTTGCACACTTGCATCTACATTTCTACTGTCACAGACCAACTTTTGCTACAGGTTCCAAGTATTTCAGCTAACGCTTTGTCACTTTTGTTTGGCTGAGTAAATGGTTGCAGCCATGGAATTGTTATCGCCATAGTCTATTCACGCATATTCTCAATAAGTTGGCAGTGCATCTTTAAATTTCATTCCATTTTATATTAAATTCATCATTCCCATTTAGAATTCTAGTTTATATTTTGCATTTAGGCATAGTGTAGGCATGCACATTTCACCTCATTCACGTTTGTTCTGCTATTAAATCTGCATCCAAGGTGTTTACTTATGCATTCCAGTGGTTGATCCGCATTGCATTCTGCATGTACATTCTGCTGATTTCATCTTTGCATTGAATCCACTTATATTATTCTAAGATTTTAAATTAATCATGGTAACTTAATTAATTTGGTGTCGTCTTGACTTTTAACCAGATAACTTCTCATTCAAAAGCAAGAACTTTTTATATTAATTATAGCAAATTTAATCAAAGTAACTTCTCAATTAAATATTACTATACCTAATCATGTGTATTCATTTACTTCTTATATCAAATAAAAAGTTAATTGGCAAAGTAACTTTTCAATTATTAGATAAAACTCGTTTTGTCACATGAAAATTTGTAACATTAATCAAAGTAACTTTTAAATTAAAATTAAAAATCCTTGGATTTATATGAGTGTTATGGTATGTAGATTTATATTGTGCTAACTTGCTACAGTGTAAAAAACATTATCTTTACTTGATTAAGAAACAAAAGACATAGATAAAGAACAAACAAATTTATTCCATCTAACATCAGAATCTAGTTAAGAAATTATTGTAGAATCAACATGAGAAGTTTAGCATTCCATGAATGCTAAAAATAACATACAAATAGAAGAAAAGAGAGGGAATGAAGAGGAAAATGAAGCAGAGGTCAAAATTAGGCCCCCTAAAGCGTTCCTAAGCTTTCTTAATTAATTTCCTTAAATTTCTTAGTATAGAAATTGAACTTAGCTTTGTTTCTAGTCTTTTTGCTGTTGAAATCTCTTTTTTGATAATGTAATTTCTTTCAATTATCTTCTAAATAAAGTCAATATCCTCAAGATATATTTGGTTGTTATGGAGATTTAAAATTTAGAAGATCTTACTAGATTTTAAAAATATTTGGTAATTATTATCTTATTATATTTTTAGATATAATTAAATAAGATGATTATTCAAAAATATCAAATAAAATACCTAAAGATATTTTTCCCGAATTATCGTTTATCATAAAAATTATTGAGTTATCAAAGACCTTTTTTGGAAAAAGATAGAGGAAACTACAATGTCCAATTTGTGTTGCTTGTTCCTTCTTCTTGGCTTAGCCAAATTGAATTTGGCTCATGTTTTTCTTTAAGGTGTTATGAAGTTTTAATCAATTTATTTCCACACCTCCCTGAGTTTAACTTAGCTGCAACTAAACTAACACACCTCAAAATATCCAAAGAACATTTATGCAACTAAAAAGTTATTTTTTATCATGTTTTTGTTTCACATGTTCAATAAACCAAATTAAGAAAAAAAAATCATAATTTAAATAATTTATTAGCATAAAAACCAATGAAGAAGTCAAGATTAAAGGCTAGATGAGGGCATAAATTTGCAATCATCAATCACTTTATGGAATCAAGATTGAACAAGCTAAATTGAGTTTTTCATTGATCATTTATCACTTCAAGTTTGTTCTTCTCTTCTTTGATCTAAGTTTTGCACTTTGTGACTACAAATTATGTTTTTGATTTTATAAATAAAAATAGAAATCGATTGAATATTGATTTGATCACTAAATACGAACTAGATTGAATGATATTTTTATTTGATTTGTATAATCCGTTTAATTAATTAATTGATTTGGTTTGTTCAAATTTGGATATAGTTCTTTAAAGAAATTATAAGAATAGTTGTTTAATTTTAGAGTATACGAACTGACATTTTCATTTTTTTTTGTTTTAATTTTTTTATTTGTTTTGCATTTTAATTATGATTCAATTCATGTGTTATCTTTCTAAATCTCTAAACCCCAACTTTAATTTTATGGAAGAAATACTAAAGACTGAATTCTTAGCATCTTTAATCTTAAGAATATTATTCATACTTGTATTTATATTCAATCAATCCCTGAAATTTCATCAAAATTAGAATGAATTTGAATAATGTCTTCAAAATTAAATGTATTTGTTCTCCTATTTTAAGTTCATGTTATATGATCAAACATTCCTTGTAAATTAAATCTCTATTATTTTTTTCATCTCTTCACATCTTATAATAACCAACCTACCAATGGTCAAATTCACATTTGAAGCATGGCTCGAGTCAATAAATATAAAAACTAAAGTTATTCAGGAAATATCCATTTATATTGGGAACTTTTGCCAGACACATAATTTATTATGTTCCATAACATCATTCATTACCAACCTTTATACAACATGTGTTCCTTCTAATCCTTAGAGTCACGTGAACAAACTGTCCAAATGTGTGTTCCATGAAGAGGATGACAAACCTCATTTCATTCCAGGAGCATAAACTTGAGTTTATTGATAATGGCATTTTCACAGTGCTCATGAAGGAAAACCAAACAATTTCGCAAAATGAAATTTTCCTATACAAATAAAGAGAAAACATAAATTAAAAAAAATCTTACTGGAAAAGATTATAAATAATAAACAAATAGTTAAAAAACATGTTTGAAAGCTCTTAAAAGAATGTTATTAATTAAATTAACCACACAATAAAATATGTATTTATCAACATCTTAACATTATAGTATTATAACTTTCTATGTTTTGTATATAATATCTAAATTTACATACCTGGATTGTTGCTTATATAGGATAAGGTCTCATTTAAATTTCCTAGCCAAAGTTTCCTGGCAAATGTTACATGTATTGATCTCAGCAATGGGGTGATAACTATACCCACTGAAAAAAATTTCATGCTTGGAATATTTCTTGCCCGCATAATTTGTATGTTAGGTAAATGAATTGTTCCATTTTGTTGATGGAAACTTAGCAACTTTGGAAGATCCTTGAGTACAAGACACTCCATTTTTGGAAAACTAACTGTCATGTCTTCACGATTATCAATAGATATTACCTCCTCTAATTTGTCACAATTGCACAATTTTAGTGATTTGAGATTCTGAAGGTTTTTTGTAGAAGAAATTGAAAATAGACTTTGGAGGGTTCCACAATGAACAATGTGAAGTGACAGTAAATTTGGGAAAAAGGAAACTGAAGGTTCCATGTTCCAAATACAAGTGAAACTTCTTAGATAACTCAATGCCAATTCCTGCAACTGAGGAAGAAGTTCTTGGATATTACCAGTTGGTTTATCATCTTCAAGATAAAATATCTCAGTCAATACTTCACATTGTTCCAAAGTCAATTTTTTCAACTTGTTAAGTCTTATGATAATGTTAGAAGAGATGACATTCAATAATTTTTTGTTGCTACTCAAAGTTAGATATTCCAATTCATAAAATGATTTGGAATGACAATTGTTCTGCCAAAGCTTCTCAAAATTTTGATTTTTCATGTACAACATCTTCAATGTTTCCAATGATAACTGCGAGGAAGTAATGAACAAATGATAAGTTTCAATGGTAGGAACAAAGATTATTAACACTATACACCTTCCTATATATAGAAAATCATTCTTGTACACACACACACACACACACACACACACACACACACACACACACACACACACACACACACACACACACACACACACACACACACACACACACACACACACACACACACATATATATATATATATATATATTCATCCTCTCAATATATACACATATGATCATAAGTATCATTTATAGTTTTAAATCTAAACTTGCTGAATTTAGGAAGAAACTTACTGAATTTGGGAAGAAAACATTTGAAGTGGTGGATTTTGAAAGATCTTTTAGCTCCTTAGACTCTTCAACAAAAGTGGTCAAATTGGGACAATTTATTATTTTCAATTCTTCTAAGGAAGGAAATTCATATGTAAAAGGGAAAAGACTATACAAGTTTGTCAAGTTTTGGAGAGAGACAAACTTTAACTTAGGAAATGTGTTCTCTCCTCTTGTTCCTTCTTCTTTATTAGTGGTCATAATTTTCTCCAAGGCTTCACAATTTGAAATTTCTACACTTATCAGCATTAAAGAAACTGGTAGCCATTTAAGTAACTTACATTGCTTCACTTGTAAGCTTTGCATGCTTTCACAAAGCCTAATAAACTTTTTGTTGATGACATAACTTAGTTTAGGTAGATCAATCAAAATCAATTCATCCAGATGTTGTAGGAGATTTGTATGATAAGATATTTCATCATGAATGTTGAATACCACTTCCAATGTGTTGCAATGGCTCACAATGAGCTTCTTTAGACTCTTCAACTCATGCAATGCCTTAGAAGAGACTACACATACCAACTTGTGGCAGTTATCTAACTTTAGGTCACCCAACTCAGAAAATGACCTGTCATTAGTTATTTGTGATGCATTTGTAGTTGCCAACCCAGTTGTAAATTCTTCTAGCTCGGGACATTTTTCTATTATCAAAGATCTTAGTTGTGGGAATTCTAGAGGGTACAAGTAAAAGTGAATCAATCTTGAGAGAGACTTGAACTCCACCTTATTTAATGTTGGGAATTTAATGGTTTCAATGTTACCACTATCAATAACTTTCTGTAACATTTGACATGTCTCTAACTTTAGTTCATTTAGTTGGCTGAGTTTCTTAGGTGTAGAAGGAGTGAACAACTTATCCAGAGAGGAACAACTTGTTATATGTACCATTTGCAAATTTTCAAAGCCAAGAATTCCCACTGGATCCTTGTTCCATATGCATTTTAGCTGATGTAGTTCTATCAATATTAATGTCTTTATTTGTGTAAAATATTTGTCATGCCCATCATTGTCAGGGGTAAATTCATTGAGATCAAACAAATGTTCTAAATTTTGGCATTTCTCAATGCTTATATTTTGAAGCTTGTTTGCTCTCTTCATCAAAATAGACAAAAAATTGGCTAGCCTTTGATCACAATATTTTATCGAAAGTTTTAGCAAGTTCCTAAAATGTGAAGGTCGAATGTCATCTATTGCCTTTCTTAATTCCTCGTTGTCGTTAATAGAGTACTCTTCCATTGTTGAGAATCGATCCTATAAGATTTTGCATTCAATTTTTGTAATATTGACTTATTTTTATACTCACTCATTCATGTAATTTATATATATATATATATATATATATATATATATATATATTATTAATAATAATTACTGTTATCATTTCAATATGAATAAAAATTTTGGCTTTTTAGCTTGTCTTTATTACTTTTAAAGTAAGTAAATTTAGTTTTTATATATGCCAATTTTCTTTCACATATCCAAAATAATTGACTTTTTATTTTTATGTTTAAATTTGTGAAAGTTTACTACTTTTAATCATAAAATATTTATAAAATTTTTTGCAAGAGAAAGTTAGCCATAAATTAATAAAATTTGAAGTAGTTTGCTGATTATTAAGATATGATTTGAAGAAGGGAAATTTTAGCTTGTTTATTTAGTTATTTGACATTAAATTTGATGTTTTATGGTTAGTGAGTTTTCGGTAAAGGTTTAAAATTATTTTGAATGCCTATAAAGATTTTTTTGGTAGGAAATGAAGTTTTGGTAAATGAAAATTAATGGAGACAAAATTTTCAAAATTTTCAAACTTAAGAGCTCAATGGTGTAAACATTTAAAAAGATAAAAATCATAAATAATTTAAACTAAAGAGACCAATTATATAACTAATTAGTATTAGTATTTTGAGGGAGAACTAACCGATAATTCAAAAAGATGGAGAATCTTGATATCAATGTCAATTTGTTCTTCCTCTTCTAAGATAAATCTCTTTAATTGCGATTCTTTTATTGTTCCCAACCCAAATTTCTTCAAGTTAGGAGAGTTGTTCAGAATCACATGCTTCAAAATTGGCCATTCAACCATATCTCCACATGAGAAGCCCCTTAGATTAGGTAATTCCTCAAAATGTAATTTGTTTATTTCAGAAAATTCAATAGGAATTGTAGCTTCTTTTGCATCTCCAAGTTCTCTTGATGCTAATCGTAGTGATGCAAATCCTAATGATTGTTGGATGCAAAAACAAGTTAACATTAAAGGGGCAAGTGAAGAAATAAAATAGAAAAGTATTCAAAATAAAAGAAAGTAAACAATACTTAGACTATTAAATAAAAAAGTGTGTATTTGTTAATAAAAGAATATTACTTATACCATTATTTTTTTTTCCATAGATTGGAAAACATCCATAATATGTGCAACTTAATTGAGATCATAAAAAATCGATAGGCATGGACTACTTAATACTTCTTCTCTTTTTCTTTTACTTTTTTTCATTTTATTTGCATGTAAGAGACATAGAAAAGGAAATGTAAACTTGAATGCCACTAACGGAGTATTCCTTACTTGAATTTCGTTGTATGTTGAACGGCGTATATCCTCGTGTCGGTGGTAGTTTATAGAATGTATGGACTATAAAAAAATATTTCATTAATAATCAAAATTTATTAGTTAATATAGTGATACATTTAGATATTAATTTATAAAATAAAAAATTATTAATTACTAAAATAACTATTATTATTAATAAAAAAATATAATTGATCGTTAAATTGATTTTTAATTAATTAAAAACTAAATTAAAAACTAATTTTTTGATAGAAAGAAATCTTCATAGCTAATATTTTTGTAATCAATTTCTTTTCATACTTAAAACTTCAGTAAATAAATTTAAAAAATCAATTTAGAGACCAATAATATTATAATTTTAGAATTAATAGGTGAATCGAATAAATTCTAAAAGCAAAGATGAGAGGTTGGATAACCATTGTTTGGTCCCCTCCGATGACGCGCCACTGGCATTTTGAGGAAATTTGGATGATGCTGAAATTAACAACAAAACCATATTTCAAATCAATTCCAAATACAACAAAACAGACTATCACTTCTTTATTTTCAACAAATCTTAAGAGTGTGTTTGGATAAAGTATTTGAATGAAGCAATTCATTTTTTTGAAGAATTTAGATTTTTTTGTAATGAAATGTTTTGTTTGGATATAGAAATTAAAAAGCATTTCAAATGCAATCATTTTTTTGAAGGATTTGAATTAGCTAAATTAGTAGAAATTCAAATACCCTCAAAATAAGTGGAATTTGAAATTCTTCTCACTCAACCTCGCATTCTAGACTCTATGGTAGAGTTGTCAAATGGGTATGACGACATAGATGGGACAGGCGGGCTCGACGACCAAGAAGGATCGGGCGGGTTCGACGACCAAGACAGGTCGGGCGGGCCCGACGACCAAGACGGGACAAGCGAACCTAATGACCCAACCAGGTCGGGCGGACTTGAAGATCCACACGGGTCAAGCAGACCGGACGACCTAGATGTGCGGGCAGACTCGATGATCCCGAACGACTTAGGCATGCCCGACAAACCCAAAGACCTAGCTGGGTCGGGCCAACCCAATGACACAAACTAGTAGGGCAGACCCGACGACACAAACGGGGTCGACAATCCAGACGGGTCTGACGACATGAAAGGGCGCGATGATCCAAACGGGCCAGACGAGACCGAACACCCAGACGGGCCCGACGATCCAGACGGGTCTGACAACCCGAATGGGCTCGATGAATTGGATGAGCCGGAAGGGCCCTACGAATTGGAAGGGCCCGACGAGCCGAACGGGCCCTTCCAAATCGTCAAAGCCGATGATCCAGATGGGCCCGACGACACGGACGGGCCCGACGACACGGACGATCCCAACGACACGGACGGACCCAACGACTCGAACAAGTCAAAATATCCGGACGGGCCAAACGACCCAAACGGGCCTGACAACTGGACGTGCCCGATGACCCTGACGGACCAAACGGTTTGGAAGGCTCGTCTGGGTTGTCGGGCCTGTCCAGGTCGTCAGACCCGTCCGGGTCGATGGGCTCGTCCGTGTCGTCGGGCCCTTCTTGATCGTAGGGTTTCCAAATTTATCATGAACTCAAAACATAAATAAGCCTAAAATAAATATTGTTAAAATTAAATTTTATCTCACAATAAATTCAATTTTTTTTCCAAACAAGAAATTCAAATGTAAGGTATTTTAATTTCCTTATCCAAACAAGTTATTTAGAAAATGAATAGAATTTAATTGCAAACAATTTCAAATGCAAAACATTTTAATTTCTAAGCATTGTTGAAATGCTCCATCCAAACACAACGTAAATGCTATTTCCTTTTTTAAAATAACATTTTCTCATTGTAAATATACATAACTGTAAGCAAATATCTTTACATCTTCTATTGCGATGGCTACCTTAAGATACTGAATAAATATTCTATCTCTTGGAGAGCCTCCACCATCTTTCTATTTTCATTTTAATTTATTGCACTGCGATTGTTCTTTTTGGTCATTCTTTCTTTTATTTCGCTTTTCCTATTTAAAAATCTAAATACCATCAAATATTACGCTCTCATGTGATATGATATAAGATAGAAGATATGTGTTGGTTTTCATTACCGTTAAATATGATTTTGTCGTTAAACTTTTAGTAAAAATTAGAATTTTTTTTTTTTGGAAACTTGGAGTCAATTTAGTCCCTCAAGTATAGAAATACATGGATTTAGTCGAATTTTGATTCTCTGTTAGAATTTTGTGTGTTGTTCCTCTACCGTGTCTTTATAATACACGGATTATCACTAATTTTGACGTTTTAAAATATGTTAAAAAAATATTTAAAATACCAACAAAGTATATTTTTAATGCTCAGTAGAGGACAATACCAAAAAAATCAGTAGAGAATCTGAACTCGATTTAGTCATTTTAATTAAATTTTATAAAATTTATTTGACATTTCAAATACATTTCAGTATAATATTTTAGTTTGTTTACAATATTTGACACATTTTTGCTTCAATATTAGTTGAGAAATGCGTTTGAAACGTTAAATAAACTTTAAAAAAGATTATATAAAGAACTAAATTCACATATTTCTGAAGATAAGAGACTAAATTGACTCAGAATTTCTAAGAAGGACTAATTTCAAGTTTCACTAAAAGTTGAATCGACAAAAAACCATAGTTAACCCTTATATTAAATTATAATCAATTATTTTGTATTGATAGTATTATTTGTTTTAAAGTGAAAATTAATTTTGTTTAAATCGAATTTAAGTTATTATTTTTCGGTTCAACCTGATAATCTCTATTAAATAATTGTCATACACAATAAATTCTGAAATCATAGAAAGGGAGACGAAAAAATTCTGACCAGTTAAAGTTAAACGTGATTGAAGTGGCTGATCCAACCGGAGTTTTGCATTTTGAAGTTCCTATTTTGTGGAGGAGATGTCATAAATAGTGAACGTAGCATCAGCACAATAGTACTTTGATTCTCACAATAATTATTTGAATTATTACTTCAGTTTTAGGTCTCACATCTAAATAATACTTTGATTCTAAACTTTCTCAATATATATGCTTATTTGCGTTAAGGATGAGAGACATTCCTGAGATTTAAAACTGTTATTAATTCAGTTTAAACTTAACCTATAACAAATTTTTTTCACATAAGATATATTTAATTAGAGTTTTTTATTTGGCATATTTTTTGTATTCATAAAATTCAAATACGAAAAAAATAAAATTTAAGAACAAATGGTTATGATGAGATATTGAATAAACATGGCATCTCTTTGAGACCCTTCTCTATCTTTATTTAAGGTATTTCTATTAAATTCTAAAATCTCAATCATGAAACTCAATAAATTATGAAAACATAGACAGAGAGACTAATGAATTCTCACCAATTAATGGTTAATTGAAGTTTCCGTCCAACATCTTCAGGTCTTGGAATGAAAGGTTCATCATGTGCCTGTTTTATATATATAACATAATCAATGTAGCTTCTCTTCCGATGCTCTACTTCAAATGGAAGAAAAGGAACATGTTTTTAAAATTAAAGAAATTAAAAGTCCTAGCTCCTTTCAGAGACAACATTATACACAATGAAAAATGCTTCACTTACTTACATGGCTAAGGCATATAATGATTTGACCCTTGTGTTGTCTCAAGGCAAGCACATGATGCATTTCTTCATCCGAATTTGGATTATAAAATGTCTAAGTCTTCCATATATATATATATATATATATATATATATATATATATATATATATATATATATATATTTTTTATATATATATATATATATATATATATATATATATATATGCTTGAACTACCTACATGTCGATTTCTTCATTTGTACTTATCTCACGTATAATACGTGCTTTGATTCTAAACTTCATATACACTTAATATATGCTTATACTTTAAGTAGTGGCGAAACTTGGACAAAAAATTTAGGATGTCAAATTAGATTTGTTATATATAATTCTTTTTAGTTGGAAAAAAAAAAGTTTTTCATTTTTTCTTTTCATTTCCTCTTCTTAAAACAGGTATACATAGTAGTAGAATTAAAAAAATGATTATCATTCGCTATTATATCATGATGTCAAACCATGAATATCATTTTAGATAAGTCCTTCATACCTCATCAATTTAATTTGATGGGTATTGTCAAATTTGATTACGCTTTTCTCGGATTGCGTTCTAATGAATTTTTAAATTCATTATATATAACTCTAGGAACTTTAGATATTTGTTTTTCATTGTCTTGAGTTCTTGGTTCTCATGAAATTTCTTATGAAAAGTTTAGTTAATGTATATGCATTTTTTTTTCATCTTTATCACAAACCTTCTTCTTTAAAAAAAGAATCAATTTTTTTACTCTTTATCATAATCTTCCTAATATAAATTTATCACATCTCACCTATTTAGAAAAATAAAATTTATATTCATAAATCCCAATTATCACAATGCAAAACCTAACAAAACTCATACCACTTTAATTAAATAACCAACATGATATAAATTCAAAACTCTAAAAAAAATTACCATAGACAGCGAAAAACACAAAATCCCTAAATTTCATAATTAAGGATTATAGTAATTTGGAAAAAAGTATAATTAGGATTCATACCAATTTTATAAAAGAATCCCTAAAATCGTAATTAGAATTTATACTAATTTGGGATAAACATCCTAAAAAGAATCATAAATCGAACATACATAAATCATAATAAGATACTAACTTTTATCTGGTCACGGTGAAAAAATCTTATAGCAAAAAAAAATCTTAATCTTTTTTATAAATCAATATCTCCATTAAATTTTTATTTTATCTTTTATTATAATTTTCAAAATATAAACTTAATATAAATATAATTTTAAAATATATATATATATATATATATATATATATATATATAAAATAAATTCCAGAAAAATAATTTTGGGGAGCCGTAGCTCCCCTGTGATTGCATAGTTCCGGCACTGATGTTACGGATGAGACATTTGAGAGATGTAAATGTTATGAATTGAGTTTAAACTTAACATGTAACAATTATTTTATACACACACAATGCATTAAGTTATAGAGTTAAAATATTAGCATGGTTGAAGCATGGACGATATCAAAGTCGTCCTAAAGATGCAAAAGTACACAAAATCAAATTCCAAGGTTATTGGTGAAGCAGCCCATGCCATATTAACACCATTAGCATCGGCATGAGGATGTTAATTCAATAGTACTAAAAAAATTAAATTAAAAATAATATTAGTTTCCTTGTGAGGGTTCTCAAAGGAGCGTCGGTGAAGGGAGCATCTTGGTATATTTGCATAGGTTTATTGATGATGTGAGGGGTTTATTGGTTGATGTATTCTGGAGGTTGATGTTTATGAACAAAAAGACAAAGAAATAAGCGAACACATCAAATGTCTATTTCCAACCATGTGAAGATAGTAGAGAGAGAAGGAAGAAATTGTACTTAAGGTATTTTTATTAAATTCTCAAAACTAGAGACAAATGAATTCTCCTCAATTAAATGCTAATTGAATTGAAGTCTCTCTCCCACAGCTTCATGTTCATGTGCCAGTTTTATGGAGGAGATGCCATAAATACCGAAAATAGCAGCACCACAATTGTATATATATAACATAATCTATGTTAGTTTCTACTCCGATGCTCTACTTCAAATGGAAGAAAAGGAATGCCTTTTTTAAATTAAAGAGATTCAAAGTTGTAGTTCCTTTTCAGAAGACAATATTATAATAAACATATTATAATCAACGTGTGTTTTTTTTTTTCTTTTAAGATTCATAAATTTAGTCATTGTAGAATAAAAAAGTGAAATTAAGTTTAATTCATTATCGTAAAAATAGTTTGTAAAATGAAAATTTTTCCCGTTTACATACTTTTAAATTAGCTTTAACTTTGAATTGGCTTTTATCTTTGTAGTCAATGTGACATCTAACACCAAGATATACATAGATTCATATACGGTGTCTTTTAGGCAATAACTCACATTTCCTATAATAATCTATAATAATCAGGTTTAACGAAATAATATAAATACGAAATAATCACACAAAATATTGATAAAGAAGTTCAGCCAATTACGTCTATATTTTTTGGTTGTTGCAGATCTTTTATTTAAAAGAGAATATTACAAAAAATAAGTGTTTACAAAAACTCAACTCACAACTCAATCAACCTAAAAAAGTAAAATATTTTTCTTTTTTCTCTCTTATCTCGTTATTGGAATTGCAAAGCACACTTTAACTTAGAGATATTTATACATGAATGTATCATTTCTTCTCCTCACAATAAGTTTACTATAATTAAATATTCTATTCAATTTATTGGTTTTATCTTTCCTAAAAGAAATAATGCTTTCCTCATGGATGGTTTGGATTGACCAGTTCTAAGAGTGTGTAGAACTAGATACTCATGACTAGTTTTATTTGTTTAGTCAATGTGGATTTCTAACACCCCTTAGCCAAAACAGGTATATCTTGGATGTAGAAATAGATATTTATGACTGGTATCTATGTATGTCAAAATGGACTAAGTCCAGCGGACCAATCCGTCAGCCCGCCCAAATCCAGACAAAGGTTTGAATTTGTCAACCCACATAAGCCTGACCCGATCAACTCGTGAACCTACCGGGTCAGCCCCGTTAGAAATATTTTAATATAATTTAAAAAATAAATAATTAAAATAGAAATTCTACTGTTATTGAAGTTTGTATAGACCATTAATTTATGGGTTAATGGTTTTTATGGCTAACGACTATATTCTTATTACTATTTACTTCTTTGTCTCCCTTTTCTACCTATAAATACCACCTAGGTGCATGGGGAAAGACACAACAACAAAGACAACAAACATTAGAGTTTTCTCTGAAATGTTCTTCTTTTTTTCTCTATATTATCTTTAAGACAGTGGTGTTCATAAGGTTCAGAGATCCTTTGCTGTACTCGATCGATCTGACGGGTTGTTGTATCTTGGGAGAGAAACGCATATGATAAGAAACACATATGAGTGTGTATTGATATATTTGTTTATCCATGTGCAGTAGGGGCGTTTTCTCTCTAAGGATAGCGCTATGCGTGCCTCAACCCAGGATATTTCTACTCCTTACCTTTTATCTTTTATTTATTATTGTTATTATAATTGTTGATCTCTGATTAATATTCATTGTTTTATATATTGTCTTAGTATTATTATTGATTTAATAATTAACATTATATTATTTCATATTTATATTATTATTAGTATTATTTGAGTAATCTTTTTCTAACATTCTTAGAGAGAAAAGTTATCTTGTTATTTCTAGTTTTGATTACTCATCTGTCTTCAACTCTGTCTTCATTTCTAAAATTAAAAACAATATAGAGCTGAAGACTGGAAACACATTTTATGAACTAATGTGTTTCTTATGGTTATAATTAAACCTGTTTCAACTAAGTCTAAAAATTTATGTGTACAATTGTGGTTACTTTTATTGGTAAGATAAATGAAATTATGGATAAATGAATTTCCTGCTCATTGAATAATTTTTCTTGTGATGTTTATAGCTAATATTTTGGTTGTTATATTAATTTATGCTTTAATTTTGTGTACTGTTAACATTGATAAAGATGTTCTATATCATGAATACATTTTTAATTGTTTTGTATGAAAATAATTATAAAATAATTTGTCATACTAAAACTACTATTGTGTTATGGGAAACAATTAAACTGAACTTTGCATTTGCAAAGGAAAAAAAAATTAGCTTGATATTTATATGAAAAAATAAATGACTGATAATAAATATAATCTTTATCAGATTTATGAATAAAAAGGAGTTTTTCATGTTTTTGAATTTAGAAGCTTTCTTGTGCTCAACAAGGTTATAAAGTGGTTTCCAAGTACAATAAGATTATTATTTCTAGACATGTATTTTGGTTGGTAAATGATATACTTGTGATGACTTGTTTGAGTTAAGTGTTTTTATCTAGTAATAAAATATTTAGTAACTTTTTCTTTTATTATTACAATTGTTGAGAAATTGATAAATTTGGTTAGAGACCATTTAAATTATAAAATTTTGAGGTGAAAAATTAATTAAATAGAGAAGTTATGATATATGTCTTTATAAATGAGTGTTTTGTGTAAAACTCATGGTCTTATTCATTAAGTAATATCTTCATATAGTGTTAATCTAAAGGTGCAGTGAAAGAAAAAAAAATGCTTTGATTTGGTAAATGTTATTCTACAAGTTCTAGCTTGTGTAACATTATATTAGTGAAATTTTATATCCTACTTACCATATTTTGAACACAAAAAGATTGTGATAAAACTTGTTATGAATTATGAAAGAAAAAAGAACCACATTAAAAATATTTCAAAGTGTGGGGGTGTCTTGTAAAGGTTAATATACCTCTTGATGAGGAAAATATCTTTGGTTATATATTTTAAAGTGAATGAATATATACCTCACTGTTTTGCCATCTAATGTAATATTATCTGTGTTTCGTCTAGTTATGACAATATGTTCAATTTTTTGAGATTATTGAAGGATATATTAATGTAAATTGGATATTGATTTTGGTGACACAAAATCACCTATTGGTTATGGTTATGTTTTGACCTTGGATGAAGATGCCCAATCATAGAAATATCTTAAAAAGTTGTTCTATCATGATCCACTATGCAAGCATAAATTATTCCATTGGTTCAAAGCATACTGACAATAAAATTGTTATATTTGAAGTTTCTAGTAAAAATGTCAATGAATAATTGACATATAATGATGAGAGACAAATGTATTAGAAACTTATTTACTCATAGTTATCTCTCTTGACTTTGTCAGGTTAGAAAAAAATATTGCAGATCTACTTATCAAAGGGTTGATGCATCAACAACAAGTATTTGAGTCGTCGAGGGGAATGAGACTATAGCCCATAAATTAGTTGCAACAATGGACACCCATCTCCACATGAATGACAATCCCATGGAATCGAGTTCAATGGGTAACAACGAAGTTGTTGTTGACTAAAGTACACCAAATAATTTGATTAAATTTTATGTTTCATTCCTATGGCGAGGTGTACTATAAATTGTGACAATAATAAGGTTGAGGTATGTGAATTATTATGCTTATTTTATAAAATACCTCTTAATAAACCTAATGGTTGAGGTATGTGCATTATTTTATAAAATACCTCTTAATAAACCCAATGACAATTATTGTAGGGGTGTGAGTCACAAATCACCCTTTGAGGGTTTACCTAGTAAGTGTGATGGTGGGGCCGCCATTATGAGACATGGGCAAGTCTCTAAGTAACAATCATGAAACAAGATACATGCACAAGGTCGTAACGTGCACCCACTGATTAGAACCTATAATGAACACCGATATTGTATGTGTTATTTACTAAAACCTGGTCACAGGGGATGTAGTTCAAGACAATTAAGTCTTTGCATTTTATCGGGTGGAAGTTTATAAGCACTAGGTGTAAGGGTCAGACCCGGAAGGTTCCTTACGCTGAACTACAATATTTTGTTTTAAAAGATAATATATTTTGTTTTATTTTATTTTTAAAATTATGTGGGGGATTGTTAAAAATATTTTAATATAATTTAAAAAATAAATAATTAAAATAGAAATTCTACTGTTACTGAAGTTTTTATAGACCTTTAATTTATGGATTAATGGTTTTTATGGCTAACGGCTATATTCTTGTTACTATTTACTTCTTTGTCTCCCTTTTCTACCTATAAATACCACCTAGGTGCATGGGAAAAGACACAACAACAAAGACAACAAACATTAGAGTTTTCTCTGAAATGTTCTTCTTTTTTTCTCTATATTATCTTTAAGACAGTGGTGTTCATAAGGTTCGGAAATCCTTCGCTGCACTCGATCGATCTGACGGGTTGTTGTATCTTGGGAGAGAAACGCATATGATAAGAAACACATATGAGTGTATATTGATATATTTGTTTAGCCATGTGCAGTAGGGGTGTTTTCTCTCTAAGGATAGCGCTATGCATGCCTCAACCCAGGATATTTCTACTCCTTACCTTTTATCTTTTATTTATTATTGTTATTATAATTGTTGATCTCTGATTAATATTCATTGTTTTATATATTGTCTTAGTATTATTATTGATTTAATAATTAACATTATATTATTTCATATTTATATTATTATTAGTATTATTTGAGTAATCTTTTTCTAACAAGCCCGCGGCCCGCCACATAAAGGATAATGTGATTTTCAATGAATAGGAAAATATTAGAAGTTAAAAATTCAGAACATGAATGAGATTGTGCTATTGTGCTCTCTTCACTCTTAACAACATATTGCACCAGCCACAAGTATTGTGTTGTTGCGTTTCCTCCCGCCACCACCACCACTAGTGGTCCACCATGAAAATTGAACGACGAGGGCGACAAAACCACCATTGTAGCGACACAGAAACATGACGCGACCACCATCATCACCGTTGGACGTGAGGAGGCACATGACGCGATGACAACGGCGAGCAATGAGTCCATGGCGACGCAACACTACCAATCAAACAAAGACGCGAGCCACTACCTTCACTCAGACACCACAACGTGAGGTAGATCGACGACAAACAAATGTATTTAATTTTGCCTTGATTTGTGATTTGCCCTTAATTTTTGTCCTAAAATTTCTCTAATTTTCCCCCAAATTGTGTCTTGAACGTGATTGTTTACTGATATTGCAATGATTATGCCCTAATTTGCGATTTTATCTACTGGAGGTATTGCATTGATTTGTAGGTTTTTCAAATTTCGGTAGTTTCTTGCATTATTTGGCGTTGTAGCTTGTTTTTCATTTTCATCCAGAAAACAAATTCTAGGAAATTGTTCACATGAGATCTTGTTTGTTTTGTTGTAGATTGAACTTTTAGAAGAATTGCTAAATCTATTTTTTTAAACTTGTTTAGGTACAATTTTTAGAACTTTGTTCCTATAAATTTTTTTTTTCAATATTTGTTTAAATTTTTGTATGATACAATACAAGTTTGTGCAATCCACATCAGGTAGTGAAAATGGGCTTCAATGTACACAAAAAAAAATAGAGACGGGTCTCCAATATCAAATAAGAGAAAATAAAATTCAAACCGGCAAGCCAGCCTCTTAGCTCGCCAGTCCGCCCTCTTGTGGGTTGAGTTGCAAGATCTAACCCATTTTCACTTAACGAGTCAACCCAACCTGATACGTTTTAGACAGGTCAAAGTTGGGTCGGGTTGGCCCGTTTTTCCACCTTTAGTAGTATATTAAAGCATGATAGTGATTAACACAATAAGTGTAACAAACCTTCTTGGAATAAGAAACTAATTTAACTTTAATTCATTCTCATAAAATTAATGTGTACGCGGGTATCTGCGGATAAAACCCGCAATAAATAGGAAATGAATATTAAAAATGGATAACAGCTACCCGCGGGTACGAGTATTTTTGATACCCGCATGTTAATGGGCGGGTACGGATATCATAGTATCCGTACTTGTGGATACCCGTACCCGCTAAACTTTAATTCACAAAAATACATTTATATATATATATATATATATATATATATATATATATATATATATTAGTAAAAAATATTCTAACATAATTTTTTCTAAGTTGCACATCTTATCTTCTGTCTTCATTCTTCCAGCTTTAAGTATTGGTACATTATCTTTTTCCAAGTACACCCCTTGACATTCTTCTCTTTCCTTTCTCTAAAATTGGGCATATACATCAAATCCTATATAGACAATGACGTTTATGGTATGCTTGTTATCACATGATGGAATCAAAATAAGAATACTTGACACGTGGCAATTGATGTTTATTATTTTTTTATTTTGTTTCTTTTTAAGGAATCAATCAGAGAGTGGGCTTGTTGATCAAAGCACTAATTAAAGAATTTTCATTGTATTGAACGCCATTTTATATTTACTTTTATAATTATTTGGACTTGTATGAACTTGAGTTTATTCGAACTTTATTTAAAATTTATGATAGTGATGTATTTTATTTTATTTGAATTTATGATTAAATATTTGATTTTTAAATAATTTTGTAAATATCTGCTGGTACCCGTGGATACCTACGAATATGAAAAAAATAGACGGATACCCGCATAACGGATATGCGACAGATATGGATATGATAACGGGGCAGATATTTATTCAGCGCGGGTAGGATACGGGGGAGCTAGTACCCGTACCCTACCTGCTCCATTGACATCCCTAGAGATTATTCTCATTTATGTATAATGGAAAAGGGATATGATATGACTCTTGTGTTGTCTCAAGGCCACATGATGCATTTTGATCAAAATTTAGGTTAAAAAGTATTTTATATATATATATATATATATATATATATATATATATATATATATATATATATATAAAAGTACGTGTTGATTGCTTCATTTTCAGGTCTACTCTAGCAGATCTTACGGGTAATACTTTGATTGTAAACTTCATGTACACTTAATATATAATTTTATGTTAAGGATGAGACATTAATGAAATTTAAAAGTGTTAAATTGAGTTTAAACTTAACATATGTGACAATTTTTTTATATAAAGTTAGTAATAATATAAAATTATAAACTATACCCATATAATTTAATATCTTCTATACACAATTTCATGATAGCCGATAAACAAATATAAATGAACTGATCCACTAATTTTTTTACGCTAAATGAAATCATAAATACCAAATTGTTGCAAAAAATGAAAAGATTTTTTTTACCATTTTTAAATTCAAGATATTCACCGATTGTATTTCATCAGTGCTACCGATTATATTTAATAGAATATTTTATTTAGCATAATTTTGGTATTTACAAATTCAAACTTAAAAAAAAGTATACAAAATTTTAACCTAGTTTCACTTTGACCAGCCTAATATTCTAAAATAAACCAAATTTATTTTAAAAAAAAACTTATGGCAAGTAACTTAAAGCAATAACTCCATTTACATCATATATATTAAACCACATTAAATTAATGAGTACTTCTAAGACCCACTTTATTTCTGCCCTAAATGTTTAAGGGTCTGACCTTATTTGTTGGGTCTAAGGCCGGTCCATAGGGTACCCAAGACCCCTTATAGCCACTTGTTTCCCTTCATTCTGCATTCACATTGCAAACAGCCCCTTTCTCAGCCTCTCTCTTCTCTCTTTTCAGAGCTCTACTAGGGTTTGAGCTAGTTCCTCCGTTGGGTGATCTAACTCTACTCCCGAGTAAGTAGAACTCTAAACCCTTATTCCTTTCATGTTTCCCATTCTGTTTGGAAGCTCTATTTCCACTTTGACCTCAGTTGGGATCTCAGTTTCATCCTCCTTGGTTATTTTTCCAGTTCCGCAAGCTGCCACATTTAGTGGTGCTCTTCTTCGAGTGTTTGTGCAGTTTTGCTAGCGTTTTCCAGGTAAGTGAAGCTAGGGTTTTTCGTGTTCCTCCATATCTGCCTATTTTTAGCTTTGGTTCGTGTGTATGATGCTTGTGTGTTGTTGTGGTTTCCTGGAATAATTATAAATGTGGTTTGGTTTCGAATGCCTGGCTATTGCACATGTGAATAGTGGTGAGAACTGATATTCTCACCCAAGCGAGCATGTCTCGCCTAGGCGAGACTAGCAGAAGCTTGCCCAAGTTTCTGCTTGAACTGTCGCTCAAGCGACGAGCCTTCGTTTTGAGCGAGGAGTAATCTCGCTCAGGCGAGGAGGTCTCACCTAAGCGAGAAATCGCAGAAGCCATTGTTCCACTACTCAAGCTCTCGCCTGAGCAGGACTTCTAGCCTGAATGAGACTAGGGCAGGTTTCGTATCTAGTTCTGATTTGTTCTCTGATGTGGTTGTTTGCCTGCCTGATAGAGTGTTTTACCGTAAACGCATGATGTATGATGCCATGTATGTTGTATGAGATTAAATGAGAATGAGTTTTTGTTATGTTGAGTATGAAATGGAAAACATGAATTGATGGTTGGTTGGTTGGATATTGGCATGAGATTGTTATGCTTGATAAATCTATGGTTGGTTGGTGAGACATGATTGTAGTATGAGTTTGACGTAATTCTATGAAACTCTTGGTGAGATTTCAAGGTGGTGTTGTATGTGAAGGACGTAATTCCATGAACCTCTTGGTGAGATCTCATGGTGGTGTCGTATGTGATGGATGTAATTTCATGAACCTCTTGGTAAGGTTTCATGGTGGTGCCGTAGTGTATATAATTAGGTACGGATTCAAGTAAGGAATGCATCCTGAAACTCTAAAGAGTCAGTTAATCTCACGTAGAGCGGATTGACTCAAGTGGTGAGAGTAGCAGAAGACCCTAGTCATTGGCAGGATAATGGCCTTAGATGTTTGAAGGCTAACCTTGTGCATGGTAGAGTGAAATCCATTGGCAATTTCTCTGCAGAGCAGTAAAGGCCACCACAAGTGCAAGCATCCGGTGAATCCGACCGATTATATGTATCCGGATAAATTGAGTCTTAGAGTGTTGCTTGTTTACTATCACATGCTTGGATGATTGATATGTTCTTAATTTTAAATTGCATGCTTAATTGTATGATAAAACCTTTTTACTCTAATTACCCTTCTTGCTTGTGTCTATCTTCTTATGTGGTTTTCCTTTTTGCAATGATCACCAAATTCCTTGGTGTGAGCAGATATGGGAACTCTTGGGTGATCGCAGTGACGACGAGAATGTTGCAGCTTAGTTGGGTATGGATTGATGTTGGGCTCATTGTTGAGCCCACGTTTGGAGAGTTTTATTATTTTGTAATCCTTGCTTATGAGCAAGCTTTTGGACATCTGTTGAACCTCTTTAATTCTGCTCATGGCATCTTGGTGTGCTTAGTCTTTTCTTCCAATGTATTTGTAGATAACTGTAATGGTTGATACTTATACTCCATGGTATTGCTCTTTATATTATATTACATGTGATGTTTCCTTATTATATTACATGTGAGAATATTGAAGATAAATTGTAAAACTTTTCGACAGAAATTAATTCTCAACAAAATTGATATTACCTCATTAATAATATAGTTTTTTTAAATATAATATAAAAGTCCAAAATAATAGTGTATGGCAAAATATATATATATATATATATATATATATATATATATATATATATATATATATATATATATATACTTCAATTAATCAACTATTTACAAGTGAAATCATTTAAAATAATTTTTCCTACATTACATAGTGAAATCCTAGAATATGATAAATAGGTGATCATTTCATCAACGATTATTTAAACTGATATAATACTTGACATTAAACCTTTAGGAACACTACTTGAGGAGGTAAGGTTGAAGTTGTGGATGAGGAAGGAAAGGTCAAGGAAGTGTTTCATGAATGGTCATTAATGAACAAATAAAAGTCTTTTTGGATGAGAAAGTCGAAAGAGATTGCAAAATAATAATATTGGTGCCTAACAACATTAAGGGTCAAGTGGAGATCAAGGCTATCCTTTTTGTTCCCAGGAGGTCATCTTTCATGCACTTTGACATGTGGAAGAAGCCTTTTGTCATGGACAATTGTGAGGAGTTGATTCAGTGGCGGAACTTGACAAAAAATTGTAGGGGTGCCAAATTATATTTGTTATATATAATTTTTTTAATTAAAAAATAATAATTTCTTTTAATTAAAAAAAATTAATTTTTTACATAATTTTTTTTATTCAAAATAAACATTCATGACAATAGAATCTAAACAATATAACAATAATATATATGAAAGAGTAACATAAAGTTTATCATCAACAATAATATAAAACAAAAGTTACATTTATTCAGAGTGCTCCTTTACGCTCTTTAATATAAAACAAAAGATATAAAACAAAAGTTCCATTATTAACTTTCCTCCAATTTTTAAAACCTATAAATAACATTCAAAAAGTTAAAACATGTTGATGACAATAAACTTATTGCCAATTAGAATTCAATGAAAATAAACTCAATTACCTGTAACAATGAAAACATCTGAGCCAGGTCGTCCGCTTGGTTTTTTACTAAAAAGATAGCATGGTAAGCAATATGCAGCATCTTTTAATGGCGAATACTCTAACCATGAAGGAAATAAGCTAAACCATGTGTACTGAAATCTTCTTGGATGATCATCTTTACCAGAAAATGGATAATTTTCTAGACGCATTTGATATGGACCCCATTTTAGATAAGCCCTTCGTACCTCATCAATTTGATTTGGTGGGTATTGCCAAATTTGAAGACGCTTTCCCGGATCACGTTCTAAAGTATTTTCAAATTCATTATGTGTAACTTTGGGAACCTTAGAGAGTTGTTTTTCATTTTCTTCAATATTTGGATTCTCATGAAGTTTCTCAATTTTAGATGACGTAGATGCATTTTTTTCATCTTCATCACAAGCCTTCCTCTTGAAAAAAGAATCAATTCTTTTACTCTTTATCATAATTTTTCTAATATAAATTTTTCACCTCTCACCTATTTACAAAAAGATAAAATTATGAATACCCAAAATTAAATCTTAAAAGCAAGACTCAATATTTTAAGAAAACTAATAACTTCTAAATGATTAGCTTCCCTTACCTTAGAGTAGATTCCTAATCTTGTTCTTCCCTTACACAACTTCAAAGCTTAAAATAGCTCTATCTACACAAAGAAGAGTTTGATCAATAATTAAAGCATGATTTTATGATCTCTAACAGATAGATATATGCCTAGAGCGTAGAAAAGTCACATACAAGAGGGAAACATATTGCTTCAAAAATAAAAAGGAAAAGATGAACTTACTCAAAAGAAGAAATTGTTCGGTCCAAAATGTTCTTTAACTCTTCAATTTTGCCGTAGTGCAATTTGATTTTGAAAATAATAAGGAATTGATGGTAAAAATTGAGATGGAAATAAAAGGGGAGAAAGAGTTGGAGGCACGGAAGAGAGAAACCAAATAGAAAAGTATAAGAAATTATAATAGAGAACAAAATGTGATTTTTAAATTTTAAAATATATTTTTCAAACTAAATTATAAATAAGGTAATAATATATAAATAAAGTAATAATATATAAATAAAGTAGTAATATATAAATATATTTTTTAAATATATAGAAAATAAAATAAAATAAAAATAATTAATATAAATAGAATAATATTTTTTAAATATTATTTTTTAAATATATAGAAAAAAAATGAAACCAAAAACGGTTGGGGGAGCCGTGGCTCCCCCTGTCCCTTAATAGTTCCGTCCCTAAGTTGATTTCTGAGTACTAGGATTTTGTCAAAGGTATTGTGGATTTTAAGGATGAAGAATTGTGTGACTACGATGAAGAAAGCATAGAGTGACATTTGCTTCATCACTAATGAAAGCAAGAAAATCATTGAGAACTCTCATTTTTTTTGGAGAAGTTGAAGAAAGGCAACTATCAAAATAGGAAAAACTAAAGGGGAGAAAACGCAAAAAAGAAAAGGTTGAATTGTGTTTTTAAATTTTCTTTTCACACTTTTTATAAATACCATTTGATAAGTGATATTCAAATGATAGTTTTATAAGTTTAGTAATCAGTTGATGATACTTATGTCAAATGATGTGCAACAAACGTTGTTGCTCTAACAGCCAAAGTTTTAATTAATGATGTCCAAGCTTAGCATGGTAAAGGTTTTGAAAAACTTTTGATAATTGGTATTATAATGTCTTTTATCTTGAAATATTGTAAGCCTAAGCTATAAATTCTTAAAAACCATTTTAAATCGCAATATAATCAATTAAGATTAGTTATGGCGCGGATTGAATATTTTTAAATATATAATTGTAATAACTATCTCTTTTATCGATTAAGTCAATTCAAAAAAAAATATGTGAATTTTAATCAATTAAGCGAATAATGTAATCAATTATTCCAGTAAAGGTCGAAAAACTCAAACTATTTTTATCGATTAGGTTAATTATATAACAATTAAAACAAGCTCTTATTTCTAAAATTAAAGTATTAACCATTTTAATTGATTAGACAACTTGCATAACCGATTAATAATCTTAAACTTTGTTTTATCTTTAAAAAATCCATCATTCTTTCTGATTTTTGTGGGACAAAAAATTTTCAAATCAACACATTAGAATGCAATAATGGAGAGTTTTTGAGAGATTTTCACTGAGAATTTTGTGTTCAACCAAGATTTGTTCAAGATTAAGAGTTTCTCGCTTGGCACTAGGTGATATTATGATATCAACACAATCAAGTGTATTCTTTCCTAGTTTTGTTTTTTGTTAATCAATCTTTTGTATTTTTTTTACTACGTAAGCGATAGGTTTAAAGTAATTGTGTGATGCATTGCTTTTGGTTGTATTTCTTGATAGTTATTTCAAGATTCTTTGTATAGAGTAGATATTATATAGATGCATCTTGTAATCTTTGACTATTGATTATAATAGTGAAAATCTAGCTAAGGTTATTAGATAACTTGATGTAAATTCTTAAATAATCGAACTAGTATAAAAATTATTGTCTTTTGTTCTTTCATTCCTTGTATATTTGAATCTTGGTGATTGAAAAGGCATCCTAATATAGGATCACCCAAACACCTTGTTAATTGATTAAAAATGTGTTTGAAAATGGTTTTGTATAACTAAAAAGAATCAAATTTTCAATACAATCAATTCACCCTCCTCTTAGTTGAAAGATATTAGTTGTAACATTTCAACAGTTGACCTCAAAGCTGGTTAATAGTAGCTTAACCGATTAAAAGATTCTATTGTGGCTAGTATCTCTCAAACATTTGTGGAATGGACATTCATAAACAAACCACCCTTATTTGTTGGAGAAAATTATTCATTTCGAAAAATAAGAATGAAATTTGTTTTGGAATCTGTTGACAAAGGTATATAGGATGTAATAGTTAATGGTCTTTTCCAACCTACGAAGATTGTAGATGGTAGAGTTATTCCTAAACAATTTTCTCTATGGACACCTGATGAAAATAAAAAGGCACATTATGATGTTATGGCCAAGAATATTATATCTTCTGTACTAACTTTGGATGACTTCTACAGTGTTTTTGTTTGTGAATCAACAAAGAAGATGTGCGACATTTTGGAAGTCACTCATAAGGCCATGGATAAGCAAGTAAAAATACTTATCCAAGAGTATTAAATATTTAGGATGAAAACTGGAGAAAGCATCTATGATATACACAAAAGATTTACTCATGTAATGAATCATTTATTGGCTCTAGGAAAGATTTTTTGTAAAGAAGAACTTAATATCAAAATCTTGAAACTGCATCTTCTTCTTAACCTGTTTTATAGTTGAGTCTTGAGGCTAGAAAACTCATGTGATATTTTGATAGTGGCTGCTTAAGACACATAATAGGAGATTTGGAAAAGTTCAGCAAGATCTCATACAAGGCTCATGGTCATGTTACAAATGGGGACAATAATAGAGGAAAAATTATGGGCATCGGTAAGATTTTTATGAAACAGGTGCATACTTAACAAATGAGCCTCAAGCAATCCAAATTGAAAAGCAAATTGTTGATACAAGTACATCACATACAACTGGCATACCCAAGGACTAGATTGTGCCAAAAGATATGTCTTTGGAGAATGTTATAGGAGATGTATCCAAGGAATGATGAAAGATTATCTTGTTTCCTTTTAGATTCATGAATATGGTGAAGTTGTTTAAGAAAACTTTTTAAAAATTTTCACTGGACATTAAGATAGCAAGCTATCTAGATGTAAAGGTTCATTTCTCAAGCTCATGAAAGGAAGAAGAGAGTTGGATTCAAGTTCAATAGCATACGGATTTAGAAGCATTTAAAGAACAATAATGAAAGAAGAAACAAGTAAAATGGAAAGCATAGAAGATGGTGCAATGGATGAAGCACACCACTCACAGGGGGGGTCTAAACCAACCAAACCCTAGAGATGAGTGATGGTGCCGCCACTTGCAAACAAGATAAGGCAAAGGTGAGTTTACTTCATGGAAGGAGAGCTCACGATTTTGGATGGTTGAAACACAATGCTTATAATTTCAAAATGATCAACACTTTTACAAAACAAGGAGCCCCCTTTAAATAGAAGTTCACAGAGGTCCTTTAGCAACACATAAACATGAAAATAGCAAACCCCAATATCCTAAGCTAGAGCAACTCTCGACCAAAAGGAGGGAATGTGGTTGGTGGATGCATTTCCATGAGGATTCTAGGCCAAAAGAGGAAGGAGACAAAGTAGCCTTCCAAGAAATAAACCAAAAAGGCAAAAGGAGACAAGGTACATGTCTACTTTTGTTTTTACTTTATGCTTTCCTCTTTCTTCCACATCATCCATATGCTCCAATCACCATGTGCCACCTAGCATGCTCTAGTTTCTCTTAATTACCTACAAAACAAGACAAAAAAAAAATTAGCATGTTGGTTTAAGTTAAGCTAATCTTGATCAAAGTCAACTTTAGGTCAAAGTCAACAAGTCAACCAAAATAAGTCAACAAGTCAACCAAAATAAGTCAACTAGAAGCCAACTTAGGAAATTCAAACTAAAGTGATGCAAAACAAAGTTAAATGTGATGGAATAGAAGACTTCCCTCTAGACATGCTTCTAGTGATCCTTCTTGAGGGAGCTTCTATGGAGGTATCATGGTTAGTCACGCCTTCATCACCAAGGGTGTCTCTAGAAGAAGACAACTAGGTCTATTTTGCACAAATGTAGCTTTTGTATCCCAAATAGAGCCAAAGTCAGCAGAAGATGCTCTCAAAGATGAAAATTGGTTCCTAGCAATGCAAGATCAGTTAAACCACTTCAAGCGGAATGAAGTCTGGGAACTTGTTCCAAAAAGTAAAACTCAACAAGTTATTGGAACCAAAAGTGGATTTTCATAAATAAGTTGGATGATCCTGGTTGTATTGTCAAGAACAAAGCTAGGTTGGTGATCAAAGGTTATAGTCAAGAAGAAAGGATTGATTATGATCAAACCTTTGAGCTAGTAATCAAACTAAAGGCAATCAAGACTTTGCTAGCCATTGCATCAATGTTGAACTTTAAGCGTTTTCAAATGGATGTAAAGAGTGTATTCTTAATTGGGTTCATTAAAAAAATAAGTATATGTAGAGAAACCTTCATGCTTTAAGGATTTTGAATTTTCTAATCATGTATTCAAGTTAAAGAAAGTTTTATATGGATTGAAACAAGCTCTTAGATCATGGTATGATATGCTAAGTTAGTTCCTAATTAAAGGTAATTTAAATAAAGGTAAAGTTGATTGTACACTCTTATTAAGAAATATGGTAATGATTTATTATTTGTTCAAATCTATATAGATAATATAATTTTTGATCTACTAACCCATTATTATGCAAGGAGTTTTCTAAAAATATGCAGCAAGAGTTTGAGATATCTATGGTGAGAGAACTCAACTTCTTCCTTGGGTTGCAAATCAAACAAGTCAAGAATGGAATCTTTATGCATCAATCAAAATATTGCACATAGCCATTAAGGAAGTTTTCAATGGATGGCTACAAGGAATGCACAACACCAATGGCTACAAATTTTTACTTGGATGCTGATAAGAGTGGTAAGTGTGTTTTATCAAACCAAATATTGACATATGATTGGCTTACTTCTTTACTTAACAACTAGTCGTCCTGATATAATGCATAGTGTATGTGTTGTGCAAGATTTCAACTATGTCCTAAATAGCCGCACTTAATTGTTGTTAAGAGAATTTTAAAATACCTAAAAGGACTTAGAATTTCCAATCATGGCCCATAAATTTTAGTGGCATTCTTGTACAAATACAATACCATCTCTCTTTTTTCCTTATCTTCTTGAATTGTCATATATAGGTTTTTAAAGAAAGTAGCCATTGTGAGACCGCTTCTTACAGAACTTCAACTCTTTTGAATGTCTTTTCTCTATTTGATGAACTTAACATTGATGGATGCCTTAAATGTTCTTTTCTTCTTTACATAACATTGCAATACCTAAATATACTTATCTTCTAGGACAATGTGCATTTTCTTGCAATACCTTGCATTTTCTTGGACAATGTGCATTATTCTAGATTTTACAATTTATGGTATAGAGAATTGTTGAAGAAAAGCAACTCTAACTCTTTATTCAAGAGATCTTATTTAACTTGTCATTTACCTAATAGATATATTTGACAGAGGGAAGTAATAGACATTCCTTCTAACATATAATAAACATTTATATGTTTTTATTTAATACAAGGTAAGCTTACTTTTAATTGTTTATTATTTGAGCATATATGTGTCATACCAGATTCAAAACAAGATCGAGCAATGTTGTATCGTTTATTAGAAAAACATTTGCATCTTATATATCATCTTTTAAACAAAGAATGATTATGTTTTATATATTGTTATTTTTAGCACTTAATCAAAATCATAAGGTGTTAGACTATGAGATGATTGTCAAAGATTCTACCACTCGATGTGAAGAGAAATTCTTCAACAAATTTTTATATTTGCAAGTCAAAAATTGCTGAATAATTTTTACACTCAAAATTAATCCAAATCGAGCAATGAAGTATGATAGAATGTCTAAATCTAGATATTATCTCCATTGGTGATAATTTGATCTCTTGAAAAAGCAAAAAACAAAGGGTTGTGACAAGATCAAGTGCATAAGTAGAATACATAGTTATGGCCTCAAGCACCTATAAGCTTATTTGGCTTAAGCAATTGCTTAGAGAGTTGTAATTTGGAGATGTCACTCAAATAACACTTATACGTGACAATCAAGTTGTTCTTCATATTAGTTCTAATATTGTCTTTCATGATAAAACCAAACACATTGAGATTGACTATCATTTCATTCAAAAAAAAAGATTGTATTTGGAGATATCAACACTAAGTTCATTAACTCAAGTGATCTGTTAGTAAATATTTTAACTAAGTCTTTATAAGAATTGCAAATTGATGACAACAAAAGGAGGTTTAAATACCTAAGAATAAGCTTCAAAAGGATGACAACAATTGCCCGTTTGATTCAGGAACTAGTTGAGTGCTATACCATCGGTGAATTTTGAAAATATTGGGGATTAGAGTTTGTTGCAAGGAATTGGAAGATAACCACCTGATGGAGAAATATAAGACCTTCTGGTTCAAGTACGAGGTCATTGAAATTTTAGGCTAATGTGTTATCCACCCAATAGTTCAAGAATGGGGTGACTGAAATTTGAGAATGATAACCTGTGCACCAAGTGGAGAAAAGTAAGAACTCGTAGTGCAAAACCAGAGTGACTTGGAAGAAATCCAAGGTTCAAGAGTTCGATTTGTAGAAGAAAAAAATCTGAAACTGAAATTCAAGAGCAGGATTGGGATTTGTTGAAGAAATCTAATACCAATAACTATGAAATTTCTACGTTTTTTCATATTAATAATAATAATATTTATATATAAAAGATGTATTTTTCGCATATATTTAAGAAATACAATATATATATATATATATATGAAATTGTTAAAATTGCAATTAGGTCTTTCTACGATTAATAATTAAAAAAATTAATAAATAAAATGACATGTTAAGTGAATACAGATGCTACTTAGAGAGTAGCAAAACATGTGTACAAAACGATTAACCATTGAACATATAAAAGGATAATTAAGGGCATGCAGTGGCACTTCCTACCATTAAAGCAGGTAGTAGAAGAACCATTAGCAAGTAGGAGGTAGAGAAGAGTAAAAATGAAGGAAAAAGGTCTATTCACCAGTCATAGGGTTGTCGCACCAAGTACATGAGTCTGTTGACAGAGGAAGAAGCAATAACTAAAGGTAATTCACCAGTGCGTTTACTAAACTCCCCTCTCTAAAGCCAAATCAGACAGCCATGCCCACCCCATTCCACCCCGGGAGGAGGGTTGATATGGAGCATCGCACTTCTTCCTCCTTCACATGAAATAAATAATTCAAATGGTTTGAATTTTGAAACAATGTCTCAAACTGGACAACCTCCTAACTCACCAACATATTTCACACTTCATTTCCTTGGTCAGTCAGGATGTTTTGTTCAGCATCTTTCGAAATTTCTGCTCAATCCATCCTATCTACAATTTCCAAAATTAAAACAAAATAAATAATTAAAAATGCATAAAAAATTGAAAACAGAGAAATATGGTTCACTGACATTGAGATAGCTGAGATTTTGCTGTGGGTTATTGATTTTCAGTTTGTTTGGTTCACATTTTAGACAGTGCAGCATGCTGTCAAACACTTGCTTTGTCAAGAAGTCCATTGTCATCACATTCAGTGAATTCAAAGACTGTTTGCTTCATGGGATCAGATATATGATTTCTAAAAGGTTGTCTTTAACTTTATATACTGTGAGGAGGTCTCATTGCCCCTGGTAAGAGATGGCGTAGGGGAGGGGGGAGCTCACTCCAGAATAACAATTGTGCTTCTACATCATCATGCACAACTTCTTCTCAAACCCAAATTACCAGTCCTGACAAGAAAAATATCGGCTTCAATATCCCATGTGCTTATCCAATTACATAAGGAACGTTTGCATTAGAATTTTTCTCTATTTTACGTTGACCACACGTAAAGCTTTTTTTCCTTGGTCAAGTGCTAATACCACTTTATTGCATAATTCAACCAACCCAGATTTTGCATCTAAGAACTTGAAGAACTTGATTAACTGATAGATTAGAAATTCCATAAAGATGCAAACACTCAAATCCATTTTCATTGTTGGACAAAAGTGTTTGCATTAGCTTTACCTCTTCCTTTTTCAGTTTCAAAAGCTTAAGAATCTCACCAATACAAGGAAAAAATGCTTGTGGGCGGACACAGTAAGGCTGAAAAATAAATATTAGTGCCTGTATATCAGCTTCAAATTGATTGGCTCCCACCTTAGAGAACCAAACCTCATTTCTGACAATGCTGCATGAAATGTAATGATCTAGCCCCTCAGCAATGCTTCTCCACAAATCCAAAAAATCCTTTCTATTGAGATTTATCTTCACAGTTTGAAGCCAGCTTTTTAAAGCGTCCAAAGCTTCAACAAAATCATGGGAAACTACTAAATCAACATCCTCTCTAAGATTTGTATAATCTTGATTGTCCTTAAAGCTATCATCGTTTTGAACATATTCCCAGGAAAGCATTTCGAACTGTCGAAGAACAACAGCAATAATTTCCACAAGCCAGTTTGTTTCCATTTCAGACAAGCTTCTAATTTCTTCGTTAAAAAAGCAGCTATTATCCATTGCATGATCTTGTATGGGCTTGCCAGCATCATTTTCAGCAATTTTCATCTCCAAAAACTCAATAGCATCACTCCATTCTTGTAATTTAATCCAAATATATCTGGCAGCATTTATTAATCCACACATCCTAACTATAGCAACATTATCAGAATTATCCAGACGTAATTCCATTGCCTTGAACTGAAAAAGTAAAAGCTTAAAGAAGTACCAAAGCAATCTTCCTGCAGTAAATCTAATAAATTGTGCACGTGATAAAATGGATGGCATAGTTTTGCAGCGTTCAATTATATCCCAGATAATTTTAAGAAAAAACTCTGCAATAGGTGGAGCTTTGTTATCTTCAACAGCCAATAGCAGATACTCCTGATTATTGTCAATCCCAGGTTTACAAATTTTAGAAATCACCCACGATTTCTCTTCTTTCAGTTCGGTATTAAGTTTCTTCCAGGCATTTTTGAACTCTATTTTTGCCCAGATCTTCAACCAATCAGGCCTATTACAAAATATTGATAGAACTGATACACCTCTTGACTGCCCTTCAAAACTTTCAGACACTGCCAAAAAACAAGTCTCCAGATTGAGAAGGGATTGCATCTTTTTGTCAAATGCAATGGTAAGATCCACAAGGTGAAGCCATGAACATGATACATTAGGCTTCAAATGCTTTACATTATATCTTTCAGCGAGCAAAGAAAAAACGTTTTTTTCCAGGAAGCCAGAAAGCATTTGGACCACTGCAGAGACCCACGCCTCCTTTGCACTGCAACTGACAAGCCTGGCCTTGTCAATAAGTGGCTGCAAGACACCATCTATTCCAGCTATAAAATCTCTGGTAACTTTATATGCCAAAGCAAACATATATTCTGGCTGCTCAGACCATTTGGTGAAATGGTATTCCATCCTTGATGCAATAGGTGATACTAATTCATCAATGGCCCATAGCTGTTTATAATGAGTGTCTATTTCTATAAGATTATTATTATTAAGCTGTCTTTCTTCCCTTCTCTTTTGCAGATGCTGCAAAGCACAAAGAGCAATAAAACTTCGAGAGAAATTTCTTCTTTTATCTTCTTGCATAAGAACCAATGGATTAGGAAGGTCTGAGATATGATCGTTTCCACTGTTTGACAGAAGTAGTTTTGGTGGCCATCCAAGAGAGACTAGAAGAGCCCGATGATCTGCAAAAATTTGTGGCCGGAGAGCAGATAAGATCTTATCTACTCTGGTGTCAACAGACTTCAGAAGACAATACCACTGAGGATGGAATTTCTCAACGCCAATCAATACTTCTTCGATATCATTCATGGCTTTTATGGCCTGAAGTAACTTGTGATGTTTTCTTCCAGCATCCTACAGCACACAATACATTCGTGCATAACAATCCATAATCAGTTATTAACATTCCAACTAAGTACATAAACTAACTAAACGAGGGAACGACAGTTACTTCAGAGATTGGTGAATTCAAGAGCTTCAATTTAAACATATTCCCTGTGTGGCAAGACATGACAAAAAGAGAAGCATCTTCAAGATCCCCAACTAGAGCTTCCAACTGTACAGCAGTCTCTGAGACAATAAGTAATGTAAACTTTACAGCAAGCTAGGTCAAGATATACAAAAAATCAGAGGCACCAACCATTTGACTGAAACAAATAATAGCACTCAATGAATTCCACTTTTTACAGAGCACAGTACAATCACCATTCACCAAACATAAATCGGCGCAGAAGACACAATGCAAATTGCAATACATTAATCTAAAGTGCATATCAAGTAAGTCCACAGCAAAAAAATATATATATATATATATATATATATATATATATATATTCTGTTCAACAAATAGTTTTGTGGCGAATCCAAGACCTGAGTCCCAATAAATACATGACAGTTAAAATCAAAAGAATTTCAAAATATTTAATCAAATAAATCAGAAACCATATAATTGAAAATAGGGGACAGTGGGTTCAAATATATACAATTAGGACACAATGTAAAATTCAAGACATTTATTTACAATTTTATCAAAGTTATGCACACCGACGAACATAGACGGTCCACCATGTCCAATGAAAACACAAGCTCATTCCTGACAACAAAAAATCAGACTAAAATGCCAATAAATCAATCAACCAACTACTTTAACATTTGGTTGCAATTGCATGCAACATTACCGCGTGAAAACAAATAAGAAAAAAGTAATAATAATAATAATAATAGTATTATTTTTTCCAAATGTGCCTCAACATTTAATCACGCAAAGAAAAAGAAAATTGAAAAAACGCACAAATATGGACTATCATAAAGACTCCATGAAAGCATAATAACAATGACACATGTTGAAGACTAAAACGGAAACCCCGCAAACAGCCACAGAGAAAAAGCGAGGAAAAACATCATAGCATTCTTATGATCCACAGTGACACAAGTTGAAGACACCAAAAAGTAAAATAACAAAGCGAAAAACACATACACTCAGCGATTCAAAATAACTCACCAAGATAACACCGAAGAGACTCGATTCGGTTCATTTCGTAGGCCAATCGAGGAATCTCCTCTGTCAAAACCCGCCGAAAGCTCTTCGAACCAATTCCATCTAAACACGAAAAAGAGCATCCAAAACCATTCAACAAAAGCACGAAAATAAACATATACATACAAAGAACCATTTCTATTTCTTCATACGCGGAGAAGTGCGGAGGGAGAGATTGCGAAGACCGAGAGAGAGTTGCTGGAGCGAGGATTTGGCGCGGAAGGAGCGAGAGATCCACGAAACGGTGCGTTTCGAAGCGTGGAGGAGGAACAGCGACTCTAGCTCGGAGCATTGCTGCGAGAGCGAGGCGGAGAGAAAGAGGTTGGAAGATTCGTAAGATAGGTCGCGTTTGGTTTGGAAGTGTTGATCAAGAAACGCCGCGTGTTGGGGCGCGAGGTCGGCGACATTTGGCAAACGGGGAAGTGAAGAAGAAGAAGAAGGGTCCATTGATAGTAACCGGTGAGGTGTGACTAGTAGCAGGTTCTCTTGTCTTGGTGTTGAGTGACTGGTTTTCAACTTCGGTTCCAACTCAACTTTGGCTTTTCAAATTTTATAGATCCGCCTTTTATTCTATAAAAAATATTAATACTAGCGAAACTACTTTCGCGGTTAGTTTACTATATATTCTCGATTTTATTATATATTAAAATTATCAAATATATTATACGCGTTCTGCGTTTATATTTTTATTATCTTAGAATAAAATAATTTGAGAAAAAAAAAAGGTGAAATTTAAATAATTTTGTAAGAATAGTTTTAAAAGAATTATGTAGAAAAATATTTGCAATTACTATTTTAATTTAGTAAAAGACAAAATTGTTTAATTAAAAATGAGACCAAAAATAAATATAAAAAAGTATATATCTTTTATATAATAGCACAGATAATATGATTTGAAATATAAATTAAAAATAAATAGTTTTAACAAAATTATTTTGTTAAAATTAGATAAATTGACTCGAGAGTTTGATTAATTATAAAATATGAAAATACATATATGTTTGAGTATATTCCGATCATCCAAACTGAAATATACTTGGCCTAAGTATATTTGGCCAAGACACGACCATATCGATCAGGTTATTATTAATGGTAAAATATGCTTAAGTGAAGAAGATGGCTAAAGCGTATTAGCCAAAGTTAATCAAGGTAATTAGGTCACGTGAACAAGCCCATATAGATAAAAGCCCAAAATTAAAGTATAAATAGCACACTATACGAGATAAATTAATTATATTTATTCATTATTGTATTTCATATTATCTGACGCACTTGACTGACTTGAGCGTTAGAGTGTCTTTTGCAGGCACACTGTATATTCGGTCAAGAGGAAGAGTGACCCGAGACAGCTTGGCCAAAAGGTGTAAGTTGGAGCTAGGAATACATTTGGAGTGGAGTTGAAGTCTTTGTAGGGTATATTCAGCTTAGTAGAAACAATTGGCACTCAGCGTGAAGCCGAAATATACTTTGTGAAGATAATGTTTTATGGTGTCTATAAGAAGCACGATGGTTGGAGAAAAAGAAGTTGGACCCTTTGCGGTCAACATGGTTGCGATGCTAGAAGCCCAAATGAAAATGCAACAAGAGTTTGCATAATTCAAGAAAATAGGTGTTAAGGAGATGGATGTCTTAAGGAAAGAAAACGCCAGGTTAAGGAGAAAGGTAGAGGCTGACAACAAGGAAAAGGAGAAAGAAAATACTGAAAACACAACTTCAATACATAAAATTGTGTCACACCTTCGCATAATTAATGAAAAGGAGGGGGATAGCAGTTATCATACCACTCTTGTAACCGAAGGAGCAACTAACACATCTCTCATGGTAGGTTCCCCTTCCCATAACTGGAAATCCCTTACTGTAGAAGGGTACGATGGAAGCACCTACCCAGATGAGCACATAGATATTTATGTGACTCGAATCAACTTGTATTCCACTCAAACACAATCACATCCAAGGTTTTTCCTACAACACTTAAGGGATAAACACTTATTTGGTTCACCCACCTGCTGCCTTATTCCATAAAATGCTTCTCTACCTTGGCTTCATTCTTTGGATACAGTTTGCCACAAATCGGCCTCATCACCTCACCTCTTTGGTGCTTGTATAAGGCAAGAAAAGAGAGAATCATTGCGTTCTTTTTATAAAACAGTTAAGTACGGTTGCCCTCAACATTAGGAATTTAAATCTTGAGGTAGTCCTTCATCACATGATCACGACGTTGCGGTCAGGACTAGAGTTGTCAAAATGGGATATAACCCGCGATCCAACCTAGGCCACCATGGGTTCAGGCCTGGTTGGGTTAAAAAATTGAAAATTTCGGTACGAACCAAAAATAGACCCCACTAAGAACACGGCTCACCACGAGGGTTGAACTCGTGGTGAGTTGGGCTAGTTCACCAGTCCACCCATAAATTTTAGATATTAAAATATATTTAAAAAAATGAAGACTCTAAATGTTATTTCCTCTCTAATTCTCTCTCGAAACTAATTTAACTAATTCATTTTTGGCGTAGGATGAATGATACAACTTTATACAAATACAACTATGTAAAAGTGAAATAAAAATGCAAAAAGTAAAATGACACACCAAAGTCACAGTTATCAACTTAATGTCACTTTTCTTTGGCTTTCAGTACCTTTTCTTTGAGTTGAAGGTACCTTTTGTGAACCTATGAATATGTAACATGCCTTAACTTTATTCAAATTTTAATCAAAATTATAATTTAGTTTTTTTTGGATTGAATTAAAAATTTATATATTATTTTAATTAAGTGAGCCAACCTGTTTAATCCACCAACTTGTGGTAGGTCGGGTCAAATTCGTATTTGTTAGGCTTGCTAATAAGCGAGCCGGGTTGGGTTGGCACTAAGTAGCCAACCCATGGTGGGTCAGGTCGGGTTGGACCGGGTGGCCCGTTTTGACAGCTCTAGTCGGGACCTTTCGCTAATGATTTGTGTATGACACCACTGCCAACATAGACGAGTTGAGACAACAAGTTGCAAAGTTCATGCAGCCAGAAGAGCTAAAGGAGTTTACAAACAAGATGAGGGATGAGATCATGCTAGTAGAAAAGAAGCCTTCTGACCGAGAGGCGAGAATGGATTCCGGTAGATAGTGCCCAAACCTACCAGTTTTCACGATACACCCCTCTTAATATGCCTAGATCCCGAGTTTTGGAAGATGCCCTGCAAGGTGATCTTTTACCACCACCCAGAAAGGTGCAAACACCCCAAAGTGTTGATCTAAAAAAGCATTATAGATATCTTTGTAACTATGGGCACACCATTGATGAGTGTGCAACCCTTAAGGATAAGATAGAGAAGCTTTTACAGGCTGACTATCTTAAACGGTTTATGAGGAGGGATGATATCGATAGCTCACACTCTAAACTAAGGAGGTACGATGATAGAAGATAGGGTTGTTAAGACTAGGAGAAAGATGATAATGATGAAAGAAGTAAGAAAAAACTAGCACATCAAGAAGAAAAACATGTCGATAACTAGCCCCACAAAGGGGAACCATCAACACAATATTAGAAGGGTTTGCTAGAGGAGGATCACTAAATTAGTCGAGAAAAGGCATCTTAGTGTGGTGTAGTCCGTCAATGTAGTGCCCATGACCTTTAGGAGGAAAACGATGCCTCCTATCACCTTCACATATGTCGACTTTCAGGGTGTTGACCATGAGCAGAATGACCCATTGGTCATCATAATGAAAATTGAGAGCTTTGATGTCAAGAAGATCTTGGTAAACCAAGGCAGTTTAGTAGATATACTCTATTGAAAGACGTATAAGAAGTTGCAGTTACCAGAAAAAGTTATGATCCCGTATGACGAGCCCATAGTTGGATTTTTAGGGGAGAAAGTCAATATTAGGGGATATACTGACTTGCATACCACTTTTGGAGAAAGAGATCTGACGAAAACTATACCTATTCGATATTTGGTGGTGGATGTGAGCATGTTATACAATATCCTTTTGGAATGGCCATTGCTCAATCTATTTGACGCAACTGTATCCATTTCCCACCTAGCAATGAAGTTACCCTCACATCAAGCGATATCATCACGGTCCATGGAGACTAAAAGACAATACCTGAGTTCTACATTGCAAGGTTGACATAACCATTAAAGGATAAGACATTGACCTTAGAGTAGGCAGTGAGGCTAGAATTGAACTTGTTAGGGCAACCAAGTTATTTCCATTACAAGAAGGTCGAGGTCTGAAAATAAGTTTCATGATAGATGAAGAAGGAAAGAAGGACATAGGATAAGTCCTAGCTTGAACATTGATTTGTTTGCTTGGATAGCAACCAACCTTGCAAGGTAGCCTCTCATAGGTTGTCTATCTCCAAAGAGGCTAGACCAATATCATAAAAGAAAAGGAACTTGGAGAGGAAAGAAGGATGGCTACCAAGGTCTAGGTCAAGAAACTATTGCAAGCCAACTTCATTACAGAAACAAATTACACAATAAGTTGAGAACAACTTTCATCACGAAGGAGGCCAATTAATACTACAAAGTCATGTCTTTTGGCCTCAAGAATGCTAAAGCGACATATCATCAACTTATGGACAAGGTTTTTAGACATTTGATTGGCAAAAGCATCGAGGTATATAGGGACAACATGATGGTAAAGTCCCCCACCCTCTCCAGCATGCAAATGATATGTCTGATGTTTTCTTGGACTTAAAAGTGTATTACTCGCACCTTAATCTAGAGAAATGTGTATTCAGAGTAAATGGAGGAAAGTTTCTTTGATTTATGTTGATGTAAAGAGGAATAAAGGCAAATTCGAGCTCAACTTCTCTACTAGGATAAAAGATATTGAGTGTCAGTTGGGTTTTTAAAATGGTCCCATTTTATTATTTTATAATTTATCAAAATATATTTAAGTTTTAATAATCTATTTAACTGACATTGTTTTTCTTTACGGTTTATTATCTCAAGTTATATGTAATTTGGGTATTCGATATTTGCAAATTATGCTTTTATGCAAAGGATTCCAAAGCAATATCGTCATAGAGATGAAGTGAGAAAAAAGCAAGGTTTGGGGATGGTTTTCAATAATCTTGGATTTGGACATAGGTGGCTTACCTTTCTTTGGGAATCGAATTAGGGCCACCAATGTTTCTGGAACTGACTACGATCGGTGTGGTCATTCAGGTGTAAGGTTCCACATGTGGGACTAGGAGACGTATGCAAAGGAAAACAAATTGGGAGTGTCAGAGTTTGAAGAAAAAAAGTGACGACAGTGCAAGCGATCGTTCACTCGCGGGGCTCATTTGTCTTCACAGAACCAAGCTATGTGTGTCACCTCTGCCACTAGTGCCTTTGTGATCCAACCAGAAGCACTAGTTAAACAACGCCATCGTCGTATTTACCCCTGCGCGAGGGTTTGTTGTTTGTCTAATTGGTTTGTCTTTTTGACGAACATCCACCACACCCTCGTACTCACATTTCTGATTGGGAACAATAGGTAGTGCCTCTGGGATTACAAAGGACAAGGAGACCCAATCACTCATTGTATCAAAGATTGATGGTCGATATCAAAGTTAAAATTTATCAAATTGATGGTTGATTAATATTTATATATTACTACTTACAACCTCATATTTTTTTTGTTAGAAGTTTTTAGGTTGTCTAGCTTAGGGGAGGTAACTTTGGATGCTACTATTGATTGGGTGTTGCCTTTATTAGTTTGAATTACCTAAGAAAGGTCTCATTGGGTTGGTTGGAAAGATTTTTCCTTTCCCAATCTATTGTTGATATTTTACTTCAAATGCAAACAATTGGATATACTCATGACTATGGAACTTGGAATCTATTATTATTTATCTGTGTTTTTGACCAACTAGTGGAAGCCATTAAAGTCCTTATGAGCATGGGAGGGGCTGAATGTACACCAGATTCGAATAATTATGGCATTATAATTAGTGCAATGAGTTGAGTGCGCAAGACTATAGAGGCATAGGATTTTTTTGGGAGTATTATGGGCAAACAAGGAAATATGGAATTTTTTTGAAAGTTACGAGTGTTATATTTAACATATATATAGCAAAAGCTGTTGCACAATTTGAGTGATATTTTCCCTTATTTTCGGATGCAATTTTTTAACATTAAGTTGTTTCAGATATTTCTTTTACAGGCCACGAATTTTGGTCCATTTATGCCCCCATCCACCATATATAAATAGAGTATCATTCTCCTCCCTCAAACACACATTTCCATACTCTCATTCATTCTCTCTCATTCTCTCATCCTTTCTCTCTTATTTTTCTTCTTTCATTCTGGGTCTATTTGTTTACTCTTTTTAAGAGTTATCTTGCTAGTTCTGAGATCCTCAAAAATTCTGAGAAGTTTCTGTTGTATCCTGGGGGGTTTGCGCAATACACTACAGATATGTCCTTAAGGGTAGTGAATCTACACGCCTCGAGAAGTCTTTTTGGTTCGTGATTTTGTCAACTACTACAACAATCTTAATCACTTATGGCTGACAACAATAACAACAACACATCCTCTACGGAGAATCCAAATACTGTTTCCGGAGCTCAAACAGTCTTTGCGAAACCTTTTTCGGATGTGTCAAAAATCGAGGTGTTCTTTGGACAGAACTTCTGGCACTGGTAAGAACGTGTGTCTACCCTTTTAGACATGTATGGAGTTGTTACTGCTCTCACATTCTCAAAGCCCAACTTTAATATCCCTTCAAAACAAGTTGAAGAATGGATTCATGAAAATAAGGTATGCCGACACACTTTACTTAGTGCATTGTCTAATGACTTGTTCGATGTGTACTGCTCATATAAGGAAGCGAAAGAAATTTGAGATTCGTTGATCCTCAAATATACTACTGAAGATGTAGTCAGACAAAGATTCATCATAGGAAACTACTACCGTTGGGAGATGATTGAAGATAAGAACATTAAGATCCAAATCAACAAATATCACAAGTTGCTTTAAGATATCAAAGTAGAGAACATAATCCTTCCTGATGAGTTTGTTTCAGAACTCTTGATCGAGAAACTATCGTCATCTTTGACTAACTATAAACAACAACTGAAACACATGCACAAGAAGATGTTGCTTCAAGAGCTCATTACACACATCATAGTCGAAGATACCAACGGGTAGGAATGTGCTACTACATGGGCCAAAGCATTATCTGCAAAAGCTAACATTGTAGAAGAAAAACCTGCACCAAAAAGGTACAAAAATAAACCTTATCACAATAAGAAAAGTAATTTTCAAAATTCCCATCCCAAAGGATCAAACCCCACCTTTAAGAAAAAGGGAAATTGCTTCGTATGTGGGAAGCCTGGCCATCATGCACCTCAGTGCAGACGTAGAGCAAGAAACGACAATCCTCCTAGTGCAAATGTAACTCAATGGGAAGATACTATAGTTGCGGTCATTTCACAAGTAAATTTAATGACTAATGTGAGTAAGTGGGTGCTAGACGTTGGTGCTACCCGGCACATCTGTGCAAACAAAAGTGCTTTTACCTCCTATACCAATATAGGGGAACGAGAAGAACAGGTCTATCTTAGTGACTCCAGGACAACTCTTGTCCTTGGGAAAGGAAAGGTTCTTCTGAAACTCACATTGGGAAAGTGTAACGTCCCTACTGGAAATTACATAATTAAAATAAATAATTAAAAATGGAAATTCAAATGACGTAATTTATTATCCCCAAAATGTAGGAAAATTAAAAGTAATATCCAGTGCGCCAAAATTTAAATGAAACTGGATTATAATATTATTACAAGTTCCAAATTTCGATAAAACAAATGAAAACATAGTAAAACCTTACAGTCTCCCAAGCTAGCCCTCTCTTCGCATCTACGCATCAACAACATCACCTGGATTATCATCTGCTCCCGTATGATAAATCACACGATCATCGCCAAACATAAACAAAAATGGTGAACTCATAATACATAAACACATAACTTAATAATATTAAAACACCCAACTAAATTATTCTAGTCAATTCTTGGCCAAGACCTTAATACCCCAAGGCTTTTCAACCTTCAATTCAAACAAGTAGTTAGCCATGGACTTAGGATTTATGATGCTCACACGAACATGCTCATTCGTGGTCCTACTTCTATGAACCTCCCCTCTCGTAGTCCTGCTCTACGAACCTACCTATTCGTAGTCCTGCTCTATGAACCTACTTGTTCGTAGTCCTGCTCTACAGACCTACCCGCCCGTAGTCCAACACACGGATCCACCAGCTACGTAGCTCCCCGCACGCAGCATCTCTCAAGTGTGAGCACGGAACATACGAACCTACCTCGCTTGTATCCCCACATGAGAGTAACTGGATATAAACCTCCCCGCTCATATGATCATGTGTTCACCACCATCCATGAACCTACCCGCTCTTGGCACAACATCTCCAGATCAAAGTTCGCATCAACGTGTACAAACAGCACACGCGAGCCAACACTACAACACTATCGCCTAGCACAGCCTAAGTGCCGCCAAACAAATTGAACGTGCAGAACGCCTGGCGGTACACCCTTGCCGCTAGGCGCCAGACTCTAGTCAGACCTACTATTTTAGGGCTATCGCCTAGTGGAGCACACATTGTCGTTAGGCGCCACGCGGTGTAGGGACCTCTCTCGCTGGTCCTATCGCTTGGCGGCATCAACAGGCCGCCAAACGCCACACCAATAGCTTGTTTCTACTGGTTTTTGGCACCCAAAACTGATATGTTCTTCAATCCCATGACTTCTATAGGAATTGGTACCTTCTCATATCAAAACCTAACCTAGATTTCCCAACCACATCCCCCATGGTTTAATTACCTATAATTCATTTTCACCATTCACATATTCTCAAAATATGAGATTTACTACTCACTCTATAATTACACCATAAATTAGTTAGTTGCTAAACATGTTACACTATCCAATATCACACCATCAAACAACAGTTTTCTAATACACTGCAATGATACCAACTTTCCATTCAATATACTTAAATCACATTTATACAGTTCATAGAGGATACCTAAACCCAAATATAGCATAATTCCAAGTCTCCAAAGACACGTGCTTAACAAAATTATATTTATAGAACCTATACTCTCGTTTAGAATCATTCTTTCTCCCTTTTTAATTTACCGTTCTCATGGAACTACTAAAACTACACATCCAATTAGACATATCCTCATGTACTTTTCGTTATGCATTCTAAACCTTTCAAATTCTTAAGTGTCCTTTTATCGTCCGCTTGATTTTATTAATGCTCCACAAACTTTACCCACACATCCCATCAAGTTACAGAGCACAATGGCCAAACTAGCGCTACCGCCTGGCGACATATGACGCACCGCCAGGCGACGTATCAGGTTCTGGGATTTTCCCAGATTCCTCCTCTATGTGAGAATCCCCAAATCTTCCGCTATGTTGTCTCACTATCCAATTATGCCGAATTCACAAAAAGTCCAAATAGTTCGAGTCACAAACATTACTACAATGACTGTCCATTTCGCACTAAAATCAGATTCCTACTACCTCTCTTCCATGCTCTCTCATAATTCAAGGACCACCCACTCGCAATTGTCATGCGGTTTATTACGCAACCCACCTCCATACAATTAATAACATACATCATTTCACGCAAAGATTTAACTAACTTTTCCAGAAGTCACAAGGACTCTTGCATCAAACAATATCACACCTTCGTGAACCGTGCCGCGCCGCCTGGTAGATATTTATCGCCGCTAGACGGTTCATCTAAAAAATTCCAAAACCATGGCAACAAAGATGTGTTGCCTGGCGGCATACTCGTGCCCGCCAGGCGGTTTCTAGGCAGAAACCTAGAAACTTACGAAAACAGCGTAAAAAAAGTGAAATTATCATGTATATAAGCATGGCAACATGCAATTCATCATACACAAATCAAACAATAATTAACAGCTCCCTTTACCTGGACTCTTGCTCAAATTTCGAATTTTATTAGTTTCTTGATTTTTCTTCTCAAAAGATATGATGCTTGGTGTTTTAACAACATAAGGGTATTTTTCATGAAGAAAAGCAACTTTAAGCCTTAAATAAGTGTCTAAATTGTTATGCATTTTGATGTCCTAGAGACACTTACAAGTAACCCAACTATAACAAATGTAAAAGTGAAACTATATTATCTAAAAAGCTAAAGCACAACTAGAATGAAGAATGCACTAGAAACTAAAACTAATTGAACATGAATTTACTTCTAGAAGAAAGAGTTAACACAAAGTCCCAAAAGCATGAATTAGAAGAAATCATAAACAACACCAAACATAAATTTGAACAAGAAACAACACTAGTAGTAGAGAGGATTGAATGAAATTACATAACTGGAATTTAAGAAAATAATGAACCATTCACATTGAAGATCAAACAATAGAAAAAGAACCTTTAAATTTTAGAAACTACAAAATACTAAAATCTAAAAAACTAAACTGCAAGTAATGTGAATGGAAATCCATAGAGATTAAGAGAATGAGAAGAATCAACCATAGTCCATTGCAAAGAAAACTTGATAGTGAATATCCTTGGAGCTCCACCAATTACAAAACACCAAACCCCAAAAGCAAAGAAAAACGTGAAAAGAACTACCCTTCCTCTAGTTGTTGCCCCCTCTTCTAAAGAGCTTAAGTAACCTAATTTTACCCTCTTTTGGACCATTTAATCTTCAACCCACAATACAAGTATGGCGAATGAAAATAAAGCTTAGGAAATTACAAACTACCCCTACATAAAAGAAAAACTAAAACAGTGTTGGCAAGTAATCCTTATTAATGTCTTCTATTTTAAAAATTAAACAACACCTCGTTCAAAGCTCCAAAAAATGTGTTCTACCATTCAAATTAAAGTTCTTCGAGTTTAGAATCCAACACAAAAGGAATAAACTCAATTGGACACCAATAAAGGAAGTTATGACCAAAACAATTAGCAAAGGTTAGTGCAAAAAAAAATTGCGTTTTAGGGTTGCGTCAGGTGCTAATGAAACAAAGAGAAATCCCTTTTAGCTGCGTTAGACACCAATAAATGGCACCAGATGATACCAAGTCAGGGTGCAAAGTTCAAAAACGCACTAGGCGTGAATCAATGGTGCTAGGCGGTGTTGTAACTCCTAAAACTTCCTAAGATTCACAAATCTAAGCTAAAATTGAAAGATAAAAGAAACAAAGATGCTAAGGAAGTGCTTTAGTATGAGGGTATATGAGTTAACTTATCAGTGGCCAATTGTTTTCAGTAAGGCTTAAGGGTCCATAGGTGAAGGAAGATTTCTTTTATGCTTAAAGGTTTTCGCAAGTGTTTTAGTCTTGAAAAACATGGTTGAGTTTTTGGGTCAAAATATGATTCAAGTAAGGAAAGAAAATACCTTGTTTATATGCAAACATGCAAATGAAGAACAACTAGCAATGAAACTCAAGCAAAGTTAATTGTAAGAAAAAATTAGTAGCACTCAATATATGTAAACTCTAAGCACAAAATCTCATCCGTTTTAGTTCTTTGGTTTCCAAAATTTGTCATACAATTTGCCATACAAAATCAATCCACTATGTGTGTCGAAGTACAAAAGTTAAATTAATCTCATAACAAATCAAATTTAGAAGCATACTTTTCTTAGCACGTCATGCGTGATAACTAGTGCAATGCTTCTTCACATATCCTACAACTTCACAAAAGAAATAACCACTGCCTTCATATTCATTTGCTTCTTTTGGTTATTTCCTTTGAGGTGCAACCGCAACTTCGTTATCCTTTTTTCCTTTTAGTCCCTTATCCTTGTTTATTAAAGTATAGGCAAAATGAGACCTTTCTATCTTATCTTGGTCCAATCTTCCTCTTAGTGTGAGATGAGCTCATTTAGAGACTAAGTCTCTCTTTGGAAATTATAACTCGCCTTAAATTGACAAAATTGTGTTGGAAGAGAAATTAGGACTAAATGAATTAACAAGTCTTTATAGAGTTTTAATTTAAGTGCATTTGTTTTTTAATCAATATGTCACATCTCCATTATGTACTCCCTCATGTTGTTTGTACCCATACATTTCTTGGAAATTAGGTTTTCAAGAGTGTACATATCTTTGACTTTTCATTCTTAACAAACCTCTTTCCAAATTTTACAAGAAATTCCTTTGCTATATTTATGTTTTCAAAATTTGTGCCCAAAAATGCTTCTATAATGGACTTTTTCATAATCATTAGACTCATGCGATTTGACTTCTCCTGCAGTTCTATCTCCCTCTTATTTTCAAAGTTACTCTTATATGTAAGAGGTGGAGGTGAGTCTATCCTTAACATAAGGTCAAAATCCATTAATCAAAAAACTATCAAGACATTGTTCTTCCAATACTTGAAGTTTGAGATATGTAAAATAGGAATTGAGAACAACAAATACAAAATACACTCACATAAGTTCCAAAATAAAATAAAATATCCCAAGATATTGGTAATACATTAATATTCTATCTTTGGATAAAAATTTAATTATTTAGTGATACCATAAAATTGCAACAATAACAACACATCAAAAAGTAAATCTTCCTTCGAGATGATTTAATATTTACACACAAAAAATTGAATAATTATTACGCAGTTATCATCACTATATGCAATGTTAATCCTCCTTTGGACTTACTAATATGCACACACATCTCAAGCTCATAATTTTTTTACATTTTAAAATAGATTAATTTACACAAAAGAGATAACTTTTTGTGACATGTTATTTCAATTAATTAATCTCAAAATGTATAAATAAAAAATAAGAGAAGCTATGAATATATCACCTTGATTGAGTAATTGATTTCATGAATATAAAAATAAAAACTTTTATCGTATTCCTTCACATTCCACTTGAAACATATTTCTTGCTCAATTGTCAAAATATTTAAATATTAGTATGTCATATCAAAATAAGTCGGAAAATAAAATAAAATCAACCATCTAATTATCAGTATTTTTTTATTGTAATAATCAAAATATATACGTATACAATTTTATTTTAACTAGAAAGATGATATATATATATATAAATATATATATATATATATATATATATATATATATAATATTCTCATGATAAGCTGAAAAGAGAAAAATATACTAATGATAAATTGTGATAATGACTGTTAAGACTAGACTTAAACATTTGATGAAAAAACTATCGTCCTACAAAAACCTGAATCTATCATGTTGATCATCAAAATTAAAAGCAGAAGCAGAAATGAATTCATAATGATAAAGAGAGTGATGGTTTGACATTCCATTTTTCCTGTTTCATGTTGGTGGTTTGTAATATGTTTTACGAACTTTGTTCCAAAATGATGTTCATATTCATTTATTAAACATGTTTCACAAAATTTTCTCAATTCTTCTGTGCATTGGTGGTGTAGACATTGGAAACTCCGTTTTTTACATTTTTTTTTTCATTTCATCATATTGCGAAAGGCTAATGACGTGTTTATTTTTATCATTTCAAAATTGCGAAAGACTCAAGAGAAAAACATATAAATAAAATATTTTTTTTAGTGGAGAATTTGTTGGATTCGATATTATTGGTCATAGTTTTTTCTTTACTGTCATGAAGAATTCGATGGTAAACACTTCGTTAAACAAGATTTGAATCCTCATTAAGATTTTGTTTAGTTACCAGAAAACAAGGAGAGAAAATAGGATACTAATAATTTAGATTCTTTTATGTGGAGAAAAAAATAATTAAATCATGAGATGCATTTTATTATTTATGGTCTATTATTTTTACTCATATATCTCCTTATTTTATCCACATCTCTCTTTAATTAACCATCTTTAATTCTTTTTTCTTTGTCTTTCACTTTCATTTACTTTATTGTTCTCTTATTTATTAAAGTAAACATACGAGATAAAGAGTTGCTCACATCTATACGGTTGATTAGATATATGTGCAACTCAAAAAATAATTATTTTGCTTAACTTATTCTATTTCACAAACTACAGTGACCAATAAATTTCAGGTTAAAAAATAAAAGAAATGTACCAAAAATAAAAAATAAACCCCATAATCTAATGACTCTCTCTCTCTCTCACTAACCTCATATATATATATATATATATATATATATATATATATATATATATATTATGTGTCCTACTTTTCAGTGAGTCAATATATGTTCTCATTTGATTGAGTCATAGCACCAAATATTGCACACACACATAAAATTACTTCCCCTTTGCAACTTCTAGAGAGAGAAGGGAGACTCATGAGAGAGAGATTTTTTTTTTATAAGATAGTAGTCATTTCATCCTATCTATTATTTCTCCTTGCTTTTCTCATTAGATGCCATTTGAACCCCTAAAAACTAGGTTCATTTTCAACAATAATTTTCACTTTTTTTTTAAATAATAACATCTTTTCAATTTGGTATTAGGGCTTTTTATAAATTCTTCATTTTTATCACCTTAAGTAAAATGGTCATTTTTTATATTTATTTATAAGAATAATAATCATTTCCCAATATATAAAAGAAAATCATTTCCTAGTGTGTAAAATAAATAAGCATTTCTCAATCTATAAAATGAAGAATTGCACAATGTGGGAAAAAAAAGCTTTTCTTATTTCACTAGTGTGAATAAGCTCAATGTAAATAAGCTCAACGTACTGATCAAACTCTTTTCTCTCTCTTTCTTTCTCTTCAAACTCAATCTTTTCTTTCCTTTGCATGTGGATCTGTACTTGTACTTTTCCTTCGGTTTATAATAATCAATACTTTCAATTTCAATTTCATGTCATTTCTAAAATCTCTTTGTGGGCTTTTCTTCTATTCTCTTGTTTTTTCTCTTCTGGAATCCCAATTTTCGATTTGGGATCACTAGTTGCGGGATTTTCTCACAAGTATGTAAATTTTTCTTCTTTCTTTGTTTTGGGGGATAATGGGGTGTGGCTGTGTTCAGTGATGGATTCAAGAATGTGATTCTGTCTCAGGAGTAGCTGCGGGTTGTGATTCCAGATCTTCTTGTTGCTTTCTCCAAGATTCATGGTTTCTTCAGCGAGGATTGATCTATTTTTGAGCATATAAACAAAAGAAGTCCTACGTTGAAGGGTTATTGATTTTCTATTTCCCATTTCCAGTGGTGTTCTTACCTCAATCTCTTAATTTCAAAGAGCATCGCTGATGAATTTTGGCTCGTTATAGATTCCAGGTTCGTTTGACTTGGAAATCATTTTATTCAGGTGAATCTCCATGCGTGTATCTTGTAAAAAAATGACATTTTTATGCTATGTTCAATTCCATATTCAATTCTCTCATTCATGACTGAAACATGCTGAACTATTACTATAAATGACAGGGACCATGGATTTCATCTTTGTCTTGCAAACTCTGTTATTAATCAATTGCGACTTTTGTTTGCTATAATTGTTCCAGGTACTCAGATGATTGATTAATTATACTTATCTGCTTGATTTATACAACAATAGTTTTCATATATGGACAGCTTTTGTTTAATCATATATTATTTCCGTGTTCATAGGTTTTTTTATGTACTGGCTACTTTTGGTGCTGGAAAATTTTAAATATCTTTGGGTTTTGGTTTAAGTTTATCTGTGGGTTCTGAAATTGGGGTACTAGTTGCCTTTATTATTTTTCTTCCTGGTTTAATTCTTGAAAGTGATAGATACTGTGGAAGTATTGACTTCCCTAGATTTTGATCCTTGAATTGATTGATCACCATGTCAGTTTGGATTTTGGAACTTCACAAATGTTTTTATTAAATATAGTTTTACATGCATAGTTAAAAACTGAGAATCTAAACCATGCTGCTAATTTCTTGAGGTTTAGAGATGCTAGGTTGTAGCTTTTCACCCTTTCCACTAAAACTTTTAAACTCCTATCTACTCTTTCAGGCATATTGACAGCCATGAGTAGCGTGACTAGTGGGGGTGATGATCGGAAGATATACAGAGGTCGTAAGTCGTCATCATCATTAGATGAAGAAGCTGGAGTTGGAGGTAACATGGGAGGAGAAGTTCCTCTAAAGAAAGGCCCCTGGACTGCAGCAGAGGATGCAATTTTATTAGAATATGTTAATAAGCATGGACAAGGCAATTGGAATGCAGTCCAAAAGTATTCAGGACTTGCCCGTTGTGGGAAAAGCTGCCGTCTACGGTGGGCGAATCACTTGAGACCTGATCTGAAAAAGGGTGCATTTACCCAAGAGGAAGAGAACCGAATCCTTGAGCTCCACGCTAAAATGGGGAACAAATGGGCTCGAATGGCTTCTGAGGTTTGTAGAGCTGTCACTTCCTTTCAATGTTTTGTCATTTTATTCTGCTAATGAAGCCAAGTTATTGAAGAAGCTCATCCCACATAATCATGTCTTATTATATCTTTGATTTTTGGCAAGGAGAGGACTTAAGACACTAGAGATGAATTTCTGGGATGGACAATGCTATTTTAATAAGATATAATATAATATTACTTTTGTCAAGATAAACATAAGTATAAATATGGGAGGGTCATGACTCAATGGCAGCTATACATTATTCTCTGGATTTTGGATGTGTTTGCTGTCAGAAATTAGAGAACTGAGTTTGTATTATTGCTATCATGATTTCTTCATGCTTGGTGTCCTCTTCACAGATTTTCAGATTCAGAATCTGTGATTCAAACCCTTCTAGTTAAGCACTGTACTTTTAATTGTTATCATGTTTCATGATTCTTGCATGGTGCCCCCTTCTTGGATAGTTCTTATTCCTTCTTCTTGACACTTGCAAATCTGTAGTTTTTCTCTTGCTTAATGAATTTTTCTTCAGATGATTTTGATCCTCCTGTATTATATGCATTCTGAATTTGTTGTGGTAATATCATTGCAATCTAGTAATGACATTAATATTTCAATACTTGTTGGCATTATTTTCCTGTAACATATAAAGTTATGGTCCTGTGTTATACCATTTTAACGGATAACTTTCAGTTGTACTACATATCTCCACTTTTGGTTGTACCTGTTATATTTCTTATCATGAACTTGTAAGGTTGGAATATTCTGTTGGTTATATTAGCGTGATGATTAATAAGTTATCTGATAGTAAAACTAGGTTATTTGATTGGGTTGAAGAACCTTTATGGGTTTTTCCTCCTCTCAACTCCAATCACTAAGTAAGTACCAATTAAAGGCTTTCACGAGGTTTTAGTTATGAAAGCTGTAAGGATTCTGAAAACATAAAACATGTTAGTGCATACATTTTTAACTTGTTTCTGAGAGGAGTTAATATAGGTTGATTATAATCTGTGAGGCATTGGAGGTGGGCATCTATAGCTTGCAGGTTGGTATACTACCCTATACATGGATTTATTTTATGGGTATGTGGTCTTGTTTTTGTTGGACAGTGTGTCTCGGGGTAAAATTTTGCAAAAATGATATTTGCATTTTGATGGTCAGTTTGCATCTGCTCAGTGTCTGTGTATGTGGATGAACAGAGAACATTTTGCATCTAATTATTGACCAAGTAAGAAAGCACTTTTTCATGCAGAACGTACTCTCAGCTTGTCTTCCCTTTGTCCCTAAAACTTTTTGATGAGGGGATATAAGGAGGAAAGAAATAATCACAAAGGAACATGAATGATAGAAATGTATAGATATAAAAAGAAAAAAAGTAGAGAAATTTCCTACGTACTGGGTTATGCAGATGAGTACTATTACCATATTATGTACATGATAGTGTAGCACTCACTATTGCTGAAACATACCACACAATATTTTACCCCAGTTGAAAACCTTATCTCTATCCGAGAAAGAATAAACAAAATTGTGTACTGAAATTCATGCCTGATAATGGCTGGCATCAACCGAGTATGAATAAAGCCAGTGTGATAATCTTTTGGACATCAACCTAAGCAGGCTTCTTGTCACATTCTAAGGTGAGATTGCACACATATACATATGCACAGAGCGTAAAAGGGTGGAAGGGAAAGTACCAACTGCATAGCGACAATTATACTCTTCTCTATAACATTACCTTGGTTTCTTTCTCATTGTGAGCAATGTAATTTTGCCTTTTCTATTTTCTGATATTTAAATGTGTTTACTGCTTTTGTCTGTTTCAGTTGCCTGGGCGTACGGATAATGAAATCAAGAACTACTGGAACACAAGAATCAAAAGAATGCAACGAGCTGGCTTACCAATCTACCCTCCGGAAATATGTGAGCGGATACTTAATGGAAATCAAGAAAGTAAAAATATTGGTCCCTTGAATATTGAAGCATCCCAGCATGACAATCTCTCACAAACGGACAAATTTGGTATACCAGAAATGGATCTGAAGACTGTCAAATTTCATCATGATCCATCACAGGTACCAGGAATTTTTGATATGCCTGAAAACATGTTTGAGCAAAGTTCGGATTCATCTTATTTGTTCCCAACAATTTATCCTTCAAAACGTCGCCGGGAGTCAGAAATTCTATACAATAGTTTTGGTAGTTGTACAAGTAATGCTCTCCCACTATTTGATCAGTATGGCAATTATACTGGTGACCAAACTAGGTTCTATCCTCCTTTTGATCCTGTTCTTAACACCAGTAATCAGTTTCATGGTGATAACATAAACGGCAGCCATGCCATGTTAAATGGCAATGTCTCTTCTTCCGTGCCCTTATTTGGGGCAAGGAAGTTGGAGCTCCCTTCACTCCAATATACAGAAACTCAACATGGTAGCTGGGTCACACATGGGTCCCCGCTTCCATCACTTGAGTCTGTAGATACCTTGATTCAGTCTCCTCCAGTTGAGTCTATTCCATCAGATCTCATCTCTCCACAAAGCAGTGGTTTGCTGGATGCAATAGTCTACAACTCGAAGAGCGTGAAGAACTCAAATACTGATTTATTTTTCCCAGTGATAACCGGTACATCCAATGAAGCAGCTGGGAGTTCAACCTTGAATCATCCCTATAAGACAGAATGGGATGAGCAAGGGGAATCAAACTCCCCTTTAGGTCAATCGGCTGCTTCAGTTATGACTGACTACACTCCTATAAGTTCAGTAGATGGACCCCAATCAATTGAAACCACTCAAGGTAACACAATAACATATCATTCCATACCAATTACTTAAACATGGAATGCTATCATATTTAAGTGGTTTCATTAACCTGGCTTTCCCCTTGTTTGACAGATCATGATGATAAGGACCAAGCACTCACCTGGTTCCCAAATAGTTCCAGGAAGAAACGAAAACCGGAACAGGTTGATTTTTCACAGCGTCCTGATGCTTTATTTGACTTAGCTTGGTTTGGAAATAATACTGACTATGGATTTAATCAATCTGATCTAAAAGATGCTCTAAATGCACTGCTTGGTGAAGATTACAGTGGTAACTTTGCTGAACATAGCAAGGATAAGCAGTAGCAAGTGGGTTTATATGGATATATTGCTGTGACCTTAGTTTAGTGCTTGTTCATGTTATAATTTCATTTGATTTTCGTCAACATTTTTAACACAATTAGGCCATTTTTAAAAAATTCTCGGTGCCCTTTAGAATATTGTGTTGTGATGATAAAGATTTTATGGCACAAGTTTCAACCTTATCGATGTTGTTATGTTGGTAGTATGCAGTCTCTCTCGTCTTACTTTGCATGGCGTTGATATAATGGAAGATTGGTATTGCATATATTTAATATGGATTCAGACATTTTCTTAATTTTCTAAACTGATGTTGGTCATTAAAACATTGTTTATATTGATACAATTTGGCAGCCATTAAAAATAAAAGTTTTATTTGTACAATTGAGAGATTTTAAAAATTCTTCTTGACTTCAACTTGACACGAAGGCTTTTTATATATCAAAACTTTTATGTTTTATGTCAAGATTTGTAAAAAAGGAAAAATTGTAGGCTATTGCTTCCTGTACCCCACAGTTACTAGCTGCACCTCCTCTATATTAGCAAAAGACTCAAACACCCTTTAGCAATGCACCACACTTCTTCTGTCAGTACCACCGCAGAGGAAGAAAAAGGGTACCCAGAAAAAAAAATGAAAAGTCTTTTCGCAAAATTCTTTGTGAAACACATTTCATATTGGTGTTCCGGAAGACATTGTATGAGTTTTGAAAAGTTTTTCTCAGAAATCTTATTTTGGAAAATTTATTTTGAAATACATTTTATACGTTTTGCAAATTTTATTCCAGAAACCATGTTTTGAAAATTTTAATTTAGAAATTGTTTTGAAAATTTTGAAAAGCTTATTCCCAAAAAACTTTTGAAATACGTAATTTATAAGTCACTTTTTTTAAGGAAAAAAGAGTCCTTTTAAAAATTTGAGGGGTGCGTTAAGAAATTGTGGAAGTGCAGGAAGTAAAAGCCTAATTGTAGTATAGTTCCCGAAGTCTTTTTATTATCCCATGACACTATTAGTTTAACCATTTATTTAACAAATAATTTTGAATCTTGCTAACCCGCAACCGAAAATCTATTCTTCGAAATTATTGATTAATATACATTTTTGGTTATAAAGGAAGATGTTTTACATTTTTCTTTTAATAAATAAATGTTTTTTTTTTGAAAGAAATAAACAAAATTGTAAAGCAATGGGAGATTTGACTTGAAGAAAGGCTAGAAGTAATCCATGTAATTGAAGTAGGTATAGACACATTAATCACATAGGTTGCACTAAAATTATAAACAAAAAACTAATAATAATTGAAATAAACAAAGCGGCTATTGTAATTTTGTTTGAAAAAAAATGTTGGAAACTAAAATGTTCTCATTTTGAACTTTAATTGGTAGAGATGTCATTGTTGTATTTTAATTTTAGGAATTATCAATCCACTATTATAATTATAGTTATTAATAAATTGCAAAAAACGAGTAAATGAGTAAATTTATTGAAAGATAACAAGTGGAACAAATTATATATCAGATTTCTTAAACTATAAAATGTTTACATATATTTTTTTATATTTTTCATATATCACTTTTTTTAGTTTTGGTTCTTATAAATTATTATTTTAAATAATATTTGCAAAATACCCCTCTTTATTTTCATTTTGTTAATTTATTTAGTCTTGCAATATATTAATTTTTTGTTCTTATAATATGTTAATTTTGCACAATCTACTAGTTTTTTTGACATTTGTTGTTTCCTTACGTGTAACTTCAAGAATGTTACACATTTTCTTCAGAGAGTTGTGTTGAGAAACTTTAAAAACTTGTCAAAATTTGAGGAAAATGTTATAGTCTTCTTGGACAAATAATCATATTGAGCTTTCATATTTTCATCTTCAAACAAATTAGGATTAATTATGTTTTTCGTCCCTCAACTATTGCTAATTTTTTGTTTTAGTCCCCACCTAACGTTTGCACTATTTTAGTCCATGACGTTTTGAATTGAATAAAATTAGTCCTCAATTTTAAACTCCGTTAGTTTCAATTGATAGTTGTCAAACGGAAGGTCACGTCATGATCCGTTTTAAGTTGAGTTAAAATTTTGTTTGCACGTGATTATTTTTTTGGATCATTATTGGCCTTTGAGGTTCATATTCGAAAACAACCTCTTTATGGATCTAAGATCATCTAAAAGTTTCAGAGTTTCATCCTTTGCGAACCTTCATGGTCATCCTCCACGCCTTTTCATCACTCACGCCATCTTAATTTTTATTCATCCAAAATCAACACACTGAATCACCAACTCAAGACCATTGCCAATTTCATATCATGCCAATCATCAAAATCATCTTCCATACCAAAACAAAAAACACAGTACTCACACCACCTTAGAACCTCTGATACGTCACTTTTCATTCTTCTCCATTTTTTCAATTTCCATTCTCCCAATCATATAATAGAACCCAACAAGCATCATTCATTTAAAATTCCGACACCAACACCAGAAAAATAGAGCCCATAACCAATGAACCCATCATCACTCTTCACTATCAACAATTAATAACCACAAAAGGAGAGAATCAGTAAAGAGAGAAGGGTGTTCTTCGGTTGTGAAATATCCAATAAGGGCGTTGGTGACAGACGAGGCTGGCTAACATGGAGGTCGTAGTGGCTGGGAAAAGAGCACGTGGAAGTAAGCACGGAGGAGGCAAACCCTCGCGTAAAAGACAGAAATTGAAGGAGCAGGCCCGTTGTCAACGCCGGCAAGGCGCACCTGTGGTGGGTGTTGCGGCAGTTGTCTATGGTGGTCATAGACTTTGAGGAAGAAGGAACCTCTCTAGATCGCATTGTGGCAGTGCTAGTGGAGCAGGGCGCAACGGTAGTTATGCAAGGAACAAACCCTCACACGATTCTCGGAGGAAGAAAATGGTGTTGGCGGCGACGGCCTCGATGAACGATGACGGCAACTCTGACCGGTTGGAGGCAAGCAGCGACAAGATCCAACGTCCCGATATTGGCTGTCCACGCGCGAGGAAGAAGAGAGGTGACAAGGGTTTCAGATTTTCTGAAGAAGATGAAATCAAGGCTCCAATCCTGAAAACCAAATTTTAGGGTTTCACAAATTACCCAAATTCCTCTTTACTATAAACATTTCCCTATCTTAAAACGTTGCCCAAAAAAATAATCACGTGTAAATTTTTTTTAACTCAACTAAAACGTTACCCAAACAAATAACCACGTGCAAAAATTTTTTTATCTCAACTTTAAATGGAGCATGACGTGGCCTTCCGTTTGAAAGCTGTCAATTGAAACTAACAGAGTTTAAAATTGAGGACTAATTTCATTCAATTCAAAATGTCAAGGACTAAATTAGTGCAAACGTTAGGTGGGGGACTAAAATAAAAAATTAGCAATAGTTGAGGGACAAAAAACATAATTAACCCAACGAATTATTCAAAGGTTTTTCAACAAATTCATTATTGTAGGAATGAATGATCTATTTGTAATTTGTGTCTCAAATCTTTTCGTCACTAGACTCCATAAAGATTTATGAATTTCATTCTAATCTTACAAATTTGATAGTTAACACCTTCAAATACATCTTAGTAAAAGGAAACTTGTTCTCAACCACTTTCAGAAAAACAAGATCAAATTTTGAGAACCTTTTAAGAGCTAACTCTTGATACCGATTGTTAAAATAGAAGGTCGAGTTCAAGATGCTATCATAAATTTTTTAAGATTTAGAATCTTAGAGTGAGGGAGGAAGAAATTTACAGTAAATTTTATAGTGGTTCACTTTTTCTTAGAGCTACATCTAGTTGCCTAGCCACACTAGCCAAGCTGACACTATAAGAATATATTTAGAAACACACACCAATGAAAAAATCACACTTTACATTAGTAACACTATGTTATTATATACTGCGACTGAAAAAACTATCATAAAAACAACAAAACCAACTAAAGAAGAAATAAAATGTGGATCGAATTCACCTAACAAAAAATATTTGTGACAATTGTCTAAATTACTTGTTTTGCTATATGTTTTTTACACTTAAAATGCATGAATTTGTTACATTTTTTAGTAAATCAAAGCCCTTTAGCTTTGAGTTATAGAATGAGGTATTGAGAAATACAAAAGTAGGAAATTGATGAATTTTTGATGATTTGCAACAACTCTTCAAGGAATCAAGGGATGCTGAACTCCAAATCTGACACTGAGCACTAAAAGGTGGTTAATAAAGAATTCAAATATGACATTTGTAGTTGAGTAGTGATATCAGTGTTGAGCCACGTAAAGGAAAAATTCAGAATAAGGAAACCTTGAGCACTAGAGCACAAAGTTGAGCCTTGAAGAAAACCCTCAGTGGGAGGAAATCTCCAGTGCTGACCATTAGAATAGAAGCCTAAGCCAGGAGAAAACCCTCAAAGACAAGAAATCTCAAGAGTTTGTCACCATAATTAGAGTTGGAGATGTGTTATAATTTTCTATAAAAATAAAGTCATGTTTCGTTTTAGAGATACTGATTTTTGCTTGTCTTTAGAACTGTTCTAAGAAACCTAATGTAATATCATTTGTAAGAGACATGGGAGAGGGACGATAACTCCAAATGCTTGTAGTCAAATCCATTGTCATGAGCAAGTAAATTATCATCAGTAATACAAAATAGGCTATTACGTCAGCCAATTTACGTTTGACTAGTAGATATCAGAGGTGAAAAATGTGCGGTGACATTTTTATAAATAATTTGTCAAAATTTATGTTTGTTGGGGAAATATCAGATGTAAATTACTTTTAAAATAACCCTCGCACCTCTTTTGCTTTCACTTTCTCTTTTAGTGCGTAAACAAATGTAGGGTGCCCTCAACAATATGTCTACATTTTAAATTTACGCATAGATGTGATAAAATTTTGATTCAAACCATTTTGTGTTGTTCTCCAGAGGCATACTTGACTGTAGTTACGAGTGACCACTTTCATTTCGTGTACTTCGAAGATCAATGCAAAATGCTACCGAAATTTAATCAAATTTATAAATATAAACTTCTTCCTGTACATGTTAACAAATTATGAAAAATATTTTTTCCAAATGGGTAAGGCACCACTTTGTGAGAATTAAAAATTTCAGAATGATGGAATTTGTTGTCAACGTAGTATGGATCGAAACTGGATGAATGCATGTCGCGTCAGTGAATAATATGAAAATGGAGTTTGTAAGTTCTTGCAATACACTCAAGAACACATAATCTTTGTGATGGGACATATTATTGTCCTTGTGTTCATTATTTGAATCATATATGTCAGGATTTGGGGGGAATATGTGAGTTCATCTTCGGTATAGTAAGGAGTCATGCAATTTGGACTTGGTATGGAAAACTATTAGATAATCTCATAACATCACAAACAACTGAATGTGATCACTTAGAGAACATGGAAATTTTTGGAAGAACTAATTTATATGATACTTTGAAGTCTGATTTAGAGGAACAATTGTACCCAAGATGTGCTTACTAGACATGATTGTCGGCAACATTAAAATTATTTAGCTTAAAAGCAAGAAATGAATGCACAAATAAAAGTTTCACATAATTGTTAGAGTTGTTAAAGTAGATGATTTCAAAAAATAACACGTTACATAATCTTAACTATGAAGGAAAGAAAATTCTATGTCTAATGGGTTTGTAGTACAAGAAGATACATGCATGCCCTAATGATTATGTATTGAATAGAGACGAGTTTGTTGCATTGAAGGTGTGTCCAACATGTGGGTTATCACAATTTAATGAAGAAACAAATGGTCCCCATGCTAAGGTATTGTGGTACCTTCCCATAATACCTAGGTTCAAATGATTGTTTGTCATTAAAGGGTAATGTTACAAGTTTCATAACATCCAATTAGTATATAATAATTATGACTAACGTGTTGCAATTTAACAAGAGTTGTGGCAACGACAAACCAATTAGTGCATAGGAGACCAAGAAATCTACAAATTATAAGTCATGCCTTAAATTAATTATTTTGTATAAAAAACTAATATAGAAAAGGTTTTTTTACGTCCAACGCTTTTTGCTTTTCTCGTCTAGTTTAGGTTAGACGTAGGAATGGGAATCGTAAATTTACGTCTTGACAAAAGAACATAAGTGAATTTACGCCTGACATGAAATACTAGATATGAGGTTACATGCGTTGGACTTTAGTTAGACATAAAATTTGTCCTATTTTACAACTAATCATGTGGTAGAATTTATGTTTAATACTGTATACCAAACGTAAATTTACGTTAGTTAATGCACAATCTGAGTAAATTTGTTAGGTTTTTTAATATTCATTTTTTTAGCATAAAACCAACACCTAAAATTCAAAAAAGGTCCATAACAAATTATATCTTTTAACTTACGAAATTAATAGTGCAATTACCAAAGTCAAACTACATATAACTAATTAATAAAAATAATTACAAAGTGAAAGTTAAAAATTCCTAATAACATAATCTTTGTGTAATTGTTTAAGCAAATAAGATGAAAACTCTTTTCTTATCTCCAACATGTCATCCTTTGTCAATGGTTTACGTTAGTTAATGCACAATCTGACATAAATTTGTTAGTTTTTTTTTAATATTCATTTTTTTAGCATAAAACCAACACCTAAAATCCAGAAAAGGTCCATAACAAATTATATCTTTTAACTTACGAAATTAAAGTACAATTACCAAAGTCAAACTACATATAACTAATTAATAAAAATAATTACAAAGTGAAAGTAAAAAATTCCTAAAAACCTAATCTTTGTGCAATTGTTTGAGCAAATAAGAAGAAAATTCTTTTCTTATCTCCAACATGTCATCCTTTGTCAATGATGAGGCATTATTGAAGTCCTAAAACAATAATTTAATGTTAGCATGTGTGAAGTTCCACAAAGCATACAATTTATGATAAATTATAAGTGTTTACAAATATACCTTTGTCCTAATTATAGTTTTAATTCAATGCATCACATAATATCCGCATTCAAAAGAACTATTTTGCCTGTTACACTAAAATAGCAAAGAGAGTAATTATTCTCAGATATAACTTGTATAAATATTAATTAACTTATAGACTTAATTCCTAACCTTTGGAGTTATAAATTGAACATTTTTTATCTTTTGTTTAGTAATTGGTTTGATGCTATAACTTTAGTTAAATTGAAAAAAATGTTGGTAACAAACTCTACCATTCTCAAATTTCTAATTCTCTAAAAAGATGGAGCCTTTCCCATTCGAAAAAAATATTTTTCATAATTCGTTAACATGTACATGAAAAAGTCTATTATCATAAATTTGATTAATTTCGACAGCGTTTCGCATTAATCTCCGAAGTGCATAAAATGAAAGTGGTCATTCGTGGCTACAATCAAGTATGCATCCAGAGAACAAGAGAAAATGGTAACCAAATTTCTATCAAAGCTATGAATACACTTACAACGAACATGTATTACCAAATTTTGAAAAATAATTTTTCCAAATTGTCCGATAGGATAATTCAGAATTTAATACAAATGATTCAAAATGAATCATTTGCACTAAATCTTAAACGAGAACTAAGGTTCACTCAATCTATCTATAATTTAATGAAGCATATAATAAATATAAAATTATATAAACATTCAACATCTAATATAAATCAAAAATAAAATTTTACCGAATTTTGAATAATAATTTTTTCAAACTGTCCGATCGAACACTTCAAGACTTAATATAGATGATTTAAATTGAACCAATTGCACCAAATATTAAGCAAGAGCTAAGGTTCACTCAATCCATCTATAAATTAAAGAAGCATATAATAAACATAAAACTATATAAATATTCAACATCTAATATAAAATATCTAATGTAAAACAAAAATAAAATTTAATCAAATATCTAATAAATAAAAGAAGTAAAAAACAGTTTATATACTATTCAAAGAAACTCTCTCAACATTGCAAAAATAATGAGACATGACAAAATTAATACAATGGATTAGAATGCAATCAACAAGACAAAAATTAGGAATACTAATGCCAATCAAAACTAATTTGTATATATAAAAAATCAATTGAAAAGATCTAACCTTGATAGAAAACACAAAAAATGGGTATTTTGGGAGGTCACTCGTTGCACACCACCATGGATGGTGGTTCACGTAGGCACTGCTCTTGGAAGAAGACTTATCGTTGCATGGTCACTACAGCTGGTGAAAACACCATCGCATGGCCATTGCAGGTGGACTAAACACTATGTTTGACATCACCAACCACCGTCCTCCACCGCGTCTGCACAAGTTAGGGGTTTCAACATTTCGTGAAAGAAAATGGAGAATCACGTAAACTGAGGCACACAAAAAGGGAATCAAAGGATAAACAAACCTTTGAAATGGCTTGATAACATTATCCCCTCCATTCACTACGAAAAGCAGAAAAAATAATCTTTTCATGCAATCACGACGCCATTAGAGAAGAATACCAGAATAAAAGTTTTAACATTTACATTTAAGGCCCTACAGTCAGACATAAATTTACATATGACTAGGCCAACTCAGATGTAAATTTACGTTTGACTATAGGGCGTCAGACATAACTTTACGTGCAACACATGCAATCAGACGTAAACAACGATATTTATGTTTGACCCTAGGGCGCCAAATGTAAACAATTGATTACTTATTTACAAGTTTGCCATCGATCATTTTTTATGTTTGATTTCTGTGCATCAGACGTTCGTAGACATTAATTGTCTCTTTTTATGTTAGTGGAAGTTATATGATATTAATTTTTCCTTTTGTTATTTTAAGAGAAATAAGCAAAATAGTTCTTTTGAATGTGGGTATTATACCATGGATTGGATGAAAACTATTATTAAGGCTAGAGCCATTAGAAACTAGATAGAGGTATGTAAACACTTATAACTTGTTCATGAATTGTATGATTTGAGGAACTCTATACATGCTAACATTGTATCATTGTTTTAGACTTTGATGATGCCTCCCAATATCAAAGAATAACATGTTAGAAACAAGAAGAGATTGAACAATTTATTTCTTCAAATATTTAGAAGAAGAAGCAGATTAGGTTTTGAGTATTTTTTTTCTTTAAGTTAGTTATCCTTTTTATTCATTATATATTTACTTTGACTTCGTTAAATGTACTGTAAATGTTATATGAGAAATATATATGTTGTTCTGGAAAATGTTTTGGTTTCAGGCCAAAACCAACAAAATTTAGAAGAAAAAAGAACTACAACATTTACATTTGTAATGACATTAACACACATAAATTTATGTTTGTTGGTAGATTAACAAATGTAAATTTACATGTGTTAATTCCATAACAAACATAAATTTTGGCACTAAAATGGGAGAAATGTAGGCTATAATTTATGTATGACCTCTTTGCTTCAAATATAAATTTACGTATATTATTTAAGCACCAGATATAAATTTATATATGTTATTTTAACAAACATAAACAGACATAAATTTACGTTTCTCGAATCTACATAACTTAGGCCAGACGTAAAAAGCCAAAAAAAATACCAGACGAAAAAATAATTTGTGTTTGTGCTTGTGTTAGGATTGAATGTAAACTTTTCTGATTCTTTGTACCGATATTGATTTCTATACATTCTAGTACTTTATTAAATGTTAATGGTTTGATTCATACTCGCTTGTTTGGATGAATTGATCACTCATATTGTTTCAAAATTTGGATTGAGTTAGGAAACTAATTTAAATTAAAGCTCTAATTAAATCATATAAAGACTCGTTCTTAATGCAAGGAGTCATTTAATCAAGAGTTAAGGAATCACACTAAATCTAATATCCTTAGGGTCTAAAGTCAAGAAATTAATTTAGAATTAACTTATTACTTTCAAGAACATGGAGTAATGAACTTGTTATGTAGTGAATTAGTAACAGTATAGTAGAAAATTAGTGAAGTTCAATCCCGACATGCTTATGAGTACCATTTAAGTTAATCTTTAACGAGTTATGCTTTTATTTTGTTACTCCAAACCATTGTTTCTCTAAATAAATTCATGTGGATATTACCTTGTTTGTGTTATAATTGATCTAGTGCACTTGTTGGAAATTTAAACAAACAATTTGGACCAAACAATTTTTTGTCATTATTGTCAGGGATTTGTATTAAGATAATTCATTAGTTATAATAATTTTTTGATTTGAATGTAAATTTATACATATATTTTATAGTTTTACATTTGTTAAGTTTCTCAACTCTGCTCACTTGTTCTTGAGTTACTCTTTTATGCTAAAAAGAAAATGAGAAGAAAACATGCTATTTGATCTTGAAGTAGAAAGAACTACAAGAAGGAACAATAGCAAGATCAAAAAGAGGAAACAACAAGAAAGACTAAGACAATAACATGGAGAGGAAGGAACATCCACCATAAATCTAGTTCATCACTTTCAACAGGAACCAATGGCAGAAAGAGAAGAGCAAAAAAGGTTCTTGAGATATGTTCAGTAGTAGGGGCCAAGACATTTCTCAAGTATAGTCAAACCATCAAAAGGTGTAAAGATGAAGCCTACCTTGTTCTCACTTATAACATCCAATCAATTTATAGGGATAGAACATAAGGATCCTTAGAACTACTTGTCCACTCTTTATGAAATTTGTGCCACCATGGGAATATTTGTAGAAGATGAAGAAACAACTTATCTCAGCTTATTTTCCTTTTTATTGAAAGAAAAAGATAAAGAATTGGTTGCAATCTCATCCCAATCAGAGTTTGAAGAGCTAGGTAGAGAAATTTGTTTTGGCCAAATTCTTTCCACCTTCAATATATGAAAGAGCTAAATTGACTATTGCCACGTTCTAAAAAAGGAGCTGATGAACTGGTATCTGAAGCTTGGGAAAGATATAAGTCCTTATTAAGAAAATGTCCAAACCATGGATATAAGTTCTTTTTATGAACCTTGTGGCACCATGAGAATATTTGCGAAAGATGAACAAGCAACTTATCTCAAATTATTTCCCTTTTTATTGATAGGAAAAACAAAGAATTGGTTGCGATCCCAACTTCATGAATATCTGAAGGAAGCTAAACAACTATACCAATAATTTCAATCATAATTTAGGATGGAAGAACGATAAATATCAATTCTTTGGCTGGAAACAAAAAATTGGACATTCAATAAAAATGAGCTCAACAAACAACTTACCAAGGTCATTAATCCTTTCAGTAGGACAAGCAATCCAAAATGCAAGATGCTCTAACTTAGTTCATTATAGTCTCATCTACCAATCAAAAGAACACTAAAGTTTCCATTAGGAATTTAGAGATACAAGTTGGGTAGATAGCTAAGTAGTTAGTTAATCAACAAGAAAGTCAATTGTCAACAAATACAAAGGTGAATCCCAAAGAACAATGTAAAACCATCATTACCAAACAAGATACTATGATAGGTAAAGGGGTTGGTAACAATATGCAAAAAGAATGTGAGAAAGAAGCTGAAGAAGAGAAAAAGAAAGAGGAAAAGGTGGAATGTGAGCTAAAAGATGGAGTTGAAAAACTGATAGTGTAAATAAGAAGGAGGTGGATGTAAATAAATAGAAAATTTAGATACAGAAAGAGAAAAAAAGAAAGTGAAAAAATAATAGAAAGTAGGAAAAGAAAAGGGAGAAGATTAATGAAGAGAGAAGTCCTCTTATTATGAACATTCCTTATCCACATGAACCATCAAGAAAGGATAAAGAAAGATAGTTCATGAGGTTCTTAGACATGATCAAAAGATTGCCAATTAACATTCCTTTTGCAGAGGCAATGAAGTAAATGTCTACACATGCCAAATTTATTAAGGATTTACTAACCATTAAGAGAAGAATCTATGAATAATAAATTGTAGAGTTGGAAGCTCGATGCAATACAATTATCTATAAATCTCTATGCCAAAAATCAAGCGATCTTAACAGTTTCACTCTGTCTGGTGAAATTGGAATTTTGACAGTGTGAAAGGTGTTACTAGATTTGAGAGCAAGTATAAATCTCATGCCTTTGTCCATGTTAAAAAGAATTAGAGATGTAGAAATCCAACCTACATGGATGACACTTCAATTGGCTGACAAGTTGCAATGGCTGACCCCTTGGAGAAAGGCTATTACAAATGATATTGAAGGGTTGAATGATAAAAAGGAGGAAGAAATTAGTAAATTCTCTTAAGAACTAGATAGGGCCAGTGAAACTTCTTCCGCTACAACTTAAAAACTAGAGCTTAGCTTGAAAGATAGACCATAAGAACATCAATAACCATTCAAATTGAAGTAACTACCACCATACCTAAAATATGTTTTCCTTGGAAAAAATGGTGGTAAACCTATGATTCTTAGTAACTTACTCACAAAAGGAGAAAAATTAAGATTGATTGACATGTTAAAGGCCAACAAAGAGGCTATAGGCTAGATGATGGAGACGTGACAATGAACAAGGACAAAGATTCACTTGAAGAACTTGGAAGACCTGTGACAAAGGCTAGAGCAAGGAAAGAAAAGGAAGCTCTTCAACAACTGTTGTCCATATTATTTGAATATAAACCCAAGTTTCAAGTAGAAAAGACTAAGGTTGTGAATTGCATCATGGCCCAAATGGAGAAGGACTAACGCGCCAAATTTGCTGCAATTTTTTTAAAGTTATTAGTTTGTTTAAATAATGGTCAAATCCTTTGTAAAATTGGTTGACCAAATTAAGTTTTGGGTTAATAATTAATGAGTTCTAGTTTGATTTTATTTCAAGTTGTAATAAGGGCCCAATTGGCAACTTAGTCATTAACCTTTGGGAGACAAAAATGATGCATAACTGAATGCTTTTGGGTGACTTTTGAGTTGTCACAATTTTCAGTTACAATCAGCCATTAAGTAGTGGGATCATTATTGCAATTAATAGATCTTCTGTAATTCCAATGGTTAAAGCTTCTATATAAGCTGAACCACTTTTATCAATGAAAACAAGTTGAGTTTTATTCAGAAATATTAAAGTTCATCTCTTCTATCTTAGTGAGAGTGATTCTCCTAAGTTCTTGAGTGATTCAAGAACCCTTAGCTGTATCAAAGGACTTTTCCTTCCTTTGTGTGTTGTCTCCTTTGGAAAGAGTGATTTTTTGCTTCCGCCTTTCATATTCACCTCTTATTCTTCTTCACTCAAATTTCAGAAAATATCCTTTTTTGCCCATATTTATCTCGTGGCCATAACACTCATTTTACTCGCCCAAAATTAGTGATTCTTAAGCCTTAATTAAAGTTTAGAGCATGAACTTTCACACCATTTTGGAATCACCACAATTGGAGTTATACAACTCAAGATATTGACATTTCTAAACTATTATCCAAATTGGAATTTAGCGACTTTCCAATCTACCTTTTTTTTACTAATTTTCCAAGTTTCATAAAAGGTTCTAGCCCAAAGATTCTAAGTCAACCCTTGTGCAAATGTGTTTATATCACAAGACTCTATCAAACTTGAAAGGTATTATTCCATCATGTTGTATGCATAAAAGTTTAATAGGAGATGAATTTAAGGTTTTAGCTTAACCTTAAAGATGCCTTGATCCTACCTTGAAAGGAGTTGTAAGGAAGGAGATGATAAAGTTACTTGAAGTTGGAATGATTTACCCTATCTTAGATAGTTAGTGGGTAAGTCCTATTCACATTGTACCTAAAAAAGGAGGAATGTTAGTTATTCAAAATGAGAACAATGAGTTAATTCCCTCTAAGACAGTTACAAGGAGGAGGATATGCATTGATTATAGAAAGTTAAACCAAGAAACAACGAAAGTCATTTCCCACATCCTTTTATGGATTAGATGCTTGAAAGTTTAGCTAGACTAACATACTACTATTCCTTGAATGTAAATTCAAGTTACAATCAAATAGTAGTGGATCCAACAGACTAGGAAAAGAAAATTTTGACTTGTCCATTTAGAGTCTTTGCATATAGAAAAATGTCATTTGGCTTGTGCAACGCTCCAACCACCTTCCAAAGGTGTATGTTGTCCATATTTTCATATTTAATTGAGAAAATCATAAAGGATTTTATGGATGATTTCTTTGTATTTGGTTCATCATTTGATTGTTGTTTGGAAAGCCTCAACATAGTGCTTAAAAGGTGTGTAGAGACAAATCTAGTCATAAATTGGAAAAAATATAATTTTATGGTAAAGGAAGGAATTGTGCTTGGTCATATGATTTCTGAGAAATGAATTAAATTTGATCTAGCTAAGGTAGAGTTCATAGAAAAACTCCATCCTCCAATTAATGTTAAGGAATCATAAGCTTCATAGTCCATGTTGGGTTCTATAGAAGGTTTATGAAGAACTTCTCAAAATTTGCCAAGCCTCTTAGCAACTTACTTCTCAATGTTGAAACAGAAATTGAGGTCAACTCCAATGATTACTGCACCAGATTGGAATCTTAGTTTTAAGATGATATGTGATAGTAATGATTAGGAATGGGGGTTGTCTTAGGCCAAACGAAGAACAAGCAATTTTATTTGATACAGTATATTCCAACAAGGTACTGAATGAAGCTCAAATCAATTATGCTACCACTCAAAATAAGCTTCTGACTGTAGTGCATATGGAATGGAGAAATTACATGCTTACCTCATAAGATCATCAATTACAATTTTCACTAATCATGTTGCAATAAAGTATCTACTACCAAAATATATTTCATGCTAAGGTTGATCAGATGTATACTATTACTATAAGAGTTTGATTTAGTGATCAAAGACAAGAAAAGTAGTGAGTATTTTGTGGCTGATCACTTATTAAGACTCACCAATAAAAAGTTACAAGTAAAGAGGAGGAGATCCTAGAAGAATCCCCATATGACAAAATGTTTGCAATTCAAGATAGTCCTTTGTTTGCTGATATAGCAAAGTTAAAGGCTGCTAGTATAATCCTAGAGGAATATGATTGACACCAAAGGATGAAATTGTTTAAGGATGCAAACAAATTAATCTGGGATGATTCTTACTTATTCAAGATAGGAGCTAGTAGATTATTAAGAAGGGCCCTTTCTGGTCAGAAGAATATTTTCTTTAGGTTTGAATCACTGAGAGTGCTCATGAGTGATTGTGGTATTCATTTTTGTAATGGCTAGCTGAGGAAGGTGTTGGAATTGGCTGTTTAAAACTTTTTCAAAAGCATAAAACTCCTTTCAATTGAATAAAATAGACTACAAAATTAGAATGTAAAAGTTGCAGAATAGTACACTTTCAATCAGTAAAAAAATAAAATAGCACACTAATTTGTCCTTGAGTTAAGAAACAGTCGATTAAAATTTTAAATAAGTCAGCTAAAATCCTGGGAATTTATGCAGAATGCAAAATTCGCATATTTAAGTCAAACAACAAACTTTTACATACAACCCTTGTTCCAAACAATATTTCTAACAAGTACACAACCTCAGATTACACAAGAACACATTAAAGCACAACAAGGAATGGATTCCTTGGTTTTCTTGAGTTTTTAAAATGATTCAAAGTGAGTGAGATGAAAGAAAGAGAATTGCACAGTTCTTTTTATATTGGTTCACTCAATCATAGAGCTACATCCAGTTTACCAAGACAACATGAGCCTGATTCCACTATATTAGAAAGTTTTACAAATCACACACCAAGATTACACTTTTGAACAAAGAAACTCACAAGATTTTGGACTCAGACAAAACTCTAGACTAACACCTGGAAGAATCACACTTATAGACCTGAAATCACATAAGGCAAACAACCAAAGGCACAAGAACAACCAAACCTGATGGTGGCTCTCCCTATCTAACCATACATGTGTTCTTCAAGCTACTCACAAGCCAAAATGCCTCTAAGATCAACTAAGATCTTCAATAAACACATTACAATTGTGTATTGTAGAGAGAGAGAACTTTCTAGTGTGAATGACAAGTTTTCGCACTCTAAAACTCAGAATTATACCCCTGCTATCGAAAACATAGCGTATATAGTCTGGTTTAAGTGAAATCGGTCGGTTGAATTTTCTGTACAATCAGTTGATTTAACTTGACTTAAATGAAATGAGTTGATTGAAAAATAATTCAACTGATTGAATACATTCACACCAAAAACTATATACTACAAGCCTTTTAACCTGTTAAAACTCATTTTAACAGATTAAAAGAGACACACTAAGACTAACAAGACATCTAACCTATGTCATATAGTCTACCAACATGATATAACACTTAATCATTACATTTAATACATTATTTCCATATATAATACACTAGAAACATAATTTTCAAGTGGATCTTCATCAATCTTCATCAAACAGATGTGACCTTCATGCATTTGGCTTTATCAGATCTTTGCTTCAAGCTAGCTTGTCACAATATTCTCCCCCTAATTTGATGAAGCTAACACCTTTGAGTTGAATTAATGAGCTAAGATCCATTGAGTAACCTGAAAAGGCTTTTGCATACAAGATACAAATATACAAACACACATTCAAGCAAAAGCACACATACATATTACATATGCATATGCTCCCCCTATCACTAGTAATGCGATTTAAATTCAGATTTCAAATTCAGTTTGCTATATTACATGGTTCTAGCGGATGTAATTTAAAGTTTTCCAATTTTACTCCTTTTTCTCCCCCTTTGGATTCATAAAATGAAAGTTAATGCACATATTAGTTTGGAAAGAGTAAAATTTTCATTAAAGTAGTAACATAGGGGAGTATCAAGGCAACTGATATTGAATACAAACACTGCAAAATTAAAATAGAAATGAAAAATACATCATGAAACTGAGATTGATATAATATGTCAATTGAAATTGCAAAATAGCCTATTAAAAAGCTAGAATAGATAGACAAACACACAAATGCAGCAACAACATGCAATGCATGACCTATGAGTCATCCCCTTCATTCATCCCTGGGGTTGTCTCTATTATAGACATTGGAGAGGAGGTCATGAACATTGTGCAGCTGATCATCCAAGTCTTGGAACCTTGTTGTGCAATATGCATGATGTGCATTTTGTGCCATCTTAAAATCTTGAAGTTGGTTGAGAACCATCATTTCAAACTGGGAATATGGAGGTCCAGTGTTCTAAGGAGGTTGATAAATCTTAATGGCCATGGGTTATGGATCATGACATGCAAATTACCTTAGGAAGAATCATTTGAGCTTTGAGATATTGTTCTAGGGTCCCAAAGTTCTTTGTCCTCAACCATGACATGCAAATTACCTTAGGAAGAATCATTTGCTTCATATTGATCTCAATCAAGACGTTTTGGATCCTATCTTCATGCCCTTCAAACCATTCTTCAAGCCTTCCATGATTCAAGGAAATAAGAGAGGATGAAGTAGGTGGGGTGGAGATTTCTTCATCTGAGGAAGTTGTTCTCTGTCTTCTAGGCATGGTGAATTGTAGGTTTGGCTTTTTCTAACAGATAGGAATACCAATGCATGATGCTTATGCATGTATTTATAGAATTAGTGTGTTGATTTTTAAAATCAGTCAATTAATTTACAGATATTCTGGTTTCAATGCAGTACAAGAAATCACAACCAATTAAATATGATTGAATCAGTATCAGAGTATTCAATGATGTGTTTCCCATGTGTTTTATGTACAATCCACTCACAAATAGTTCAATCTAATGTATGCACGTTGGAAATCATGTAATTAAACCACTTTATGGTAAATGCAATATGAAAAGTTGATTTTAGCTATTGTAATAACTATTATTTGCTGCTATGACGGTCTAAATAATGTCATGTGATGGATACTTTGACTAGGTCAATCAATTAAAATCAATTCAAGCAAATCCACATCAACATAAGTGAAATCAACACATAAAAATACAGAGTTTGTCGACTAAAACTGTACCAGGTCACAAATTTTTGGTGTAGTGGTAGTTTTAAGTGAAATCAATGTGTTGTTTTTGCAATTTTAGCTGACTAAAAATTTCAAATCACACGAAATTCACACTAGACCAATTTAAGAGAAATATATGTGTTGTTTTGTGAGGATTAACAGATTGAAATAGTTCCATAACACAAATTATGCATATTTTGATAGTTTAAGTGAAATCTATGTGTTGTTTTGCAAATTTAGCTGACTAAAATACTAGCAGTTCACAAATTATACAGAATTTAACACTTTAAATGTAGTAAGCACATGATCTAATAAAATTAACAAGCCAAACAAATATCAACGTACATTCTTCATGTCAAGAACACCTAATTCAGTTCTAAGCTTGTTGAATCTATCACGTGCAAGTGGTTTAGTGAATAAATCCGCCAATTGATTTTCAGTTTTCACAAACTTGATTTCAATTTCACCTTTTTGAATATGATCTCTTCTGAAATTATGCCTGATTTCAATGTGTTTTGTTTTAGAATGTTGAATTGGATTCTTAGTTATGTTGATTGCATTTGTATTGTCACAATAAAGGGGTACCATGTATAGCTTTACACCATAATCTATAAGTTGATGCTTCAACCATATGCTTTGAGCACATACATGTCTAACTGTTATGTACTTAGCTTCAGTAGTAGAGAGTGCTACACATGCTTGCTTCTTGCTATTCCATGAGATTAGTCTTAATCCAAGTAGATGACATGTACCACTTGTGCTTTTACTATCCAATTTGCACCCTAAATAGTCAAAATCTGAAAAAATCACTAAGAATAATGTAGACTCATTAGGAGACCACAATCCAATATTAGTTGTCCCTTTCAAATACTTGAGAATCCTCTTTGCAGCTTTGAAGTGTGATTCCTTTGGATTGGATTGAAACCTTGCACACAAGCAAACACCAAATTGGATATCCAGCCTACTATCTGTTAGATATAGCAAATAACTAATCAACCTTCTATGTTTGGTTGAATCAACTTGTTGTCCAATTTCATCTACATCCATAAGGCAGTTTGTAGCAATTAGAGTGGTAGCCTCTTTGCAATCCTCCATTTTGAACTTTTTCAGCATGTCAAAATAATATTTTGACTGACTTAAAATTGTCCCATGCTTGAGTTGCTTCACTTGCAACACTAGGAAGTAGGTTAACTCACCCATCATAGACATCTCAAATTCTTCCTGCATAGTTGCAACAAACTCTTCACACATGGAGTTATTATTTGATCCAAATATTATATCATCAACATACACTTGAACAAGTATCACATCCCTTGCATATTTTCTAATGAAAAGTGTTTTATCAACAACACCTCTAGCATAACCTTTAGATAGAAGAAAATTACTCAGCCTCTCGTACCACTGTCATGGTGCTTGTTTCAAACAATACAAGGCTTTTTTAATTTGAAAACATAATTAGGATAAAGGTGATTTTCAAAGCGAAGGGGTTGTGATACATACACTTCTTTATTTAAGAAACCATTCAAGAATGCACTTTTCACATCCATTAAAGAAAGATTAAAATTACACATACAAACATATGCCAACAATAATCTCAACTTCTAGCCTAGCCACAGGTGCATATGTTTCATTAAAATCAATTGCTTCCTCTTGATTATAACTTTTAGCAACTAGCCTAACATTATTCCTAACAATGTTACCATTTTTATCCATTTTATTCCTAAACACCCATTTAGTACCAATCACATTCATTTCATTAGTTCTAGGAACAAAAGACCACACATCATTTCTAGTGAATTGATTAAGCTCATCTTGAATAGCAACAACCCAATTACTATCACCTAATGCATCATTCACATTTTTAGGTTCAGTTTGAGACATAAATGCAACATGTTCAAAGAATACAAGCTTGAGTCTAGTGGATACTTCCTATTTTATATCACCAATTATGTTGTCCTTTGATAATCCCTTGGGTTCAATCCACTTCCTTTTGGCATGCTTCACATATTCTATCATTCTCAAACTTAAGTTTTGGTAAACCTTCTAGCAACTTTTTTTGTTTAGCTGATTCAAATGGTGCATATGTATGTGACAAAGCCTCCTAAGCCATAACCAAGTATCATCCTCTTTTGTAAGCAAACAATGAATGCTAAATGATGCATGATGCAGATTAAGCAAGTATATATTGTTGACTCTTTTTCCTAACAACACAATGCTACCACATGCATCATATATAAGGCAATGATTTGGTTTTTAAACACAAATTTAAAACCTTTGTCATATAGTTGACTTATACTTATAAAATTGTTCTTTAGCCTTTCAACTAGAAGAATGTGTTGGATGACATATTAAATCCTCATCAATTGGCTTCTACTTATTAAATCCTTCGTCACATAGTTGGATGACAAGGAACTCACTTGGCTTGATGAGGATGATTCATATTCAGCCATGAAGCATAGATTTGCTTCCTCACTTCCTTCTTAAGATGAAGTACTTATTGAATCATCACTGTCCTCCCAAACTATATAGGCACGTCTTTCCTTGGCCTTTTTCTCCTTTTTCCTGTCACCAACCTTCTCCTTCTCTTTATTAACATTAAGACATTCAATCTTGATATGCCCTTGCTTTCCACAATTATAACATGAGAATTTAGAAGTATTACTTAAATCATTTTGTATAGAAATGTACCTCCTTTGATTACCTTTGTTGCCTTTCCTCTTGAGATACTTCCCAAATCTCTTGACTAATAGATTCAAGTTCTCATTATCACTTGATTCAGCTACCTCTTCTTTGGTTTCGTCACTCTTATCAGAGCTAGCCTTCAAGGCTATGATTTTCACATTTTTCTCACTTGACTCAAGCTCACTTAGCCTTTGCATTTCAATTTCATGCTCTCTTAGTTTGCCAAAAAGTGCAATTTTGGTGATAATGGATAAATCCTTAGATTCTGAGATGGATTAAAAGCTTATACTCTTGAATCAAGGCATGCTTCCTTGCTTTCTTCACTTCTTTCATCCCCTCATGTGTGACTTCTAATATATCCCACATTTCCTTTGTACTCTTACCATGGGAGACCCTAAAAAATTCATCCATATTCAAAGATGAAGTGATGATATTCTTGGTATTGCAATCATATTGAGCTATTCTCCTTTCTCCATCCATCCATTCATTCTAAGGCTTATCCACCTGCTTATTTTCAACAAGACATGTAGATTCAATGAAAATTTGCATTCTTATTTTTGTCTATAGATTCAATGAAAATTTGCATTCTTATTTTTCAAAACTGATAGTTTATGCCACTAAACATAAGTGGCCTATGAATAGAGGCACCTTCAGCAAAAGGGAGTTTATTTTCAGCCATTTCAAAATATTTTTTTAATCAAACTTGAATATCTTTCAAGAACCTTGCTCTAGATACCAATTGCTAGTTTTGGAATAGTGATTTAAGCCAAGAAGGGGGAGGGGGATTGAATTGGTTGTTTAAAACTTTTTTGAAAGTATAAAACCCCTTTCAATTGAATCAAATAGATTGGAGAATTAGAATGTAAAAGTTGCAGAACATTACACTTTCAATCGGTCAAAAAAATAAAACAGCTGACTAATTTGTTCTTGAGCTATGAAACAATCAATTAAACTTTCAAATCAATTGGCTAAAATCCTGAGAATTTATGCAGAATTCACAAATTTAACTCAAACAACAAACTTTTACATACAAGACTAGGGATGGCAAAAATACTCGTGCTTGTGAGTATTCGCAGATAAAATCTGTGACGGATAGTTTGTACCCGTGGGTATTTGTTACGCGCGAGTAACAGGTAGCGGATATTTTAATACCCGCTTATAACGGGTTGGGTGCGGGTATCATACTATCCGTACCCGCGAGTAATTGTTATCCGTAAATATATATATATATATATATATATATATAGATTAAATTAAATTTAAATTGAGTTTATATTTAATTGAATTTATATTTTAATTTATATTTTTTTGTAATTTTATTTAAATTTAATTTTAAATATTTATAAAATATATTTTTTTAAACAGGTACCCACGCGGGTAACGGGTGGATTTTTTTGTTGCGGGTCGGGTCGCGGGTAGGCACTATCCGTTGTCATCCCTATACAAGACTTGTTCCAAACAATATTTCTAACATGTATATAGTCTCCGATTACACAAGAATGCATTAAAGCACAACAAAGAGTGGATTCCTTGGTTTTCTTGAGTTTTTAAAATGATTCAAAGTGAGTGAGATGAAGGAAATAGAATTGCACAGTTGTTTTTATACTAGTTCACTCAATCACAGAGCTACATCCAATTTACCAGGATAACCTGAGCCTGGTTTGCACTATATTCAAAAGTTTTACAAATCACACACCAAGATTACACTTTTGAACAAAGAAACTCACAAGATTTTTGACTCACAAAAATCTAGACTAACACCCTATTGAAGACTCAGGAAATTCATACAAATAATAATTAATAAAGTATAAGTAATGGTGGGTTGAGAATATCCTAAGGGAGTTCCTTGATAAACCTTAGACAAGGAATAATGTTAGCTTAAGTGGTTAAGAGCACTTGATTATATTAAAAGGACTTGGGTTCATGTTTTGTGTATGCCATTAGTATGTTTATTTAATTATGTTTTATTTTGCAAATATATTGTGAATGCGGAAGCATGGATTAAGGTGGTATGTACGTAAGAATTGACATGAATCATGTGATAGCTTGTTGGTTGTGCATAGACTTGGTGGGTGGAAGGGTGTGAGTTTGAGTCTTGGTTAGCATGAGTTATTCTTTTTCATGTTTAATATTTTTGCTAAAGAAGGAAAAACCTAGAAACTCTAGAGTTCCTCCGAGAAAACGTAGAGGCAATTGTTGGGGAAGTAAAAGCACAAGTTAATAGCCACTAACCTTAGCTATTAATTAATTTTCGTTTAGTATTTTATTTATTTATTTTGGGGGCTGGAAATTGAGAGGAAGAAGAGAGTGAGTGAGAAAGTAGAGAGTCATAAAGTGTTGCAGCCGAGGCAGAGGGAGAGAAAAAGGAGTGTTGGAAAGGAGTTTTTAGAGTAGGAACAAGAGTTAAAGCTTTGGGGGACGAGGAAGGATCATTGGAAGTGCACTAGGAGCAAGGAAACCAGGTATGGGGAGCTAACATTTCTCTTATTATGTGATTCCAATAATTCTTGTTCATAAGTATCTAGACTTTATATTGGGGCTCATTTGAATTCTCGGGTACGGGAGGCAAATATGAAGTTGTAGTTGGTTACAAATAAGAGTTTGTTTGAATTATCGGTATAAATGTTTTAATTGGATAAAGTAGAATTGGTCGTAGGCAATTGTAGTTGTTTACAATGATGTTTGACGTGGGATAAAACAGAGTTGGAAATGATTTGCTTATTAAATTCTCTTCGTAATTGGAGTGTTGTGTAGGCATATTATAGAAATAAAAAAGGGGCTGAACAATTGGTTTTAGTTAGGTATTTTACTACGGTAGTGTATTTTTTTATATGAAGTTGCTATACTTTTTTTTCAAGGGAAATCGTGGAGAAATTTAGATTATATTAGAATTGGTAAAAGCAAACTGAGTAGGTACAGGGAAATTACGAGGTTTTTTTTCCAAAATCATCATAAAATTTTTAATTATTTATATGCATTATTATTTAACTAATTAACATGACTAAAAAATATTTAATTTTTATTCGAACTAAAGTCGTTCCAATATGGTACGACTTCTTCATTATCAATACAACACTGAAGTCTCTCCAATATGGGACGACTTCTTCATTAACAATTTAATATTGAAGTCTTTCCACATTGGCACGACTTTGCTTTAAATGTTAATTAAAGTCGTCTGAATATGACACGACTTCTTCATAACACAAAAGTCTCTCCATGTTGGCACGACTTCAGTTTATTTTAATCAAATTCGCCTTAATTTGACACGACTTCTTCAAGATGAAGTCGTGCCATTTTTTCACGACTTACCTCTGCCGAGAATTTAAAAAAAAAACTGCACCATTTTAGGAAATTGGAAAAAAAATTGCACCAATTTGGAAAAAAAATCAGAAATTTCGATTAATGTAAGCCGGTGCAGATATGCAATTGTATTATATTAGGTTATTAAGTGAATAAATTTGGAGATATTATGTACATGGGATTGTTGTAAAAAAAACAGTTACTAACACGGATGAAATCATTTACATTATATATATTATGATTGAAAGTGGGTTACCTGGACAAATAATAGTTATAGGATAGGTCTTATGTTCTTCTTATTTAGATATTGTTTATAATAAAGAAGAATAGTTGGTGAGTCAGGAGCTTTCAATTTTTTGGCAGAGGAGATAGTTTTATCAATTTTGGCAATGTGTACGTTGCCAAAGTAGATGACATAAAAATTTCAGTTTCGTTACCACTAAAAGTTATATATATATATATATA
>Ga0214545_1000134_pt1 | contig 89479 bp, 63 predicted proteins | sample CNSS4metaG_FD_160064 | JGI IMG/M metagenome (GOLD analysis project Ga0214545, IMG submission 160064) | Root nodule microbial communities from cowpea collected in UCLA plant growth center, Los Angeles, California, USA - CNSS4 | ecosystem: Host-associated > Plants > Roots > Nodule | place: USA... | reverse complement strand
TATATATATATATATAATTATAATTAGTAGAGATTTGAATTAGCACGAGATTAGACTTTATGGATAAAGCTTAAGACCTAAACAATATATATATAACGTGATTTGCGTGATTTTTTTTGAAAGTCTAACGCTAAGCAATCTCCAAAAGGTTGTGTAAAACATTGCTTCAAAACGCAAATAAGTGAAGCCAACTTGAATTTTGGATTTTCCTCGTTAACTCTAAATTTAATTTGTTGGATAATAATTAATTTTATTGCAACCATATGGTTAAATCTTTTGGTGCACGGAAACTTGAAGTGAGTGATAATAAATTATTAAGTATTTATTTGAAAACGAGATTGAGGTGTAGGGTGTAGTTTATAATGAAGAGGATCCTCAATTATGTGTGTGATTAATGAAAAGATGCACATGGAGTTTAGCATAATTGGTGGTGTTGAAATATCAACATCTCTACGTGGGAATTCAACATAGGCACCCAAACTATACTCAATTATTAATCTAATTTATGATTTATTACTTTTTCCCCACACGATTAGATCATGACCACAATTTTTTTTTCTTTTTTTTTCAGTGCATGTATATTCTATTTTTAATATTTAATTTTACCGTTGTATCACTTTAAATTTAAAATATATTTTCTAATTTGCTCAAGAAGTAGTCAAGATAGCACAACTTTTACTTTTTAACAGTCTGGTAAAAAATTGCGGAACTTCAATTTATTTATTTTACTAATGCTCTTTAAATTTACTTTGTATGATTTTTTTTTTCGAGTTATCACTTGTTTTAATCTTTTACTTTTCCATACATTCTAACCAAATTATAAAAAATTTCAAACTTTTGGAGGTGACGTTATGAACCAGTCTCTGGCATAAGTTAATACGCAACATCGAATTCGGATCCTATGTTCGATTTTGTTGTGTTGTTCATCTATTGTGTCTTCATATATACTGATTACCACTAATTTTGATATTTTAAAATATATTAAAAAATATTTAAAATACCAATACAGTGTATTTTTAATGTTCAACAAATAAAAAAAAAACAATAAAAAATCTGATATTGTACACGATAAATGAAATTCAATGCTTATGTAGACAATAAAATGTAACTATCCTCACAAAATTTTAGATTGTTGAATTTTAATGAAATCTTTGTATTATTTATTTCACCCTACAAAATGTTATAGTCAATTCACTAATTGTCTTTATTTATGACCCGCCTGCAACCAAACCTAGGTTGTGATTCATGTCCAACTTTTAGCTTCTTTTTTTCTTGGTATTTTTACCTTTTTAAATATCAAATTAGTTCTTTCTATTACAGTCTAAAAAGACCAGAAAAATCATTATATAAGAGACATTTTCGAAACCCATACATCATTTTTCTCTGAAAACCTAATTAATTCTCTTAATACCATACAATTTCACATTAATTTCTCCTTTATGTACACTTTATAGATATCATGACGAACAAAAAATATCATAAATATATATATATATATATATATATATATATATATATATATATCGAAACACAATGATTGACTTTGCAATAATTATGATAAAGTTAGATATTATTATAAACTTTGGCTAACTGCACTATTTTCCTATAGTTAGTTAGGACTTGGGAGTGTTTAAGAAATATTATTATTTCTTACATATATAAAATTCCTCCCACAAAAAAAATGCACTTTATTTAATTTCTGAAATGCAAACTATATGACGAATTTCGAAGCTTTTTTCCTAATGGATCGTATATATATCCCTCATTAAATTAAGAGTAGTTAACTTTAGATTAATGGATTATTCAGTGTTCATATAATTGCAAAAACCTTTTACCAGTATACCTAAACCTGAGAATTGTGCAAAATGGTCCTCTGAATGACTTTAACATAATTACCTCCTCCTAAAGCTAAACTCTTTCTTTGACTTTCTCTAATTTTACCATATAATATAGATCTTGTATATACATACTATAAGCATAAAAAAAGGAGTTATGAATGACACCCCATCCACTTCTGTGCCACTATCACATTATTCTTCTCTGACACATAATATTTAATTATGGGGTTTAATTGAAAAAAAAAATGTCCAAATCAAATATATTGATGGTTCACTTTTCCACGAACAACGATCATTCCATGAAACATCTACACTTTAGGTTAGAGACGTAATGTTACACGCCATTGACTGCAATTAATAACAAAAGAAAGAGGATGAAAGAAAAGCAATAACATGGTTCTTAATTACAACATGCATGGTACAATGGTAGCTAAAAGCACATGGGGGACATATGAAAATTTGAATTCTAACACACTTAAAGTAAGCCTTATCTATATGATTTAGGATAATTAATGTATAAAACAATTATTATTATTTCATTCGCGCATTTCTTTCCCGTTATAATCAGAACTTAACAGGTAAAAATATAGTTTGTTCTGATTAGTTAACACTGCTTAATTGTACAAAGTAGTTTTTAGTATACTTGTTCAATAATAATCCGTGCAAGTGCATCACATGCATTAGAATATCTAATAAAAATTATATTAAGTAAAACTGTTTATTATTTTATTGGATGAATATATACATTCTAACTTCCGTTCCGTGTGATACGTTTCATTTTTGAAAAAGTTGCGTCCCTTTTTCTACAAAGCCGACACTCGAGTATCAAGTACTATATATATATTTATATTGTTCAAATACAATTATTTAAATCTTAATAAAGTTTCCATGTGGATATATAAACAATGAAATATTACAAAGTTATTTATTCATGGACTCTTACAGCTAATTATACACATATATATCCATTGATTGAAAAAAAATATTTGTATTTTATCAAAGATAATAATATCATTCCTATGCAAATTAATTTGTAACGTGTAGTTTTATTATACATTTATCTGCATGTAGCCCCGAACATTGTCAACACATACACATTAGTATGAGAAGGTTGTTAGGGTTTGTTGCCTGCAATATCTTCAACAAATCAAATGATCACGATTCACGTTACTCTATTCACTTTATTACCTTCGCTCTGAACAAAAAGCAATAGAAAACAAGAAGAAAATGAAAAGGATGAAAAAAGCATTTTGAATTTTCTGAGTCAACAGAGGCAGCTGAGTAGTAATATCCGGGAACCTTTTTGCTTATATTGTATAGAGTAGATCAAAAGGGTGATTAAATAGTTAAATGAGTTGTTGAAGTTTATATTTTTTTAAAAATGAGTTAGTTGAAATGGAGCCATATGGAGAAAATTAAGAAAATTGAATTAAGATATTGCCATTAGAAAGTCACAAGGCCAGCTGGGGAAGCTTCATTTATGCATTAAATTATAAAACGGTCTCAACTGGAACGAATTGGTCTCTCATCACATATGAGACATTCCACTATAAATATGCATTTGATGTAGCTTTCTTAATCATCACTGAACCAACCATCAAGGATCATATCTCAACATACACATTGGTTGGAGGCTACTCCTTCTACTCATGACCGCCGGTAGCTACGGCCCTAGTAAGGGTCGATTCAGGCCTCAAATGGCCATTGCATTGGCCATTGTTCTTCTTTCCTTCAATGTAGCATCCGTCGCCGCTGATGCTTACACTCACTCGCCACCACCGCCACCACCGTATGTTTACAGTTCTCCACCGCCTCCTTCCCCGTCACCTCCACCTCCTTATGAGTACAAGGATCCACATTATGAATACAAGTCTCCTCCACCACCTTCTCCGTCACCTCCACCACCGTATTACTACAAATCTCCACCCCCACCTTCCCCATCTCCTCCTCCACCATACTACTACAAGTCCCCTCCTCCACCTTCTCCTTCACCTCCACCTCCTTACTACTACAAATCCCCCCCTCCCCCAGACCCATCCCCTCCACCCCCATACTACTACAAGTCTCCTCCACCACCTTCTCCCTCTCCTCCACCTCCATACTACTACAAATCCCCACCACCACCCTCTCCCTCTCCTCCACCTCCTTACTACTATAAATCTCCCCCACCACCCTCTCCCTCACCTCCACCACCTTACTACTACAAGTCACCACCACCACCATATGAACACAAGGATCCATACTACCAGTACAAGTCTCCCCCTCCACCTTCTCCTTCACCTCCACCTCCTTATTACTACAAATCTCCTCCACCACCTTCACCGTCACCACCCCCACCATACTACTACAAGTCTCCTCCCCCACCTAAAAAGTCACCACCCTATGATCCTTACTACTACAAGTCCCCACCACCACCTTCACCTTCACCACCCCCACCCTACTACTACAAGTCTCCTCCTCCACCTGAAAAGTCGCCACCCCATGATCCTTACTACTACAAGTCCCCACCACCTCCTTACTACTACAAATCTCCTCCTCCTCCATCTCCCTCACCTCCTCCACCATACTACTACAAGTCTCCTCCTCCTCCTTCACCATACCCTCCACACGTGCCTTACTACTACAAATCTCCTCCTCCACCGTCTCCTAAGCCTTACTACTACAAATCTCCACCTCCACCATCTCCTAAGCCTTACTACTACAGCTCTCCCCCTCCACCGGTCGCATATCCCCCACACTCTCCATACCCTCACCCTCACCCATATCACCACTCATTGATCGTTAAGGTTGTGGGTAAAGTCTACTGTTACAGATGTTATGACTGGAAATACCCTCAGAAATCGCACAACAAGAAACACCTCGAAGGTAATTATCGTTATTATTATTTCATTACGAGACTTTGACAATAACAATATTTATGTTATTTTCCACTCAAACGTGTCATTGTTTGGCAATATTTAACTGCATTTTTGTTTTCCTTAATCTTTTATTTGGGGACATGAGTTGCTTATGTTCCTTTCATTGACTTTTCTTAGTCAAACTCATTTTCCTACTTTTATAACTCTATCGATATCGATCTCGTTGTGTGTGACTATTTGCATTTTACATGAACCCTACTTTTAAGTCATTAAAAACTCTTTTTTTTCCTAAATTTTTCATATATCTGTGCATTAAAAATCCATTACCAAAATTAAAAGAAATAAAATCTTATTCTCTCATTTTATGTTTTAACATGTGAAATTCATGCATTTTTCACCTTAGGTGCCACGGTCGAGGTGACTTGTTCAGTTGGAAGCAAGACCATAACGGCTTACGGTAAAACTAAGAACAACGGAAAATACAGCATCACCGTTGACGGATTTGACTATGTTAAATATGGAAGCACAGTCTGCAAGGCCAAACTCCATGCTCCTCCTAAGGGCTCACGTTGCAACATACCCACCAAGCTTAACGAGGGAACCAAGCTGGAGTTGAAGTCAAAGGATAAGTACGAGGTTGTTCTGAAGGCTAAGCCATTTGCCTATGCCCCAGAAAAGCCATACGATTGTGAGAAGCACAAGCATTCACACAAACCATACTACTACAACTCTCCCCCACCACCTTCACCATCACACTCCTACCCTCCTTATTACTATAAGTCACCACCTCCACCTCCACCATCATACTACTACAAGTCACCACCGCCACCATCATACTACTACAAATCACCACCTCCACCATCATACTACAAGTCCCCTCCTTACTACTACAAGAGCCCACCTCCACCATCACCATCTCCACCTCCACCTTACTACTACAAATCTCCACCTCCTCCACCCAAGGATCCATATTATCCACCCTACTACTACAAATCACCTCCTCCACCATCCCCATCGCCGCCACCTCCTTACTACTACAAGTCTCCTCCACCACCATCTCCATCACCACCACCTCCCTACTACTACAAATCACCTCCACCACCAGATCCTTCACCACCACCTCCTTACTACTACAAGTCACCTCCTCCACCATCTCCCTCACCACCATCACCCTACTACTACAAATCACCTCCACCACCATCTCCATCACCACCACCTCCATACTACTACAAGTCCCCTCCACCACCTTCTCCGTCACCACCACCACCCTACTACTACAAATCACCTCCTCCACCGGACCCATCACCCCCTCCTCCCTACTACTACAAGTCTCCTCCTCCACCATCCCCATCACCACCACCCCCTTACTACTACAAGTCCCCTCCACCACCATCTCCATCACCACCACCACCCTACTACTACAAGTCACCTCCACCACCAGATCCATCACCACCACCTCCCTACTATTACAAGTCTCCTCCTCCACCATCCCCCTCACCACCACCTCCATATTACTACAAGTCACCTCCCCCACCATCCCCATCACCACCACCTCCCTACTATTACAAATCACCTCCACCACCAGATCCTTCACCCCCACCACCCTACTACTACAAGTCACCTCCTCCTCCATCACCTTCTCCACCTCCTCCTTATTACTACAAGTCTCCTCCACCACCATCACCATCTCCCCCACCTCCATATTACTACGTGAGTCCCCCACCGCCAACCAAGTCTCCTCCACCACCGGCATACAGCTATGCTTCCCCTCCACCACCCATCTACCACTAAGCTTTGAATTAAGCAAAACCGACTACAAATCATGTAAGTTACTAATCCAAAAACTGAAAAGTTTTTGTTTGACGTTCATTTATGGATCTTGAAAATATTGAACACTTTTAGTTTTTGCTTTCAGGTTCTAGTATTCATTGTGGAATAAAGTCAAGTTCCATTTGGAGCAGAGTTAAGCATCTAATTTGTTTTACGAGTTCTTTGAATAAGTATCTGAATTTATCGTCTCTAAGCTACAATCTTCACGATTCGGATGAGGCTGCTTCTATTTATTTGGTGGTCATCTTGCACGTCTTGTTCTTACTAAGTTCAAGGGAGCGACAAATGAAAACGAGCCAAGATTCGAAATCTTGATGCTAGTGGAGGCTGCTAGATCTCTTTCATTTGTTTCTTTGTAGATTATCTATCTATATATATATTTGATCGTGTAATGATTGCATTCAAATTATTGTGAAATTCTTTTGATAATATATCATCTTTTGTTGTTTGCAATAAAATTGTCAAAATAATTGACGTAAAATGACCATAAATAATAAATACACGTCCCCTAAACCTCGATCACATTTATTTTCAAAAGCATGTGAATGCAAATTAGACTACAATGATTCCAAAATAATTTCAAATAACTAATATTGTTACAATATATATCTTAGGACATGTTTAAGAGTCAAATATGAGAGTTCCGTTCTCAGTCCCATCTCTTTGACTTTTTCAAACATATCTACACCATTTCGCATCTTCTCCATCTCTTTTATTTAAGGTTGTTCTTCTTAGTTACGAGATACAAACCAAGAAATAAACAAGAATATAATGTAGGAGAAGAATAAGGAAGTGAGAGGGACGACAGGGTGACTTAACAAAGGGCATAGTTGAGATATTCAAATGTACAATGGAGGTGTGAAGAGTATAAACGAGTGCAAACAGCAATTCTTTTGAAATTTAAAAGTCTTCGTTGGGTTCGTAGTTTTTGTAATCATTTATCTTCTTTTTTATTTATTTTTTGTTTAATCTCTTTTATATTTATCTCTAAATTAACCTAAATAGTATTATCAGAATAAAAACAATTTAAAACCTCGTCTCATCATTTTAATAATCTATTTCAAATCTGTAATACAATTGATATATTTAAACATATTTATTTTATATGTGTTATGTAAAAATAAAATGCTAGGTATATTAAAGACAAGTGTCATAACATGTATGTCTGTAATATTAATAAAGAAAATTCTCCTTTTTTTAGTGTACATAACTTTTTACTATTTTATTTTGTAAATAATATTTTTGAATTAAAATAAGTACTTATAATAAGAAAAACTATCTACAAAATTATTTATTTTTATAATTATATTCTATGATTTTTTTATAATTTCATAATATTTTTTTTAATAATTATTATAATAATATTTTGTATCTTTTTTATCATAGAAAATGAAGGCGCGCGTGTTTCTATTCATTTATACTAATATATAAAGAATTATAAAATTTAAAATCTTATTAAAAGATTATTTTAAAATTTTCATTTTAATTTAATTAAATATGTAATTTAAATTTGCACTTGTTTCATATTTCAATTTTTCAAAACTTAAAGTATAACCTATAAAAAATTATGCATCAAATTAAGAGATACAAACAGTAAAACAAAATTGTTTGCTAATAAAACAATCACTATCGAAAATATTCATATTTCCTCCCAATTTTGTTTTAAAATTTTTTTTAGAAAAAACTTACAAATTTTATTAAGAAAAAAAAATTGCAAGAAATTGCTACCAATTTTCTTGCAAAATATTTTGTATAAAACACTTTTTGCAACAAATTTTGTAGGAAATACTTGCAAATTTTATAATTTTGTAGGAAATGATTATCCACGAAGAAATTACCTGTCAATTAAAATTCTTAGAAAAAATGACAAAAAAAATTCTTTTCTTGTAAATTATTTTAACAAATTTGCAAAAAAAATTGTATGTAATATGAAAATTTCTAGTAGTGAATCCACCTAATTGAAGTAAATTTAGGCAGTGTTCAAACTACTTGAAAATTATTAAAATGGAAAAACATGAATCCACGTATATCCAATATTTAACTAAAAGCAAATACGTATTACCATCAATACGTATTACTACAAATACGTATTGATCTAAATGCAAATACGTAAAAAAATATTTAGTTATACGTATTTGTATACAAAATTAATCTACATTCAATAAATTTAACAGTGTTTCAAAAAAATGTTTATTAGCATCATTCAAGTAAAAAAAAAAAACCATAAAATATAAATAACTAAAACATAAATAAAAATGAATAAGTTAATTACAATAAGTATATATCTACTTACTAAATAACAAGAAAGACTAAGCGATTTTTTTTTTCTTGCTAAATAAGTTTTATGTTGATAAGAATTTGAAATTTACATATAGACTTTATAGTAATCGTTAAAATTAATAAAAATAATAAAATATGAATTAATTAAAAAGTAGCTCTACAATATTTGCCATAATCCATCAATTATGGATGATGGTAAAAATAGGTTGAAAGTATATGTGAAATACATATTCCTCATATTAAAATTAAGCTATAATTAATTTCAAACAAATGGACTTAACTATGTCACTAGCCATTGTTGAGAAAAATATGTATCGGTCTTCAATTTATATTTCATCTAATCGTGAGAATATTTTCCACTCCATTTTAAATTGCCAATTTATATTCATCTACTTCATTATATTATATATAGCAATTAGAAATTCAAAACAATTGTTTTGAACAAAAAGACTTGAAAAGACAACACTCGTAACTTTCTCCATCACCTAAAAAAGACTTATTAAATTTCTTCTGTCTACAATCCTCGTACTTAGACAAGATAATTAAGTTAAATTCAAATAAATCGTTTGAACAAATTTTTATTTATTTCAGAATTTCCAATTAAATAACAATTTTTGAAATTAACATGTTAGAGAAATAACAAGTAATAAGTATGAAAATATAAATTTTATGAATTTAGACCAATGATAGGATTTCTGTCTATTGATTATTATCAAATGATATTTTATAGCATAATTGCATATTTTTATTTGTGGAATTTTTTATTATATAGTTTGCAAAAGCTAATTACAATGAGTAATGGTTACGTCTTATTATAATGATATAAGTATGTGTAATTTGTCAAAAATAATACGTTTCCATTATTCTTGCAAAATTTGGTACATTTGTATGATAAGATTTAATTAATTCAACGTGTTCTTCATTACGTCTATTAACCCAAATTTAATAAATAAATATTAACTATTTTTTTATAAATTCAGCTATAAAAAATAAATTATCACGGTCTCATTTTCTCTCGTATTTGAAAAGCTGAAATAAGAAAAACTGATAATTGATCCAAACCCAATCAGAAATTTGATATTATTTTATCGATGAAGTTTATCAACAAATAAATCTTTAGTAACAAAATTTATAAATTTTTTATAAAATTTACAGTTGAATTGTATACATATACATTTTTAAAATAAATATTTATTGATAATACAAATTCTAAATTATTGATATTTTCATTATTAGCTAATATTTTAATTAATAATTGAAATTCTAAAATCTGACAATAAAATTTATCGATAAATTTTATTTTACCGATAAATTCATTTGTTAGTAATTACGATAAATCTTGTAAGCAGAGTTTCCTATTTAATTATTAAGATTATCTTTTGATGATCATTATTTTGTAATTATCATTTATTATCTTTTGAGGCACTGTCAAAACATTCTCTATTTCTAGTCATTTGATAAACTAATAATTTAAAACTATTATTAATGGTTTGCATCGATCCGCTAAAATTAAGATCATTTCATTGAGATAGTATGTTCATAATTTCATAGCTATTATAATCCATTTGTTGTCTAATTGATTTTACAAAATTATTCAATATTTTAATACTCGAATTCTAAAATTTAAATTGCTACACCAAACATATGAAGATATTTATATATGACTAATCAATCGATTTAACTCAATTTCACAGTTTGTTATTTGATATTTGAATGTAGGTTGCCAAAATAACATACATTGTGTATTTAGTGTAGGTTGTTAAAGTGACATTTTCATTTACTTTTGATTGAGTCTCATTGAGTGTCCTATTTTTTTTTTATGAAATTTTAATTAAAAATAGTTTGTTTCAACTAAAAACAAATAAAGATGTTGTATTATTTTTTTTTTTTGTGGGTGTGCAAACTAATGATATGAAAATATTTTCAACTTAAATGAGTTAAACTAATTTTAATCATCAAAGAAAACCAAGTTTATAACATCACCTGATTCTACTGAAAACATTTTTATAATTATTTTTATGTAACATTAGTTATGTTTAAAGCACACAAAGCATGAAACTCATACATTACATTAAAATTATTAGAACAAATGATAAGAAAGATTATAATCTAGATTTGTGAAGAAAACATACTGGAACTAAATTCTAAATTTATTTTGTAGAAAAACTATATAAAATAAAATTTAAAGACAATGTAATGATAAATAGAAGAAAAAAGAACAACACTAAATTTTGAGAGCATCAACACTAAACAAGATTGAAAAGTAAAAACAAGCCAATAAATTAAATGAATAAGAAAAATAATGGGCAAAGGAAAAATAATTACCAAAATAAAACAAAATTATGCTTAGGAAACTCAAAAACATTGGTGCAGAATAACTTAAATATTAATACTCTCTTTGTCATTTCCATGTTTGACTTTTACAATCTTTTTTGTACACGTTGGTTTTGTCACTCCATAATGACAAATAAAATTCTATAAATAGATTATATTAAAACAATTATTCAGTTATTTCTAAATTTGAAGGGAAAGCTAAAATAAAATACCAAGATGTTAGCGTTCACTGAACTAAGTTTAGATACTCAAATTTCATATTTCAGCGTAACTCAAATGAACTATTTTAAAAATTTTGTCCGTGTGAAAATAAAGAAATGGTAATTCATCCTATAAATAATAAAAAGTAAATTCTTACCATGAAAAAGCAATGCAACTGTAAGAGATCACTTCCATAAGAGTTCATAGAGGTGGACGTATTATCCTTTTTTTTTTCCTTTAAATTTTAAATAATGACTATATTATTTAATATTTTCCTAAATTATTCTCTACCACTTTTGCGGTGGCATAAAAGAAACTAAATATTTCCTACTTTTATGCCAATTTGCGAATTTCTTTTATTAGATTAATATTACCCTACTATCATTCGCCTTTGTTTTTCTATATCTAACAAACGAGGGATAAACAAATAAATAAACCGTGTTACATGGTTACATAGGAAGAAAACACGTATCAAAATTAAACCGTGGCTGTGAAATGTTTACAGAAAACGTTAAAACACTAGTCTTATCCTACACACATAACATATCACAGAGCAATGCTATTTAATTATTATTATTATTACTATTATTACTGAGTTTGTAATGAACAGTGAAGGGTGAAAGTGATTGGATCCTATGCTCCAAAACTTGACAACCAAAAGTAAAAATATAGTTTGTTTTTGGTTATGGTGTCAACAAGGTGGCTTGGTTGCTTTGAACACGCCTAATTATTTTGACAAAAAAGCATAGAAAATAGAAAAAGGAAGATGGAAGAAGAAAAAGAAATAGAGGTAAGAATAAGTTGGCACATTGGTGTCAACAGAGAGAGGGACTTCAACCCATTCACCATCCACCATCATTATATCATTACCATTACTTTTTTCAAAAGTAGATGCCAATACTGAAATTATTTAATGGCGAATAAAAATATGTAAATAAAATAATTTAGAGTGATTATTAATTTGCAAAAAAAAAAAAAGGAGAGAGAGAGAGAAAAGGTAAATGTTCTTAATTGTTCCCCGCGTGTAAGTTGCGCTGTCTTGCTCGTCCTTTATGCTTCCGTTTGAGATTAACTCCGAAATTGTAGAGAGAGGGAGAGAAGAGAGAGAGAGAGAGAGAGTGCGTTTGTTTTGTGTGTGTTTCTCTGTCGCAACGTAATAATATTATTATTTTCGGGACATAACAACGCAGAGAGTTCTTGCAATTTGCAACCTCTCTCTAACGTTGGCCTTTCGTTTCCCCCTTTCTGCCGACGATCTTGTTTGTCCCCGTGGATCAGGTTCGATCTCTCAGATCTGGATTTCATTCTTTCATTCCAATCGTTAGATTTATTCATTTACCTCTTCTCCGTCGTGCCTCTCTGTGTTGATGTGTTTTTTCTTCCTTCGGATTCGGCCTTGCTTCGATGGTGTTTGGATCTTCTCGTTTATTTTCTTTGATTTCGGTTAAGAGTTTCATTCAATGTGTTGTGGTGCACTTATCTCTGATAGATCACGGGGCCAGATTTGAGATTTGGAACGGGATTATGATCTTATTAGCGTTTCAGATTTTGGATTGTTCTCGGAAAATGTTTGTTCGACTTGTTTTGGATTCCTTTGTAGAGCTTTAAGTTTTCTGTTCGATCTTGTATAGCTGTATATGAATTTTGAGGTTTCAGCCTTGGATTTTCATTCCATTGTCTCGCATCTTAAAGCGTACCGACAATGAATTTTGGTTATTACTGTTGCCTCTCTTATTTATAAATATACCAGGTCTCTGACAAACTGGCATTTCATTTTTTTTTTTAAATTATCTTGAACTGCTCTGCTGAGCTGCAACAAACAGATAATAATGCTTGAAAATGTCCTTCTGGAATTCAATTAACCATGATATTGTTGAGAAACTCTTTGGCTTTTTCTTGAACCGGTGAGTGAATTTATTTTTTATGAGAGCGTTGTTTTGTACATTGCAGTTCGGGCCCTCGGTGCTGGTTTATAGCCTGTGCTGAATACCAGCTACAATGAAGAAAGCTATTGGTCAAACTGTTAGGGACCTGTAAGTATAACTGTTTATTATTTGTTACTATATGATTCTATGTATTGTGTATGAATGTCTTGCTCTTCATTGTGTTCTTGCAGTAAAAGAGAAGTAAATAAGAAAGTGCTGAAAGTTCCTGGGATTGAGCAGAAGGTAATTCCTTTTTTAAGTTCGCTATGAAATTATGGCTGTTTCTACGATCCTGGCAAGACAATTATAGTAATGGCTGTGCCAAGTCTGACTTGTTTTATGGTATTCTTAATCATGAAATAGGTGTTTAATATCGTTAATTTATGCACTATGATATATGATCCCCTTTTTCAAAACCTAAACCAGACTCATTATATTTTCTACCCTCTTCTAGGTTCTTGATGCTACCAGCAACGAACCATGGGGTCCTCATGGAACACTTCTTGCAGATATTTCTCAGGCAACCAGAAACCCGTAAGCTTGGACTCTTAATTGTATGTTTGACGTATTGTGTATTTGAGTACATTGAATCTCATTTTTAAGCATTCATGCAGTCATGAATATCAGATGATCATGTCAGTAATCTGGAAGCGAATTAATGACACTGGCAAGAATTGGCGGCATGTCTACAAGGTTTTGACAAACTATTTTAAGTTTTATATGCAATTGCTAGCGGATGCTGCTGACCTTTTCTTTTTCCACCATCAACACTACAACTTATCAGCCAGTTTGTGAAATCTGTTTTGATACTTGTTTATATCCTCTGCAATAATGATGGATTGTTGTTGCACATTAGCAATAATGTTTTTTGTCTACTGCATTTACTGTTGATCTCACTTTCTTAAATTATTTGTTTCTGTATTTACCATCCTTTCTTCAACTCCAGGCTTTGACAGTACTAGAGTACTTGGTGGCTCATGGGTCAGAGCGAGTCATAGATGAGATCAGAGAACATGCTTATCAAATATCAGTAATTCCCATTTAGTCAATCCTACTTAAAAAAAAAATTATGTACTTATGGGCCATTCAGGTCCCAAGTTTGGTAAGATGATCTAAAATTTATAATGTGACCTGATAACATTGATTATATGAACAGACGTTGTCCGATTTTCAATACATTGACTCCAGTGGAAGGGATCAAGGAAACAATGTCAGGAGGAAATCTCAAGGTCTGGTTATCCTTGTGAATGATAAAGATAGAATCATAGAAGTTAGGCAGAAGGCTGCTGCTAACAGGGACAAGTAAGTTTCCTCTCATTATTCTATTGATATTTTGTACTCTGTTATTTTCCAGTTGAAATGTAAATTTTATATATACCCTCTTGTTTAGCAAGCATAAGGCATTGTATTGTAGAATATGATTCTCCATATCTCCTCTGGGTTTCTGGAATATAGATCTAAAGTACACAGTTGGAGTATTTGAAATTTGTGAACGAATGTGTGTCTGCGAGTATCACAATTTCTAGGAGATATCAACTCTTTTATATGATTTACCAGGTTTCACTAAAATACCGTTCGGTATGTGAATTTTTTGTGAACGTATGTATGTCTGTGTGAATCACAGTGTCTAGGAGATATTAACTGTTTTATATGATTCACCAGGTTTCGCAACAATACAGCTGGTGGAATGCATAGACCGGGTTCATATTCAAGCAGTGGAGCCTATGGTGACAGATATGATGACGATCGTTATGGAAGTAGGGAGGAAGATCGAAATGGCTATGGTTATGGAAAAGAAAGAGAATGGGGATATAAAGATGATGATCGAAATAGTCGTGATGGAGATCGTTATGGCAGAGATTATGAGGATCGTCATGGCAGGGATGGTTACAGAGATGATGACTACAGGGGAAGAAGTCAAAGTGCTGACCATTACCAACATGAATCAAGAAGCAGGAGCTCTGATAGAGACCGTTATGATGATGATGGACAAAACTCATCTCGGTATGTACCTAGGCTTTGATCCTTTTTTGGAGTTTTTTTTTTTTTTTTTTTTGTTGAGTTCTGGCAGAATAATCTTGTATTCATGTTTGTTCCTTAGTGACTGGTGGCTTTCATTTTAGAAAGCAGGATACATTTTTAAGCTTCTCAGTTTGAAAATTTAACAGTTGGTGTGGAGAATCCAAAGTATTTGCCACCTTATTGGTTTTGATCTTTACAGTATTGAAGTAACTTACAAAATAAGAGCTGTATGGAAGGAACAGTCTTATCTTTACTGTATAGAAGTAACTTACAAAAAACGGCATGTGATTTTTAACCTGTTAACATAATTAGAGAAACAAAGTCTTATCTATGCATGATAATTTATAGAAAATGTTTACATTTGTACCAAATTAGAGTGGGGTCTTGTGAGATATTTTCTTGTTTGTCTTGTCTGTGGCCATTAAATTATCAGAATATGAATATGGCTTTAGGTCTATCCTTCTTGTACTCAAGATACCAGAAAGATAGAGTTGTGAACTGAACTTTTAGTTGGTCTTAATATCCTTCGGTAGCAGTCTGCTTGAAGGTGCAAGTTCTTTTCTTCCCATATTTTCTTTCCATTTATCATGAGAATATGGCGATTGATGTGATGTTATTGCTCTGTGTTGTGAATCATTTGCTTCTAATTTCATCTTGTTGTGCAATGATCTCTCAGCGGAAGCAACGCTAAAGCTGAAGACCAATCTCTGGAAGCAAGGTAAATTTGTCATTGAAATACACCTTTTCTGTCATTTGTGTAAATTGCTGCATGGCATTTTTAAGGTTAATAATCCACAATACAAAAATGGCAGGCTTGAGCGGAAAATTTCTGAGCAAAATATCGGTGTTGCTCCTCCTAGCTATGAAGAAGCTGTTGGTGAATCTCGCAGCCCTGTACGCAGTGAAAGGTAAGAACCGTTACACTATAGACAACACTTATTCCCAACAGAATCTATTACTCATGTTGTTTCGATTTCAGAGATGTGGAAACTTCAGCAGCATCTGTTCCAAGAGATTCCCCTCCTCATGTAAATGATAATCCTAGTCAAACATCTGCTCCTACAAGATCTTCTCCTGTAAACAATAATACCACAGAAGCAACTGCTGCTGCATCTGGAGCCCATGCAGCTGAAGCAACTGAAGATTTTTTTGATCCACGTGGTCTTCCATCAGGTGTTTATTACAGTATTATGTTGGTTGGTCTTCTATAATCAGTATTTCTGTAACAGTCCTTTCTTGTTTCTTGTTTTGAAGAGTTCGTACTTGTTTGAGTTGAATTTGTTCTTGTCAAATTACTATTCATGACTCCGCATATGCATATGCATATATCTTACTAATATTGTTTTCTTTGGATCATTGTTAGACATTTCTGAGTATATATGTTAATCTCCCTAGTCCTAGCAAACATGGATTTTGTCTTGAACACAAAATTGTTTAGCAATATGAAAAATTTAAGAAATTTCTGCTTACCACGTATTCTGGTGACCAGGACTCTGTAGTTTTAGATTTTTATCTTTTGAGAAGTTAGTCTTGTACAGACTTTGAAGTGGTACATAGACACTGTTCCAGGCATAAAATTTTGAAATTTGAAACTGAGTTCTAAGATCAATTAATAAGAATAGTTTTACTGCATCCTTTAGTGGGAAAAGGTGCCCATTAACTGATGTGGCTCATAATTGAAATTCTTTTCATTTATACATTGGGTGGGTGATATGAGACAGCTATATGTCATGATTTGTGGTCAATATGTAAACTAGTCAGACTTTGGTCTGATATACTTGTGAAACCTATGGCTGAACTGTAATTGACATTTGATGAATTTACATTGGCAAGATTTGGGAGTTCGATGTTAATATGAGTGCTTGTTTGTATTTGTTTATTTTGGAGAAACAATTAATTTTTTAGCCTGCTTCTTGAGAGAGCTTTTAAAAAAGTTATTATTTCCTTAAAAGTATGTTTAAACAACAATAATTAATGGTCTTTGAAAAATACCATTTAGTAGGTCTTGTACTCATGATATCTTTATATTTCTTCTCAGCATCCTCAGCTGCCCCAGCTGGTCCAGCTGCCCCTGCCACCGCTAATAATGTTGAAATGGACTTGCTTGGTTCCCTCTCAGACTCGTTCTCTTCAAATGCTTTGGCTATTGTACCATCTGAATCAGCAACTGCAGCCCCTGATGCAAATGCGGGATCTACAGCTTCCTTTGCACCACCATCATCTGGGTCGAATAATTTCAATCAGGCATGAATTTGTTCCATTTCTAAAACTCTTTAGTGAAAGCAATCTGACCTGTACTAAAAATAACGGATTTGTATCGGACTTGGAATTCTTATAGTTGTGAACTTGTCAGCTTTATGTCATATTTTTCCTTTTTGGTGTAGCATGTATGCCATCTATCTCATAACATAGCTTTGAATAATCTTTTTAATACATCTGCATCATGTAGTTTAAATCAGTCCCTCTGTCCGTCACATTTTGTTAAAATAATATATTTGTTGGTTGACTTCTTACAGTCTTTTGAGGATCCATTTGGTGACGGGCCATTCAAAGCTTTTACTTCCACTGAAACTGCTCCATCTCAACCCGTGACATATCAGAGTATTGAACCATCCCAATCAAATGCTCGTAATGTAGAAACAAACTTTGGGTTTGGGGACTCATTTTCTGTTGTACCATACACTGCACCTGCCTCTGACACTCAACCTTTTTCTACTAACTCTCAGTTTCTGTCTCAAGATGTGTCATCTGCACAGCTAGAAACTGATATTCTTGCAGATATTCTTCCTCCTGCACCGTTACCTGAGATAAGTTCACAGCAGAACATTTCAGCACCTGGTTTCGGCCATTCTTCATTACCTTCCCTTCCAGCTTCATCTGGTCAAATGGCATCACAACCATTTTCTGAACCAACTGGCCAATTTACCCCAAAAGGTTTCTCGGCTGCTACCAGTCAACCTGCACAAACCTTTCCAGTTCCTACAGATCAATTCTCTCAACAACCCTTTTCTGCTCCCAGTAGCCAACCAGGACCAGTACCATCCTTTTCATCTCCCTCCAGTCAATATGCACAACAACCCTTTTCATCTCACACGGGTCAACATGCATTTTCAACGTCTACTGGCCAACATATTCAGCCACCTTTTGCTTCTCAAGTTGGGCAACCTGCACAATCAGGTGGTATATATGGTGGATTGCACTCCCAAGATGGATCTTCTAATTCCCAAAATGGATATAATGGGCATATGAACAGCGGGAACTTCATGCCAACAGGATCTACAGCAGCTTTTCCTTCAAATGTGACTCCCCAGACTCCAACAGGACAGTTGTCAGCGGTCACCAACTTTTCTCATCCTGGAGGATCTGCTCCAAATATGTCCCAGTCTCCAACTAACCAGGCATCGCAGTTTAACAACAACTTCATTGGACAACAAGGGAACGCAGGACCCTTTAGTTCACCAATTACCAATCAATCACTTGCTTCGAATGCTTCACAATCAATTCCATTAGTTTCTCAACCATCCAAGGACAAGTTTGAGACAAAATCAACAGTGTGGGCTGATACACTAAGCAGGGGGTTGGTTAATTTGAATATATCTGGACGTGAGTGCCTAGACCTCCCTCCCCAAACCCCTCTGTTAACATTTCAGTTTCCACATATACTTGTTAGAATGTTGATCTTATATGGGATATATATTGTTAACTAAAATATTTTTCTTATCATGCAGCTAAAACGAATCCTTTAGCAGATATTGGGGTTGACTTTGAGGCCATTAACAGGAAGGAAAAGAGAATGGAGAAGCCCACTACTGCAGCTGTTACATCAACTATAACTATGGGTAAAGCTATGGGATCAGGTTCAGGTATGGGCCGTGCTGGTGCTGGTGCTCTCAGGGCTCCTTCGAATCCAATGATGGGCTCTGGCATGGGTATGGGTGTGGGCATGGGCAATGGTCCTCCTGGTGTAGGAATGGGTATGGGAGGAGGCTATGGAGGCATGAATCCATCAATGGGTATGGGAATGGGAGGGATGGGTATGGGACAAGGGTACCAAATGCAACCCCCAACTGGAATGCATCCTGGCTCCAACATGCCAGGTAATTATAATAACTCCATGATGGGTCCAGGTAGTTATGGTCAACAACCATATGGTGTTGTTAATGGTCAACCGCCATATGGTGTTAATGGTCAACAGCCATATGGTGGCTACGGTCAACAGCCATATGGCGGCTATAGATGAGATAGTAAGTGCGAGTATTACTGATTGTTTTGCTGCAAGTTGAGAAAAAGAAGTGCCAATACAAGTGCTACTACTAGTAGACTACATCGTGACATTTGGATTTATAGCAGTTAAAGCTGCAATTTTCTGTAAAGTGACCCAGTTATTTGTATTTTTGTTATAAATATGCTGTTACCATTCTTTTTCGGGTCACCCTTCTGTAGGTGCTTTGAGCATCACTGTTGTGTACCAGTGACTGGATGGAATAACCTTACATGGGTTATTACTTTCTTTGCATGTTCCACATTTTTTGAACACCAACAGGTGGTTTGATATCAATATATTTTTTTCATGTGTCAAATTTAAGAATTGAAATTCAAGGACTTTTCTTTAAGCTTTTTAATTTCTTGCTGAAAATTCGTGGAGAATTCATGACACTGGTACGAGGCTGGATGAATATTTTTTTTGGGATGCAGAACGTAGGACTAAGCAACTGAGTGTCTACTGGATAGGATACGTGTAATGGAAACCGCATCCTTACGCGAGTGTTCTTTAACTAGAGATTGGTTCTGGCTTACAACTTTATTTTCTCTGCAGTTATCTCTACAGCCTCCTATTGGATAATTTGAAGCCATTGGTAGACGTGTAACATCACTGACACGGAGCATTGCGAAAAGAAAGCACTAAAAGGTCACGTAAAGATGCATAGTTAATAGATGCTACTGGAGTTGTATGCTTTCTACCTTCGTTTAAAGTTATCTGATTCTTATTACTTTAGATGAATGGTGCTGACACCATGCTTTTGGGGTTGAACATTCGTGACATTGGTGGCGTCGATACCATAAAACACTGGACTTCGAGTGTCGAATCCGATGCTATGCTTTTCATCTTGCGTCCGATATTTCCTTTCACATATTTCCATTCACAAATTATACAAACTTTAATCACCTTTTTCAAAATTATTTAGCTTCCAGAATCGTCCCTAATTTATCCAAATAAATACCAGCCGAAGTTGTTAAAAAATAATTTAGTTCCAAGTCAAAATAAACGATGTAATTGTTGGTCATAACTAGTACCTAAAAACATCAGTCTACTTGTCAAGGCGGATTATAGGACTAAAAACGATGTAATTGTTGGACATTTTTCTCCTTACCAGAACAAGGATATAAAATTGGGTTGACAAATCAACGGAAAAGTTACTCTAGTCGTATTATATTCAAGTAGTTTCGCAAAAATGACTATAGTTGTAACAAAACCTTTTCTTTCCATGTGAATTTGAAACTCTTGGTTCACTTCCCGATGACAGAGCAGAGAGGACCATGTTTGTACCCCATCAACAACCAAGCTGAGCTGTCGATCCTTGTTCAGGTTTAACCCTTGCCTTTCAGTTACCACCTTCATGAATGTAAACCGTCAATATATCCTGAAACATCATTATCGACGAATATAACAAACAAGCCTGTCATGTCATTCAAATGTTCATGACATGATATTGCAGGAATTTGCTTCACCTCATCACTACTGACCTCAGACTTTCCCTACTTTAAATTAGGGTATAATGGCATGGTATTTCAGAATTGAAATTAAACAAGTCAACCTGTTCTAATTTTGTAAATAAAGTACAATTTATAACAAAAAAGATAAGATGCACAAAAAAGGTAAATGGACAAAGATTTAAGGTAGCTCAGATACCCAGAGACAGGAAGTCTTTTATTTCTTTAGGGAACAAATAAATTTTAACCGGGTAACATTGAAAGAGCGGAAAGAAATCAAAATTTTGAAAATGTAACACCGGTAACCCAGGAAGCACCAATGGACATAGTTTTCTTGTTGGATTATGATTTTACATGCATTTTATTAATGTAAAATAAAGAAGGGCGATTTTTAATGGTGGATGTAACATTAATTATGGAAAGGATAGTTGTTGGATAGGCATGATATGTCAGGTAGTTTGAATTGTGGGTCAATAGCAACATGAATAATTTGCAATTATCTTTTCTAATTTGGTCCTCCCGGGTCAAAAAATGTTCCCAACTTTCTATTTGGGTTCTTCATAGGCTAAATATAAGAGACAGTTCGGCTGTCAACCAAAAATCTCTCTTCATTATGGTTTCAGAATAAACTTCCAGATTTGCTTCATAGATTTATGGCCAAAATAAAGATTTTATTGTGTCAACAAATATCAGAGCAATAAAGTGAGCTAGACGATCTATACTCTACTAGCAGGGAAAAATAGGTTTCAGGAAAGGTTAATTTCTAAATCTTTTCATTTGCTCAGTAGACTGATCACAAGTTCAGTTGAAAAACTTAAACTGTGCTATTCATTATCAACTACAAAATGTAGAATACGACTAACAGATCGAAGGAGCTGCCAGACCCACACCCAGCAACCACCACCACCAGAAAAAAAATAATAAAAACTATAAAATCTGGACCATGGTGAATAATAGTGGGTGAGCAAGAATAACATTCAAAAATAGATTCTCATGTCTTTAAAGAAAGCTCTCCGAATGAGCAGCTTCTGCAGGATATAGCATTTTGTTCTATTCGCTGCAAAATCTTAATTTCTCTTTAAAACGAATTCCCTTAACAAATATATGTGTTTAAGGATTGAATATATTTTCTTAACTGACTTTTTTTATGATTTCTTCACAAGGAGAATCTCTTATTCACCAATCTCTAATATCATCGAGATTAATCTCTTTTTCTTTTATATCTCTAATAAAACAATAATGGTCAAAAGCATATTACCATTGGACTTGAGAAAAGCAATGTGGAATCACTCCAAAAATACTTGAATCCTGTCCCCCATGCTGTCTTTAAAATCTAACAAGAGTTTTCCCCCAACTTCCTCAGCTGCATCATCCAACAGTTCTTTGATGTTTACACCACCCAAAGCTGTATAAAGTTATGAAAATTCAATTAACAGACATTGTGAAAAAGAAGCATTGAATTGCACATTTGGAATTAATGTCTATTTATATAATATGTAATAATTTCTAAAGAGTAGTAGTACCAGGAACTATATCCGTGATTCCATCCAGAAATCCAGCCTGTATAACAAATTATATATGTATTATGAGAAAATGGAACAAGAAATTTTAATTGGAGCAACATTCAATTGAACACGCGCATAATTTAAAACAAGGAGAGGGGTTACACAGAAACTATGCATAACCACAATATAAGGAGATAAAGCCTTGGCATGATGCAGTACAGAACAAAATAGTTGCATATATGCATTTATAAAACAAATGTCGCATACTATATTCCATTTCTCTTCTTCCAAATAATAGGAGAAGGAGAAGGGCAAGCACAAAATGGTGGAAGAAAGGTGATTAATTTGGGATATTCGGACATCCAATTATACTACTTACACCACTATTAGGATTCCAAATAGATATGTTCAAATATTAAGTTGAATGCAACATATATTATAGTTCATGAGGTTTCAACTATGGCAGCAGAGAATGGTGACATAGCATAAGGTGCTAGCATAAAAAGTTAGAATAGATAGAAATACATGGATATTTACGTATGTTAGAAATCGTGCTAGAATAAAAAAGAAATAGTGTAATTGGATTTTTAGAGACAAACATGCAGCAACTTATGATAAAATCATTCATATAAAAACTGGAAATCAGTAGGCCCCATTTTTAACTAGTTCTGAGTCTTCTGAACAACTAATATGAATAAATCATTGTTCTTCTTTTAGTGCATCGGGAAGGTATGAGCACTTACAGGAATCCTAACATCGAGTCTCTCAAATCCATCTCTGCTCGTTAATTTTACTCTGATTGTTCGAGACCAGATACCAGAGAAAGGGTTCCTTGAACTATCTGCACCATATTTATTGTACACAGCATCAGGTGTTATAACATCCACAATGGGATCTTTGAAACTTTGACTTGTCTTCTCAGTATCAACTTGATCTCTCCCTCGTATACTGTATACGATACTGCTCTCTGACAAATAACTAATTACTATGAGAATGCAAGAATGGAATGCACAACGTATATTTACAACGTGAAAATCAGCACGAGACCTTTACCTCTGTCTGACTCTCCCTAGAGCTGAAACATTTAGATTTACTTATGAAAAGATAAAGGTCTAATTAAATGGCTTTTGTTTATTTTAAAAAAATAGTAATCAAATATTTAATATGATAGTCTGCATTGAACATCTCCATTTCACATAATAGACCTTGATAAAGTTCGAATGCTTCACTCCACATGCAGATGAATTCATAAGGTTATTCATCACCAATCGACTCCTCCCAAGCCCAGCACATTTATGAAAGTAAATTGCAGGAACCATTAATTATAATGTTAGAGATATTAATTGCTTACGACTCTCCATTACACTACAATGTCCCTTTATAGTAGAAGAAGGGTTAACATCTACTTTTTTTTTTTTCGTTAAGTTCTGTCTATCCTACCTCCTCCCTTCGAAAGCTGCGGATTAGCATTTGTAGCATAACGCTTCTCTTCTTCATAGTAAGCATTGAACCCTAAGATATCCTTAATTTCTTCAAAAGAAGGCATGCTTCCTGGAGGAGGAATACGACCTCCTTTAATGGCTATGAGTGAGTCCTACAAATGCGATCATAGATATTATTTATCAGCAAATAAAAAAAACATAAATGATACTGCAAAAGAAACATCAGAAAAAATAGATATAATATCAAGAATAACGAGTTCAACACTATGGCTTGTTATAATAAAGGAGTTGAAAAGATAAAGGGATATTGCTTCCAAAGTCCTCAGCACGAGCTGCAGTGCAGTGAAGAGCCGGGATTTGGTGGTGAATGTAAAAAATTTACAAACAAGTACTTAGTTAGCGTGTCTCATTTAAAACCTGAACTTATGCAGATATAATGTGAATCAATCAGTTCAAATGGGAAAAAGAAGACGAGTGACCTGCATTGCTCGTATAGAAACCCCGATCAAGGAAAGGGGATATGCAACGATCTTAAAACCAATCTCTTCAAGCTCCATAGGATTAAGTATTGGCGTCTTGCCACCACCTTCAAGCATATTGGCCTGCACAAGAGCACATACCAACAAATAATTCCAAGTACCAATGCATTCATTCATCTCTACAATTGACAGAATCGTACCATTTTGGGAACAAGCGGAGAAACTTCGCAGAAAGCCTTCATCTCTTCTCTGGAAGCAAGCGCGTCTATGAAAAGAACATCAGCTCCGGCATCCGCGAACGCCCTCGACCTAACAAGCGCTTCATCCAACGACACAGCTTGGCGAGCATCCGTACGCGCCACAATCACAATATCGCAACCGCTCTCCCTTCTCGCATCCACGGCCGCCTTAATCTTCATCACTGCCTCTTCTCTCGAGACCACCCTCCTCCCGCGAGTGTGTCCACACGCTTTCGGCGCTACCTAACCAACACCATAACCAACTCAATCATATCGATAAACGGAGTCCATGACAGAAGAAACCTAACTAACCAACTAGATGTGCGAAATGTGCGTCAGAGATTAATTTCTCGAAATACTGGATCCATTGATGAAACCTAACTAACCTGATCTTCGAGAATGATTCCGGCGAAACCAGCGCTGATATATCCCTTGAGAGTTCTCTTGAGGTTCATGGCGTTGCCGTAGCCGTTGTCGGCATCGCCGATGACGGGAATGGAGACGGCCTGGGTGATGAGGCGGCCTTGATCGAGAATTTCGCCGTAAGAGATGAGACCGGCGTCGGGCAAGGCGAGCCTAGAAGCGGAGATGGAGAAGCCGCTGGTGAAGCAGAGTTGGAAGCCGGCGGTCTGAACGAGCTTGGCGCTGAGAGCGTCGAAACATGCAGGGCCTTGGTGAACCCCTGGGGAGTCGAGGATTCGGCGAAGGAGCTTGGCGGGAGAAGAAGGAGAAGAAGCATCGTTCCCAGCCAAAGAACACGCTATGGCGAGCGATGATTTGGATGTTCGGAGGAACGAAACGGAAGAAGATCGGAATGGGAAGGGGCCGCCGCCGCTGCTGCCACCACCACTGAGACTGAGACTAACCGTAACAGAGACACTGCCAACCGCTGAAACCTTCATCGCTCGCTCTACTCTTCACTCCCACTCAATTCATTTCATTTCGATTCCATTTCCTTGCTCGCGCACTTTCATTCTTATCCAAATTAATCAGAAACAATTGTTAATTGAATTTACTTTTAATTGTCATTTATCATTTTTAAACTAGTTAATATGAAAATCACTCTTGTTACGTTTGTGTTAGAAAATGCTTTTTTTTTTTCTTATAAGTGATTAAAAACAATAATGTTTCCCAATTTGTCTATTATGTTGGAGAACTTTATTAATCCTACCTAATGGACTTTTCTCTGCCAACCATTCTGTTATGATTCTCAGACTTAAGAGTTAAATATACAAATTGAAAGATTGAAATAACTTTCTCCCAACCTTTTTTCCACACTTTTCAACATATTTTGCTTGCCACGTAATTTGCACCTTGTTATAATCCCACGTGTCTATCCTCACTTTTATTTTCTGTTACGATTTCTGATACCGTATTACATTCATACTGAGATTTTGCCGAAAGAAACCTGGTTTCCTGTCATTATCGCGTTACTGGTTTTAAGTTCTATCTAATATCACACATTCATATTTTAGCATTTACAAAACGAACTTTAATTGGAAGAGATATTTTCCAATTTATTGAAGGATTACTTTGTTTTTTATGTCTTTTCTTACTCTCACTGCTTCAAAAGTTGGTGAGAGAAAATACTATGGATGTTTCAAGAGCTAATATCGGGCATGAGTAGTATTCACACGATTGAAGAAAGTCTATGTTTTAAAAGCTAAAAGAGATCTTCTATACCGATCTTAAATATAAGATTTATTATTTCCATAATCTGATATTAAAGAAACAGATAATAAATTCATCATTAAAAAAAATTTCTTACAAAAATTACAAATATTAAAAAAATCCTAATTAAAAAAATATATTGTAAGACTTGAAAGAATCATTTTGAATCTTTAAAAATAAGATCTATCGTTAGCACAAAATAATGGAAATATTGAAAGATCTTATATATCATCCTAAAAATAAAGGCTTTTACCAAAATTTAGTCAAAAATATTAAAATAGTATCTTGCAAAGTAAACTTTAAACACAAAACGGGTCCTTGTTCCACCATGAAAGTTACCTGAACTTTGTTAGAGCAGGAAACTTGATAAAATTTATGAAAATTATGAACGACTAATTAGACGGGTTTTATTTATTTTTGACAAATTACTAACCAGATGCATACACTGTCTCAAACAAATCCCATAGACATTCAAGAATAACAGTAACAACCCAAATACATGGCTCATAATACAATTACCACTTGGATAAGCACGTCATCGACACTAGAATACCCTTCTTCGTAAAAAAGTGTTCTTGTCTCTAAAATCTCCCTTTAAGCCTGTTTATTGGTGTTTGTAGCATAGCGCTCTTCTTCTTTGTAGTAAGCGTTGAAACCTACAATGTCCTTAATTTCTTCAAAAGATGGCATGCTTCCTGGAGGAGGAACACCGCCTCCTTTAATTGCAGTGAGTGCATCCTACAAATTCAGTCAGATATATATATATATATATATATATATATATATATATATATATATATATTTATTATCTGAAAATTAAACTCCACAAAATTAAAACATCAAAAACGAACTCAAATAGGCTTGTTATATGCAAATTTAAAACGGGTAAAGGAAGAACTCCTCCAACAACAATTCAAGGAAGCACCACAAGTATCTCTGCATATCTGATCTAAAGCCTGAACTTACCACGCAACCAGATATCATAAACGTAGTAAAACAATAAATGGGAAAAAAGTTTTACCTGCATTGCTCGTATGCAAACCCCCACCAAGGAAAGTGGATAAACAGCAAGTTTAAAACCAACTTCTTCAAGCTCCTTAGGACTCAGTATAGGCGTTTTGCCTCCTCCTTCAAGCATATTGGCCTATACAACACGAGAGTATGGGTTAACAACCTCAACGAGTTTATACTTCACACCTTGAGTCGTAATAACAAATGATCACCAACTTAGTTACCAAGTTACTACAAACGAATGGAACTAATTCATTCTCAAAAGCTAAGTTAACAGAAGAAGATTGTCCAAATTGTAAGACTAGATATATGGGAAATGGTCCAACATTAAAAGTGAACTGATTTTGATACCGTAGTGTAAAAATTGATAGAAAAGAAATTAAACTTATCTGGTAAATGAAAATCAATTTATGCAGTTCAAGCTGTTAATTGGAACTAGTTAAATGAGAAACAGAGCAAATCAGGCATGCGGAAATCTTGCAAAGAGCATTTTGGGGAACAGTTTGTGTGCAATTGAAGAGGCAAGGCATGCATTGTTAGGAGAACGATGAATATACCAGTTTAGGAACATGGGGAGAAACTTGACAAAGAGCTTTCATTTCTTCAACGGAAGCGAGTGCGTCTATGAAAAGAACATCGGCCCCAGCTTCGGCAAAAGCGTTGCACCTGATGAGCGCTTCCTCCAAGGACACGGCTTGCCGAGCATCGGTGCGCGCCACAATCACAATATCGGAGCCGCTCTCTGCTCGAGCATCCACGGCGGCTCTAATCTTCATCACCGCCTCTTCCCTGGGCAACACCTTCCTTCCGCGCGTGTGCCCACACGCTTTCGGCGCAACCTGTCCAATTCGATTAGGTCATTAAGAACAAGAACAATAATTGAAGGTGTGAGAAAAGAAAGAGGAGCGAGTAAGTGACCTGATCTTCGAGAAGGATTCCTGCGAAGCCGGCGGCAATGAAACCCTTGACGGTCCTCTTGAGGTTCATGGCGTTGCCGTAACCGTTGTCGGCGTCGGCGATGATGGGAATCGAGACGGCGTCGGCGATGAGTTGGCACTGATCGAGCATTTCGCCGTAAGAGATGAAGCCGGTGTCGGGTAAAGCCAGCCTTGAAGCGGCGATGGAGAAGCCGCTGGTGATGCAATAAGGGAAACCGGCGGATTCAATGAGCTTTGCCCCGAGAGCGTCGAAGCACGCCGGGCCCTGGTGAACGCCGGGGGTTTGCAACAGTTCTCTAAGCACCTTCGCCTTCGACATCGTATCGCACTCTCTTCACTTCACTTCACTTCACTTCACTTCTCTACTGACCTAACACCATGCTTTATACTACTATTTTTTTTCTTCCTCTTTTTTCATTTCTTTTTTAAATTTCCATGAAATCACATTTTACCTTCCCCGTGCAACACACTACATTTATTTTTTTTCATCCTTTCCGATTCTTAATTCTCTTCTTTCCATGTTCATCTCCTTTCCAATATTTTCCATGCAACCTTAATTCAGAACACGCACATGCTATTGATTTCTTCACATTATTTTTGTGTTAGTTGTTGAAATGTTAAATAACAGTTTCAAACTAGTGTATGTATACATTTCCATGTTTTATATTTTTCTAATTTAGTCGTATATCTGTATCTTCGTCCGTGTTGTATTCGTATCTTCGTGTCTGTATTCACGTATGATCGAGGGTTTTTCAAAATTCAATGTAACGAAAATTAAAGCATCCTTTAAATTACAAAACATTTGAACAAGAGCAGCATCTGAAGGAACATAGATTAATGTATGAATAATAATATGCAGGTCTATACTAAGCTACCCAGGTCTTTGAGCTTCCAGCCATAGTTCCTTTGCTCCGATTTCCTGAATTGGCTTCCTCATCTTGTTTGAGTGCAGGGTGAAGATCATCGCCAGAATTTGGAGGGTTCTGATCCTCGTCTCTGTCCCCACTGCAATACGATGAAACACCAAACCTTAAAAATAATAATACTAAATGAACAAAACTTAATCTGTTACTGATGTTAAAGCATACACATTCATACTCAATTGTTCTAACAGAAACTATACCAGAAGAAAGTTTGTGCAGTGATACTTACCCTGAATAGATGACAAGCCCAAGGGTAACTGCACCAAATGCCACAAAGTACATCCAATCAACCTGGGAAACATAATTAGCTCTAGAAAAGTTAGCACTTTAAAATGTGGCACACATATAAAAAGGATGCAACATTACTCTCAGACCTTCTCGTGATAAGCAAAAATTCGAATTAAGACAGCCCACATGTCTGAGGTTAACAGAGACAGATTTAGCATGGTAGAACCATTGATCTGTGACAAACCAAGAGAGCTTAGTTTAATAGATTATAGAATCGGGTTAAATTTCTACAATGCTAGGGAATAATTTCAAGAATTTTGATGGCTGATCAATTTTTCACTGTAGTACATAACTGTTAAATTGTTTTGGTGCCTTTATTAGATCATTTTATTCCGAAGTCACAATACAAATATGATTTCTGAAAAAGATATAAACAGAGTAGTTATGGTTTGAATCCATACCTTGAGCAGAACAGGGACTAAAGAGTAAAACATAAACATGGCCACTGCAAATCCAACAAAAGGAAGTGCCTGAAATAAAAAATTGAAAGGAATGAAAATGAATAATAATGCTTGAAGGTGTTACATCACATCGGTTGACATGTTCTGACAACAACAACATGATAACTTGAATCAGACATCCTAGTTAAAGTGAAAGTCTGTCGTTTACTCATAGTGAACAGAGCTTACTGCCTCAGCCGACCAATGAATAGATTTAAGTTCATTGCGCTCAAGTATGCTTCTGTAATAATAATGAAGGATCGCAACAAGAAAAAGAAATGTAAATAGTTCTCGACTTTATTGTTCCTTGATTAAATTACATATCAGAATCGTCATTACTTCAATTCACAAAAAATCTCACCAGACTCTCAGAAAAATAAGTCATTAACTGAGATTTCATAAGTATTATTTGGCACAAATATTCAAGTTAGATGCATAAGTTATGCAACAGAACAGGCATGTGCTGAAGGATACATTTGAATGGCACTAATAATGCCACCAGAGAGACCTAACATTGCCATAAGCTCAACTCTATCAGCATTTTTCACAAGAAATTCCTGCAAAATAGCAGCAACAAAAGGACAATTGTACATAATGTAAAACTGCAAGAGAGTTGAAAAACGCTTTAAAGCAGAAGCAGAATCAGCTTACCTCGCTGACATTACTGATTGCATACAGTGTAGCACCAGCAATAACTAGAAGGTCACCTTTGCGAGGATTACTTCCACCTGTAACAGATGAATAATCAGAGAACTACTACCAATGGAATTCTTCATGTTAATGATGATATTAAACATAAGATAAAAACTTGCTAGCTTTGCAAGATTTCTAAGCATAAAGATAGGGAAGTAACAATACACAGTGCATAAAATCTCACCCACCTGCATGATCACCTGCATGAACATCAGAAAACACAACCAGGACAAGGCCAGAAACACAAACAACTACGCCTGTAATCTTTTTGAATCTATATTTAGTCTTTAAGAAAAGCCATGTAAGAAGCATCACAGACGGAATTGACCAGCAGTCAAGTAGCATCACACTTGTGAGTGAGGTGTATTGGTATGCCTTCACAACTGTTCAGTAGATCAGAACTAGTTTAGATAAAATTGCAAGTAACAAGATCATCTAATTCAACATATCACTTGCTTCATTCGAATACATAAATATATTCATTTCTGCAATGTTTTTTTTATAAATAAGATCATAGTCTTCATCCAGCAACATGAAACACTTACCAAGAAAATTTGCTTCCACATCAACCAATCCGAGAATTACATAATAGTACCATTTTGCCTGTTTCAGAACCATGTGAAGTTAGTGAAGTTGTGATCAACTGTTATTGTTTAGATAACGGAGGAAAATCAGAAATAAATAATATAATTTGTGTTTTGGATAACAGTGTATACCGATCTCAACTGATACTCATTCAAGATTAAGAACAAAATTGTGGAATAAGCATACAGTATTATAACCTTGAGTGGTTTCCTTCGATATAGGAGAATAGTTCCATAGACAAACGTCAAGAACACATAGTTGAGAAAGGATTGTGAAGTGGGAGCATTAATTCCTATGAAGACGAGAAAACAAAAGGGTGAAGAATTGTATTAGTGGTTTAAACATTAGAATAGAAGAAAAGAAAAAAAAAACAAGATGAAGGAAACCTTTTTTAGCCAATTCAGAAGAAGTGAAGCCTGTGGAAGTGATGAGAAGAGACAGAAACTGTCCCAAACCCAGACCAATAAGCGTGTTTGGAGTCCAAAGCCTAGTAAAACTCAACATCATATCTGGGAAGGGAACAAAACTCAACTCACCTCAACTCAATCTGAAACAGTGTGAATAAAAGGTTGTTTTTTTTTATTAGAACTGTGTTTGGGAGGGAATGAACATTGAATGGTGTTGGGTGGGTGAGAAAGTGAGAGTGAAAAAGAGAGGTTTCAGCAGAATTTTAAGCAACCACTTTCAGCCGTCAATTATCACTGCATAGTCTACATCACTTCTTGCTTTCTCTTTCTCTCACCCCATCAACCATTCACATAACCACATTAAATAAATAAACCCAATTTAATATACTTTGACTTTCATTTATGAATTAATACTAATGTATGAAATTTAATACAACACTATAAGGTTTCAGATACCTGTATATGTGGCTGAAGGCAAACTTCATCATGATTGCTTCTTTTGTCTTCAGGTAAAACATCGTTGTCAAAACAAAAACATGAACTTCCCTCTTTGTCACACGAAGATCTTTTTCTTTGGTTACATGTATTTGAAATATGCAATCTTAAATTTGAAAAAAATGAGGTTTTATTTTATTATGTGAAAAGGTATTTTTCATATCTTTTTTGACGGAGAGTATCTCAACTCAGCTTTATCCTTCGAAGAAAAAGAGAGTCAAGCTCTTTGAGCCGCGTAAGGTGCTTTCCTTCTTTTTTTTTTCTCTCCCTTTTCGGCTGTTTCACGTCACTTTACTTTTTGGGTTGTTCTTCCTTCCACCTTTTAACGTGCCAAAATGTTAACCAAAAAGAAAAGGTCAATATTCAAAAACATGTTGGACACAATCGAATATGGTTCATTCGCTATTTTTAATACACATTTAAACATTACTTAATTGTTTTTGTCCTTTCATGATTACAAGTTAGAACACAGCATCTGTGAGTCTCTTTTAGTGCTTATTGTCATTCACTCAATGCCAGATCTCAATCTATTTTTCAATTTTTTTTTAGATTTAATTATTCACTTTCGTTGATATTGGTATCTGGTTCTAAAAGTGTGTCAATTTAGTCTCAACTTTTAAAAAAGTGTCTTACTTAGATCCTTTCAGACAAAAATTATTAAATTCGTTAACTTAATTCATGACTTTTATCATTTAATTTTATATAAATATCAATACTTGATTTTGTAAGTCATTTTAAATATCAATATTGGTAACGGTGTTAATGATTTTTTGTTGAAAAAGACCTAATTGAGACATTTTTTCAAAAGTTGAGACTCAATTAACATTCTTTTAAAAGCGAATATCAAATTGACACATCTAAAATAAAAATGAGAATCATCCTACTAATTAAAGATTTTTTTTACAAGTCAAACTTAAATCAAACAAAAACTAAAGGCACGGATTATAGTATCTCATGTTTTAAGAATAAACAATACTAGTGGAGAAATCATTATTCTTACGATGTAATTTTAAGGATTAATTAGTAAATTAATTTTTATATTTATATTTTTTTTTTTTTTTTATTATATATATATATATATATATATATATATATATATATATCGACTAATTGTATCATATTTTAGAAGAAGAAAAAACTTAATCAAGTTCATATTTTCTAAAAAAAGGGACTTTGTCATATTAATGTTAAATTCGAATTTATTACTTATCAAATTTTAAATCATTTTATATTAAAACTTGATTGAGTAAAAAAATAAAAAAATAAAAAATCATAAACTTAAATATAGATGTCAAATTTTTAATTATTAGACGTCCCGTTTTGCCATTATCCGTTAATAACAAACAAAATAAAAACGAGATGAGTTAACTCGTTAAGACAATTTAGGAAGAAAGTTTTAGTAAAATCTATACAAAAGAGAATTTATGAACTTACACACCACTTCACCAACTTTTTTTTCTCTATTTTTAAGATTTATATAAACATATTTAACTATATAAATTTTTCTAAATCTTTAATTAACTAATTAAATATTTTAATCAAATTAATAAAATAATTATTAAATTATTCTATTATAATTAATAACTAAAATTTAATTTAATTTGTATGGCTTAATAATTTACATTATAATAATATTATACATTTGTATAGTATAAATAATATAATTAAGTTATTTTTTATTTTAATTTTTAATCTAAACCAACGGACTGAAATTCATTTTTGTCATCTATAAAATTTACAATAATAGATAAATTTGACATTAATTATAAATTTGGATAAATAATGTTTGGTAAACATAACTTTGTATTAAATAGTTTGAAAAATAAATTGTTTTCTTAATACATTCTGGATGCCACTTCAGCATCTTATAATTTGTTGAGGATCCAAATATTCTTAGGGCTTTTGCTTTTTGACACCTCAGAATATGTATTTCTTTAATTTAGTATGGATATATGATTCTTTCTAAAAGAAAAAATATAATAAATTAATCAAGAAGTTTACATTAAATCACGTCAAAAAAATAAAGAATAAAAAAAATGAGAATAATAATATTATTTTTCTTTTTTTCATCTTAAAGTCATTCCAACTAAGGTTATGTTTTTCCCTTCTGCTATTATGTTACAAATATCCAACGTTTTAAATATAGTTGGATGAAGATAAATTATAGACTTTGTTTGGATACTTGAATATACTCAACGATTTATTTTACAATGCAAACCAACCATGTAAAATTAAATATAATTGAAAGTCCAGTAATTCTAAAATGCATTATAAATTTTTAGGTAATTTGCTTTTAATGATAATCTTTACATTTATTAGATATTACTACATACTTATTTTTTAAAATTAAATATAGAGACAGATACACATTATATATTTTTACTTTTTTTTTGTAATTATTTAACATTTGTTCAATTATTATATAATACTCTTATTTGATATTTATATAATTGTAGTTTATTTTTTATATCTCGATATTTGTTATCGAAGAAAAATATATAATATTTCAATATTGAATAATATTATATTTTTTTCTGTAATTTTTATTTTAATAAAGATATTTAATTAATATTTTAAATGTAAATTAACAAGTACAGATGTAGTTACATTCTATGATAAAAATGAAAATGAAACAAAATTTTCATGTTTATTGAATATGAAGATGGAAATAAATTTTTACTATAAAAATAAATTTAAATAAAATAATCAAATCTACCTCCATCCTATAAATATTCTACCAAATCATTAAATAACATTGGAAATAAAAAATTGCAAATTATGTCATTTATAAGCCTTTTCCATACAACTTGAACCATTCAACATTTTAATGATGTGATATCGTAAAAGGTTATAGATGCTACCATCTAAATCATACTTTAGTTGTGATAAAGCAACTTCAAGTATTATGGATTATCCAATTGAAAATGTTTCCGACCACATAAAGAATTTAGATTTTTCCGCTTTTCATACAAGTTTATGGAGAAACCATAAATGACATAAAATGAAACCAAGATCTAAATATATTTATGTTAATTCTTAAATCGATATTTATTTCATGCCCCAACTATTTACAACTACAACTACTTAATTGCAAATTACAAATGTTACTTGTGTGTTCACATTCTTTTTTTACAATCAAGGATTTTTTTTTTTAATATTTCCTTAAAGTATTCTGATGGGTTAATCTAGTAGAATTTTTAAAATACTTACAGAATATTATATCGTTATCTTTGAAGTTTATAAAATATTAAATGATTTTTTTTAATAAAAATTACAGTTTTAAATTGTTGATAATGTGACATTACTTGCGCTGCTCTGCATGCTTCAGAATCTTGCAGCGCTGCAAGCTCATTGGCCTCCTGCATATATATATATATATATATATATATATATATATATATATATATATATATATATATATATATAAAGAAATTAATGAAGTTTTATATTTTCATTAAAAAAAACCCATATAAAAATGTAAACGAAAGGTTCTATCTATCTTACCCACTCTAATTATTATTAAAAATTTGGCAATGGCATAATGAGAATTTGATATTTTTTGTCTCCTGACATTTCTTTCAAACTTTAAACTACACCATTAATTATTTAATGTTTTTGTAGAAAGTGGAGTATTTAATTAATGTTACATTTATTACTTCCCAATAACTTTCTTAAAATAGTTATAGGTATGATTCGAGTCATTCTATAATTAAGAAGGGTTTTGATCCAAAAAAGAGAAAAAAACAGGTTTTACACATCTGGTGCCGAGGATAAGTTACTTAGCATGACAGAACAAGCATAAACTTGTGAAAATTTAGGAATTTTGGAACCACAAACTTTGTTTCTCTTCGATCTTTTTTCTGAAACTCATTCGACTATTAACCTAAAATGCAAGTTCAAATCTCCGATGTAATGTTTGGGAGTTCACATGGCATAATATCCAAGGATTCCTTTTCTGGTCAATTTTTATTTTTATCACACAGCGCTTTCCATTGCGTGCATCATGCCGTTTTCTCCACTAAAATATTGATTAGGACTAAGATTCTGCATTAACACTCACTCACAGTAATTAACACCAACACTAGGATAATCTTCTTCTCACATATGTCACCATAAATAGCAGATAAAAAGATAAACTTTGATAGCTAGAAACAGAAACACACACGTTTGAAGAAGCCAACAACTGAAAACCACTGCACCTCGAAGTTGATGACGACGACGATGATGATGATGATAAAGATGAACAACCCGTGTCTCAAAATCTTGTCCACGGTTCTTCTCTTGGTCTCTCTCTTCATCTACGTCCTCGTTGCTCCCTCTTTCTTCGCTTCGCCACACTTCTACAAACACTTGCATTTGCAAGCTGAAGATTTTGAGCTCTGCCCAAGTAACTACACCAATCACTGTCCATGCCAAGACCCCATAAGGGCCAGGAACTTCCCCAAAGCCAAATGGTTCCGTAAAGAACGTCACTGCCCCGAGAGAACTCAAAGGTTGAGGTGCCTCATTCCAACCCCACCGAACTACCAAACCCCGTTTCCTTGGCCTAAGAGCAAGGTCACTGCATGGTTCAGTAACGTGCCTTTTCCCAAGCTAGTGGAGTACAAGAAGTCGCAGAACTGGGTTAGGTTGGAAGGTGACCGTTTTGTGTTTCCAGGAGGTGGCACTTCGTTTACCGAAGGTGCCAATGCTTATATTCATGCTCTAAACCGTCTTCTTCCTGTGTCTTTGAAATCTGGGGATATCAGAACAGTGCTTGATGTTGGTTGTGGGGTGAGCTTAAATATAGCTTAGTTATACATATATGTTGTATCTTGTGCTTTTTCTTTTCTTCCACTATCTTTCTTCAAACTGTTTCACTGCCTTATCTTTATCTTTATCTTCATTTTGTTTTCTCCTCTCTTGTTTGGCTTGTTGTCATAGTGGAAAATATGGTTCTGTCGATGGAGGAGTTCAATTATTTGGAAGAAAACATTGACATTTTAGGATGTCTTTGGTTAATTAAGTACTTATTATCTCGGTAAGCTATTATTGATGAGAGCTTATGTATAGCAGTAACAAACTTTTTCATGAACTGAAGTTTACTAAAGAACATAAGTAATAGGATTTATTGACATGTCTTCTTCGAACTGCACTTTTACTAACATAGGATTTGAATGTTCTATCATGTTTGATTTGCATCGTTTCATACTGAACCTGTTTAGTTCTACTAACCAGTCAAAAACTTGAGGTAACTCAATGTCGGAAAATTTTCACTCTGCCTAATGAAGCTTGGTTCATCTTTTTGGGTTTATTTATCAGCACTTAATTTAAATAAAAAAACTGATTTCTTTTCTAATGAATTAACAGTATGTGTTTCTTATGTTGATAATGTATATATAAAAATTAAACTCCTACTCATCTTTACTGGTATTGAATGTGTTCCAAACATGCATAATTGCAGGTTGCAAGTTTTGGAGCCTCTCTGACTGACTATGATATCTTGACAATGTCACTGGCACCAAGTGATGAGCATCAATCTCAAGTACAGTTTGCCCTAGAAAGAGGGCTCCCTGCAATGCTTGGAGTGCTAAGCACTCACAGGCTAACATTCCCTTCAAGATCATTTGATATGGTTCATTGCTCTAGATGTCTTGTCCCATGGACTGATTATGGTATTACTTTAATGTTTTCACTTTGACACTAAATGTATGCATTACAAAAAGGTTGTCTTTTTTTAATATACTTCTTCCATTCTGAATGTTGGAAAGAAAGTTCTATTTGGCTACCCCATTTATTGGGATGTGGGCATTTTACTTAACATTGATTGATTTACCATGGAATCTCTCACATGACATGGGATTTATATTATATATCTATAGGTCAACTTCATTTAATGCCACAATTAAGTGCTCTAATTTACGAAGCAGCGCTTGATTAATTCAGATAATTTATTGTAGAAAATTTGGTCTGCACTTATGATGCTGCTCTGATATTTCTTTAATTGTTGAAGATGGACTATACCTAAGAGAGATTGACCGGATTTTGCGTCCTGGTGGATTTTGGGTACTGTCTGGGCCACCCATAAATTGGAGGGTAAACTACAAAGCTTGGGAAACAGAGCCTCAGGTGCTAGAAAAGGAGCAAAACGTTTTGGAAAACCTTGCAAAGCAACTGTGTTGGGAAAAAGTTGCTGAGAAAGATCAGATTGCTGTCTGGCAAAAACGCATAGATCGCATCAGCTGCATGAAAAAGTTTCAGACTTTGAGATCCCCCAAGTTCTGCAACTCATCAGAGTCTGACCCAGATGCTGGATGGTAAGTTTGTTTTGCTAAGGTTTCTGTGATCAGTTTTTTTCATGGTTTGTTAATCATTTTTCATCGTATTATATTTATACTTCATAGTTATGAACCATTCAACAGGTATACCAAAATGACTCCATGCATTTTTCCTCTTCCAGACGTGAAAAATGTCCACGAAGTATCTGGTGGCGTTCTTGAGAAATGGCCTACGAGGTTGAAAAGTGTTCCACCAAGGATCAGAAATGAAAATGATGACGACTTCACACTCAAAGCATATACTAAAGATAATCGAACATGGAAAAGAAGAGTGTCCGATTATGGGGTCATGCTAAAATCCATTTCTTCCGGTAAATATAGAAATGTTATGGATATGAATGCTGGCTTTGGGGGATTTGCAGCTGCAATGGTGAAATATCCTATTTGGGTTATGAATGTGGTTCCCTTTGATGCAAAAAGCAGCAATCTTGGCATCATCTATGAACGAGGCCTTATAGGAACTTACATGGATTGGTGCGAATATTCCTTCCCCATTTCCCTTTTTTCTTCAATCTAAAGTTACTTGCAAATTGTCCTCCGAGTCCTTTAGCTACTGTACTATTTCGGGACATATTTACCTTTGTCTCTGTCTGCATCGAAGTGTGTGAATGATGAAGGAAAAACATTGTCTTGGTTGCAGGTGTGAGCCCTTTTCTACATATCCACGAACATATGACTTGATACATGCTAGCGGTATATTCAGCATGTATATGGACAAGTAAGCAAACTACTGAGAAAATTGCATTGTTGATCTTAAAAGTTCTTAATTTACAAGTTTATGATAAAAAATTGAGTTGGTCTGTTGCAGGTGTGACATAAGTGATATTGTTTTGGAGATGCATCGCATTGTTCGTCCGAAAGGAGCTGTGATCATTAGAGATGAAAAAGATGTAATTGTTAAAGTAAAAGAAATAACTGATAAAATAAGATGGAAAGGAACAGTAGTAGCTGGTGACCAAGATGGAACTTTTCATTCTGAAATGATTCTGCTCATTGATCTTAACGATACCGATTAAATTTGTATCTTGTTAAGTGATTTTTTAGTTACCATCAGAAGCTAATTTCTTTTGTTCTTTAAGTCTTTTCTTACAAAAAATCAACGAGTTTCTCACAATATACCTTCCTTAGATTATTTTTCAGTGTATTTTGAAATTTGATTTGAGATCCTCCATCCACGATGAAGCTTACTTATGTCCAAATACAACCAGCTAAGATGTTTTATTATTAATAATTTCAATCAACTCACGGAAGCTATATTACACGTTAGTTCATAACTGCACTCCTTAAAATATATACAAGAACACCATCAATCGTATAGAGGATAATGCCCCGAAAAACCCTTGTAGCAATAGAAGTATCCTTTTAAGGCTAATGAGGGTGAGAGGAAGCTTATATGCTTGTCTATAACTCTTCAAAACCGTCTTCGTCACCTTCATTCTCTATCCTTTGTCCCATTTTTTTATTTTCGCTAAGTTCTGGCAGAATAATCTTGTATTCATGTTTGTTCCTTGGTGACTGGTGGCTTTCATTTTAGAAAGCGGGATACATTTTTAAGCTTCTCAGTTTGAAAATTTAACAGTTGGTGTGGAGAATCCAAAGTATTCACCACCTTAGTGGTTTTGATCTTTACTGTATTGAAGTAACTTACAAAATAAGAGCTGTATAGAAGGAACAGAGTATTATCTTTACTGTATAGAAGTAACTTACAAAAAACGCATGTGATTTTTAACCTGTTAACATAATTAGTGGAACAAAGTCTTGTCTACGCATGATAATTTATAGAAAATATTTACATTTGTACCAAATTAGAGTGTGGTCTTGTGAGATCTTTTCTTGCTTGTCTTGTCCTTGGCCATTAAATTATCAGAATATGAATATTGCTTTAGTTCTATCCTTCTTGTACTCAAGATACTAGAAAAATAGAGTTGTGAACTGAACTTTTACTTGGTCTTGATATCTTTTGGTAGCAGTCTGCTTGAAGGTGCAAGTTCTTTCCTTCCCATATTTTCTTTCCATTTATCATGAGAACATGGCGATTGATGTTATTGCTTTGTGATGTGAATCATTTGCTTCTAACCTATCTTTTTGTGAAATGATCTCTCAGTGGAAGCAACGTTAAAGCTGAAGACTAATCTCTGGAAGCAAGGTAAATTTGTCATTGAAATAAACCTTCTGTGTCATTTGTGCAAATGGCTGCAAGGCATTTTTAAGGTTTATAATGCACAATGCAAAAAATGGCAGGCTTGAGCGGAAAATTTCTGAGAAAAATATGGGTGTTGCTCCTCCTAGCTATGAAGAAGCTGTTGGTGAATCTCGCAGCCCTGTACCCAGTGAAAGGTAAGATCTGTTACACTACAGACAACACTTATTCCCAACAGAATCTATTACTTTTATTGTTTTGATTTCAGAGATGTGGAAACTTCAGCAGCATCTGTTCCAAGAGATTCCCCCTCCTCATGTAAATGATAATCCTAGTCAAACATCTGCTCCTACAAGATCTTCTCCTGTACACAGCATCAGGTGTTATAACTTCCACAGTGGGATCTTTGAAAGTTTTAGGCTAATGAGGGTGAGATGAAGCTTATATGCTTGTCTATAACTCTTCAAAACCGTCTTCATCACCTTCATTCTCTATCCTTTGAAATTCTCGTCTCCATGATTCCATCTGCCATAATATCATTGCCTTGTTATGCTTTATACACACCATTGCGAAATACCATGTAAATCTGAATACAAAGTGCCTCACCTGATCATCAGAATGTAACAGCTGTTCTGCGGCAAACAGTATACTATTATTGTGCCCTGATGCAAAATCTTTACCATAACTCCCTGCAATCTCTTCATAGTTGATCATTTCCACCCGAAATCCCTTGCTCATGAATAGTTTATCCAACCATTGCCTTATATTGGACTATGCAAGAGACAATAAAAGATTTATTTTTGCTCACTTTTGCATGGTGAAGAAAATTATTTTAATGAATTAATTAAATTATTTGTGCACTAACCTTGATTTCTGGGTCTGTCTCAGCTAAGCATGCTGGAAGCTCTCCCAAAAAAAGGGATCCCTTCATGGCCAAACTGCTAATCATTGACAAAACCTCTTCAAAATTTGCCAGTGTCATCATTGGAAATCCCTGAGCAGGAATAAACCTACGTGACTAACCTCTCAAGCAAAGAATCCCTCTTACCCCAAAACCAGCATTGCTTTTGATTTCGAGAGTTTACTAATTGCAGAAAAAATGATAGGATTAATTACCTGCAGGACCCATATGCTTGGTCTACTACCACTGTAGCCCTTAAATTGCATAGCCTGCTCCATGTCAGATGATTCCAGTGGAATATGACAGAATATGCAACCTTTGGGTATCTTAGCCCCAACATCTGAAGCTTTTAAAAAAGACACAATTAGATGTTTTCATCACAGTGAATGCACAACACAAAATAAAAGGACCAACTCTTGCATCCTTTTCTACGGATTTTTGTGACCCCACAACGAACCAAGGAAATGATTTTGTTGAATTTATAATAAGAACGTTGTAGTCTACATAGAACAGTTTCCAATTGGATTTGGATTCTTTCCTAAGCTTTTCCCTAAATGAAAGAGAAATAAACAAATATTCCATTGCACATATTGAGTTACTTTGTGTCTACCTTGCTCTTTGTATGCTGTAATCATTTGAAAATACTTATCTGACTAAGAGAATCCAAATCCTGATCCATCTAGCTTGCATGTGTATTTACAAGGTTTTAGGCTCACACTATTGTCCCTATAATAAACATTGCTCAATGACATTTAGATTTGACAATGATAGTGCTTAAAAGATTATCGTCCACTAGTTCAACAAATGTCACCTTTAAGCTTCTCAGCTGCAAACTTAAATACAATTTCAGGGGATATGTCAAATATTATGGTCGAAGTGGGCCACTGAAGTCTGTATGGGCGTGTATCCATGCCATCAGTCAAAAAAACTAGCTGCGATTAAGGAAAATTCATATCAAACGATGCAATGTCATCCAATAAGTACTTAATGAAAAATAGTAATTTAAGAGGCTACAAGATTATCCTCAGAAGCATACATACACTAAGCAAATACCTGCTTTAGTCCATCAATAAGACTAACTGTATGAAGCAGCTTATCATCAATGAACTTGGCTGCAAGACAGTAGGGATGCAAGTCCGGAATCACATCCTCGGGAGTATTATCAGGGACAAAACAACCAGCATATGGGTCTAGAAACAGAGGCTCTGCACTTGCGAAGAAGTGATACTATGAGACACGTTGATCTTGTACACCACGGTGACATGACAAAATGCAGCATCTAAATAACAATGCTTTATCATTTGCTTCAAAAAAATGTGATATATGCAAACTCACACACATATACTGAGAGAGAGAAAATTAATGATACATTCACACCTTCCTAGATCAGACACTCCATTGCCTATTATTTTGTCTTTTTTTTTTTTTTTTCTCAACAGATCATATCACCTATCAGAACTACATTTCTCGTTGCTTTTCTTCTCTCGATGTTAAAAAAACAAATCTTTTTCCAACAGTGAACTCAAACAACCTACTTTGAATGGTGACAATAAAATGCTAGCTTAGCACAATGAACCTACAGCTACCATTTGCTGGACTATTCCATGTAAAGATAAAGGCTTTTGTACTTTGAAGCAAGAAAATTCAACCATACTCATGCATTATTATCATTCATCATCAAGACCCCTGAAATGCCCGATGAAATGTCAAAATGAGATAGAATTTCCTAAAGAGAGTACAGTGGAATGAAAGGCAGAGATGGATTAATTTGCCTGGTCGAAGAGATTCGTGGTACCGAAGAGAAGCAGAAGCAGTGGCAGAAAGGAGTAATGGGTCATTGTCCGGGCTGAGTTTTGCAGTAGAAACACAGAGCTTCCTCTTAGAGATGCATACAATTGAGGGAAGGTTATTAATACAGGCTACAGGGAAAGCTTGTGAAAAACCCATCAAGCATTTCAAAAGGATAAGGGATTTGAGTTGAGAGCCTGTGCAAGAATGGGAGGTGACAACCGATTCTCCCCCATGACAATCGATTCTGCTGGTTCAGATCTGATTGTGGATGCGTTTGGAGGAGGTGCTGGTGGCCGTAGTTTGTTTGTTCACCGGTGCTGTGGTGCGTGGACGCCGGTGGTGGAGGATCCCTGATGATGCGTTTGTGGACACTGGTTCGTTGTCCCGTTTTGTGAGCTGGTGGAAAGAGACGAAGAAGAAGCTGGTTAAACTATTTAAATGAGAAAAGTTATATTATCTGAATTTATTAAGTGATTCCAATTAATTTTAAGAGATTTTTTTTTCCGTGAATTCTTTTATTTGATGTCAGTAACTATCTTTATAGGGTTTTGGTTTCTGGTATAGAAAATTTCAGTTTGTAACGTGCTACACATATATAGGTAGGGCCTGCAATATTTAATAATCATGATTATTTTTTCTAGGTATTTAACTTTTTGCCAAAAAAAAATGTAATCTTTGTAATTTGTAATATATAGTTGGCTATTTTTTTAAAAATAATTGATATTAAATATCCTAAGGTGAAAGCTTTCTTCGATAAGGATAGTTTTAAAATGTTAAAATAAACCAATACCCGTTTAATAAAATTTTTCCTTTTAGAAACATAAAAAAAATATTGAAAAATATTTTTATAAGAAAATATTATGGTTTCTTTAAAAAATTAACAATAATCTATATTTAAATTATTTAGTAAAAATCATCTTATGTAAATTGTTGAAGTTTCTATCTTTCTATTTTTCTGTACAAGTTAATTTTAACTTATAAAAATATTTCGTTTTCAAATTTTGCCTATAACATGAGTAATTGTTCTTAAATAGGCTAGATGTACTAGGAAAAGCCAATTTTCTTGCTCCTTCCATTTTTTCTTTCTTTTGCTTAGTGTTTTTAATAATAATAAAAAACTCTCTTTTTTTTTACAAAATTACTATCACACGTTTTTCAAGTTTTTTATTTATTTACAAAATTTCTCTGTTTAGTTTGGTGCAGTTATTTGCCAATATTGGAAAACATTTTCTATATATACACTAATGTAATAGTAATGTGAATCCATAAAATTTAGGAGCAATAGCTTCTGAATTTGAAAACTGAATTTGAGAAGAAAATAGGTACACTAGTTATGGTAATCAATTGTTGTGTTTTTACCTTGTAATCGGTAACTACATTTTGAAGTTCAATTTTTATTTTCTATACCTAAAAACAAAACCTCACTTTGTCCCTCACACAAGTTAAATTGGAATGAGTGATCTTTAGTTAACTAAAACATATCTCCACATTATTATTAGATTGGAACGATTTTAGTTAATGGTAACATATTTAAAAATTCAGTCTCAACATCATAAGTTAAATTAAAACAAAGTTAGAATTTAATTAAGTGGACCATATCCAAAACTCAATCTCAATCTCATACTTAAATTGAAACCAGTTATCTTTTGGCTAATTGTAACAATGTATGAATTGTGATAGATTTTACTTTATTTATTTACTTTGTTTTACAGAATGAGGAACAAGTTATTGATTCAATTTAAAATAGATAAGATCTTTAAATTCAGCGTCATTTTTTTCACTAAGTTCAGATCACTGAGAACCTGTTACAATACATATTTTTTTTTATTTCAATTTAATCATACAATCTTAAACAAAGCCCATGATAAAATTATTAGCTAATTTCAATTCAAATAACATAAAAAATTAACAGAAGCCTGAAAATAAATTTTAGGAGTAGTTACAATTTTGTTAGTGAATATTTTTAACTTTTTTATTTGTTATTTAATTAATATTATTATCATTTAAACAATTTAATATTAAAAATAGTCATCTTTTAATACACTCGAGATTTTCTTAAGTGCGTATTTTGATTAAAAAATTTGATGCATACTTTTTTAATTTTAGAAGTCACACATAATTACAATATAAAATATTTTGAGTCACATAATTATAAAAAATTTTAAAAACATTTATAGGCTATGAAACTATAAGATATATGATACACAAAATAGATATGGTAAACTTCTTATTTTATTTTATTCATATATCCTTTATACTCTATTATATTATATAAATAAAAACATAAATATTTCCTAAAATTTAATTTAAATAAAAATGTATTAGATAAATATTTTTAATAATGGGTCATATAATAAATCTTATATTTTTTAAAATAGAAGCTAAAAAATAATTTGTTTTTTTATAAAAGAAGATAAAAACACAAAATTCAAGGTTTATATTTGAATGATGATCATCAACGTTGAGATTTTTTTTTTTATTTGTCGTCATCCATGTGAAGTATTGATCATCGGATCAGTTTAATCAAATTAAATGTAATTTTTCACCCTTTGATGCATCTTACAAAATATCAATCAATAATTATATGTGAATGAATTAAAAATAGTTAAAAATGATTTTAATTTTTTTTTAATAAAATTATAAAATTATTGATTTGAGAATTTTTTTAACTTTTCCAATACATATTTACATAGGATATTTATATTAGAGTAGTTTCATAAACATATAAATATGCAAGTATAATTTAGTTTATTTTAATTTTTTTGGGAAATGAAGAAGGTAAGTTTAATTCTTTTTTATATTGTTTTATGTGGATTTTTTCATCCTTGAGTTAGGTGGTGAAGAGCTAAGACATCTAAAGATCAATCTGCAATCCCTAATTCAATTTAAATTCTAATTACAGCAAAATTTATTAAGAAGTAAACTGTAAAACCCATATAAGATGATATTTTATATTAATTTCAACTCAAAACTTTAAAACAGTATGGCACATTTTTTCATACTTTCATGTTTCAACATTTTATATCATCTAAACTCACTTATATTCTCAATAACTTTAAAACGTAAAAATCTACCCAAAGTGCATTTTATAATATAAATTCATATAAATTCAATCTTAAATGTAGAAACTCATCCAATACTCTAATCACAATGTTTATTTATTTTTAATTCTATTAATTAGTGAATTCACATATTCAATTGGCATACATCAATTGACTAAAGCAAATACATTTATTTAATTTGATGCATTCTATATTAACAAATAAAAGAAAAAAAAATCTTTTAAAAAATTGACAGGTTTTTCATTATTTTCCAAATTGGTATTTGAATTTAAGGAACACCTCATTTTTTCAGAAGTTTTATTGACAAAAATATATATTTAACAGAAAAACTATTTGTTTTTCAAATCAAACTTATTCAACCATGTTTAAAATATTTACTTCACACTTTTTAATAAATCATACAAGTCTTTCTACTAATCCTAGATAATTAACATATTTTTTTATATTATTTTTTCAGATTTATGACTTCATTATCTTCTTATTAGTAAAATTATAACTTAAACAATTGCTTCAATTCCATTTCGAAAAAGAAAGAGCAAAATACATATTTACTGTTTTTATTAAATTCTTATATTGAAAAGAAAAAACGCTTTCTCGTTCCATTCGATGATAAAATATTAATTTCATATTATAATACTTTTTATACTAATCTTTATTGTTTTTCATCAATTTTATTTATTTACAATAATGTTTGAAATATAAGAACTTAAATGGTAATATGTTATACCCTTTTTAAAATTTTAGTACAACTAATTTAAGTGTTTTGTTTTCATGCAAATTATGTCGATATGAATTTTATTTTCAGAAACACAAAAGTATCTATTAATTATTATGTGTTTTTTTTTTATAATCCTATTTAAATATAACACATTTATCACATACTTTCCCTTTAATAATTAGGTCTCTTAAAATTATTCATAAGATCTGTTATTGATCAGTAAAAATGAAAATATTCATAAAATTTAAATATATTATTTTGTGTCTCCAAATTTATCAGTCAAAATCTTTCAAATCATATAACATGGATTCATTTTTTTTAATACGTTAGATAATGTGAGCTAGGAATATATTACCATTTAAAGATAATTATAGATTTGTAGGTACATGGGTGAATTTGACCTTTAATGATTAAATTTGTTAATAATTTATAATTTTAGTAATGTTCTAATTATTCAATCTACAAATTCTTAAAATAATCTTAGTTGATTCGTAAAAAGTAATCTAAAAGAGTAAAATTGCATTAAAGCCTATTTATTTTAAATATAATACTGCAGATTAAACAAGAGAATAAAGTTTCCCACTATATGAACATGGACAATATCAGTAACATTAACCTATTATCTTTAACATGGAAAATAATACTAATTTATTAGAAAAACATTTTAGGGCGTGGTGTTAACATTTTATAACGTAAACACTGTTTCCTCTTTCGCCGCGCATTAGAAGGCATTGAAGCCGTGTTGTGTGGCGGCGCGTAGCATTCCCTCTCCCTGCGGTCTCGTGTCACCGTCAGGTATTGAAATTTCTTTATGTTAGGTTTAGGGTTCATGCTTTCTACTTCCTTATTCTTCTGTACTTGCTCAGAGGCAGAAGCAGATGCAGATTGAAGGCATAGTAACTCAGCAACCAACGATGGGGTCACTGAAGAGAAAGTCGCCGGAAGAGCCTTCAACTTCATCTTCGCGGCCACTGCACGATTGTGTGCACCACGTCTCATATCCACCCGGTTACACCCACCCTTCTTCGCCGCCCACTCAAACGCACGCAGAACCCGCCAAGAAGTTCCCGTTCACTCTCGATCCCTTTCAGTCCCAAGCCATCACTTGCCTTGAAAACGGCGAGTCCGTCATGGTCACTATTCAAATTCAAACGACATTCTGTTTTCTTTTCTGTTTTGGTATTTTGATTATTGATTTTCTCACTTGTTGGAGCTGTTTGTGTAACTTAACTTAGGTGTCTGCACATACCTCTGCTGGCAAAACCGTGGTGGCGTCGTATGCTATTGCTATGTCCCTCAGAGATGGGCAGCGCGTCATCTACACTTCCCCTATCAAGGCTCTCAGCAACCAGAAGTACAGAGAATTCAAAGAAGAATTTTCTGACGTTGGCTTGATGACCGGAGACGTCACCATTGATCCCAATGCTTCTTGTTTGGTAGGTACGCTGCTCCTAGGTTTTAAATTGCGGTTGCCGTAGCTGTTTTGTCACGTGTTGTGGACAAATGCTGAGGTCATGTACACCCGACAAACCTTGTGTTGTGGTGACTGACGGGTTTTTAGAACCTTACGCCCGCTTTTCCGCTTTTAGTTTTCCTTAATATGGACCAATATATTGTCTCTAAATTGAAATTTAATTGATTCAGGTCATGACTACGGAAATCTGGCGTAGCATGCAGTACAGAGGGTCTGAGATCACTAGGGAGGTGGCTTGGATTGTTTTTGATGAGGTGCATTACATGCGTGATCGTGAGAGAGGCGTGGTTTGGGAAGAGAGTATTGTTTTGTCGCCCAAGAATTCGCGTTTTGTGTTCCTGTCTGCCACTGTCCCCAACGCCAAGGAATTTGCTGATTGGGTGGCAAAGGTCGTTGATTGATTTGCTCTCTATTACATTAATTTTGTGCCGTTTCTCTTATGTTTTTTGCTTACATACAGGTGCATAAACAACCTTGTCATGTTGTCTATACTGATTACCGACCAACACCCCTTCAACATTACATTTTTCCTTCTGGGGGTGATGGTCTATATCTGGTTGTGGATGATAAGGGTAAGTTTCGCGAAGACAGCTTTCAGAAATCTTTGAATGCTCTTGTTCCTACCACTGAGGGTGATAAGAGAAAAGGGAACGGCAAGCGGCAAAAGGGTTTGGTGCTGGGTAGAGCTGGTGAAGAAAGTGACATATTCAAGATGGTGAAAATGATCATTCAGCGTCAATATGATCCTGTGATACTGTTCAGCTTTAGCAAAAGGGAGTGTGAGCTTCTTGCAATGCAGGTAAAATTCAACTTGCTGTTCATTGTCAAAAGAACTATTTATTTTCTATTCATTATCTCTTATGTGCCACTGTATCTCTAATGTCCTTTGTGTATCTGTAGATGGCAAAAATGGATCTTAATGGGGATAATGAAAAGGACAACATAGAACAAATATTTAATAGTGCTATGGACATGCTTTCAGATGATGATAAGAAACTACCCCAGGCAAGATACTTCCTTAACTTGGTGTTCTCCTTACTTCTCAGGGGCACATTACAAATATATATTCATATTGCTGAGTTTTAGCACTTCTCATTTCTCGAATTATTCAAAAAATAAAAATAAAAATTAGAGGTTCTTATTGATTTTAACTCGGGGTCCTTCTTTTGTGAGGAAAAAGTTGAAACAAAGCTCTATTTCCATTTATCAGTTCTATTGCACCCTAAGAAAGCAAGAATGTCAAAAGGCGTAGTGGGCTTAAGATTTATTAGGCCTGGACTATTAGGGAACTTCACAAAATCCCTGTTGGATAAGCTTTGATGTAGTTGTGGTTCAAAACTCAACATTTTCTTTGCTTTGCACAATTGGATATGGCAACACACTTGAAACAATCAGTACATGCTAAGAACATAATCCTGGCCCAGATCAAAATTTCCTTCCAACGATGTTATTCCTTTTAATTTCCATTTATCTGCTCCAACCAAATGCACCAAACAATGTAAAGACTGTATGCTGATATTTTTTAACCTTAGATTTGCCAAAGTATTTAAAACTAGGTAGATAAAAGTAGAACTGCTCAAGGGTAGGCAGGAATATCCACTGTTCATGGAAAATTGAGAAGAGGGTTACTTCACAATAGTTGTTCCTTGTAGCATGTTTGATTTTGCTTAAAGCTAGGGAAATAGTTTCTTATTTCTCGAAATCTCAAAGTCTCAAAATCGTGGTTATTTGTTCAAAAAAATTGAGCCAAACACATGCCTCGTCTTTAGCAAATAATTGTTTCATTCAAGTTAAGCACTGCTGTACATAGAGCACATAATCTTGGAGCTTTGGATTTTTATCTATAGATAATTTTTTCAAGAAGGAATTTTTTGTGGTTAGGGGAGTGGGCTTTGGGGAAGTGTTTAAGAAGAAAGTCAGTGCAGTCCATGAGCTGAATTCTTGTCATGCCAACCATAGCTATCTGTCTGACCAGAGTAAAGTGACTGTAAGTCATTCACCTGTTGTTACTGAAGTGTAAATTCCACTTTTAATGAGGACATTGAAAATTGTTTATGGGGAATTATAGATTTTATGGTTGAGGAAAACCTATAGCAGGAGACGTTACTTGCCGCCGAATCCTCTTAGAACTTGTTTGATATTTAAGCTTGTCCTTTCTTAACACCTTTGCCTTCTGACTAACTGTCTAGAAATACAATAATATCAATGTCGTTGCATGTTGTGTCACTTATAAGGTATCCTTATCCTTTGTTTATTTTTTCTCTGTATTTATTTTCAGGTTTCAAACATGCTGCCTTTGCTGAAACGTGGAATAGGAGTACATCACTCTGGTTTACTCCCAATTTTGAAGGAAGTGATTGAGATCTTATTTCAAGAAGGGCTAATCAAGGTTTGTGGAAAGAAATCATGAGATACGACACTTTTTTCATCTGTCCATGAACCTCTGATATAACTGTGTGCTCATACCTTAGTTAAAGGCATAAAATTACATACCTCTGCTAAAAACATAACTACATGCTGGTAGACAATTTTATTAGGGGTAATGGTTGATTAGTTAGGAGCAATTATGGCAATTTGTTTGCAGACATCATATCATATCCACCCCTATATTATTTAACTATATAAGTCGAAAAGTGGGTGTTTTAATAAAATGTTATTTTTTGTTGTTAACCCACATGAGTTTAGTTTAAATCTCATACTAGTTGGGGGTTCCCTATCCTCTCTTTTTTTCTGAATTGTTTTGTTCATAATTTTTAACCTACTGAGATTACTATTGTATTGCAAATATTTTTCTTTTCTTCTTCTGTCTTATTATTATTGATAGAGTTAACAATCCTTGTTTGGTTGAAACTATGAATTCTTGCAATTCTAACTAAAAATATTTTTCTTTAGTGTTTGTTTGCCACGGAGACATTCAGCATTGGTTTGAACATGCCTGCAAAAACTGTTGTTTTCACAAATGTCCAGAAATTTGATGGGGACAAGTTTAGATGGATATCCAGTGGAGAGTATATTCAAATGAGTGGTCGTGCTGGTCGAAGAGGCATTGATGAACGTGGGATATGTATCCTCATGGTTGATGAAAAGATGGAGCCTTCTACTGCTAAAAACATGGTTAAAGGGGCAGCTGATAGTTTAAATAGGTAAATTGTTGGTTTAATTTAATTTTAAAGAGTTTCATATCTTTCAAGGCTCTGCAAGATAAGGGTTTACCCTTCCATTTTTTTAGAAATATAGTGTCAATGATGGTGAAACTTTGCAAAATGGATTTCTTGTTGGTGCACTTCACTATCCACTACTTATTAGTGGCATAGACTCTTCAGTGTTTCTGGTGAATGCCAGGTTAGGGAAGAGTCTGGGGCCTTTTATCTTATGCACATAGTTTAAATTAAAGGGACAGTTTATAACAAGACTTAAATTTAAATCTTCTTAAGGTGATGAAAGCGTGCTGTGTTTTTGACAATTCCTGCATCTTGAGATTTATTTTGATGGGTAGTATCTTTGGGGTAGATTAGGCGTCTAACTCCCAGTTGATGTCAAGCTCATGGTGTGTGTGTGTGAGAGAGAGAGTTTGTCTTACAAATACTTTGAAGAATCTTTATTGTTTGCTTTATTCTAATTGTTTGTTTCATTATTTCTTTTTTTCAGGAGGATATTATATCCTCTTAATTTTTTGTAATCATCTTCTCTGTCTTAGTGATTTTCTTCTTCTTTTATAGAATAAATAAAGCATGCTTTATGCATTTTTAAATTAATGAATGGACATTCTAGAGCTCTTTACTTATTGACCGTGCTGATGCTGTCAGTCATTAGTTTTCCTATTCATTTAAAAAACCTGATAATTCTACAGCTTGGTAAATTCTCTCTTAAAGGAGAGAAAGATAAACCAAAAGGTGAAGAATGGAGTTAACATCTTGTTCTGATAGTTCCTTGAATTGTGGCAAAAGAGCTTGTTTTACAAGCCTTTATTGACATACACAATAATTAAAATAATATCACTTCAAGTAACAGATGAAAAATCATATAATAATGGAAATATACTTACATATCTTACACTCCCTATTTTTCTATGACAGCTTATTGTGTGAGTGACCTTGATGTTTAGTAACTCAAACCAAGTGCAATATAGGTTTTATTGGTAATTGGAAAATCATGCATTGTATCTGAATGTTATGGTGATGTAACTTGTGGCATAAAAGATAATGCCACCATAATGGAGACTGTTTAAAACCTAAAGCATTTTTTTATTTTTCATATTATAGCTTGCATAAATAAATTATCTTTATTCTAACATTCACATTGGCCTTCATGTGCGTTTCAGTGCCTTTCATTTAAGCTACAACACAATTTTAAATCAAATGCGGTGTGAAGATGGTGATCCTGAAAAGTTGATTCGTAATTCTTTTTTTCAGTTCCAAGCTGATCGTGCCATTCCTGATCTTGAGGTTTGTTTAAATTATGAAGGCTAGAAATATGAGTTGTTATTTTTGCACGGTTGGGTGTTTTGTAGTGTGATGAGGTTATGCAGATCATTTGCTATTTGTATTTTCTTTTATCAGCAAATGTTAGTTGTTAGTATTTTGTTAGTGAGGGGAGTTGAATCCATGACCTCTCCCTCCAACTAGTCTTATAACTCTGAAATGTTAGTGGGTGGAGTTGCCTCTGATGCATATGATATTCTTTATGATTGTGGGTTTAAAATATGAGTATTTCAGTTTGTTGACCAATCATCACAACAAGGATTTATGACACCCATCCTGATTGAAGCACTAACCTAGAACAAAGTTTTTCTTTCTTTTACTATTGGTTACAACAGTGGAGTACTTAGAATTACAAATCATCTCTGTTTTCTACCCATTTGATCACGCATTTGTCTTTACTGATTTCCTATCTTAGGAATAGAATGTGTACACCTTGTTTCAATATGTTAGCTACGGGTTTGGAGATTCGAAAATGGATTTTTAGAACCTGAGATACCACCCACAGTCCAATCTTTCTCAGGGAAGAATGTCTCTGGTCTTCTGTCCCTATCTCTTTATAGTCTCTCTGCCAAATTCTGTGAAATTACTGACTTTGACTCTCCCAACCCAACTAACAGAAATCAGGCCATTGGAATAACACAATGTTCAGAATCTTAGGACGGGATGTGCTCAATGGTTCTAAAGAAGCCCTTGTCAAAAGCGCGGGCTATACGCCATATGAATAAATGAACTTCTCATTTGGCTTCTGTGATAGCAATCTGTATTATATATCCCTTTCCTTCTGTCTTTTAAACCTGTCAGACTCAAACTTTTTGATTGAGTTGGTCTAAATCCCATTTGGTTGAATTAGTTCTTGATCTATCTTACTCATTGATCACATGGTCTGAACTTTATCCTTCCCTCTTTCAATCTTGAGAAGGTGCTCTCTTTGTCAATGCTTCAGGTCTAAATTGTTGTTCTTGATGTAATACTGTACTAGTACTACTTAATAAAAGTTAACCCAGTGATATGCCTCTATTTTAAGTTGATTTGGGTATGATATCAAGAAAAAAGTATCACTTTTCTTTCTGTTTTTTGTCTGTACAGAAACAAATAAAGTTGCTTGAAAAAGAGAGGGAATCAATTGTTATTGAAGAAGAAAACAGTCTAAAGGATTATTTCAATCTACTGGAGCAGCATAGAAATTTAAATAAGGAGGTCCGTGACATTGTGCTATCTCCAAGGCACTGTTTACCTTTTCTACAGCCTGGGAGGCTTGTTTCTCTTGATTTCACTTCAAGTGATGAAGATCTAACCCCCGTTTTTATTGAGGACCAGTTGACTTGGGGGTTGGTCATTAATTTTGAAAGGGTTAAGAGTGCTTCTGATGGTAAGAATTCTTAATGATTTCTAGTGATTTGTATACACCTTTGTATGTTGAAATTTAGTCTGTTTATATCATAAAAGTAATAATAAAAATTTCAGATGATGCAAGCGTGAAACCTGAGGACGCATCTTACAATGTTGATGTTCTCACAAGATGTGTTGTGAAGAAAGATAAAATTGGAAAAAAATCTATTAAGATTGTTCCTCTTAAAGAAGCTGGAGAACCTCTAGTCGTTTCAGTTCCTATCTCTCAGGTAAGTATTTTTAAATTGTTAACAGATGTAATATATCTGCAAGCTTGTGACTTCAAAATTTTGATTTTTTTTTATGAAATTGCACTTCAACAAAATATGATCTTTCCAAATCTATCTGAAGGTTTAGGTATGGTTGAAAAATAGTAATATTGTGAACAAGTGGAAAATGGAAGAAACATGAGATGGAGAGATCATAGTATTTCATATATGACTTGGAATCTCCATGGAGAACAGAATAGCAAACCCACATTAACACATATTTCACTTGAAAAGGAATAGAAAAACCAGAAAATTGCTCCCACCATATTTTTAGTCTGTAGTTGCACTTCAGAACAATGTGAATGCAGAATAGATCGTACTTCTATAAGTGGAATTACCACCAATGACATTTAAAAGTACCAAAAATGTGTCTTAATAAATGTGTGTCATACTGTCCAATCTATACATTATTTTTAATTATGATTAATAAATTATTGATGTTTTATTGTTAACAGATCAATTCGATAAGTAGTCTTAATAAATATGTGTCATACTGTCCAATCTATACATTATTTTTAATTATGATTAATAAATTATTGATGTTTTATTGTTAACAGATCAATTCGATAAGTAGTCTGCGTTTATTTATACCGAAAGATCTTTTGCCATTGGAAGCACGAGAAAACACACTGAAGAAAGTGTTGGAAACTCTTTCTAGATTTGGTGATAAAGGACTGCCCCTTCTAGATCCTGAAGAAGACATGAAGGTATTGTGATCATCTATTCATTCATTAGATTTTTTTTCCCTTTCTTTCTTGATAACACAATCACCATTTTAATTTTTTTTCAGATTCAAAGCAGCTCATATAAAAAAGCATCTCGTAGGATAGAAGCTTTGGAGAGCCTATTTGAAAAGCATGAAATTGCGAAGTCACCACTTTTAAAACAGAAATTGAAAGTTTTACAGAGAAAGCAAGAACTTACTGCAAAGATAAAGTCCATTAAGAAAACATTAAGATCTTCTACTGTTTTAGCTTTCAAGGATGAACTTAAAGCAAGAAAGAGAGTTCTTCGGAGGCTCGGGTAAAGAAACTTGTTTAGTACTTTATTTTTTCCCCACCCTTCCTCTTTCTATTATTATGCTGCAAGACCTAATAGTCCTGAAAAGAATTAATTGTTCCCTTGGAATATGATCACAATTTTTGTGCACAAATGCAACAAAAAACTGTTTGTTTTCTTTCTATTTTGTCATTTGAAGGCTTCTATTCCCCCGATATGTTGGATTAGCCATCCTCTACTCTTTTCTACTATTTTCTTGTAGTGTTTCTTATTCCCCTCCCCAAAAGAAATGCCACACATTGGATGTTAGTACATAACCGTTTGCTAATTTGTTTTTTCTTTTGTGCCTGTAATCACTTTTCTTTGCTTTAACCTCGTTAAGTCAAAGACACCAAACCATCTTTACATCAACAGTTCCATATGTGTTTGGCGAATATTTCTTAGAACTTCTGAATAGATCTTAATCACTTACAGCCAACTTTTAAAGTCCAATTTGTGAATTTGGAAAATTTTGTATGTTTTGTTGATGAAAATGATATTCACGTCAGATCTTCCTTGCAGATATGTTACAAGTGACAATGTGGTCGAGTTAAAAGGGAAGGTTGCTTGTGAAATTAGTAGTGCAGATGAATTGACTCTAACAGAACTAATGTTCAATGGTGTATTTAAGGACATAAAGGTGGAAGAGATGGTTTCTCTCCTCTCTTGTTTTGTCTGGCAGGAAAAAATTCAGGATGCTGCCAAACCTCGGGAAGAACTTGATCTGCTTTTTATGCAATTACAAGACACGGCACGGAGAGTTGCCCAACTTCAGCTGGAGTGCAAGGTAATGACAGAATAATAATGCATTGCATATCTGGCGTCTAAATGCACACTTTCTTTTTCAGGTTTTATTTTGGAAAATCTAGGTCAATGATTGTATAAACTGAAAATTAGAAAAGTTTTATACAAGTTAGTTCAATTTTGAGGATGGATGACTAGGAAAACCTTATAGACATTTTGATCTCTTCATTTTTTTTTCCAATGCAAATTGATCTGATATTCAGTTATGGTTCCACTTGATTTGACAAAATGGTGGACTTGTCTACTACTTGTCCATACTTACGTAATGGGGTTCCTTTTGGTTAAATGCGCTCTTTCGTCCTTCTTTTGGTACATCCTCTGCCCCATTTTCTCAGTCCTTTTGGAGGGTATCTTTCCTAACCTGGTACAGGATCTGATTTTTCATTTAACTTTTTAACAAATTACTCCCACTGACCGTGACATCTTCAACTAAAAAATCATTGATTTTCATCTTTGATACTCCTAATTTTGAGTTAGGTCCTTAGTTTTCTGTCTGTCTTAGCCATTCTGTTTTCTCCCTCCATTCCTTATTGTAAATCATTTTTAATTAATTCGCATACATGAAAATCCTATATTTGAAATACTATCCAAAATTACCTTTATTTGAAAATCCTATAAATTTTATTAATTTATCTTTTCAATATTAGTGATTGAGGGTAGACTTGGAAAATGATATTTAATGTTTAAATACTTTTATATACTGACTTGTGAAAAGGAATGGGGTATATCCTTTTATCCTTGGTTAATGTCCAATACACACTGCTTTTCCTTGAACACTAGATTTATCTCAACTTTGTAAGCGTCTCAGTGTGTCTGTTCACTATCTTGTAGCTTTCTGAAGTGTCTCTTTATTTTCAGTTGTAAAATGCGTTGACAAGTTCTTTTTCCTTTGACTTTTTTCTGAAAATAAATAGGTGGAAATTGACGTGGAGAGTTTTGTGAAGTCGTTTAGGCCTGACATTATGGAGGCTGTTTATAGTTGGGCGAAAGGTTCAAAGTTTTATGAGATAATGGAAATCACTCAAGTCTTTGAAGGTAGTTTGATTAGAGCAATTAGACGACTTGAGGAAGTCCTTCAGCAATTAATAGCAGCAGCTAACTCAATTGGGGAAACTCAACTTGAGGCAAAGTTTGAAGAGGCTGTGTCCATGATCAAGAGGGACATTGTCTTTGCAGCATCCCTGTATTTGTAGTTCCTTCAAATTATTTATTACAGATTTCGAAAGAACGCACATTGATAGAGGCAAATGCAGAGAATCATGTGGAAGGACACCAACTACATGAAATCACCCTGCTTGGTTTTGATCTCCACTAACACCTGAAAATATATAAACCCATTGTATTAGATTTAACTTCAACGACATATTTGCTCCTCTTCTGTGAAAATGGAAGGGAATACTCTGAAGTGTTCAATTAAGTTAGATGTGAGTTTAGATGAGAGCAAGAAATCAACCTTTAGATTACAGATTGCTTGAACTCGATTGTCCGATATAGATCCATGTAAAATAGAGTCCATTTAAAGCGGGAAATCAATTTAGATGATACATCGAGTTATTAGAGATTGATAATGGAAAATTAAAGATTATTAATGTGCACAACCACGAAATGAGTTAAGTGAAATTTCTTTGTTACGTCATTCTATTCTCCAAATTCTCATCTTAAAATATTTAAACCTGTACCTGCAGATTAAGAAAAGAAGTCATTAAACCTATCAAAGAGGCAATACATTTTACATAAGGCAGTCATTTAAATATTATCAGGTGAATATGCTATAATTTATATACATGGTTATAATACAATTCGACAAAAGTACCTTACAATGTTACATAAAAGTTGTAACAATTTTAGGAATACATTTTTATTGTTCTACCAACAAACTTAGTTAAATTGGTGTCTAAAAATCACTAATAGGGTGCACTTGAATGAGAATATTAAAATTTCAGAAAATTTGAAAAGCTTGAAATTGAAATGATTAATTTAAAGTTTCTTAAATTACAAATTTTTAGTTCAAAAGAACTAATTCATACCATTTGCTAAAAAAACATTGATAACCAAAATTTATAAATATTAAGTTTTTACATCAACATTAATAGCGATAAGATAGATACTATCAAGAATTTTAAGTTCCTTTAAAATTGAAATTCTATAACTTCTTCAAATTAAATATTTTCTAAAATTCTTTACATGAATCATAATCACATTTGTTGAGAAGATACACAGGGAATAGCCATACAAAGTTTTATTAAGAGTAGTCAGGTAAACAATCTTGACAAAAAATTTGATAAAAGCCATATACATATATTGGAGTAACATATAAAGCTAAGCTGTATACATTAACTGCCACATTCCCCACCCCAAGAAACTTGTAATAGATACAAGAATTCTCAGCCAAGTTATTACATGATTGGGCCATTACAAAATGTATAATTTTACAGACAACAAAATACTAGATCCAACATCCTAAATCTCTTTTGCCACTTCCTATTTATTTCAGAATGAATGGACTTTTTGAAATGTAAAAAATACATCACAAAAAATCGCTCCCGGAACCAATAGGAAGTGGCGCAAAAAGATTTGTACGCATTTGCCTACAAAGCAAATCAGCATACTGTGCGCCCATAGCACAAACAAGCAAGGTAAAGGTTTTTTGACCATTTTTCCTGTACACAAACAGAACCCAAGTTAAAACATTTTACAAACGACATCAACTACATCATTCAACAACCATTACCTTAACATGTGTGCTTGGAAATTGAGATGTGCGCAGAGTTTCCTGCGTTTCATCACCTGGCCTGCGCCTGGGAATGCTCAGTATGAGAGCAGATTGATCCCATGTAGCAGCAGTTGCTGTAATCCTATAACCATTATCCCATCTTCTGTGGATTCCCTCACTAGGATAGAGAAAATCAAGTTCAATAACCTACATTTGAAAAGTGGATAGTTAGAGAACAAGTATTAGATCCAGTGACAGATTCAATGACTGCATTACAGACTATTTCATCAAAAAAGAGCAGTTGAATTTTGTACATAACCACTAGAAAAAGCAATGAATATATGAGTAAGCAACTTAAATAATTTAATTTCAGAAGAAAAATTCGAGCCAGACTCTCAGAAAGCATGAATGCATATCAGGCCGAACATGAGACAAGTTATCAAATATATATCTTTCCCCTCTAACTTAACCACATAAAATTTAACCAATTGACTCTTAGAAAATCAGTATCAAGCAAACTTGAGATGTTTAAAATGTACTAGAGTTTCTTAAAGTCGTAGTTTGTCGACAAATCTAAACCTTGGAACTAATGAAACAGGAAAGTGTAAGCTAGCCAGAATTTTCTTGACAAAAATCAACCCATTTCAATGAGAATACTAGCCCTTTGAATTTACAAACAGCTCTGGTTTATTCAATAATATACAAACATTCAGAACGTAGAAAAACAAATAATTAAAGAAAAACTTGGTTACATATACAGAAGTACAATATGAACAACAAACCTGATCAGTGTATCCAGAATTTCGAGACATAACAACACCCCAGCGACTTCCAGCAGTGGCCATTGAGGTCACATGAAAACCTTCTCTCCACTTCTTGTTTATCCATTTGAATGGGAAAGAATCACTTACTTTGTATGATTGTTGTGTATAGTGCGTGCCTGCATAAGTTATACCACACATCACCAAAAATCAGATCTAGCAACAGGAGAAAGCTTGTAAGTAGAGATCTGCAGAAATTCAAATCTTTGTCCACAGAGAACTGTAAGCAAAGCTCACAACGTAAAGACACAATCAATCATTACTAAGAAGTGTTGTTCATCCTTTACAATGTAAGGCTAAATTCTCCCTCTTACTCATAAATTTGCAAATAAAGGAAAAACATTAATGTTGTCGTAATTTACGACAGCTCTACTACAAGTATTAAATTGATAATTTGGTTGTAAATACTGTATAAATATTATAGTAAATACTGATTCGCTTATGTTCAGACACAGCAGTTATCTTTCACCCTCTACTTATTCACATCATGTTCTGCTAGCAGAAGCAAAGAAACCATGATCTGTCCACAGTAACCTATCAGTTCCCACTTCTCACCAATAGCACCCCCTCTTCCATTGACTAAAGATCATCCGTGCCACCTTTTCTTATGCAACCCCCAACCTTCCCTCAACCTCTTTCTGAAATCCCCAATCTAACCCAGACCACAAACTAGACAACACAGTGTTCACTCCTATCTCACTGTATTAAAACAGACAAACCCAAATGCATGTCATAACAAGTGGAAACTAAATATGCGGTCAAGTTGAAATCATGGTTATTGAATTGAGATTCAAATCGTGAATAACTTTTTATGTATTTTAAAAAAATCCTTAAACTTAAACAATCACTTATTTTTATAAAAAAAAATAAAGAATATAACAAAAATTGTATATTAAATTTTTTTTTCTATTCCAAAAAATGAAATAAAAAAACCTTAAATAACAACTACTGAAATATAAAAAATATAATAAATGTACACTGATATAAATAATATTGAGAAATTCTTATAAAAGAAAAAAAAAATAGAAAGAAAATATTAAAGCACTAATTTTATATAAAAAATAAAAAATATAACAACACTTTTATATTAATTTAAACAATAATTATCCTTTTCTAAGAGATAATATTAATTTTTTATTGAAAAGAAAATAAAAAAATAAAAAATAATATATAAATTATGACTGTATAAAAGTATGTTGGTACCATTAAAGTTGTCAGAGATAAATAAAAAAATAAAAAAGAGATGAAAAAGCATTTTATATTTTAAAATATTACTCTTAAAAGCCTACTCAGAACTCTCTAACGCTTGATCTTCACACTCTTCTTCCTCCTATGTCCATCTTCTGTGGTTCATGGGTTCATCTTCTCCCAAGTTGATTTTCTGTCCCTTATCTGTTCATCTTGTCTCATCCTCTCCCTTCTCACTATTCATCTTCACCTGTTCTCTTTTTACTGTTTGTCTTCTGTGTGGGTTCTATTATCTGATGTTCAGCTTCTCCACCGTTCATCCTCCCTGCTGTTCATCTTCTCCAATGAACTTTCATCTTCACTGAGTTTCTTTTCCTATGTGTTTCTGATTTTTTTTGGTTTTTTGTTTCTTGGGCATGAATAGCATGTAACCAAAATAAATAGTGAATCACACGATTTACATCCGACGATGTGTATCGCTAGGGAGGAATTATGTAACGAATCGAGATTCAAATCATACGATTCTTACAATTCTAACTACACTGATTGAAATTATTCCAAAAAAATCATAGTATTGAATAAGATACATCATCATTTTAAGGGGGTAATAAATAGTCCGTTATCAACCATTCATAAAAACATAAAAAGCATACCTTTTGACATCACAACAAGAGAGCTCCCATTATTAGCTCCTGCAATAGAAGTAATGTAATAGTTTTTTTCCCACTGCTCCATGATCCATTCCTGAAAAGAAAGAGTCGCATTGGTAAGATTCATCATATGAAAACAAATAACAAATTATAGAACATGTCCTGATTTATATTATATCATATAACTTCACCTTATGTAAGAAAAATGGTGACAACTTATAAACTTGACTGGAAAAACCAGTTCCAGCATCCATAATAAGTGCCCAGAGATTGGAACAAGAAGCCACACAACTAATGAGAAGCCCATCTGCAATCCCTCTCTCCACATGTTGCGCTAATCTTGCATCCGCTACATTATAATGGTACCTAATTACAACAAATTCAGAAGTCAAAATCACACTCATGAAAAATGCTCGAGCAGTAGACACCATGGTTATCCAAATCACAATTCAACTCGACAAGTTTACATTTCTACATCATATTATACAAGTTTGGTTGGATCTTCAGTTGGAAGTTGATTTTGTGGTCTCATTCATCTCTAACTTGTTGCATAAACGTTTAAAAGAGTCACCCACAGTCGCAGATGTGTGGAGTAGAGAAAAATTCACTCTTGAAGAACCAATTGCATCACGTGTAATCAACAGTGAATATCATGAAGAAATTGCATTACTGAAAGGAGACTTCATGGCTATTACAATTATTTCACTTGACCTTAAAACGCATTAATAGTGTAGTTGCATTAGGTTAAGCTGCACACGAGGAATTGGCAAGGAAATTGGTGGGCGAGGCCACAACTAAGGCCCGTGTGATTTTTTTTTAACATTTGTTGGGTCTTGGCTTCATTATTGTCAGGTCATGATTACTTGGTATCGTATTGAAGTCCAATATATTTTTCAGTGGGTCGGTTAAGAAAAGGTTTAAATGAATTCTTTACTTGTTAACTAAGAATTGCTACTTATTATATAATAATAATAATTAAAAAAAAACAATAAAAGTATTTAAAAGCATAACATACATAATATAACCAAGCAATTACAAACTAAATAAAGAATAATATATGATATATAAATTAAAAAATAATAAACTTAATAATATAGTATTTTGTTCCTTCAAAATTTGGGTGTAATGTGTTGACTCTATTGAGATGCTTTAGATTACTATTTTGCTTTGTTATGAAATTAAAATATTGAATATTATTTTACTATTGATATTTTAATGATTTTCAAGATTAAATAAACTCTTGACGGTATACGGAAATTAAAATTAAAAATAATATTTTGCTTTACTAAAAAATATATGATATAAAAATTAAATAATAATTAACTTAATAATATAGTATTTTGTTCCTTCAAAATTTGGGTGTAATGTATTGACTCTATTGAGATGTTTTCGTTTACTATTTTGCTTTGTTATGAAATTAAAATATTGAACATTAATTTACTATTGATATTTTAATGATTTTCAAGATTAAATCAACTCTTGCAAATTTACGGAACCTCCAAGGATTCACGTAAACTCCCAATTTTAACAACCTTGGTACATACTTTTGCCTTCAAGGTAAAGCAGAAATTTAGTTCACATAAGTTCAACTACTAGAAGGACTCAACTTATGCATACAAAAAAAAAAAGAAAAATCTCCAGTACAAAAAGGGTTCCAAAATGCACTTAAAATCGGGCCTGTACATAAATATATGCCAAACTGTGATAAAAAACAAGTGAAATCAAATTAAAGGTTGGGTTGAGCCAACGTAAAACTAAACCAAACATTTGTCTGACTTAGAAAACATTTTGTTTGACTTGGAAAACCATTTTGTTAAAATATTAATTTAAGCAAAGTGCATAAGAAAAAAAAATCAGATATCTATTTACTCAATTAAAAGAAGGCCCTACAAAAGAGACTGCTGCTCTACCTTTGCTTCATTGGCTGTCTTGCATTGTAGACTGAAATCCATTGTGTTGCAGGAACCCCCAAACGGACCTTCTTTTTGGGCTGTGAATCATCTTCTTCTTCAATATTCAATCTACCCCTCTTCTGCCCAACCTGGTACGTTTTGTTTGAGTGAACAAAAGGATCACACCATGAACACAGACCAAAATCATGATAATAAAAATAGTGCCAAAACATAAAAAAAGCTCTACACTATGTTATAGGAGAGGCTGCACCACAACAAACAGAGTTGCCACATGCTCTACTACCAGCTGTTTAATAATACAAATTACATAGATGAATGGCTGTCAGCGTGACAGTGGGTGAATTTACTAAAACTTCAGCCAAGCCCATTAAGCCTGATATGGTTTACTAGTAAAATTTGCTTGTGTCACACTGCACCATACAATATAACTTAAATAATTAACTTTTCAAAAGAAGAACATTTATCTTAGAGAGTAAGAGAAATTTCTGTTTGTAGACAGGAAAAATTCCCCAACTTGGTTCCATATAGTTTCCACACATGCGCACACATGTACAAAAAATAATAGAAGACTGATCACTCAGAAAAACAGATAATCTAAAACCAGACAGTAATGATTATACCTTTTGAGCACCTTCAGTATTAATTGGCCTCAATGCGGGATTTGGTCCAAGCATACCATCAAACAAAGAAATTAACTTAGAATAGTTAGGTTCTTCGTCAAATTTCATGTTCACTACAATCTCAAGGAACTGCCTAAAAGGAACAGGGCAGAAACAGCATAGCATCTCAGGTGATGTTCCCATCTTCTTTTTGCAGACAAGGAAGGATTTGTTATCACCCTAAAATTAAAGGAAAATCAGATTAAGACAGTATATGTAGAAAAACTCAATCACCATTCTCCATTCTAAAGTGTTTGCAAAAGGATAATGAAAAATCATAAATTCTATATATAAAAATTCGACCATATGACTAAGCATGTTTATGGATAAACACCTTACCTAAACGCTTAGAGTACAACCTCTGATCTCATCTATAACAAAAAAAAACTAACTTCACACAGATTAAGAACAGTTAAGAGCATGATACTTTACTAATCACTTGATAATCTTTCTAAAATGTCCTTTCAGTAAAACAAAAAAAAAACATTATGATGTTACCAAAAGTCAGACATCAATTAAAGTTAAGGTATTTCAGAAAAGAATCACTAAATAAAATGAAGTAAAAATAGTTCACAATTCCTTATATTCAGGAATATAAAGTACGATTTTTTTTCTTATAAATGAGAAAGGAGGTAGTAACATCTATACAACACTTATTTTTTTAGCTTTTATAAACGAAGAGGACATATGGTTAAATTACTTTTATACAAGTTATAAGCTGTTTTCATAAGCTTGAGAGCTTATGGAAATAATAAGCTGAAAATAACATGCGAACACATTCTAAGTTACTTTCATAAGCTCCTCCATACAAGGTTATCAAATTGAGATTCAAATCTTCATCCTAAATTTTGAATCATGAGTTGTAACTAGTACTGAACTGCAGTATTCAATTCAAGGAAAACAAAATAAAAATAACTTCAGATACACCATACAGATTATTACATAAATAGTGTTCAATATATAGTTTTCAAAATTGGAGAAATGAAATAAATGTTTCCTCGATATTGTAAATGGAGATGATTGGAATAAAATAAATTGCTAAAACAACACTTATTTCACAATGTATATACCTGATAACCTTGCCAAGGTAACCTGCCTTTATGAAGGAAAATGAGTGTGTAGGCAAGAGATTCAAGATCATCCCTTCTACTAGCAGTTCTTCCCAGATGAGCATGAACACTGGCATAACGAACAGTCCCTCTACAAAAATTACAAATGTAAGTCCGAAGCAGTTTGATAACCATGTCCATGAAACAAGAACCGCTATAATAGAAAATAAGATAAAATAATAATATGAATTCAAGAGAAAAAAATTGAAAGAGAAAAGATAACCTAAACATATCAGGACGCTGATCATATTCAACATGCAGTCCACTGGACGTGTCTCTCCACTTTGTAGCTGCAAAACAAGTGCTAATAAATAAGAAGAGTCAAAAAGGAAAGTGCAGATACGGATGAAGTGTATCATCCTTGAATTGAACCTACTAACCTAATCCAAGGTCCACAAGATACAGTTTCTTTTCTTGTGGTGTAGAAGGCTGACCTAGTAAAAAGTTCTCCGGCTTTACATCACCATGCACATAGCTATAATGAGCAACAGGAACCAAATATCATGTTTGGAAACCAATAATCAATATAACAAATCAAAACACTCAGATTATGGCAAACAAATCAATAAGAAAAGGATTAATATAAAAAATAAATTGCTTTGCGAACATACCCTCTAGAGTGCATCTTCTCCAAGATTGACAGGGACTCCACTGCAATGCAGGAAACCATTTCTGCAGACATCCTACACATTCAAAAGACAGCTGTCAACAAAACTTCAAAGAATAAACAACGATTGACTTAGTCACTCTAGAAAGGAAGGAAGAAGTGAAGAACAATAAAACGAACTGCTTCAACAATAATAATAAAAAGAAAGAATGATTTGGTTCCCCATATTAGTGAATAGCCAGTCTACCTAATGACATTTTGTTATTATTTGTCGGAGAAGTAATAAATTAAAAAATAGTAGGTTCTCTTAAAGGTTAGCTTGAGAATGAAAACATGTATAATATCTAATTTTTTCACTGTTTTGGCATTGAGTATTTTTCTCATGGTTCTAAACAGAACAACGTATGCTAAATACGGATTCCAACTTTTCAAAGTGGGCTTCATGACATGAATACCCATAATTCCAATAATAACTTTTTGTTGCAACCTATAGGTTGAATACTAATAAGTCTTGTAAGTATCACTTGTGATAGAGAGAGTTTATAGGATTTATGGTAACTGCCTTTGCTATTTTTCCATTTGTGTCTCTGTATAGTATTACTCAAAGATTGACCAAGATAAGTGAACTGTGCGCTGGTTGCAGTTCAAGGATGGTTCATAACATAAAAAGAGTGGCACAGCAAGTACTGCAATAGAGATGGCAAAATACATAATGGAAGAGAAAAAATATGCATCATATTACCATATACGTCATTAATAAATGTAATGGATCAAAAGTTAAATTCGGTAAGTATTTACTTAAGTAGTCATTTATATAAAAACAAAAAGGGAATCAAATTTAGCTCAAGACAAAACCAACTTTTTGGATAAAAGAAAACCAAAAGATGACATCACAAAGAATTTAATACAACAAACAGACCATCAACAACTATTGCAACTCCAACTTCTTTCAGTCATTCCATTAGTATATTTATTTAATATTTAGTAGTATATGCATGTAGAAGAAAATGAAGCTAAAGAAGGGGTCACCTCACTTCCATATAAAAACTTTACAATAAATACACAAGAACAATTACACTAGTTTTTTTTTAAACACGGCACCAATAAACAACACAGCAGATATAATATGTGAGGTTAGCTTATACTCACGCCTGACTTGAAGAATTCCAAACATCCCACAAGCTGGGACCAAGCATGTCCATAACCTGCATACATAGCCACCCAAAAAAAAGGTTATGTAGGTAAGTTGGCGATGAAAATATGAATTGGCTGTTGTGTAGACCATACCATTACGTAATATTCTCCTTGCCTCCCCTTATAGTGTACTCTAGGTATTCCATGACTGCCACCAAGGGTGCTTTCGACATAAACCATTAAAAGGGTCAAATCCCAGGTCAATTAACTTCAACGCAAACCTTATACATAATCAAAAGCAATTGACAACATATATATTTCTTATAACATAATAATAAACAGTGCACCTACTTGTACACTTGCCACTCATACGGAGGGCCATAGTTACATCCTTTGCTGTTCCTATGCTCAAATTTCAAAGCTACCTGAAACAGGAAAGATAACAAACATGCAATCAGCTTAAAGCCATACAGTATTCTTTAATGTATACAACAGCGAGATAACAGGATAAGCTCTTGCCTCAGTGGCACCGGGACCAGCGGTACGGTCGTTACCACCGGTAACTCGCCTGCCAACAAAAACCTGTCCAAATCCTCCTTTGCCAAGTTTTCTCTCCACTTTGTAGACAGGCGACCCTCCCACTTGAACCTGCGGAGTGAAAACAAGTATTATAAGTATTCATATATTAACATCACTAAATAATGGTCAAACAAAAATTTAGTAATTAAAAAGCAATAGAATACCCTATCCGGGAAAGGAGCTGGGTTAGCATCATCTTCTTGCGCAACACCCTTGTTTGCACTCAGGCCACCACTCTCATCCCCCATCGCGCCGCCTTCAACTTCCTTCTTCGTATGATCGGATATGACAATGATCGGCTTCTCCTCTTCTAATTGTTTAGCCGCCAAACGAGTTCTTGGCCTCTCCGCCGCCGCCGCCGCCGCCTCCCTGGCAACTGCAGCGCGAGTCTTCACGTATCTCCCCCCCGAAGACGGTGGTTCCGAGCTTCTACGACCAACCGGAGCACGACGTCGTCGCGGTCCACTACGAAGCTCCGGCATTCTCCAAACCCATGCAATCGATTCGCAACGCTAAGATCATTATATGCTCATGAAAGCTTCGACTGGCTATTCATAGATGGAATTGTTGCAAAGCAAAAGCAGAGAGAACAGAAGAAATGGATGGAGGATTAGGGTTAGGGTTCGGTGGTGGATGAGGAAAGTACAGCATACAAGATTAAGATGAAAAAGGGAAAAAAGAAAAAAGCAATACAACTGATAAAAGAATAAATATTCAAGATAGAAAAAATAAATACAAATGTAGCAAATTTTCATTAAGGAGTACGAAGGTGAAAAACCAATTTACTGGGGACCCCACTTGATCATAGGACATAAAGATTCATAGTATTTAGCAGACATTCACATAAATTCATGGTAAAGATGTACTAAATTAAATTCATAATTCATTGTTCATTTCTTACATAAAAGTAATTGTATCTATCTACTGGATTGTCCTATCAGTATCAATAAATTAATTAGTGGACTCCGTGTGCATTTTTCTGTTACTATTTTAATTTTAATTGTATATATTTGGTAAAATAAAAATGTTATTTGCTATTATTAGTATGTGTTATATGTTTACTTTTATTCTATGATAGTAAAATAATAATTTTAATTGACTCTAGGTAACCGGTCTCTTAAAAACCGGTTCAACAAGTTACAGGTTTCAAAATTTTTCTATAAAAGAGTCTTTAAGTCTCTTATGTTGGGCAAGAACTCTCGACCCCTCTCTCACTCTATCTCTGCCTTCTCTCTACTTATCTCTCTCTTGTCTCTCCTCACCTTTCCTCTCTTGTATACTCTGTTTTCAACATAAATAAACGAGGAATTTCAGACCTATCCCCCCTCCCTCTGGAATCTAAGTAAGTTTTTATGGAGTAGTTTCTTTTTAGGCATTTACGGATGCCTTGAGTAATATTTATTAAAAGATGCGGTAATCATTTAAAGGCTTAAAAACATTTTATGTACATAAATTTATTTTTTCTGCTTTTACTTTCCTGTTAGCCTAAAAGTAAGTTTATGAGAGAATATCTAACCGGCTCTGCTAGATTTATATTCTCATAAACTTACTTTTAAAGGTTTATATTCTCAATAAAACCTTTAAAAGTAAGTTTATGCCCAGAGGTAGAGCAAGAGAGGGGTCGAGAGTTCTTGCCCAGCATAGAGGACTTAAAGACTCTTTTATAGAGAAATTTTGAAACATGTAACTTGTTGAACCGGTTTTTAAGAGATCGGTTACCTAGAGTCTAAGTCATCTGGTGACGTGGTTTATAGTTGAATTGTGTGTTTTTACCCTTCAGTCTATTACTCAATTATGAGTAAAATTACTGTGTCACAGGAAGAAACATTTTATTGTCCTCTTTTGGAGACTACCGTAGAAATCAAGTCTTCGGGATCTTCCTCAAGTATTTTGTCTGAGTCTTCGTTGTCAGAAGGGAAAGAAGATCCAGGAGTTCCTTGTCCATGGTTTCCTGTTTCTTCATAAATTTCTCTGTATATCCTTTCTTTTTCAAATCTTTTAACCAGTATCGAATTGGCTTCTATAGGGAAAGGATGAAATTTGTTTCCCATAAACTTTTTCCAGTATATTTTGGTGTTTATGGTTTCTTTTAAAAGGATGTATTCTGTATTATCCTTTCTGGAGAAATTCCAATTGATCCTTCAATGTAAGCTTTCCATAGTTGGTACTGGTATAGCTTTTCTTTGTTGAGTGACAACCCTTTCAAGGAACCGTGTTCTAGATGGACATGGGCCTCTGGATTTGACTCTGTGAATAGTTTTATGACATGTGTTACCACACTATCAGGGGTTGTGGCGCTTTTTGGAAAGGAGATGATTTGTAAGCAGATATTGGTCATATATTCTGTCTGTATTTCATTTACTACCGAGTTTATTTCCTGGGTTAGAGAGTTGAATTTTTCGGTTGGTGGGATAAGAAGTGTTTGGAGACATCCTGCCTCTAATAATAGTGAAGGACATATCATTATGTCTCTATATAATTGATTTTTAAAGGTTTTTAAATCAATTTGAGCCTTTCTAAAAATGAATTTTATTTGGCATGTGCACTTTGTGGTTACTGTTTTGCAATAGTCCGAAGACTCTTGGCATGGTGTTTTAGTGTCAAAATAGGTATGGGGTTTTACAAATAATCCATTGTAATTTTGTGTTTCCGCATGAACTTCAAACAAGAACTCTTGTATGACCTCAAACTTTGCAAGGAAAATGTTTGGGTTCATTTGTGGTGAGAAGCTACAGGAGGTAGCATACGTATGTGTTTGGGTCCTTGGTTCAAATGTCATCCCTGTTTTTATTTTTTCTTCATCAATGGTTCCCATCTTTCAGGCCATCTGGGCTTCTTCTAAAGAATTAAAGCCTTTGTAAGTAGACCAAAATTGGTCTTGTTTTGCCTCAGAGAGATCTTTGAAGGAAGTATAAACTCCTTTATTTGGCCCTGTAATTAGGGCATAATGTGTAAATCCTTTCCCAGAGGGAGAGGTTGGTGAAGTTAATAGAACTCCTTTGTTATCTGCGTTGCAGAAATTGTATAGTGCGCTAATGATGCTTTGTTTCACCTTAGTAACTTGGTGTTCATTTTAAACTGTATATTTTGGAATATTCCAAATGTTGTCAATTAAAACATTTAATTTGACATTTATATTATCTCTACTAGGAAAATGGTAGGTATTTGTGAGTATTGGCAATTCTTGTTTGCCATACTTTGTGTATTGTTCCACCACAAAGGGGGACTTTACTGGTTTAGGACCTAAAGATCCTTTCTTTGTGTTTTGTATAAATTCCATTTTGGAATATTTGTACCTGCAATATAGAAGCAAACGGGTTAAGCAATAAAATGTCTGAGCCTTTGTAGATGATACTCCAAAACTCTTATGTTAGCCTTGTAGGAGGCAAGTGTAAAATAATATTGGAAAGGATTTTGTTGGCATAATTTTGTTTTTTGTAGCCTTAGGCAGAATATCCTTCTTTTAAACCTTTTTATTTGTTTAGTGATTTTAATGGCAGGGTTAGGACTAAAGACAGGACTAATCCCTAATGGTTGTATTCGTATTCTGACCCGAAATCTAGGAGGGATTTCAGGATCTTGGATACGCAAGATATTCATGTATTATGGCTGTATAGAAGACTTGTTGAGTCTCATTTTTGTATGATGTACCTGGAAAGGATATCAGCAAACATATTGTCAGATCCTTTGATATGTTCAAAATTTATAATTTTTCCATAATTTTTTTAGTCTCTAAAAAGTAACCATCGTCTGTGAGGTTTTTTGTCATTATTTATTTGGTTTTTTCCATAAGAAACAATTGCTTCACAATCAGTTCTAATGGTTATTTCTGGTTTATTTATCAAAAATAATTTAAATGCTTATAAGGCGTGTATAATTGCATTGACTTCGTAGTCAGTGCTGGTCTGGTAAACCTGTGGTTTAACAGTATATTTTCTAGAAGCATATCTGCATATTTGTTCATTATCTTTTGACAATTTTTTTTTTTAGGATAGCTCCCCATCCTGATTCACATCCATCACATTCAACTACTAAGTAATCTGAATCTAATGGTAATTGTAAAGTAGGTAATTTGCTTACCTTTTGTTTTATATCCTGAACCAATTTTATATCTTCAGAATTAAACTTTCTTTCTCCTTTTAGAGAAGTTTTATTGTATAAAGGGGCATTGTATTTTCCCAGATCTGGGATAAAACTTCTAGCATAATTTAAGAGTCCTAAAAAGGATCTTAGGGTTTTTATGTCTTCCATTTTATTAAGAAAGTCTTGGATTTTCTTAGAGATGTGAGGTTGAAGTTTTATAGTTCCATTACCTATTTCTGTTCCAAGGAATTCTATGAAATTTTTACAAATCTCCATTTTTGCTTTTGATACAATTAAACCATATTTTTCGAGTTTATATAATACCTGTTTTAAATGAAGGTAATGATCTTCTTTTGTGTTGGAAAAAATTAGTATATCGTCTATATAGACACATGTAAAAGTTTTGCAGTCATTGGGTCTGTACTTGAATTGTGTGTTTTTACCCTTCAGTCTATTACTCAGTTATGAGTAAAATTACTGTGTCACAGATAGAACCATTTTACTGTCCTCTTTTGGAGACTACCGTAGAAATCAAGTCTAAGGATATTTGTTACCATTGTAGTTCTATCATAGATATTTTTATTTATTTTCATAAATATTTGTTATTGTAAATATTTTTTTTAATTTTGAAAATAGCTAAACTTTAAAAGTATCACTTAAAAAAATTACAAACAAAATGCGTATATGAAAAAGAAATGTATTTTATGTAGTTGTATAAATGCAAATTTTTGTTTAATTTAATTATATAGGGTCACTAGAGAATTCAATTTTTTTTTCCATAAAGTTGTAATATGTAATAAATTAATAGTTTATCCATTTTATTTGTTTACCACGTATGTTCAAAATTAATAATAGCAAATAAAAATATTTAAAACATTTTTACGATTTTTTAATTACCATTTGAGATTATAATTATTCAATTCAAGTTTTTCTTTTTGTCGTAAACTAAAATTGGAACATGAAAAAAATTGAAATAGGTTATTGTGATAAACTTTTAAAAAGGTTAAATATATTTTTATATCATTTAATTTTATCGTGGAATTAAAATTTGTCATGTCTCAACTTTTCTAATTTTAATTTTCAAACATTTTAAAAATTTTACATGGGTGTATTTTGTGATAGTTGAGTATTATTTGTACACTAAATTGTCTATAATATATGTTTTTTAAGCACATGAAAATATGTTATCAAATTGTTTGAAGCGTATCAAACAAGTACATCAAATCGTAAATTACATTAAATTATGAAGTAATCAAATTATTTAAAGCATATCAAAGAAGTACACCAAATCGTGAATTACATTAAATCGTTTATGGTACGTCAGACAACTAGTTTGAAAACCATTAGATCATGAAAGTACATCACATGATTTGAAATTTAGTAAGTATTATTTTATTATTGTTAAATTAAAACATGTAATCAAAGTCCTAACCACAATATGTTTTATAAGATAAAAAGAAAAACATATTTGGTAACAATGAAACTATATGACGTGGTTTAATTGCAATAAGTTTCGTATAAAAGGAATTTATCTTTATTCATGGTATAACATTGAAAAGGAATCAAAATAATCACGATATGTTATTTATATTATGATATGTAATTATATTTTATATTGATTTGTGTTTGAATAGTTTTCTTTCAAAAAAAAAAACTTCAAAGTTTTCAACTTTTTTATTAAGCTTTTAATCAACACTTATTAAGCAATGTAGTGCTGAAATAATATGGTTCACCAAATTGATTGAAGAATGTCATATCATAACAAATTTGATGAAGCAATAATTTAATGAGATTTAGCCTCATGTATGATATGAAGAAACTCATAATGATGAGTAGAGAAAGATCCTCTCTTTGAATTCGAAATTCAATGATAAAGACAAAAACTTATTATGAAACATTTAGATGGAATTCTCACTCTTGGAAAATGATTCAAAATATAAAAAAAAAATTTGATTACAATAGTTTAGAAGAAAGTTTATGCATTACAAACCTCGTACTCATAGTCCAAAACATAATTAAGGTTCATCCTACAAGCCTTTTCAAAGTTAAAGTTATCAAATTAAGATAAAAAAAAATAAAAAACACATACAGAGCCAATACAAACAAATAGGCAAAATAACTAAAGACACGAAACAAAAATTTACACAAATTATTATTACAGTTTCAAGTCTACTACACAATCTTTAAGAGGTCTTATTCATAATGTCATCAACAGTCATAATTAAAATCATATATAAAGAAAATAACTTGAAGAAGAAAACACACACAAGTGTAAGACAACCTAAAAGCTTTTATATGATTTTTGTAGGTGAGAAAATTTTTTGTAATATCTCACCACGTGAAAAGCTTAAAGTGTTATCTCTTTCAAATTTTGTTATACTTTGATCTTCCAATGTGTTGTTATGTGTCTCGCATTTTTTCTCTTTGGGCCTAAATTTTCCATCGAGGGACAACATATTAATTATATTTTTGTTATAAAACTCAAAAACACCACCTCATGTTATAGTCAACATCTCGTGCTTCCAAAATGTCAAAATTTGTTTCTTGTGTGACCTTGCATTGTGTAAGTTTTTATAATACTTGTTTGATTATGTGAAAATGATTCATTTAAAACCGTTGACAACTTCATTGATAATTGAGGTAATTGTTTGTTCATGTATTGATTTTTATTGTGCTTTAGGTCTAAAAATAATATCAACGACAAAACTCTATCTATTTACTTGTTAGTTATAATTTGCATAAGAGTGACTTACCTTTTATTTTCATTGCATGTCATTATCACGAGAACATTATATTTAGTCTCATCATCACTTGATGACGTGCATTGAATTAAAACTTGGACATTAGTCTCTCTGTCCCTGTCCTGAAGGTCGAAGCATAAAAAATTCATGGACCAGGAAAGCATTATTACAGTGAGCTATGAGAAGTGACAATAAAAAATGTCGTCATATCTAACCCAAAATTTAGTTCGAAAGAGTTTTACTCACACTCCACGTCTATAAAAATCTAATAAAAATTCCATGGAAATGATATTGTTATTGAAGTAGAATAACTAAAAACAAAACACAATCAAATGAGAAAAGGTTTTATGTGTATATAGCAACTTCTCCTTGATTCAGTCAAAGTTATCCCATGGTTCGCCACTAACGTTAATGGTGCTTGTAGTAATTAATTTCTGAATCTAGTCTATGAAAGTACTCTATCAGCAATGAACTTATCTTAAGTTATCATGTTTTCCTTTGGTTCTCAATTTTCAATGGGTAAGGGTACAATGCATTGGACACTTGTTAAAAACATGGAATTAAACACAAATCCAGGACAGTAAAATAACGTGTATCCAACTACATAAAATAGGCATGCCGCGCTATACTTCAGTATACTGAACATAAAATTAGAGATACAGAACTAGCAACATATCAATAAATAGAATATACTTAATTCAGTTTTGGCATATAAATCAATACTTTCTACACATGAAACTTTAGAAAGCCAGAACACACAAATAAACAAGATAATACTCATTCTTCTCGCGTAGCAGGATCCATTCCAGTAGAAGGGCTGTCGGCAAAATATTCTTGATGCCTTAGATTCACGCCATACTGTTCATAAAAGATAACGAGTGGATTCAATGTGAAGGAATGTTAACATAGCAGCAAAACTAACCAACATGAACGGTATATTATCTTCTATCATAGATCTCAATAAAACACATAATATTGATCTAAGAAGAAGCTTAAAAACATTTATTATACATGGATGGATACACCACCGAAATGGGATAACACGATTATTTGCAGTTTGTTTCTCTTGGCCCAGAAGGGAATGGGATCCGAGAGCTGGCCATGCTTACCCATGGCATGTGTCTGAGACTGACTGCCCCAAACCCTTTGTGAAGATGTGTAAAATGTCATAATTGGGTTAAGACCTTCTGCGCACTATTGAATATTAGCCAAAATTACCATTTTCTATAAACTTACAACAGAGCAAAAAAAGATCTAGATATGATAGCAAAGCAAAGGTTTAAAAGATGAGTGATGGGCTATCACAGACTTCAATGGAAGAGAGCGAATTATTCGTATAGATAGTCAGGAGTGTAGAGTGGACATTATATAGTGAGAGTAAACATCCATAATACAACAATGGATTGCAAAATGAGGAGATAGCAAACTATTCTTACCTCACGCAATGCTTTCGATAGGTCTTCCATTGTCAAAACTAAACGTTTATCCTGTTATACATGATGAAATGTAAGTACTACATATACGCATAATGCAAGTATAGAGAAAACCAATTATAAGCTGTCAAAACCTTTTGCTGCTTGTCCCTTTTGTCTTTTGGAATTGTTGCTTGTCTTGCTTTGCAGTGCCTACAGTTAACATCTAGTCAACTCATCATCCAGCATAGACACATAAAAGAAAGACAAGGCAACTACATGTCTAATAACAATGCACGTATAACTTAGCCAAAAATAAAAATAGTAATGCACTCGTGGATGACTAAAAAAGGGAGAAAGTTGAGGGATTCTACATTGGTAAATTTAAGAAAATCAATAACACTTGGACAAGACAAGTAATAAAGAAAAAGTTGGCCACTAATATCCCTATGAAGACATTAACACTTATTGTCTGAACTATAGGACACTAGGACTCTGCATACATATGTGAGTAGAGAGTGACATGAAATCAAATGAAATAAAATATAAAAGATCTAAGTTGATAAATAATATTTTTACATCATCTATTCAACTTTACTTATGATGAGTCTAAAAAGGAACGTACGTTGTTTACAAAGAAAGTGTTGGACTTCCTACATGGATAATACCAAAAGTTGCTACAAGCTATGTCCCACGGGGCCAAAAGTTTATAAACAGCCCTAATACTAAGCTTCTGAATCACATTTGTCCGTTCATTGTAGTTTCTACATTTAAGGACATTTACATAAGTAGGCATAAAATCACAAAAAAGTAAGTGCGATAGCACAAATAATTCCATACACACTCATTAAAGAAACTAGAATTCAGACACACTCCTAAACTCCTCTCGCAAGCATGAACTAACATTTGAAAAAATTTCAATACTTTTAGGAAACTAGAAATCAACTTCAACAGAAGAATATGTCTAAAGGCAACTAACACACACAGAGTTAGTTGTGATGGCGTAATTCAAGGTTAAAAATAAATAAAATAAAATAAAAGCTAGAAGGTAAAGATTCAACCAAAAACACAAGTAAAATGAACATACTGAAGTGCATCTCCTGCAACTTCAGCAACAAACTTTTGAGTGGCAACAGCTACCAATCTAGTCCTGAAAAAATTATAAGTGTTTCAGGTCAAGCTCACAGTATATGAAGAAGAAATGCAAGGGTCAGGAATCCAATAAATCAGTCAGCAACAGTCAACCAAAATGCCAAAGTGTTGAAAAGCAATTTAGTTTACAACAAGCACTTATTATCCACTGTATTGGAGGTCGAAAACAACAATGCACAACAAGAAATCCAAAATTAAGCCAGTAAGAGTGAAAAGAAAAATAAAATAGCTAGCGTATTTCATCATTTTCCCACTTAAATTGATTAAGAGTGGGCACTCGTTTCCAATATAATGACTGCATCATGTTAAACAATCCCAATGAAAGAGTGAGACACATTAACAATAAATAAATACAAGAGTTGTGATTTGCACAAAAAACATAAAAGAAATATAAACTATTAATCTTGTATCTTTGTTTGTTAATCCACTTATCTGTAAACATCTTAAAAACTCTAAAATTGACAGCTACAAGGCCAAAGGGATACAGCAGAGACGGGTCCATGACATATTTGGGTTCCTAGGATGGTGTTTTTTTATTTCCTTCTAGAGATCGGTTCTGCCTTTGATTTTTTTACAGAAAATATCGACAAGCTATCATAATATGAAACCACGCTAGCCGTCAACATTATGCAAATGCATGGGTATTTTCAATTGAGACCCTATTAAGTTTTCTTGGTTGATTATATTTTCAATAATTCTTTTCTGTATAACTTTTCTGTTAACTAAGTGATTTGAGTGTTATCTTTTTCTGTCATCTTGATCACTTACATCTTGTGTTAAGAGATATAAAATTTTGTTATTAATATAAAATAATACTGTGATTAGTGTTAATCTACAAACGTTCTACCAACAAAACCTCACAAAAAAAAAATTAAGTAAACAAGAAGACGGGACAAGATAATTAAATAGAAACTCGACTAAAAATACCTAAATTTATTAGGGAATTGAAACATAATTAACCCCGAAATAAATAGATTTCTCAATAACTGCCACAAAAAGGCAAGGGAAACCAGCAGAAACCATGGTAATCGATAATCTGTTTCCTCACCAAAAAAAAAAACTTTGCCTAAATCGAATTCCACGGACCCTTATTTTCTGAGGCAGAGCACAAAGAAAAATTGATAGTGAATGGAGATAAGAGGAGGAACCCACAATCGAACGTCAGGACACTGAAACCCGCTCTTGGCCAAGTAATGCTCCACCAATTCATCAGGTATCTAAACAAAGGAAACAGTGATTAAATTGTGCAGAATGGAAAATTAAAAGAACAGAGATAAAGAAAAGTTACAGTGGGAGTGTAATCCATTAAGGAAGCAAGGAAATCAGAGAGAGCAGTGTCATCGTCGCCTCTTCCATCACTCGATTGCGGGTTCTGATTCATCCTTCTTTCTTGCCGATCAATCGCTACTCCAAAAAAGCTTCATAATTTATAACAACAAACTTTATTTGATTCAATAAATTAACAGTGACACATCAAACAACACAGAATGAAGCGCTTCGCAATTCAAACCTCAACTCACTATTCGTGTCTTTCGCTCCTCCCTTTCTCTCTCTCCTTATATCAGCAGAGCCCACATTTTCTTACGGACGAAAAAACTCAACGCATATTTTTTGTTATATGCACCCCCTTTTTCTCTTATTTGAAGAAATGACATGCTTTTCGCGAGTTTTTAATTCATTTTCAAAGATACTTTTCACAAAATAAAATATATTTCAATTTTCTTAACAAATTTTAAAACATGTTTTTTTAAACATTAAAATTAATTAAGTGTATAAGAAAAGTACTTTTTAATAGTACAAATATATATTCTTAAAAAAATTAAAAAAATTAATTAGATAAATAATATATTAGACATACTTACATAAAAATTAATACAATTTTCAAGTCAACAAAAAATTTATAAGTTTTTGTTTAATACGATGTTTTATTTACTTGTCTCAACTCAGCATAAAAACATTTAGATTTGGATTTTCAACCATCGAAAATAAGATGACAAAACACATGACAATAATGTCATTTTATGAACAAATTAAATGATAAAAAAGATATACAAATTTTGAATTCAATCGATCATAGAAATCTAATAAAATTCAATAAAAATGCTCAATTTTATAAATAACTTAAAACTTTATCACACCTTAATTTTAGTATTCAATATTGTAGACATTAAAATACTGTTTATTATGAAAAAAGAAAAAACATATCCTTCCACGATTTAATGTTATAAAATTTGAAAGACCGTACAGAATATTTTGAGTTTGGATTCTCTACTCATTTTTATCTGATGTTCCTTTATTATGTCTTCAAAATACACTGGTGATCATTAATTTTAAAATATCAAAACATATTAAAATTATCTTTACAATGTCAAAACAATGTATTTTTAATGCTTAATAGAGTACAACACAAAAAACTCAGCAGACAAATTACACGTATTTTCTATTAAATCCTTGAATATGTTTTTATTTTTCTTTTTATCTTACAAATTACACGTATTTTCTACATGATTATATTATAACATCACTATAAACCCCTACAAAATTCTAGCTACTTCATGTTATCTAAATTATAAGAAATTTATTTACTTTTTAAAATTATTAATTTAGTTTAATTAGCATCCGATCATTATACAAAATCTATTAAATAATTTATTTTTTACAACAATTAATATACAAATATACTTGTGTACCTTTCTCACATTATTCATTTAGTAAGTGAAACACTTGTACACAATAATCAATCGATTTTAAATGTAGTAAGTGATTTTATAATGATTAGATTAAAAGTGTTAATACTCTTTCTACATTCAAAAGATAGGACCAAGTTGGATAATGATCGATAATACTAAATTAATATTCTTTCTATATTTATATATATATATATATATATATATATATATATATATATATATATATATTTATTGTGTTTTTTTATTTTTATGAACAAACATTTAATACGATTAAATAATATGAACTTTGCACCTAATGTAGAAGACATTTAATAATGACAAGTCAAAACATAATTTTTGGGATTAAGTTGATTACTTAAAGGAAAATTATATTTTAACCTATTTTTTTAATTTATTTTTAATCTAGTACTTCAATCACCGTTAGATTATCTATTTTGATTCTTTTAGTGATATGATGTGATTATCTAATGATGATTGAAGTGGTAAGTTTAAAATGAAAAAAAAAGTAGATTAAAGTATTTTTGTCCGTACTTAAATAAGAAAATGTATAATCAACAATGATTGTTATTTCATATATTTGCATTTTATTTTTTGGGATGCGTTTTGGCATGTTGAATTGTATTTTTTTCTTTATTTTCAATGCATGTATAATTCGATTTAAATACCACCTCTTATGGATATTGTTGCCAAGTTACACGTTAGTAATGTTCAAAATGTAAAAATACTATTTTTAAAACTATAATAAAGGTGATATTAAGGATATTTACATAATTGACAAATAAATATTTAATGATTAAATAATATTTTGGGTTATTCGGAAAAGCGAGCCGATAATTAATCAAAATAATATGGACCAATAAATTACGAACTAACCTAACTTAAAAAAAAAAGTTTCTCATTACAAGAGGACGAATGTTTGAATATAAAGGAATTCAAGCAAGGTTTAAAGGTACGTTTACAAAAGTCAACACACGAAAATAATGGTTAACAAACAAACATAATACATTGTACGAACAAATGAAAGAAAATATCTCAAAACAATATCTTTACCATTTAAAAAAAATATAGCATATACTCATTAATTAAACAAGCTAACTTAAAAGACAATATTTGATATTGATCACTCTTTAAACATAACTTATTAAAAAACAAACTTTTCAAACTCTAAGATTTTTTTATTACCCATATCCGCTCATACATACAATAAATATAATTGATTTACTTACTGAATCTATATCTATATATAAGTTAAAAGTTATCTTTTTAAAATATTCTATCAAACAATTGATAATCTACTTTTAGATGTAATATGATTATTATTATTATTATTATTTTATATTTTAAAGAAAAGAGAGGAAGACGGATAAAATGTTGTCTGTAAAGTAACGGTAAACATTTATTAGATGTCAAAATGCTATAAAACTTACACAAATTATTGTAAAATTATTTTTCGTTTACCTCGAATACTTCTCGTAATAATTAATTCTACCGGTTTGTAATAAATTTCAACAAACTTATATTAAAATCAAAGGGATAGATAACCACACGACATTAACCGTTAATGCCAGGTGGATAGAGTTTTTCTTACCGTGGGAGTGCTCGCATTGGATAACTAGTTTTCAATGTTCACGTACCTATATATACGTGGGTTGGGTATCGTTGAATAGCAATTACAAATCCGTGGCGCGTCGACTTTGTGTTGTGTGTGCTTCTCCTCCAAAAGAAGCACCACTCACTCATGCTCGCGCTGCGTGCGGTGCTGGGAGAATCGGAAGAATCCAAAACCGAAACGTACTCGAAGAAGATGAAGTTGAAGATTAACGTCAAGACTCACTCTGTTTTCCGAGTGAATCCTCAAGATACGATACGACTTTGTGTTGTGTGTGCTTCTCCTCCAAAAGAAGCACCACTCACTCATCCTCGCGCTGCGTGCGGTGTTGGGAGAATCGGAAGAATCCAAAACCGAAACGTACTCGAAGAAGATGAAGTTGAAGATTAACGTCAAGACTCACTCTGTTTTCCGAGTGAATCCTCAAGATACGATACGATACTATTTTTTCCAGAATATTTGACTTTCTTTCAGTTCTTTTGTGTTTCTTGAATATTCTTTTTGTTCCTGATGTGTGGTTGCTTTTGCGTCAAATGCTATCGAGCCTCGAGTTGAGCCTACCCATCCCTCCTTAGTTGAGGGAAGATTCCAATTACTATGTCAAAAGGCAATCGCTTAATTCATTCTTCTGGCTTCTGCCATTGAAGCAATCCCGAGATCTTTAAAATTCCTTTTTGTCGGTGTGACCATTTAGCTCATCTTGATAGCCGGGGTTAACTTCTCGGAGCATGTATCAGAAAGAATTCTAGAAAGTGATAGTGGGAAAAAGTGCATTTTTTGCTATTCCAATCAGTATGGAAGTGGGCTCAAATCAGATGATTTTAGTGCAATGAGAAAGAATTCTAGAAAGTGATAGTGGGAAAAGGTGCATTTTTGGCTATTCCAATCGGTATCGAAGTGGGCTCAAATCAGATGATTTTAGTGCAATATCTATTGACGTGCTAATGGCTTAAAGTTCTGTTCAAAAAGAGAGATTTGACTGCCATGACATAGGTTTCATGCCTAAAATCAAACGAAATGAAAGATTGAATGAGAACGAGTATTTGAATTTACATTTTCTTTCCGGAATTATTTGTGGATTGTTAATTTTATTGGTTGATTTTTTAGGTTGCTGATATTTGAAGATGAATATAGAAGCAGCGCAAGGTGCTTAATGATACGTTTTAGTTTGACTTGTTACATTTCTAAACTTTCTTGATGTTGTTCTTTATAAAATTGGGATTCATGTCTTTGCTTCTGTTGAACAGCATATATGTGGAAGTGAACAAAGGCTCTTAAAGACAACGGTTATCTCCTTTATGGGCTACCTGCAAAAGTTGAGCAAAAAAGATTCAAATTTTGTATTTTACAAATTTTGTTAGACTTCACAAAATTATTTTAAAACTTTAAATATATCCGTTACTTAAAAAAAAACTACAGGTTTATAAAATAAACATAAACGTACTAGCATAAATTTTGTTATTGATGTTATAAATATTAGCTTTGAAGTTCATTTTAGTTAAACACGAATTGTTTCCATGCAAAGTTGACTGTTATAAAGTAATTGAAAATAATGTCATACATTTGAAGCACACAATTCAAATGGTATAAAAAAAGTTTTTACGTGATTATATTATTTTATGGGTGGAAGAATATAAGGTTAAGTGTATTTTGGAATCTTTGTCCTTCATGAAAGTTGACGATAATAAAATATGATGCGGTGAAAAGAAAATAAAAGAAGAGAAAAGAAAAGAAAAGAAAAAAAAATAGTATCTGTTTGTTTGGCAGTGCAGCACAGCGAAGCATATGTCAGCAACTGGCAATAGTAACTCCTTTCTCTTTTTCATACAAATCTCAATTCCTCACTCACTCTCACTCTCACTCACCTTTTCCTTAGCTTCGAAGCACCTTGGCTTCAACACTCACTCTCCGTGCTAGGGTTTTCCTTCTCCCATTCCCAATCAGAATCCGAATCTCAGCTTTCCCTTCTCTCTGCTCGGTACCTTTTTCTTCTGTCGTACGCCTTTATGCTTCTGCATCTTTACTCATCATCACCATTTTCTTCTTTCTCTACACAGTGTGGTCGGAATGTCGGCCTCCAGAGGAGGGGCGGGGCCGTCGTCTGAGGCGCCGCCACCCAGGCGGATCATACGGACGCAGACAGCCGGGAACTTGGGAGAGTCGGTCATTGACAGTGAGGTCGTGCCTTCCTCTCTCGTCGAAATTGCGCCCATTCTTCGTGTCGCTAACGAAGTTGAAAAGACTCATCCCAGGGTTGCTTATCTCTGTATGTTTATTTCTTCACTTTCTTCACTTTCCACTTTCATCATCCTTCCTTCTATTTTTGCGTCAATTTTATGTTGATCTTGCATTGCAGGCCGCTTTTACGCTTTTGAGAAAGCTCACAGGCTGGATCCCAACTCAAGCGGTCGTGGTGTTCGCCAATTCAAGACCGCACTTCTTCAACGCCTTGAAAGAGTACCTAACCATTCTCCTACTTCATTTCTTTCCGCCTCTGCTGCATACACTCTTTCCCACTTGATCTCCTCCAATATATCCTCCGCACTAATTGTCGTTAAATATTTTGGCTAACCTGAAGAAATGTATCTCGTACACATGCTCTGTGCTTGTGTATGCGTGTGTCATTTGCTGTTCTCGTTAAGAAAGTATGGAAATAATCAATGAACTATGGAAATTCTTTAATTAAGAGTGGAAATCGGTCATCATTGATGGTGCCCAGTTCTTTCTTATCCGTGGGACCGTAGAATAAATTTATCAGCACGAGTTGAAAGTTCTGTATATGTTTAAGATTTAATGCTTTCTATCCGCGTAAAAGATGACAGCAGTAGAAATCCAAGCTGTTAAAGTCTCCAGAACGAATCATGTATGAGTAGAACGAGTTGTTTGTTGCCAGTATGAATTTTATGATCCTGTGTGTTAGTTTAAATGACTTCATTCTGAGTCTCTCTATGTTTTATTTTGGTCATTTTGTTCCATAATTGTTAGGAAAATGATCCTACTCTGAAAGGAAGGGTTAAGAAGAGCGATGCTCGGGAGATGCAAAGTTTTTATCAGCATTACTACAAAAAATATATCCAAGCTTTACAAAATAAAGCTGCCGATAAAGCCGACCGGTAGATTCTCTAGATGATTTTCTATTGACATGTTATCCTGCTATTGTGTGACTAATAGTTTGTCTCTTTCAGTGCGCAGCTCACCAAGGCATATAACACAGCTAATGTTCTTTTTGAGGTTTTGAAGGCTGTTAACATGACACAATCTATGGAAGTTGATCGTGAGGTTATTTTCTGTGACTCCTTAGATGTCTTTTTTCTATTGGGGTCCCCTTCTTCCTAGGATTTTACAGGATGGTACATTACTAGTACGCATGATTGATTTGCCATTGCCATTGCCATTGTTACAGATTTTGGAGACCCAAGATAAAGTTGCTGAGAAAACTGAGATCTTAGTTCCTTTCAATATTCTTCCTCTTGATCCCGACAGTGCTAACCAGGCTATAATGAGATTTCCCGAGGCATGAAATTCAGTTCCATACGTTGTAATTCTGATCATTTTACTTAGAATGAAACATACTTATTTATTACTCTTTATAGATCCAAGCTGCTGTGTATGCTCTTCGCAACACTAGGGGTCTTCCATGGCCTAAGGACTACAAGAAAAAAAAGGATGAAGACATTTTGGATTGGCTTGGGTCAATGTTTGGATTTCAGGTATAACACAATCAGAAACTATGTAATTGAATTGAACTTGTTTACCTCCTCTTGGTTTTAATATATAGTTTTATACGTACTGCAGAAACACAATGTTGCAAATCAGAGAGAGCATTTGATCTTACTGCTTGCTAATGTTCACATAAGACAATTTCCAAAGCCTGATCAGCAACCAAAGGTCAGTTTTAAATTGAACTTACGGATAGTTCTTTTGTTGTTTCTTTCTTCATGCTACAAATCCTCTGCCTTCCTACTGTATTTCTTTTATTATGAGTCAGAGGTCCCGCACATTTCATAAACATTCCGTTCTGAATCTCTGATGGCAATCAATCTTCATCTGTGAATTATGAACAAAAAAAACTAGGCAGCATTTGACTTGTTTTTTCTTTTTGTGTTGATAATTTTTCCCTTAGAATCTAAGGAAAACTCATCCTTGTTTTCATTGTTTCTTGTTTCTATGATACCGGGAAGGAAATGGTGAAAACTAGGGAGCTGTTGAGTTTGAGAAATTAGAGCATTATTTCGTTTTTCACGTACTGTTTCGTACTTAAATACAAAAATGAACCTTAATTTACTTTTGGTTCTTGCTTTTGACGATTTGTACTGTAAATGGTGAAAAACATGCTCCCTATTTATTTTATCCTGTTTCCACCACATCTTAGTACAAATTTTTGAAATCAGGAAACAAGGTGAAAACAAGGTAACATTTTTGTAATTATTTGTGAAAACAGGAAACAGTCCCTAAATTTTGTTGCTTTCACTCCTCCCTTTGGATATCCTTGATTAGAGGCAACAAAGTGAAAATAAGGTGATATTTTGTTAATTGTTAGTGAAAAAACATCTAGAAAAATTGAAGAAAATAAAACAAACACCATTTAGTATTTTTTTACCTACTTATCATTAATATAAATATAATACTGTAATTTATATTCTATCTACTTGTGACTAGTTTGATTTGTTTGATTAGTTGGATGAACGTGCTCTGACAGAAGTGATGAAGAAACTTTTCAAGAATTACAAAAAATGGTGCAAGTATTTGGGTCGGAAAAGTAGCCTTTGGTGAGTGTTTTTGCTTTATGTTGAGTGATAAATATTATACTGTGTTTTTGCTGACTGGCATCTCATAGCTTTGCTCATCTACAATGAAAAAATATGTATTTTAAGTTCTCCTTGTAACATGTCTTGTGGATGCATTTGGCAGGTTACCTACCATACAGCAAGAAGTACAGCAGCGTAAACTACTATATATGGGACTGTATCTTCTAATATGGGGTGAAGCTGCCAACCTACGATTCATGCCAGAATGCCTTTGTTATATATATCACCATGTATGCATTGTAACTTGAATAGATTTGTGATGATTATCTATTTTTCCCAGCATGTTTGGTTGTTTTTGATGCATTTGCAATGAAAAGCTAATTTGTATACGCAATGACGTGTGAATTCATTATCAAGCATATTGATCCCTACATATATCTGTGTGGGCCTGTTCTTTTTTCGGTAGATTTCACTTAGGAACAAAAATAAAATTCTTTCTCTGTATCTGTTCTGTGGTTGGTGCGGGTGTGTTTTGCACGAGGGTTTGAGTTTCTAGCTCTAAGAAACCTAACAGATGCTGTTTTAGATGTATATGGAATAAATTTTTGGGAGAGCTGATGTTTATACTTTCTTGATGTTTAACCTAAGCAAGACAGTTATTGAGAGTATTATAATACCGGCATTAGTTGCTGACACTATAAATTTAATGAATGTAAGTTTCATTACCCATGGTTTATATCTTTAATTGTTGTTTCTTCATTATATGTAATGTCTGTCTGTGACTGTTTGCATTGAAACATGTCGTCATCATATAGATGCTTTTTGTCATGTTGTGATTTTGTTATATTTTTTTCCTGGCGTTGCATAATCTAATTTCGTGACTGTTTAGGAGGCCATGTGCATGTGTGTGTTATTCTCCCTATGGTTTTGGGTTTTACTCACGTTGTCACGCATTGTTGGTTGTCAATGAATGAGACTTTGATGGTAACTTGCTACTTTTTGTGAATGTTGACATGAATTGGTTCTTTTCAATATGGTTCCTGTAGATGGCTTTTGAATTGTATGGTATGCTTGCCGGTAATGTCAGTCCAATGACTGGAGAGAATGTGAAGCCAGCTTATGGAGGTGAAGAAGAAGCTTTTTTAGGGAAAGTAGTCAGTCCTATCTACGACGTGATTGCTAAGGTTTTTCTTGCATTGATTGCAGTCTGCATGTCATTCTTTCATTTTCTGTTTGTGGCTGTCAGATCCATATAAACTTATTTTCATTCATTTTTCACATTGATGAATAAATTGATATTTCCTTGGTCAAAAGGAAGCTGCACGCAGCAAAAAGGGACGGTCAAAGCATTCACAATGGAGGAACTATGATGATTTAAATGAATATTTTTGGTATGGTTAATGTTTTACTTTTTCTCTGTATTGACTGTCGTACCTGTCAATGATTTAATTTTTAAAAACATACTTGTAGGTCTGCTGATTGTTTTCGGTTAGGTTGGCCTATGCGTGCTGATGCTGATTTCTTTTGCCTGCCTTCTTCTGAAAAGTTGTTTTTTGATAAATCTAATGTAAGTATTGTAACTTTAGACTCTGTCCTGATTATATTAGGTTCTTCTGATGATTCTATATACGCAATAAATGAAATTGTGCATTTCCTCTGTTTTGAATGTTTGTAGCTACATGTTATATTTACTGCTGTAACTTGTATGTACAGGATGACAAACCACCTAGCAGAGACAGATGGGTTGGGAAAGTGAATTTTGTTGAGATAAGATCATTTTGGCATATTTTCAGGAGTTTCGACCGAATGTGGAGTTTTTTCATTCTGTGTTTACAGGTTTTAAATATTCTTTGCATTTTGTTGCTCTCCATCCTTGTCAGTTATTTTTTCCCTTCAATGCTTTGCAGAATAGAGTCTATCTCTGAAAAAGGTTATTTTTTTTTATTAGGCTATGATTATTGTTGCTTGGAATGGACCTGGTGGTGATCCAAGTGTGATCTTTAATGGTGACGTGTTCAAGAAGGTGTTGAGTGTGTTTATAACAGCAGCTATATTGAAGTTTGGGCAAGGTAGGCAAAAATCAATTAGTTGCATTTGCATTCAATTTCCAATAATGGTATTGCGGCTTACCTTGTTTTGATAATATAGCATATGCTTTCTGCATTTAGCTTAATTGTTTCTGTGTGAATTTGTAATCTATTTTGTTACTTTAACCTCCTACGTTTTGCATTGTTCATTATTTACACGTGTCAAAGCTATAAATTCCATAGCAAGATTGAATCAGTGAAAGTCAATAGTTTTTTATTTACTACATAGTGGATTAGTAGTCCGTTCTCAAAAGTTTTAAGATTGATGCAAAGTAGCCAAAGGCTAGCATCTTTCAGCTAAAACTTTATCCAAACATCTTATTTAAGTGCATTACAATTACAACAGAGAGATGAGAAGGCCTCTGGTGTGCAAATGGTTGTTTGGAGGAGTTTCTTTGATTTACTGTGAGGTTGGAAGACTTCTCTTGAGCAAATGTCACATGAAGTGCACTACAGGAGTTTCTTATATTTAACCTGAGGCAGTTTTGTTGTATAGTCTTGTTGTATCAAGCTGTCACATGATCCAATGCCCTTGTTGAGACAATTCAGCTTGAAAACCATTGAGGGCTTCTTTGGTTTTAAGTTGGATAGATTTTGATAGAATTAATTTTGAACTGCTGAGCACTTGAACATAGTTTAGCTGTGCCAAGTTAATCTCAATTATGGATCGTATATTGGTTGTGTTGCTGTAAGAGGAATTGCTTTCATGTGGTAGCCAAATGGGCGCTGTGACTTTGAAATAGTCCATCATTCCCAATGTTCATTGTGTGCTGTCTTGTTTTAGTTTTTTTATCTTTGTCACTCGATAACATCTTGTTCCTGTATAACTGCTCAAGTGTTTTGGAGTATTCATTTACTTAAGTTGTAGTTTCAACATTTCTTTGTTAAATAAATGACCTACTTGTGTAAATACTTTGGCTAATTGAAGGTATGCACATTGTTTCCTTGGCTGAACAGTTTATATAATATGTTGAGTTAAGATTGGGTTTGTCTTGAAAATGAAAACGAGTATTGGGGAGTCAAAATCTATTTCATTTGTTTTTTTCTCTTCGTGTTGAGAATGTATTATAGGAGTGAGTAGGAA
>Ga0214545_1000133_pt1 | contig 89516 bp, 59 predicted proteins | sample CNSS4metaG_FD_160064 | JGI IMG/M metagenome (GOLD analysis project Ga0214545, IMG submission 160064) | Root nodule microbial communities from cowpea collected in UCLA plant growth center, Los Angeles, California, USA - CNSS4 | ecosystem: Host-associated > Plants > Roots > Nodule | place: USA... | reverse complement strand
TCTTTGTTTCTCGAGTCTATAGTGAGTTACAGACAGAGTTCGAAAAGGTAAAATCTTTGATGATTCCATCATACATGATTGAGTTGCGAAAACTTCTGGATAGGTATCCTACATCTGAACTGAATTATTTCTGGTTAAAGAATATCTTTCTAGTTGCTCTGGAACAATTAGTATGTATTGTGAATTTTTTTTAAATAATGGAGATTTTAATAGAGGTTTTCATTTTCCCTCGCTTTTGGGATCATTTTTCCTTGTTTTTGGGAAATGGCAGAATAAATTAATGTGTAATTTATTATCTTTTATTTTTTTATTTATTTAAAATTAGTAATATCCAACTGGGATGTTACATAGTGTACCACATCAACATGCAACAGATTTCACACATCTATCAAGCAGAAACTTCTAGGCAAAGTTTGGCCAAGAACTAATCAACAACAGAATATGCATAAACTCTTCCTGCACATAGTTCAGTCAAACATCAAAGAACACTACTGAATTAACACAACTAGCATTGGTAGAAAACATAAACGAAATGATGTTGATTCAAGGAAAATGATATGGCAAAAAAAATTGACCTCACTCAACAATGAAGGTCAAATATGATTCAACAAAACAGAATGCACAAGAATTAACTATGCATCATTAAATATAGCCACAAGGCCAAATGATATTGGTACATAAATATGAACTAGCGCCCATAAGTTGCATTAAAACTGTAAACAATCAACATTGCAGCAAAACTTTAGGCTAAAACACAATGCATACAACAATGAAATGGTTTTCAAGAGCAGAAAATGTTTATGACATAGAACTAATGAATCAAACAACAAATTGAATCAATTTCAATGACAAGAATCTGAGAAAATAGAAGCTGCAAAGCAAAGCTAGGCCAGGCAGAATACTGCACTCGAGATATGAATCAACATTCAAAGACAGATAAGACTCTAGGCTAACCATTGAAACAACAAAATGTGATTTAGCGTGCAATTAAATACATACAAATTAGGCACACTTTTATGGAATCAATGAACATATAAACGTATTACACAAAATCGACGACAAAACATGAGATTATAAGACTTCAAATCTAGGTAAAAAAATAACAATAAGCCTACGACATGCATTGAACGAAAGATTATGAAACCTAGACATTTTCAACAAAGCATTGATTCAAGGCAATCAGCACAATTTTAATGAATCAATTTTAGAGAAGAAAAATATTGAGCACAAATTCAAACATAGAGAATTAAAGCGAAACTCCAGAGAAGCAAACTCAAGGAATGTGAACAAGACTAGAATCAAACATAAGAAAGAAGAAACTAAGATAAATGAAGAAACTTATCTTTGAAGACCTCTAACTCGTAACCTGAGCTCTGAATACCACATGATGACAGGTTTTTTGCTGAAACTCGTCGGAATCATGTTCAAATTGGTGGAAATTGGACAAAACTTCCGATGATGCCTCCAAACCTCAATCCAACGAAAAGGATCGAATAATACGCAGCGGAATAGACGAGTAACTCTCTTGCAAGGAGTTCTAGTAGAGAACTCACACACTCTCACTGGTTCGAAAACCCTAGGAGGAGAAATCCTCAACTAGAAGGTGAGTTGTTTGATATAGAGGGAAAAATCCACTATCATTCTTCAAAAGCTAACATTACAGTGGTGGTTATGCCTCTTTATAAAGATAAAGGCAAACAAAGAAAATGTGAACCCAAGGACTTGGTTGTCTTGATGAACCCTAACACTAACAAAGGTGGAACGCGTGAAGAGGGGAGGAAAACCCTAGCAAAGAAATCAGATCTGGAACCCTAGGATGAAGTGCTCTCCACTAAGCTGCGGGATGTAAACATTGGGTTGCACATTGAAGTCTCAGCCCAAAAGTTGTGCTTCTCTTGAAGAACGCGTGTTCGGTTCCTACGTGTGTTGACCATGACCCAAGGCTTGATGTGTCTGGCTTCAAACATATGAGATGCTTTTGTTGGTAGATTGGGTCTTTGGCCCACGACGCATAAGTGAGAAAGAACTCCTACGCTGGAATGGTTGCTGAACGCATGGAGAAGGCTGTAGCAATGGGTTGTATTTCATGATATAGCCCAAAACGAATTACATGGAAAAATTGAGAACATCAATTAAAACTTGGCCCAAAATACAAGGCCAATAACAATGCTAATTACACCAACAAAAATACTAAACCTATACATTTATTTCACTAATTAAAAAGCATGTAAACTCTTTGGGCCTGTTCATTGACCCATGCTGAAAGCCCTTTAGAATGATCTTCATCACTAGTTTTCAAAAAATAAAACTCGTATTAGTTCACCTTCCCAATGCTTCGCAAGTTACTGCCCATTATTCCGTAATCGTTCATTTCTCTCTAAGTATCTCTATATTTTCAATGTTCTTTACATACCAGAACTCAAATTCAATTTGTTTTATGTGCAACACATGATACATTCTTTTAATTATAAACTAATATTTTTTGCATGAGATTTAGATACAAGATATCATTTCTCGGAAGATGATTGGGAAAGTTGAATGGTATTTATTACTTGCAAGAGAATAAACATAAGTGCCTCATTAATTTGATTTAAAATAACAGATTGTTTAATGATCGAGGGAACAAAAGACAAATCATGGTGGATATAAGAAAGTAAATTCAAAAATAAAAATAAAGACTTAATCAGAAATTTTCACAATGGAAACAATGAACTTGATTTCAGAAGGTATAAGATAAAAGCTTCATCGGGATTAGGTTTCATGATTCCATTCAAAATAAGAACAAAAAAATATATATTTCTATTTACGACTCTCACACTCACATCTTTTGTAACTCGCCTCGATTTTGTCGCAGACAAGCCTAAACTTGAATAATAAAAAACTCTATGTCTAGCAATTTTTATTATTAAGTTTACATTAATGACCAATAGGTGGATGTTTAAGAATGACCAATGACCACATCTATGTCTAGCATGTGAAATCAATTAGTTGTTTTATCATACTTAGGTTTCCCAGACTATCTTTTGGATCAGTTGGTACTCCCAAATATGCACCATATTTAGAGCATGCTAGTTGGAGATCATAATTAGGTTTCCTAAACTATCTTTTAGATCTGTTGGTACTCCCGCATGTGCAAAATTCATAGGCTATGTAGTTAAAACAAGAATAAAACATAAGAGATGATGGAAAAGAATTATATTGAATGAAGATTTCACAGAGAATTAAGAATACATTACACCCAGTCCCATGAATGAATGAGCGAGGTAGTTACTCCTAAACATACTGAAGACTAGATTGATGATAAAATTGAATGTATTCAGCCTTCATATTGTCCTTCTACCGTCAACTATATAGATATCAAGTTTCTTTCCCTACAAGTGTATTTGCCTTTCTCCCCCAAATGGGTTTTCCCCATAAGGTTTGTCCTTTTGATCTCTGTCAAGCCCCTTATTTATAGATTTTTTGAATTGGACTAAGCCTACAGTTTTGTACTTGATTTTGTATTTGAAAATCTTGGATTTATCTTTTAATCTTCTGAGGCTTCATATCTGATGTAGGATTATCTTGTTCCACAAATTTTGTCCCCAACAGCGATACGAATGCCTTTCAATCCAATTTCGTCCCCAGCAGCGATCCCTCCCAAAATTTTCTCTCAGTAGTGAACCCTTACCCTAATTCCAATTTCTTCTAATTCGTTAACCTAATCCCCCTTTCAATTAAACACCATACCATTCTGTTATAATAAATAAACGGTCACGTCATTGTACAGTGCACCACATTAGTGGAAGAGTGACACATATACATTATTTTGTTAATGATTTTAACATAATTAAGTAAAAGGAAATACTTGAATGATATTTTCGAAATTTATGACCAAATTGAACAAAATTTCTAAAATATGACTAAATTGAGAAAATTTAACCAAAACTAAATATTTAAGCCTAAGTAATAATATATAATGAATATGGTCTAATTATTTGTAATAACATATAATATTAAAATTCTTACCACAATACTCTTTTATCATTTATGTGGGCAATACTACGATTTATTTACTTTGTTAAATATAATGATCACTATATACTATATCACTATACATAAAATTAAACCATGTGGAGTGGACACGGTAGCATAAATATTATTTTAAATTTTATCTTTTAAAACTTCAATCAATTTAATCCTTTATTTTACAAGATTAAAAAGTGGCACTAAACTATTGCATAATTGTGAAAGATTAAAGACTTAGATTTTTAAAGATAAGGCTAAATTGAATCTGATTAAAAATGTTGAAAAGAAGTTAAAGGTATAATTTAGTAAATATTATTAAAAATGGAGAAGAAATGTATCTAATATTAGATTTATTTAAGTTTTAAGTTCACGGTTAATTTGTGTATGATTAAATAAGTTTATAATAAAATTTCCTGATCCATTGATTGTTCAAAATTTTTATATCATATTTAATAGAGTCTTTGTAATTTAATTAAATTTGTTGGTTAATTATGTGACTAGATTATTATCGTGTCCAATCACCTTGTTTAGTTGTCACTCATGTGGTTTTTTAATTGATTATTTTATAATTGGTTTAATTATATTTTTATCCTCATTTTTGTTCCAAAATCTCAATTTGATCCCTCTTTTTTTAGAAGTCTCAATCAGGTTCCTATTTTGTTAGAATGTATCATAAATGCCCTTTCTGTTAAGTTGTGGTAAACGTCGTTTGTGAACAATAACTTGACATGGTTGGACAGTGTTGAAACAGTGACAATGACCATCAACATGAAAGTTATTAGTGATGTGGCAGAGAAATAAAAATCTAATTTAATATTCAAAATTCATTTTTGAAATTGGGGTTTATGTTCAAAAAAAAACAAATTGGGGATTTTGATCATTTCTCTTATTTGAAATTTTATTGGGATTACATAAAGGTTGACGGTGATTACGATGTTAGGTTTAAGTATCTTTTGATTGAGTTAGACATCATTTAAGTATGTTTTGATTGAACTCCTAATGTTGTGGGATTGACCTCAGTTTTGTAGGGATTGAAATAGATATATAAAGATAAACTTGTCTAACAAAATACAAGTACATTCCTGATTTTGGATTGAAATTGTGAGTGTCAATTAATATAGTCCTTGAGTTTGCAAAATCACTTTTGCCTTTTATGACTTAGCCCTAACCATTTTCTCATATGTTGCTACCTTCTTACTCATGCCTATATTTTTATCTATATCCTCCACTGGCCCAACCAAAACCTTCATGTTAACATTCCTCTCATGTAGGCTTCTAGTTATTTGAAGACAATGTTTACCATTGATTCTCTTAAATATCTTCCTATATATTCCTTAGACCATAAGGGAGTTTTGTCAGTCTTGCATCAGGAAGATATGATAACCAGTAAATGAGATATGGCAGTAACTTTTAACAAACTATTTTGGTTAAAATTTATTAAAGAAAACAACTTTTTTAGGTCCCTTTTTTTCCAAAAAATAAGTGAGTCACACCATAATTTTGTAGTTTTCATAAATTTTAACCAATAATTGAGTGTCTTGTTACACTCCTCTTAGTAAATTATTACTTGACATTGACCGGTATTGAGAAAGAGAAAGAAATGGAAGAAAATAGATGTGAGTCTGATTGATTAAATTGTTGAATAACATTGAAAGCACATCTCAAGCTGCTTGAATAAGTTTTTTAATGATTTCATTGTTAGTGTCGCAGGATAGGAAGGATAGGAGAATCCTTGAGCTATCACTTAAGTTGTACAATGAAAGGCAAAGGTGCAAACAACATTGTGCTGCATATGAAGAGCAATTAAATATAATTCTGAATGATTTAGAGAAGCACACCGAACATATTTTTTGAAAAAGTTGTTGTTGTGATACGAAGTATTAGAGAGATTGAGGAGGAAAAATCATATTCAGATGGTGGGTAATTAGTGCTATTATAGCTTGTTTCTTCATTGGAGACATCTTGGTTGAGATTATCAAAGAGTCTTCTAGACATTGAAGCCTAACAATATTTTGTCGACTTTTAGATGCGATTTTGCTTGAAGTAGTGTGTTGTATCATGTACCTTTCAAGTTAAACTTCAGCCACCATATAGTTTACTCAAAAATTCATTCTCTAGTGTTTACCATTTTGTGGATTATGTTGGTTCTCAAAGTATAATTCATACATGATTTATTATTCTTGCTCAAAAGCAGTGAGTATAACTTAGTCATTTCATTCTTCCATTTGACTAAAACTATTTCGATATTTGGTCATCACATAACCTTTTTCAAAGCATCTAACTAAAGCTATGTCATCTTATTTTATGTGAATTTATCCCAAATCAACGTTGTACTTGATTAAAAAAAAGGTGTTCAAAATTCAACAGAATCATCTAGCACAATTTTGTAGAGTAAAAAAATAGGATTAATCATTTTTGCCTAAAAACTTCAACTAACACAACACGTTGTAACAACAACAGTAGTTCCCTGATTTCATTATCCTTCATCCAAAGTCATTAAAAAAAATTAAGTCTATCATTACCAAGACAACAAGGCTCATCTCATTTACGCTTATCAAATTAGGTGTTAACCCTCCATAAAAGTCCGTTGCAAAAAATAACACCATTGGTATGCATATTGTGGCAATCACCATCAACGATCAAAATCCCCAATCTATTTTTTAACATAAACCCTAATTTCAAAAATGAATTTTGAATATTAAATTAGATTTTTATTTCTCTGCCACGTCACTAATAACTTTGATTGTTATAATCCTTGTCACTGTTTCAGCCCTACCCAACCATGTCAGCTCATTGTTCACAAACAATGTTTACCACAACTTAACAAAAAGGGCATCTATGATACATTTTAACAAAATTGGGGATCTAATTAAGACTTCTAAAAAAAGAGGGAGCAAATTGAGATTTTGGAACAAAAATGGGACCAAAGACATAATTAAACCTTTATAATTTAAGTATCACTTATGTGACATTTTGATCCCCATTTCTACCGGTATAATTTTTCATTTTATTACAACTCAACATTAGTAAATCCAACTTTATCACAATGTCTTCACTAAAAAATTTTCAACCACCTCTTTTTGGATTTTTTTTTTTCAAAAAGGTAAGGGACTTTCATTGATGTTGTTGTGCGTGTCAACCATAAGAAAAATCACATGTGAATAATGTCTCTTTAACATTCAAAACCTCCAAAATGTCATCATTACATTCCCCATTTTGTGGCACGAAAATGTGAATGAATTGACCCATGTTTCACGCTTTGCAAGTGCGCATTGTAAAACAGGGTAACAGTGCCAAATTGAAAAGTTCGTTACGTAAACAAAAACATTTGAAACTTCAACATGATTTCCAAGGTGGAAGGAAGAAGTTCGGTGAGAGCAATAATCTCTATGACGCACTTGAGAGGGATAATTCGTAATAGTCGAAGGTAGAGTTTTGTGAATGTGGTTGGAGTTCAACAAAAGATGTTGTACCATTCCCACAGAATGAAGTATTCTTGCATCGAAATTGTTGTAGAAGAGATTGATGAGATGAAATTGAGATTTGGACAAATTTTTTGATAAAATGTCAAGAAAATGACGGAAACATCTAGAAAACATAAAAGAGAAAAGAAAGTAGTAAAGATTTTTTTTATTTTTCTATTGAAAATATCATAGACAAATTATAAAAAAAAAATCCGTAGTAGTTAAGATTAGTAATTAAAATTATGAAATAAATAAAGAAAAATTATAAAAAAACAAATAACAACAAATAAGAAAAATAAAAAATATATATAATAATTACATCAACCAATTAATATTGAAATTAATTAATAAAAATTTAATTAAATATATATATATATATATATATATATATATATATATTTAATTAATAAATTACAAAAATTATTAAAAATTTAATTAAAAATATCTAATTCATCATTTCATTCAAAATTTAATAAGCCTTATGCAACAAAACACCATTGTATATGGGTTTTTCTAACTCCATGATATTATAGTATTCCTAGCAGATGTTGTCTCTCAGGCGTTGGTTCTTTTCTTTAGCCACTCATAGCGACCTTTCATCTTCTCCCCAAAGAACCTTGGTTTTTGTTCCTCCTCTGATACTCAAGAACACCCTATCCAAAAACAATCTTAGTTGCTCCTGTGTGGAACCTAATAAGAAAAATGGATTTTTCTCAGTGGCCAGTGATCTCCAATCTTCTTCTTCCTACCACAAAGATTCTCCCTTTTCAGGTACTATTTCCCTTTTGTTACCCTAAAAATTGTTGTCTTTGTGGCAGTAGCATGAACCCGTGTGCATAATCTATTACCAATTTTGAAATGCCTTTTCCTTGTTTTCCAGGTTTGGAGGATGCTTTGATGAGTTATATCTTTGGAAAGAAGAGGGCAACTGACATTGCTCACATGTATGTACTACTGGTTTATCATATTATGTCCTGAAAATTGAAATGTTTCTGTTTCCAAGATTTTTACTTTTTTTCCACTAGTATTCAAAGGATAAGTTAGTTTTTCTGCAGAATTTGTGTTCTTAATACCTCAGTTACTGAATCTTTTACTTTTGATTCTCCACAAAAAAAATACTCTCATGATTAGGGTCTTTAATTCTTCAATTTTGAGTTGCTATTGTTTCTTCTTGTGAAATGACAGATTAAAATTTTAAAATTCTGTTTTTTCTCTCAACCATGCTGACATTCTAACCTGGAACTCTTTTGTCAACTTTATTTGTTGCCTCCAATAGTAACAGAGACAGTTGTTGTCTAAGGTACGCATAGGCGGATATTTTATGAGTACGACCCTAGAAAATTACATTGCATGTGATATATACTATTAGAATGGATGTTGCACTTGGAATTTGATCTCAAGCTACACTTGTTTCACAGAGACGGGCTAAGCTTTTAATTTTTTTGGGAAGTCCTAAACCCTAATAATTTGAGTCAAAACTCTCTGATTCTTTGTCATATAATTTGGGGAGCTTCTCTTACATATTTATTTCAGTTTCCAAGCTTCTAAAAGGGTTTTGATTGAGTTAAAAGTGGACATGTTTCATGCTTGTTACAGAACACTATATGGGACCCTTCTCTGCTTTGAAGTTCACCACATATATTTTGCTACTTGTTATTATTCTCATATTTATCTATATATGCTATGTTTGGACAGACTTCTTCGTAGACACTTCAAATATAGAAAAATAGGGTAAAAATGAAATGAACTTGTAGATCAACTAAATTTAGCTTATGCATAATTTAAAAATATTATACTAGAAAATTTCTATACATTATGCATAAGTAAATTTTGGTTTATGGAGAAACTCATTTCATTTTTTTCCTTAGAAATGCTTTTGGAGAAACTTGTCCTAGTACACCATATATAAATTGTTATGGTAGTAAAGTCTTGATAATAAATAAGTATACTTCTTATACTTACCAGGGTGTGGAAACAGGTTGTCCGAAAAGGAGACACTGTCATTGATGCTACTTGTGGCAATGGTTTTGACACCTTAGCAATGCTTAATTTAGTTGCTGATGATTCTCATGATGGTTATGTATATGCATTAGACATTCAAGAAGATGCTTTGAATAACACTTCCCTCTTGCTGGAAAAGTCACTTAGTTCTAATGAGGTTAGCACTATATATGAGCAAATAGTTACAACCTTGAATTGGTTGGCCAAAAATATTGCATAAAACAGTCAATGTTATATAGCCATTGAAAAAAGTTCTATATCCTGCTATAGACTGAGAAGTTGAACTGGCCTCGATCCTTTTAGTTTTGGTGTGTAGTTAATTTGACAACAGTTTAGAACTTTCATGTCACCAACTACACTTTCAAAATAAATGCAGAGACAACTTGTCAAGCTCTTCAATATCTGCCATAGTAAAATGGAGAATGTTGTTCCAAGGAATGCCTCAGTTAGGTACTTGTTTCATGTTCCCCTGTTCCTACTTCTTGTTTAGAAGCTAATGATAATAAAGACCAGGGATCGGTAAACCCTTATCTTTGAAATTGTAACCATTTATCACTTGAGTTTATAAAAAAATTATTGCTGTAGTTCCTAACTTTTCAAAGCATCATTCCCTTTACATCTTTCTTTATATGAAATAAAAGTTGAAAGCAAATGCGGGAAAAGGACTCAAATAATGACCTTTTGTGATTGATTGACACCGATAACGTTGGAGACTAGGATTGAGGTATAATTTAATTATATCCACTGAAATGAAATCTGTTATGTTCTTTATTTTTATAGATTTCTTGAAAAAAGAATTATAATTTCACTCTTTTATTGCAACTTGGTCTCATTGCATGAATCTTTTATGAGGCTAAACAGAAATTTCTCTAAATTTCAAAACAATATATTGAGATGCCATTCCCTATGCACAGTCAGGCACTAAAGGCTGATTTGATTATAGACTTGGCACTTCTAGGCTCAAGTCCACTAAAATAGCATGTGCCGTGCCACAGTTTTCCCTTAAAATATTGTCTGGTTTGAAATTCCTAATGCTTTCATCAAGGTTTTGTCATTAAAATGTGTCAGATAGAGTTAAGGAAAGAAAGAAAGTAAACAAAAGTTACCATTTACTTCAACTCTTTAATCATGAGATTTTTGGATGTATACTATCAAAACTATTTTCAAATAAGATAGCCTAAGGTTACTAATTTTGAATGTAGATTTCATAAACTTTGATACAACCATCATTTTAAAGATAATCAATATTAGCTGCAACCCTGAATAATGATTGCATTAATGCATTTCTTATTATAAAACTACATGTCATGGTGAGTTGCTTCCTATGGATACAATTCATTGAAACATGCTTATCTATCTTAATACTCTGCATAGGCTTGTTGCATTCAACTTGGGTTATCTTCCTGGAGGTGACAAAGATATAATAACAGTATCAGAAACAACATCACTGGCATTGGAAGCTGCCAAGAGAATTCTGATGCCAGGTGGTCTCATCAGTATAGTGGTGTATGTGGGGCACCCTGGTGGACGGTGATATTTCTGACCCTTTACTTTGTGTCATTAAGAGATCTTTGAACCGCCAAATATGCTAATTTTAAGACTGGATTCTGTGTTGGAATTTTATTCTGGTTCCTTTGCCGAACTTTCAAAATATACTATACTGATGTTATCATCAAGTCAGTGTCCATCAATATATTTTGAAGACATGATACACGGCTTAGGATCAACACAAAAATCTAAATTCGCTAATTTTCCATCGATTTTTTGAATGTTCTGACTTTTTGAAGCTTCACTTGCTTCAGTGAAGACTTCAGTATTCCAATTATTCCTTCCATATGTAATGGTAAGACTGTTTTGAAACTATAGTCCCTTGTTATTAGACTTTGTTCTAAATGTGTGCTGTAATAATTATTTTTGACCAAAATACCCTTAATTATTTTAGTATAAAATAATGAATACTGTCAATTGCTTACTTCTCATTTCATGAAAAATGAAGAAGTTCAATAAGCCACTATTATTACTCTCTAATTAATTATAAAGGTGAAAAATATTTAAGTTAAAAAAATTATATGAATAATCCCAAAACTCTTAACAATTTTTTTTTATGTGTGAAGTAGTTAAAATATTTCAATTACTTCCCTAATTATAAGACATATTCTCGTGAAAAAAAAAATAGTGTTCATCTACATGTCTAATTATTTAATATTTATGGTTTATTTCCAGTGAAGAATTGGAAGCTGTTGAATCTTTTGCTACTAAATTGTGTGTTGAGAATTGGATCTGCTGCAAACTCCAGATGTTAAACCGTCCATTTGGTCCAATACCAATTTTCTTATACAGAAGATGATGCAAATTAATTTAATACTGCTCGTGTTTGTAAGTTGTATTCGCCATGTGAGAAGTATTATGAGGATTATGCTAATTATTTCTGGTTGAATTAATGTTTTTTTGGTATTCCTAGTTAGAAATTTATCTATTACTTATTATCCAAATAAATTATTTGTTATGGAAAATAATGTGTCTCTTGGATTTGTTTGTTTATTTTCTTAAGAAAAAATATTTAAATTTGTTTGTAATAATGGTTATCTATGTTCTCTCATTTCAGAAAAAGATCAATTTATTTTTAAAATGTTTCAATATTTTTCACAAGAGGTTACAAGTAGTTTCTTTTGTTTATAACACTGTATATAAAGAAAAAACGTTTTAAATTTAAGAGAACGTTAGCAAGATTATTTTATTATTTTTTAATTATAAAGTTTGATAGGCTTTTGTTAGAATCGGGCCAAGGCCCAAATCTTCTATTTTTTGGGGCTTCTTCTTGTATCCCCAAACCTTCTCTTGTATCCCCAATAATTACCCTTTTGACCCTAATCAAAAGTATGAAACGGATTCTGAAATCCGTTTCATAAATTTTCATATTTTTTTATGAAACGGATTTCGGAATTCGTTTCAGAAAAGTATGAAACGGACTTCAAAATCCGTTTCTAGAAAAAAAAATTAAAATTTGTGAAACGGATTTCGGAATTCGTTTCAAAAAAGTATGAAATGGATTCCAAAATCTGTTTCATAAAAAAAAATTAAAATTTATGAAACGGATTTTGGAATCCATTTCAGAAAAGTATGAAACAGATTTCGAAATTCGATTCTAGAAAAAAAATTAAAATTTGTGAAACGGATTTCGGAATCCGTTTCAGAAAAGTATGAAACGAATTTCAAATTCCGTTTCAGAAAAGTATGAAACGGATTCCGAAATTCGTTTCTAGAAAAAAAATTAAAATTTGTGAAACGGATTTCGGAATCCGCTTCATACTTTTCTGAAACGGATTCCGAAATCCGTTTCACAAAAAAAAATTAAAATTTATGAAACGGATATCGGAATCCGTTTCAGAAAAGTATGAAACAGATTCTGAAATCCGTTTCTAGAAAAAAAAAATTAAAATTAAAAACGTGGTTGTCGTTGATGTTGCTAAGGGAGGGGTCGAACTCGACGGCAAAGGAGGTTGAGCTGGGGGAGGGTTGGGGGAGGCCCATGGAGAGGGCAGGGAAGTGGGTGGAGGAGGTGATGAGGAAGGCGAGGCCTTCGTCGGAGGGGCAGGAGGGAGAGGAGAGGATGGAGAAGGAGAAGCGGGAGGAGAAGGAGGCGGTGGAGTTGGTTTGGGGGTCAAGAAAACAGAGGGTCAAAAGGGTAATTATTGGGGGTACATGAGAAGGTTTTGGGGTGCAGGGAGAAGCCCCCTATTTTTTTTCCTTTCTTTTTCCAGTTCCTTCTTTTGGATCATTGTTTTTTGCACCCCATCTTTTCTCGCAACACTCCTATAGTCTCTGAAATACTAGTTATATCTCTACTGAAATAAATAAATATCGTGTTTTTTGTTGTACAATATGTAGATCTTTTGGATCGTATAATCCGGAATAAAAAGATGTTATTTTTTTCTATTTGTATTTCAGATTATATACACCCGAGTACAAATTCAGAATAGAAAATTATACTGATTTTACATTACGATTCATATTGCAAAATTCAAAGTACAACATTTTGCAAAATATACAATGGTTCTAGCGGTGTCTTTCACATATCAATAATGGAGGTGAAGAAGTGCACGATTGGATATAGAGTGTAACATAGAATAGATTCTATAAATGAAACATCACATATAATATAATATAAAAGAGCACACTCTGATTCAAATATATAGTCAATGAAGTAATTAACAAAATCCAACTTACTCCTAAGGTCAAGCAGAATAACAATAAATAATAAGATATTAATTCCAGTGGGATTTCCCCAATATTTGTCAAACTTATCTTTCATCCTCATTGCCATCGATCTTATGCTCACATCACTACTCTCATAATATTGTCGAATTTTTTTACCAATTTCAAACACCTCCTTTATATACATATGACTAGTGACATAAGAAGAACCAGAAATGCCATGGTAGAATGGTAGAACAGACCTCGCATATTCTCAATCTTCTTCTAATGGCACACCACTACTTTTGGTCATTTCAGCACCAAATTTCTTATCTTGCATATCTAGCAAGACAAAGGCATCTTTGTACTTCAAGCTTGCCTCTAACATTAGATAAGTTGAATTCCATCTAGTTTCAACATCAAGGCAAGCAAGACCTTTATAAGAAATTCCCTCTTGTTCAACACAAGCCTTGAATCTAGCAAATCTAGCTGGAGAAGATTTCACATATTTAATTGCACTCCGAATTTTTGAAATTGAATCTTTTATCTCTTTTAACCCATCCTTCACAATCAAACTTAATATATGTGCACAACAACGCATATGGACATATTCTCCCTTTAAGACAAGACAATTCCATGATAACATCCTTCTTTTGAGGTATTGGACCCCAACATCATTTGTTGTAGCATTATCCACACTGACACTAAGGACTCACTTCAACTCCCAATTATTCAAACAAGCCTCAACATATTTAGCAATGAACTCCCCTGAATGACCTGTTGTTTGAGAAAAATTCAAAATTTTCTTATGAAGCTTCCAATCATCATCAATAAAGTGAGTTGTTAAACTCATGTAGTTTAGGTTTTGGATTGAAGTCTATGTGTCTGTAGTTAAGCAAACCCTCCCACACTGCTTTGATAGAAAAATTTTCAACTTTGTTTTTTCCTCTTCATAGAGTTCCCACATTTCACGCCTCAATGTAGTGCGGGATGGGACCTTAAATCGTGGTTGCAAGGACCGTACAAAGTCACGGAAGACCTCATCTTCCACAAATCGAAAAGGAAGCTCGGACTTCACAAACATCTTCACCAACTTCATTCGAGATGCATTTTGGTCAAATTTAGAAATAGTTGGTGAAGCGCCAACACTAACCCCTTCTGTAGTTGATGATGAGAGTTTTTGCCTTTTGATTGCTTCTCTATTAGGATTTTCTTTGCATCTCATCAAATGATTCCTCATCCCACTTGTTCCAGCCAAATATTTAATCAAATCACCACAATAAGTACACTTAGCCTTCTTTTCAGAATAAGGTTTTTGTTTAGTAAAATGCCTCCACACATATGACCGACCTTTACTGTGCTCAATTGACGATGTAGCCATACAAGGAGGTAAAGGATCAATCCCAAAAGTAGTTGGTGTGAGAGTTTCGACGATTTTTGGCAATGTAAAATCCATGTGATCCATCTGCTACAAATAAAAAACAATGCAGGAAGGAAAACAATAAATGGAATAAAACAGTGGATGATATTTTAGTTTAATGCGTTTTGAGTTCCTTAGACTAGTCTAATATAGTGTTTCTTTAATTCTAATTTTGATTAAATCTTCTTAAACTTGACTAACTTGAATTTTAGTCGTGATTTTTCAACAATCTTGAGATAAAAATTTAAAAATTTGTTGAAGTCTACAAGTTGGCCAAAAGCATAACGAAAGTTGCCAAGTTAAAAGCTTAAGCATCAACATCACTAATCCTACGCTAGGTGGCATCAAATGTGTAAGGCAACCAACATTGCAAGCAAGAGGGAAGCCTCAAATGAAACAAATTGTTGCTAGATCTTATAGATTTATGTAGATCTTATATATACATATATATATATATATATATATATATATATATATATATATATATTCGTATTTTTTTTGTTATAGACTTATAGTTAAGATTGTTCATGAGTTTTGTACAAATTAACATATAGTTGCAGCATCTAATTGAGAAGTGTTTGATATTTCACATGACCAAGGAAGAATGCACGTAAGTGCTTTCTAAACATGCAAATATTAATCATATTATAACATCCACTAGTATGATCTTAATTTTCTCTCTACACACACCTTAAACCAAAGACCATGCACATATTTCATAATTTTATCGCAGATAGATATGTAGTATGGTAGCAATGTTTCATGATCTTTCTCAAAGTTACACCTATTTGAAAGTCAATTCTCTTTATAAGTCAGTTGATGTTTTTTGTATGTTTTTACCGTTATATTTACTACCATCATGAGAGAATAAAAATGAAATCATTTATAACCCGCTCAGATCAATTTTCCAGTTTATTCATTTGTTCTGTTGAGTTGTGAATCTTAATGAAACAAGAAACACCTAATAATTGTAATACACCTAAGTTTTGTCCTAATGAAAATCCTACAATACTCTGAAATTAGCAATGTATTACAATAACTTTGCAGTAAAATTTTAGTAGTCCAAAAACTACCACCTAATGTTGACAGTGTGATACACAATTATTTAAAATTACATTGTTTAAAATGAAGATACTCTAGGAACATCCACTGGAAACTGGTCGATCTCATCAATCCAAAGACTCTTTTCCTTAGCAAAGTCGATGGTCCTGATAGCCTTCCACACTACACAATTACACTTGAATCCCCTCACTGGTTTCTCTAAAACCACATCACAAGTCTCATTAGGCTTGGTGAGTTCAATTCCCCTCACTTCCAAAGCTTTTCCTAGCTCATTCACATAGGTTTCTAAGCCATTTGGGAGCAAAGGCATCATGTCATACCTATAGCTGTAACTAGGAATCTGGTTTAAGTGATTCCCTTCAGCTACTTCAGCAACAAAACGCAATTTTTGTGTTGTTTTGTGACTCAAAATTGGTGTCCCATATCCCAATTCCATCAACAACAAAAAATCTAAATAGGAAATCATGTTATTTGTTACTCAAAATTGGTGTCCCCAAAAGGCACAAGTGGGTTGTAGAAACTAGAGGCAAGCTTAATCCAATCAACAAATCATCAGAAAAAGAAAAAAATCACAAAATCAATTACAATTTAAACACTTCAAAGTTCATACAAATCACCATGTGTTCATCAATAGCAGTAACACACCCAGAAGAAAAGCATTTGTTCACTGTTGGGTCAAATGAATTAATTATACAGAATGGTTGAAAGGAAAAATGAACCTGATTTCTCAATAAATCAAGACTGCTCAAACCAGATTTTCCAACTGTGTTTCAAGTTGTTGACGAAGAAATCCCTAACTGGTTCATCCCAATAAAAAATTAGAATGATCGAATTGTAGAAAAAAGAAGTGAAATGAAAATCTAAAGATATAAAGAGATAAAGAGCAACAAGATACCTCAAGAAGGCAAAGAACGACGATGACAAAGAAGAAGGACAACGCAACCTTCGACAGCGGTAAAACCTTCGATGGTGGCACAACCTTCGACGACGGCGAGGCGATGGAGACAGGAAACTTCGATCTGTCTCGGTGGTGGTTGAATCTCGATGGTGATTGAATCAAAAGTATGTCACTACTTGTGGACCGAATAAAATTCAAGAGAAAGGAAAAATTACAATTCAGTGCACTGGATGTAAACAATGAACTGTTTGAAGTACAGTTTTTCAAACTTCAACTAAAGAATAGTACAATTTAATTTTATTATTAACAATTCAATTATTTTTGGTTTAAATTTTACTATTAATAATTCAATTATTTTTTATTTTAAATTAGTTAAGTAACTTTTGTGTAGCCATATATCTGGTTATGTGCTCTCTGATACCATTTCTTGTGTTATTTATTGTTTAATGCCATGTTTTGCTTTGCTATTGTGCATTTTTGGGAAATGAAATAAACGGAATGTGATTCATGGTAATAACCAAGGATTGCTTTGAAAATGTGTGATTGCCTTGAAGATGTCCACTGCGGAATCAACGTTCATTCTGCTTTGAAATGAGAAAAAAAAAGTGGGTTACAAGTTTGAACTCGTTTTTAATTGGTGGACCAATCAACCTGACCCGTTTTGGCAGGCCAAAATCGGATTGGACTAAAACGAGCCAGGATGGCCAGTTTTACCACCCAACACAAAGTTAAAGTTTTGGGGCACGCTCATTTTTTTTCACACGTAATACAAGTGACAAGAAAAATGCAGATAAGCATATATAATTCAGCCATTGGAATGAAATGGAATACTGAATCAGACCTACTTTCTGCTATAACATTACAAATAAACTATTTTTTAACATTTAACTCCCTAATTAAGCACCTAAGATCACTAGTTATGGGCAGCTGCAAACTAAATCAACTATCACACCAATCGTTAAGAGAGCACATACAATCACAAATGAGTGCAAAAATCCTCAAACAATCTGCGGCTTTCTTCAATGCATAAGCTAAACTACTGCCGAAAGGCATGAAGTAAATTTGTAATCAAAAGATGCGTGCTACTTCCCAAACCTAATTGAATTGCACATAATCATCATGAATCTGTTTGCTGCTGCTGTTGTTGTTGCTGTTGGGGTGGTTGCTGTGGCTGGGGTTGTGTATGGGGCCATGGCATGAAAGCCATGGTAGGTCGAGGCTGCTGTGTAGAATATAGTGCTGCTTGATCAACTGGCTTTCCCATGATCATCCCAGGAGGTCCAGCAGGATGCTGTGGAGGGACATAGTAATAGGGCATATCAGCGGGAGAACCCACTAATGGAATAGTGGCCTTGGTTATTCCAAGTCCTTCCTCTTTCAACTCGTCTCTTGGAATAATATCAACCAAGAAATCAAATACATCGTTTCTTGAAATAGCAGCTGCTATATCATTCTTTTGTAAGGTTCTCCTTTTGTTCTCTTCTGTGTGAATCCAAGAACGTAATGTCAACTCTAATATGAACATTTCACATGCTTTTGCAAATATGACTGGAGCTTCTGCTGAAATCATTCGGACATCTTCATCAGCTTTCATTATCTTTTTTATTCGAGCAAGAGGAAGACTGTGATTTTTAAAGTCAATGGTTTGATCGATTTCTTGCATTTGATTAGACCAGAACATTTGCAGCTGCTGCTGTTGGTGCTGCTGCTGTTGATGGTGGAAATGTTGGGCTTGCTGGAAAGCAAGCTGGTGAGCAGAGCTAGAGAAGGCAGCAGGAGCCTGTGTTGGGGAAGGAACAGCTACAGCAGGTGTGCCAGCAGCCACCACGGGAGCAGTCTGGTAATGAGAATAGGTTATTTGGTTAGCACCTGCTGCAACTCCCATCACATGCTGCTGCTGTTGTTGCTGCTGCCGCTGTGGAGTTCCCTCTGATTTATCCATGATGATTTTCTGCTTTAAGATTTTACCTTCAAACTGTCTTCTCTATAGTTCTATAATAAAAATAAAACAGAAAACCTCATCATATGATATTAAATTGCAAGGATACAAGACTTATAGAGGTAAAAAAAAAAATCATTCAAACAGTATATTATATAAGAATACAGAAAATAGTCTCTGAGATCAAATCTTTATTGATTCAATATTCTCCTACTTACAAAGTTACACAAAACCACATCAACAATAAGTTAAAACAGAAGCGGAGCACATAGTCAGAATTTTTTTGGGTGACAAGTCTAAAAACATGGAGATCAGCATAGAGGCATATCATAATGAGCAAGGTTACCTCTATCATCAGGTTTGTAAGCATTTATATGAAGAACATGGGTACTTGGTAAACACGTAACTTATGAAACAACCAAAATAATACAAATAAATACCTACAGCTTCTCATTACTTAGCAGGTAAGATGAATCTAAGACCAAAGTCTATGTTATATCTTTAATATCTACCAAGCCATAGAAAGGATCAAAAGTTTGGCAGTCATAACCCACAAAAGAAAAATGGGTGATCAAAATTAGTCATGAAAAGATCCAAGTATTCAACCTTAGAAGGCATATTAATAATAAATGCTTACACCATTTGTTATCAATCAACAAACTAACATTGATGCACCCATGAAAGAGCAAACCAAAATTAAAACTGCAGGCAAATTGCATTCAGAATCCAAGTCCGAAAACAACAGGAACATAAGTTGAACACTTCGAAGAAGACCGAGGAGATAACAGGTCATTATTGTGTTTTTAATTCATAATTTTTAATCTTGAAAAGTAAAAACAAAGAAAACTCCATTAAGTATACGAGAGTACGAATCATTACGCATGCAGGATCAGAAAGCACGATGTAAAAGGCTGCTCTGTTGCAGAACCATCAAAATTTCAGAAAGATAGCTAAACTCCTTACCTCCCCATACTATTTTAGACACTTTCATTGCTGATTTTCAAATATCAAAATTTCAGAAAGATAGCTAAACTCTTTACCTCCCCACAGCCCTTTCATTGCTGATTTTCAAATCAAATAGCTATAATCAATCCAAAATTGAAATCAAACAAGTTTCCTCACTTCCACCCCTCCAGTAAAACACGAAACTTCGCATCTCACACAAAATTCATGCAAGACAGCAAACCCTCTAATGCATGCATAGAATGTAACCGCAATAATCGTTCATAACCCACAAAGTTGAGACCCAGAAGTTCATGCACTTCTATAAGTGAAAACAAATAAACTCATCTAAAACTTTTTTTTCCAAACAAAAGTATCAAAGTCACAACAACGTTAAACTCAGCTCCATAACGATCCAAACAGACCCAGATAATCAAAACAAGAATTTGAAACGCACGAGATACAAAATTAACACTTAATAACAAACAGAAATGATAAAAAAGACTGTATTTTCACTTTCTCAGCGGATCACGGAAAAGAAACAAGGAAAGCAAGGAGAATCAAAGGAGAAATTTACCCATAAAAATTGGGCGAGGCTTTGCGTTGGACTGTGAGGTCAATGGTGGAGAAAACCCTAGGCGAGAGAAAGTAAGGGTAAAGAAAGAATAGTGAGGTTTGGTTTGAATATAAGGAGGTAGACAGTGAAGTTGAAGAGTGTGAGCGTTTGAAATCAAAGTTTGTGTGTGGAGGTTCTAGAGAGAGAGAAAGAAAGTGCGCTTCTAGGAGCATCTATCTGGTATCGACACGTGGCGCGTGATGAAAGTTCTGACATTCGAAGGAGAGTGTTCAGCGACACGTGGCGTAGAAGTAGTGGCAGTCACACTGTTTTTGAGAACGACTGCGACGTTTCCTGGTGTCGACAGCGCATGTTATGGGAATTTCAGGCACGCGCCATTGTGGGAATTGCAAATGAGTGGGAGGGAGTGAACTTATTTACCCTTTTGTACATTGTTATCCATTTGATGAATATTGAAAAAATTCTTTGCGAAAATGAAATTTTATAATTTCATTTTTATAAAATGTCTCATTTAAAAAACATTTTTGTTTTTACTGAGATCCAAAGGATCCGCTTTTGACACATGGAAAAATATTTATGATTGCTTAGATGTTTTAAATGTTTCAAATCAAATTCTTTCTTGTTTAAAGAAAATATATGTCTGTAAAAGATTGTCTGACATCTAAGTAAGAATTTAAGAATATAATAATGAGCATGTGAATATGTTTCTATTTCCTAAGGAAATATCACCTACATTTATAGGCTTATGGGCCTATGAAATTAGTTACAAAATAAAAAATAAAAGATAATAAAAATTTACTACATTATTTATGATAAACGAATATGATAATAACAGTAATATATTATATAACTAAATTAATCATATTTTGTTTATATATAGTATAAAAAAATATTTAATCAAATTATCGAGATTTGACTACATATTTTTCTTTGTTAACATCCGATAACAATAACTGTACTGATAAATATCTTTATTAATATTATTTAGCCACTTTAGATTAGTAATACTAATTTGGCCATGTTGGTCCAACTCTTATATATTTAGTAGATCGGATAAGTACAATAACTATTAAAATTTAATACTAAGTTAAATATCAAAGTTCATAATAATACTTTTATCAAAAAAATTATATGTAAAAAACTCTTAGTACAACGTTATATTATAGGATTAAATATGCTTTTAGTTCTTGAACTTAAAAGTGAAATGAGAATTTGTCCCTTTCTGAAACCTTAATACATCTCAAACTTAAAAAATGAATGGATATAATCCTTCTAAAACACACTAAAATTTTGTGGACGTGTCAAATGTGTTTCCTAACTAATATTGAAGCGGAAACGTGTCAAAGGGTGTAAACAACTGAAATATTTACATGAAATGTGTTAGACACGTTAAAAAAATAATGTAATTAGGTTAAAATGACTATTTTCATTCGTTTTTAAAGTTTGAAGACCAAAATATATAAAAATTCTAGAACGATTTCAATTTCGTATCAAAATTCAAGAATTATTTAACTTTATTTTATAATAACATTTGAAATATTTTCTTATGTGAGTAAACTAAAGAATAACGTATTTATTTCATGGCAATAATAATTCACATTTAAAATTAAGTTAATTCAAAATCATATTATTTACATTCAAAAATATAACTACAATTTAAAATATTTAATTTTAAATCTTAGTAAAATTTTTATGGAATTAATAATTTGTTTCATTATATTATTTTAAAATTTATTTTAATATGGTCCTGGTATTTTTTTTTAAATTCTAATTTTTTTTAAATTGTAGTAGTTTAATTAGTGTAAAGACACATAAGGAAAATGCACAAAAATTGTGTTTTTCTTTTCAAACTTACCAAAATGGTATAAATTTTGAAAAAAATTATAAAAATGGGTAAGTCATGCTAACTTGGTACAACTTACCGTGAAGAAGTTGGCTAACTTAACTTGGTACAACTTTAATGTGCTATTTTTTTAAAATTTTAATTGAAGTCGTACCTTGGTACGACTTAGTGATATAAATTGAAGTTGTGTCAACTTTATACAACTTCAATGTTAAGTAATCTTTTTTTGACTAATTTTAATTGAAGTCGTCTTAACTTGGTACGACTTCAATATCTTGCGTTACAAACTGAGATGATGTCAACTTAAGATAACTCCAGTGCGTTGTTTTTTTTCTTTTTTAATTGAAGTCGTGCTAGTTTGACACGACTTCATTTTAATAAGTGAATGTCGTGTCAACAATGGTGGAACTTAGACAAAAAATTAAAGGGTGTCAATTTAGATTTGTTATGTATAATTTATTAATAAAAAGGGCCTTTTTATTTCTTTGACTAAAATCATTTTCATACTGCAATGCACATTTCTCAAATTTTAATTTTTCTAATTGATTGAATTCATGCAAAATAGATATTCTAATTTTTATCCCATATTAAAAGTATTCAACTAATTCATTGTATGCGGTGGAAAACATAAAATCCCAATCTCGTGAATATGAGTTCTTCTATCTCTCTATTCTCCAATCTTCATTTCTCAATCTGTCTTTCTTTTCACTTTTACACTTTATTAATAATTTGCTGTGAAAAAACTTTATGATCATATACAAAACCTTAATCCTTTATTAACCAAGATCCATAAAATTTGTTTTTATTTTATTTTTTAAAATATATAAATAGTGTATATATAAATAATGTATATATAAATAATATATATATATATATAACGTAATCAAAATAATATAATAATATATAAATATAAATTTAAAAAATATATAAACATATATAAAAATTAAAATTAAAAACCTTGGGAAACAATGACTTCCCTTGGTCATAAGTAGGGATGTCAAAAAAATCCGTATCGGGGATATCTACGGATAAAATCTGTAACGGATAGGAAACTAATATTAAAAATGGATACCCGCTACCCGCGGGCATGAGTATTTTTGATACCCGCATGTTAAAGGGGCGGGTACGAGTATCATATATATTAGTAAAAAATATTCAGACCTAATTTTTTCTAAGCTGCACATCTTGTCTTTTGTCTTCATTCTTCCAGCTTCAAGTATTGGTACGTTGTCTTCTTCCAAGTACACCCCTTGTTTGACATTCTTCTATTTCCTTTCTTTGAAATTGGGCATATACAACAAACCCTATATAGACAGTGACATTCATGGTATGCTTGTTGTCAAATCATGGAATCAAAATAAGAATATTTGGCACGTGGCAGTTGAGGTTTATCTTGTTTATTTTTTAGGAATCAATCGGAGAAAGTGGATTTGTTGATCAAAACACTAATTAAAGAATTTCTATTGGGTTGAACATCATTTTATATTTACTTTTATAATTATTTGAACTTGTATGATCTTGAGTTTATTTGAACTTTATTTAAAATTTATGACAATAATGTATTTTATTTTATTTTATTTAAATTTATGATTAAATATTTATTTTTTAAATAATTTTGTAAATATCCTTGGATACCCGTGGATATTCGCGAATATGAAGAAATAGGCAGGTACCCGCATAACGGATATCCGACAGATATGGGTACGAGTATGAGGCGAATATTTATTCAACGAGTAGGGTACCAGCTACTACCCGGCCCCATTTACATCCCTAGTCATAATAAGCAAGATCTGCCCGTACCTGTCAAGTTAATATGACTTCTTCACAATGAAACCATATCAACTTGATACGACTTTTCCATTTTTTAAATTATACCACTTAAGTAATTTTGAAAAAAAAAATCATTTTAGTGTTTTGCCTACACATAAAGATATATTAATATGTTACCTAATTTAACACATTAGTAATATATTTGTGATGATGTAAGTTTTTAACATTAATGTTTTTATTTTATTAAAAATATAAAATATTTGGAAAGTAAAAGCTAATTGAAATTTTAGGAATAATGAAATAATATTAAAATCAAATAATACAATAAATATAATATATTTATAAATAATATATATATATATATATATATAAACTTATATATAAATATATAAATATATATAATATTATAGTATATATACCTATATATTACAAAATTATTCTATTTTGGTGTTCACATTTTTATTCACAATTTTAATCTTTAATAAATAATCATTATTTTAAATTAAAATAATTATTTTATTATTTTTAAATTTTTAATAACTGCTTTATTAAATTAAATATTTTATTTATTTAAATTTTATTTTTAGATAATATTTTTAAACTAAAATAATATTTTAATGGAAATAATTTTCTACAAAATAATACAATTTTAAAAATTATTTATATTTAATTTAAAATTAAAAGAATAAATAACACATTTATTTTTCCTAGTATTACTAATGAAAAATATATATGTGTTTTTGTTTTTCCTTTCATAATAAAAGAAAAGAAAAACTTAATTTTTATTATATTATTAAAATAGAAACATAGAAAAGTATGATCACAAAAAATTATTATAAACTAAATTATTTTTATAATTTCATTGTAAATACTACTAGTGGAAATATATACGTGTTTTTCTTTTTATTATAAAAGAAAGTAAAAACTTGATTTTTATTATGTTATTAAAATAGGAAAGTATGAACACAACAAATTATTATAAAGTAAATTATTTTTATAATTTCATCATAAATAATTATAAAATATAAAGAACAAAATAATTAAATTAATTAAATTAATTCGAATATAATTAGTAACGATTTATAAAATGTGTTTTAGTAGTTATTTAAATTTATATTATATATAAATAATATTATATATATATATATATATATTATATTACACTATTTACTCATAAATTTTAAAAGATAAAAAACTAAATGTAGAAGGAAAAATATCAGGGTTAGTGTACATGTTTGCCGCTATAGTGTTTTTATTCTCTCTGCGTTTCGGCTGTAAACCCTAACTTGAAAATTCCCAAAATATCTCTTCTTTCTTCTTCTTCCATACTCTGATAGAGTCCCACCACCAATTTCTTCCCTCTCTGCAAACGCTCTGGGGTTTGGAACTATCCGATTTTGGTTTCCGGTTGTCGCCGCTCGCCGAGAAAATTGGCGTTGTTCTCTCCAAATTCGTCTTGGACAGTCAAATTTAACTGTTCGTTGGTTCTTTTACTGCAGGTAAATGTTGAATTTGCTTTGGGTTTTGAGTTTTCTGGTTGCAATTCTTTTATATTTAGTTTTTGATGAAATAGAAATAGACAGTGTACCTTTTGGGTTTTAGATTTTGTCCGGTTTCTCATATAAATGGTTTGAAGAAATCAAGTTTGTAAACTTCATTTTCCAAATTGTTGTAGAAGTTGTATTGTATTGAGGATTACTGTGGACTCAAGAATCATTTCTTTTATATCTGGTAGGTAGTTGAAGTAAGTGACATAATGAGATGATTTCTTCGAGGGATTGGGATTTGGTTTGGGTTATTTAGTGATACCAATTTCTGGTGTTGTTGTGAAGTTTGTCAATATATGTATATATATACATATCTAGATGTTTTAGTGTTGGGAATATTGAATGTAGAGGTTTAATGGGTTTTAATGTCATTGATAATGTTGTAAAAGGGATTTGGTACTTGCGGTGACTTAGTCAGAGGTTGTATAATTAGGAAAATATGAGATTGGCGAGGTTGTATAATTAGGAAAATATGAGATTGGCAGATTCCTTTGGAAAAATCTTGGTGATGGTCAGTTATTCGTTTCAGATTTTGATGACTAAAGGCAAGAAAAAACATTGGAGGGATGATTCCCTATGCTTTGTTGACTTCAGTAGGGTTTATATATTTTATTTATTTGTAGATTAGGATGACGTAGTTGTTTCTCATTATTGTTTTAATAGACAGGGAACAATTATTTAATTTACATTAGTGACATGATCATAATGTTATGAAGTTTAAACAGATATACATCAAAACTAAGTTTCATCAGAACTTATGGCTGGATTGTTGCTTGGTGATGCGTCTCATCATGGAACTTCTCAAGGTGTTTCTCAAAGATACTCTCAAGAAAAGTCAGAGGATGGCTCGAGATGGTACTTTTCTAGGAAGGAAATTGAAGAATACTCACCATCCAAACAAGATGGCGTAGATTTGAAGAAAGAAACTTACCTACGCAAATCATACTGTACATTTCTGCAAGACTTAGGCATGAGACTTAAAGTGTGAGTCTTGTTAGTTGCCTCAGTGACCTATATTAATTCAATAGGTTCTTTATTGACTTTCCTGTTTAAGACATGCGGTTTATTGTAAGTATCCTTGTTTCGTATTTGTTCAACTGATGTGAATACTGAAAGTAAGGTTTCTTAAGATTTGATTTGTTCCCTTGTAGGAGGGCAGGAGGTCATTAGGAATATCTTAGCAATTTTAATGTCTACATATATTTAAGATATTGCTGGCACGAAGGGAAAACATTTCTTAATCTATGTTGTAGTAAAATTGATAACAGATATCAGTGAACACACTTAAATTCATTTATCGTTATGTTGATATTGATTCAATTGTGTTGCAGACCTCAAGTAACTATTGCAACTGCAATAATATTTTGTCATCGATTCTTTCTAAGGCAGTCCCATGCAAAGAATGACAGGAGGGTAAGTTTGTATCCTGTTATGATAACTTTCCTTGTCTTTCTTATTGGACAGTTGTTCTCTGTGAATAAATTTTTTTCTATATATTTAATTATGTATTTTAATGAGCAGTGTTAGCAAATCTGTTTTTTGGATTGTTTTTATGTTCATGGCTGTTGAATTTGCATTAGTTTGTTTTGATGACTATTGTTCAATATGATTTATCTATGCCAAATAGAATGATCAAAATTAAATTGCAGAGACATAATTGAGAGAATATTTTAAATTTTTTCTACTGTACAACTTATTGGTTGGTCTGAGCACGCTCTTAGACTTCTAGCTGCTTTATGACTGTCTACCTGCATCTTCTGGATCTGAACCTAAAGTGTTCTATAAAATAGCCCCTTTTCCTTAAAGTATGCTGGGTAATCTTTGTTTGTGTTAATAAAGTGTAAGAAAAACGTTTTCATCATAATGGAATGTGGTTTATCCTGGTTATAAAACTGCTGCATTATATTTTGTTTGATTTCTTTGGACATTTTCCATCAACCTTGCATAATATGCAGTTGTGGATAAGTAGTTTGACGAATTGGGTAATTTATAGTCATTCTATGTAATAAGATTGGTTTTGAGGCCTGATATTTACTGGTCACTGTCAAGGTATTTATAGTTATATATACATCCTGGATGAGCAGGATTGAACATTATTATCATGTCAAATCAGTAGATGAATTCTTATTTGTTTTTCTCAAACTAAGAAAGAATAATATATTTCTTCTGCATTTCAATAATGAGGTCATTGGACCTATAAATACATGAGTCTGGTAGTTATTTTATGAAATATAGAGAGCTAATTCTAAGGAAACAAATCGCTGTAATTATGGGATTGTTTCTAAATACATAATCCCAGTATTAATAGCAACATATATCTGTAATAAAGAATGAAATTATAGTGAGGCTAAAATAAGGAACTTCTTAAAATACATGAGTAGCACGGTTTTCTTCAACTTGGTGAGTAAGTATTCTCCATTTCCTGCTTAGATATAATTCTTTCAAAGTTAATGCAGTTCAACCCTTTGGTGAGTATGTGTGCTAGTTGATTTTGAGTGGACAACATATGGGATGCAAAATAAGCAATTGTCTAGATTTTCCTTGTCTGCTTTTAATTACAATATTACTCTGACCGTGTTCATCTTAGCAATCGGGGCAAATGTTTCCAAGTAATCCACTTCATAGGTTTGAGTGAATTCTTTGGCCATGAACCTTGACTTACAATTTTCAACGATGCCATCAGTTTGATATTTCACTGTATATACCATCTCAAATTTATAAAGAATAATATTCTTATTCTGTATTTCAATAATGAGGCCATTGGACTTATACTAAATACATGAACCTGCTAGTTGTTTTAGGAAACATAGAGCTAATTTAAGGAAGGAAATCCTTGTAATTATGAGATTGTTTCTAAGTACATAATCCTAGTATTAATAGCATGATACTAATAAAGAATAAAATTATAGCAAGGATAAAGTAAAAAAGTTCCTAAAACACATAATGAGCAGCACGGTTTTGACAGTTTTACTAACTTGTACCCTTGATCAGGTTAGATTTAATATGTAGGACTTCAATTATAAATATGACTATTTTTATCCAAACATTGTATTTATAGTTTCTATGCCAGTCACCAACTAGCTGCTTTGATTGTAGTAGTTGAGTTTTTGCTGTGCTATGTAAATCTTATGCTGCTTAGTGTTTAACTTTGTAATTGTTTTCTTCATTTGGAAAACATGTCATACCTTTCCTTGTGTGGATGTCTTACCTATTTAATGTCTTATTCAGCATGATTTAGAGAATTATCACATTTATCCTTCCCTGTTGATATATCTCTTTAGATGCATAGTCATAGATTCTCTTATGCATAGAATGAAAAATTAAATTGGACTCATGGTTATAATTAGTAACTTAATATGTTCTGCAGACCATTGCAACAGTATGCATGTTTCTTGCTGGGAAGGTTGAAGAAACTCCTCGTCCATTAAAAGATGTAATTCTTATTTCATACGAAATTATACACAAGAAGGATCCAGCGGCAATTATGAGAATAAAGCAGAAGGTATTTCAAAGCTATCTTTTTTCTGACTCCAGACGTTTTAAGTACCTGCTAATTTATTGTTTCTTTGTAGGGAATTGATTTAAGTCCCTTCGTTCACTGTCATTCTGTTTTGTTTTTCTTTTTTCTTTTCACTTTTCGCATACCATTCTAATTATTCACATTTCTGATTTCTGTTATTGAACAACCTGTATATTGAAATTGAAATTTGTTGTTTTCCTTTTTATGCGTTTGTTTAACTGCATGGGGATTTATTTCTAAATAAAATTCTTTGAAATTTCTCAGTTTTACCCACCTCTATTTATTTCCTCAATTATGACACAGGAAGTGTATGAACAGCATAAAGAATTAATTTTACTTGGAGAGAGGGTTGTCCTTGCAACTCTTGGTTTTGATCTGAATGTGCACCATCCTTATAAACCTCTTGTCGAGGCAATAAAGAAATTCAAAGTTGCTCAAAATGCTCTTGCTCAAGTTGCGTGGAACTTTGTAAACGATGGGTAGGAAGCTAATACCATTTTTTGTTCAGGCTAGTAGCCTTTGATTTTCTTTCCTGAAGTTATGATGTGATATGCAGACTTCGGACATCACTTTGTTTGCAATTTAAGCCACATCACATTGCAGCTGGGGCCATATTCCTTGCTGCCAAGTTTCTGAAGGTGAAGCTTCCATCAGATGGGGAGAAGGTCTGGTGGCAAGAGTTTGATGTCACTCCACGCCAATTGGAGGGTTGGTGTCTTTTTATTCAGTACTAGTGGTATAAAGAAATGAGGAAAAAAAGTACCATCTCATTGTCAACTCTATTTTGTCCTTCCTCTTATTAATGTTCATCTCTCTCTTTCTCTATGATGGTATCTTAGTATTTATCTATTCAAGGAGATTGTGGTGCAATCATAATAACTTTAAATTTCATTATCATAATGCAAAGCCATTTTTGTCCCTACTTTTTGCAGAAGTGAGTAATCAAATGTTGGAGCTGTATGAACAAAATAGAATGCCACCTTCCAATGATGTTGAAGGAGGAGGTGGGACTTCTAATCGAGCCACTGCAAAAGCTCCAGCTAATAATGATGAAACTTCAGCTGCAAAGAGTAATCCCCAGACTGGAGCGACTAGAATCGAAACATCGAAGCCTGTGTCTTCTGTGGCTGCGTTTGATTCATCAGTCCCAAATCATGTTGGGCGCCCCCCCTCAAATCATAGTAGAATTGGTGATTACGGGAGCACAGAAATGAAACACAGGGTGGAAGGTGATGCCAAAGGCAATCAACATCCCGAGTGGGAAAACTTACATGAAACTCAAGAGATGGTTAAATCTCAATCTGATAATGGTGAGAAAGAGCTGGAAAACAATGCTGGAGGGACCGAAACAAAAGAACCTACTGATTTGAAAGATAAACATAGTAGCAGAAACCTAGATAACAGAGAGGGTGCATTTAGCCGGCCTCCTCAGGAAGCCATTAAGAAAATTGATAGGGAAAAGGTAAAGGCTGCATTAGAAAAACGAAGGAAAGCAGCTGGTCATATTACTAAGAAAACAGATGTCATGGATGATGATGATCTTATTGAGAGGGAACTAGAGGATGGAATTGAGCTTGCTCCTCAGAGTGATAAGAATAGGGATAAGAGGCAAAGCTGGTCTAAGCCCTCTGACAGGTCGGATTATGAGAACATGCATGGAAGACATCAAGATTATGCAGAGGAGCAAAATCATGGAGTGAAGGGTGTGTCTTCATATGAACAAGATCTAAGTGCTGTTGAAGAAGGGGAGGTATCTGCGCTTGATGACATTGGCCTTCCATCACCCAAGTCAAGCAATCGGAAGAGAAAACCAGTAAGCTCCCCCGAAAGAGCGATGGAGGGGAAGCAACGGCATAATTATGGCCCTGGACCTCACCAGAATAGTCGTTACGGTTATGTGGAGGATCGAAACAAGGTGAGTCGGCTAGGCCATACTGAGAGGGACAGCAAAAGGCATGTACAGGAGAACCATGTTTAATGCTTTCACTTCTGGTATGATGCAGCAGCCGTCTTAGCCTTCCGTTAAGTCAGGTCTATTTGTTTGAAGGACTTGAACACATTCAATTTTGCTGGAGGGACCAATTTCATTTACTCAGTATAATGGCATATGGGAAAATTGTAAATTAGAAAGAGGAGGTTTATATAGATTATCGTTGGACACAAATCAGAATGTCCATTTTCCCGCAAGATCATCCATGGTTTTGATGATTACCCCTTTGAAACAGTAGTAGGTGTGATCATAAACTCAGCCTATTTACTAGACGGAGGATTCTAAGTGTCATTTCTCATATCCTACCGTTATAGCCTTCAAAGCCATGCCTGTTATGTTTGTAGTACACTTGGAAGTGAATGTTTCTGATATATATTCCCTTTGAAATAGGGAGCATGGATGATCTTCATAATTTTAACCATTGGATATCATTAGTCCATAATGGTCACTGGTATTATTATGATAAACATTTACAAAATACTTCTCACACAATAGTTGCACAGTACAGCCATATAAACCATAGGATAGACACGATCAAGTGGGTTGGGTGAGGCTCTCAACCCGTCATAATGTAGTTTGTGGGTTGACTTTTTTAATTTTTCAGTATTTGTTTGAAATAAAAAATAATTTAAATAACTAATTTAATTTTTAATTGCATTATTTAAAGGATTTATTGTGATTTGAATTATTTATTTTTATAAGTTAAATTTAAGTTATTAATTATAATAAAATAATTTAGTATATAGAAGTAATAATTATTTCGATTTATTTGATTAGAAATATTAATTATTAATTAAAATTGATTTTTTATAGGATTAAGTGTGTTTTTAAATATATATACATGCACACGCATATATATATAATAAAAAAAAAGTAAATATAAATGGGTAAAATACTAATTAGTTTCCTTGCTTTTGCTATGTAATTAGGGGTGTAAAATGGGTTGGGTCTAATGGGCTAGTTCGTCACCCTGTGTTGAAAGGGATGATGGGTTGGACTAAAGATTTTAACCAATCAGTCTGTTTTGTCAATTTGATACGTCAAAATATAGACCAATCCATCCTAACTTGTTTTTTAAAAAATAAAATAAAATAAAAATAATTAAGATTATTATTTTTTATATTATATTTAATATCTATAAATTAAGTCTCTTAGTCGTAATAATTTAATATGTAAATGTAATAATTATTTTAACTTATATAATTAAAAACATTAAATAATCACTTAAAAGTTAAAAAAATATTTTATTTAATTAAATATACTTTTAATATTAATTTATATATATAAACAAATTTTAAAAATTTTAAAAATTAAAAATTTTGAGAACAAATTAAAAAAGTTTAAAAAATTAAACAAAAAAGAAAAAAAAATTGACGGGCCAACTCAGCTCGGTCCGTTAACCTATTTTGCATAGAACACATTATGATTCGTTTCTGTTTAACAGACAGTTTGATCCGACCAACGAATCATGAACAGATCAGGCTAAAACAGACTGGATTGACCGTTTTGCCATCCTTAACCGTAACCTTCTCTTGTTTTCATAGGCACAAACTAATAATGAGAGATTTGTATAAGAAGTAAAAAATATGGAGCATGGTAAAATTTTAGATAAATAACTAGTGTTATACCGTGCGTATGCACGGGTGGTGTTTTTTTTTTCTTTTAGTTTTGTATTTGTAAAATAAAAAAATGTTAATTTTCTTTTGTAATGTGTTATTTTTTGATATATATCATTATAAATATTATTGTTCATACAAATAATAATATAGGAATAGTATACATCAATGTTAGTTTAACTTTTGTAGTTATATTTTAAAAGAAGTAATTCAAATTTGGTTAAATACAAATTTAGATATTATATTTGGTAAATTTATTTGCATTTTAAGATAAGAGATAAGATTGTATACCAAAGAATACCAAAATTTGTTACCTTGCTTTAATTCGCCAAAAATAAGTTTGTTTGTATATAATATGAAAATGTGTTCTATTAGATGAGCAATACTTACTGTACAAAAATAATAATTTTCTCACACAAGTACTCTTAGTAATCTTTATTTCGGAATAATAATAATAATAAGTAATGAATTACAACTAATGGTAATTAGTAGTGCTAGTATTGAAACAGTGGTAAGGGTTGTCATTATTTTTTAAAATTATTTTAAGAAAGTTAATATAATTATAAATAATGAAATTTAATTTCAGAGTATAATGTTGCATAACTTAGTATTAAAATTAAATAAAAATAATACAAGACGCAATTTTTTTTTATTTTTTTTTATTTTTGGTAAATATTTAAATTCTGAATTAAGTAGGTAATTAATATATTCTGAGATCTTTTAGGTACACACTATTATATTCAGTTTTATGTGTTTGAAAAAACATTAGACTTTTTGTTTTCATTCTCAGTTCCAGTGTCAGTGTTCTTTTCCTTCTTTGGTACACTGTGTGGGTCTGGGAGAAGATGTCATTTTCGGGTAGATATAACTTCAAAAACCTGTTCCAAAACTCTATCTTTTTGCTATATCTGAGTGATGTAAGTACTATTTTACTTTTGCAGTTGATTTGCGTTATTAAACTTTATATAGCATTTTCGTGAGCTGTGATTGTTTGATCACTAGTTGCATTCTGTTTCCATTGATTTTTAGAATGTCATTGATGCATTATTTGGTTTATTTTTCTGACATGCATGTCTTATATTGTCGTCTTCTCGCATATATGGGCATTGCAGGGGTTTGGGGATTTTGAAGATGATTTTATGGTTGAATGGGGAAACAAACTGGCTCTTGGAACAAACTATTTCACCGATCCAATGGGGAATGTTATGAACTTAGAGTTTGAGGAGGATTTGATTAGAAAGGGAATTTTTCGCATACCATCTTATTTTGAGGAATTTTATGAACTGAGAGATTTGTACTATCTCTGTACTCTATTTTGTGGTGATAGATATTTTCGATTGAGGATTTTCAACCTGGAATGAACTGAGATAGAATACCGAGGTTTAGGAAATAGTTACATTGCAGAGGAAGATTTAGTGTGGTCTAGATTCTTGTCTTCTTTTCGGGTGAAGTTAAGTCCCAAAGAGGTGAATGTCGAAACCTTTATCAATTTTGTTGTGTTAAAATAACTATTTTTTTTTTCAATCTAATATTGTCTGATTTTGTGAATAAAGTCTACAATTTGCTTAGATGCTTATTTTCACCTATTCTGGGAGAAAAAAGTGGTTCATAGGCAGGAGATGGAGTTCATAGATCCTTGTTTTAAAATTTTCAAGTTTAAGTTTGATGTGAAACCTAATGCTACAACGATTTTACGTGGTCCGATTGGGAAAATGTTTAAGTACTATAATATGAAGGATAAAGTGTACTTGCATATGAATTATGTTTTCCTGAATGTTTTCTTGTATAGGCTGTTTTCATTGGAAGGAATAGAGATTGCCTATAGTACAAATGCTCCATCTTCTTCTGGTACTGCAAATAATGCTGCAGATGTTGCAGACCAAGAAAGTGACAATTCCTTAGTTAAATGTTTGAGTGCTTATGATATATTGGTGCATCGTTGCTGGTATTGGACTCTCTTTTATTAATTTCAGTATACTTATTTGATCATCTATTTTATTGTGCAGTTCTTTATAATGTTTTTACTGCATCTTTCAGTATCTTAATGCTGCTTTCGTTGCCACTGCATTTTCGAGATCTAAGAAGGAGTATATTCTATCAAATGGAAATGGAATGTACTGGCAATGCTCAATTAGATGGGTTGAGAGATCCCGCACTGAATGTTATCTGGGCTGCGGATGGAGTAAATTTGTCACGGAAAGTAAGTTATGCGCTGGTGATTGTATCAAGTTGGAAGTTCAGAAAAATGAAGACAATTTAATCATAATTCAGAAAATTTAGGGTGTTCTTGGAGTTACATTGACAATCTTTAACATATGTATGATGTGGTAATATTTTGGTGCACTTTACACCCAAGAACAACTTTTTTTTGTTTGCAATTGTATTTTGGTATGTATGCCAACATTTTATTTAAATGGATGAAGTCATAGGTTTCTAAATTAAACATTTTTTGAAATCACAGTAATGACTTACGCAATCAGTTTAAATAAACGTAATTGTTGGATATTGTTTATCAATTGTTGCTCTAAAATTCAATTTTAAAGATAGAAAAGTTAATTAATTTTCTATATTAACGATCAATTACATTATTCATTACATTTAGAAATGAAACTAGAATCTTAGTTAATTAGGCTTATATTAACATTAGTATAATATCTTTAAAAACAAATACGCCGTTTCTATATTAATATAATATACAAAGTGCATAAAGATTTGTTTTCCACTCACTTGATTTCAATAATTTGATACAGAATGTTGAAAACATTTATCGCAATTGGGTTTCTTGTTGTTGGTAGCTGTAAATTAAATTTATGATTGTATTGGTCAAACTAATTTTTAAGTGGAGTTGGCGGTGGTGTATAAAGAAAAAAGTTCAGTACATAAATGCATTCTTTATTGTAATTATGTATGTGTGCACAATGATTGGTCTTGTAATAAATGACAACACACTTTTTAGTTCGACTAACTATGTCATCCATGTATGAGAGAATGAGCTCATGCAACAAATCATACAATTGTGAACTTATGCCCTTTATCAGGTATCATCTTTCTTTTCTGTTCTTTGTATGTGTATATGTCCAACTTTCAAACTGATTTCATAATATAGATGGCATTTCACATAGATTTGTATATGTTGTCTATGGACATAGAGCATTTAACGGATCAAAATGAAAGTTAATATACTAAATATGTCTTATACATTTTGGAAGACTTCTTTAAACACAACATTTGTGGTAGAAGACATTGGTGTTTTCTCAGAATCATGGATTAAGATCTTTAATCCTGATTTGCTATGAACCCTAGAAACTGCAACATATAATTGATCGTGGCTAAACACTAGTTTTGTAACCTTGTAATAATTAATGTGCTTCCGTTGCACAGTCCCTCCGTTTGATCCAAGTTTCTTAGCAACATTATAGGAGCTCCGTTTTTCAGGGTTATTTAATGACTTGGTAATCCTGATGTAGTTAATGAATTGAGGAATTCTGGAGTAATAACATCATAGTCATCATTTATTGAATTATCTATCTTATAAATTGTATCTGCACTTAGGTATTCTTGTTCTTGGCCTGCAAAGCGTCATTATATTAGTTACTGGAAATATAATACATATTCAATATGTAACATATACGACTAAGTATTTCATAAATATTTAACAAGAATTAAAGATAATATTGGTTGATTTCTTCTACTGTCTCAATTCTACTGGCCAATATAGCTCTGCTTTGCAGGGAATTATCATTTATGTAATTGTCCAATAGATTAAGATATGTGCTTAATACAATAGCTTCAATTGGATCATTAAAATCAGAAATAAAAAATTCCGGTGATATTTCAATATCTACCACACCATCATTTGGTTCACACAACATACCATAACGAAGTTTGACAATCCAATTAGAGAACTCTTGAATTTCCGATGCTGAATTGGTTTGGAAACCTGGTTGTTATAATCTCATGTTCTTGGTCAATGTCAATACTTGACAGTGCTGCCACAGGTATGAAGCATTGATTGTTGCATGTACAATGTCTGATCGACTACCTCTAGGAATGACATGTAATATCCATATGAAATCATCTCCAAAAACTATAACCTTACCTTCAAAGACTAAATTTCATTTCATTTTCTCTTTCATTATGTCATTTAACGTTCTGTCAAGAGTCTCGAAACAAAATTTGTGTGCCATTGGTGCTTCATCCCAAATGATAAGGTCAACTAATTTTAATAGCTCTACAGCTTCAAAATCCTGTTCTATGTTACAAATTGAGTTTTCCATGGTTGGAATTGGAATTCTGAACTTTGAATGTGTTGTTCTTCCTCCTGGCAACAATAAAGATGCTATACCACTTGATGCAACAGTTAGTACAATTTTTCTTTTAGATCTCAATGCTGAAGATAGAGTTCTCCACATGAAAGTTTTTCCTGTACCGCCATAGCCATATAAAAAGAACATTCCTCTGACGTTCTTAATAACAACTTGATTAAAATTTTCAAATATCTCCTTTTGTTCCCCTACAAATGTTTATTCCGATTTTATGTACTCAAATAAAGAATCCATACATGTATTTTAAGCTTTATAAAAAATTTAGCTAACGAAAATATACCTGTCATGGAATCGTAATTTTTCTGAAATACATTTTCTTCATTGACAACATTGTAGTCAAGTTCTGAGTACACCAATCTGTTCCCACATTGAGCTATAACATAACCATCTGGATATGGCATTGTTGGGAATTATTTTAGGCTTCTTCTATTAGTTTGTAACAGCTCTTCTATATGGAATAACGTTAGGTTTCACAATATATCAGGTGATAATTGCAGTTCTACATTTAAATGCATTGATTTAAGTATATACATTTTGCTTATTGCAGTAACTTAATTGTTGAAGTTTAGAAATATCAGTGAAACATACCTGGATTGCCAGCTTTTATTCTTTCCCTATATAATATGTCTTCAGATAACCAATTCCAAGTTTTCTCCCATAGATCATGTGGTTTGTTAACACTATTGGACAATAGCATTGTGATGAAAAGTTTCCTTAGATAATTTCCAGTGCCCCAATCTTTTGTTTCTTTGATAGCTTCTACGTATTCCTTATCAGTTGCTAAAAATCCCAAAGATTCACATGCTTCTCTAAAGGTTGAATACAATATGTTGTCTACCGTCCTGATATGCTCATAAGATAAAAGACCTTTGACAATAGTTAGCATCCTCCTTAGATAGTATAATTCACCTGTTGATGGTGGTACCCAAATAAGTCTTCCTATTGTGTTTCCCATTTTCTTGGGTTTCCAACATCTATCTTGACATAGACAAACTTTGACACAATCTCTGGGTTTGTCAAAGTTCTTGCAAGTTCGTACTTTTTGTTACATTTCATCCAACTCGTGAACACTAATTCTGCAACAATTGCTTTTCCTATGACTTCGTCAATAAACTCATCATCTTTAAAGTACACTGATTGTTCTTCAGGAAGATGAAAAAATAATCGTTCAACATCTGGATTTCTGCCATGAATCAGAAATGAAAAGATTCTCCAATAGGCCTCGGAAGGTGATATATATCTACAATCAAGATATTGTTTAATTTCATCTGCTGGCTGCTCTACAATAGATCATTCATTAGTATTATTAACTATAGCAACTGTAATTCTGTCATAACCCTTGTTGATGTATTTGAATAAGCACTTAATTGAAGTACTTTTGTTGCACCATTCAACATTTATATGACCTTGATATTTAAGTAACAATTTAGGATTATATGGAACCACAGAACGATTGTCTAAAGAAACATGATTCTTCACAACACATACTCCATTATCTCTTCTACGATATTGTGGAAATCCATCTTCTGAAATAGTTGTACTACTCTGAAATTTTTTAGGAAAAAACCGTGAGCAATGAAAATAGTTGTTTATGGGACTGTATAATCAGATGGAGTCACAGATCGTGTATGGAATGCTATTTAACTCAGGGGTGGAAGCAATTTTGCGTTGATAATGGACTGGAAGCTGGAAACAAACTGATGTTTAGGGTAGACAAAAACCGTTCAAGCACAATTCATGTTTTAATCATTTGATCTCCACTATGAATGTTTATATGTTAACTTTGCTAATCGTTTAAGTAGATTTTGTTACATTGCTTTTTGAAAGACTACATATACTTTTGTATTTGTACAATTCTACTTAAATGTAATTTCCTTTATTATCAACCATGTATATCTCTTTAATATTTGTTAGTAGTTAACATTTTATCAAGCGTCTAGTATATACTATTGACGGAGATTTTAATACAAATTTTCACGAATGCGCCCAACATCATAACATAACATAACAGAGTCAACAACAATGTACTTTTACCTAATTTACAGAACATATATAGCAAAAAAAGTGCTTAACCATAACTGTTTTAAAGCACACAAAATTATATACATCAAAACATATAAATCAAATTAAGTTTTCTCCTTCTTTATAAGCTTCTTCATCTTAGTGCTGGATAGTTGAGCAAAATCCATGTCCTAAGAAGATTCATTGCAATTTTCACTACATGGAAATAACCTCTTTGCTAGAGTTTCAATTACAACATAATCCGAATCATTATCAACACTTGCACTCAAACTCATCTACAAAATTAAAAATAAAAAAAATCGTCATTTCAAATACATTATAATCTACAATATGCATAAAGGAAATTGAATAGGAATATACTATATCAGTATCAGTGTCTGCTGCCAAATTACAAATAGCTTTCCCACGTAATTCTGAAATCTACAAAAGAAATAAATCACAAATAAATTTGTACAACATTCAAAATGAAACAATTAAGATCGAATCGTAAATTGCAACTTACTATACTTACCATAACACTGGAACTCTCAGATACCAAATCCATACTGCATGTAGCACTACTATCACCAATCTATAAATACAAATACACACGAACTTATTTTATCTTTACATGTAATTCATATAGGAAGAAATATATCAATCATTTAAAAAATTAATATTTACTTGAAGTGGACGGATAAGACTTTTAACATGTGCCACTATTTCTGAAACATTTGAAACTTTAATGACTGATGCACACTTAGTTCTTGGTTGGGTTCAAACTTTGAATGCAAAGGTACAACCTAGCATTACATCCAATGCATCAGGAAAGCAAAGGGGGTCATCTTCACCGACCTATTGTAATTAACAATAATATAATATAAAACACATTTCATAGCACTAATAGTCTATACAAAATCAACAATGCATAATATAAAAAATTGACCTCAATCATTCTTTTCTGCAAATCTGCAGCAGACAACCCAATAATGTTGCTACATTCTTGGTCCCATACAACAAAGTTAGCATAATGGTTCGAATCATCACAGACCTGGACTTGGAGCCTATACCTACAAAATACAAAACTATTACAATTAACAACTAAGATAACTCACATAATGTAAAACTCAATATAACAATATACCAATTTGAAAACAGGCAGGGCATTATCCTTATCAAAATAAGTGCACTTGAAAGAAACTGCTTCATAAGTCCTTTTGTTGTAATTGTTGCAAACCAAATAATACCAGCCCTCATTATCTAAGTTAAACTTAACAGTCGTTGCAACAGTCATGCATACAACTTCCTATATCAAAACAAAATATTTTAATTTAAAATTATTTAAACAACTAAAATTAAATAAAATTATTTCTAAAAACTTGTTTTCATACCTTCTTCATTGATGGGATTTCAGATAAACTTTTTACTAAACATTTATACAAACCGTTCAACATCAGTATATTAGGAAGACTGAGTCAATTGACTTGCACACTGACTCAATATCACTTCAACAGGATCAATTCTGCAAATCAATAAAACATACAAAATCAACAACACTATTCTTACTATATAAAAAATCATTCCATTAGAAGTTGCAATTAATTAAGAATGAATTATTATTTCCGGGTTATTGGTTGAAAATTGGAATAACTTACTCATTCATTCGTTTCTTAAAATCAACTATTTGAGGAAAATCATTTTCCATGATCAACTTTGTACCATTCCACGTATTAGAAACAGAAACTGGCCATTCACCTACTTATGAAAACCAATGTTAGAAAAAAGGAAAATTATATTCAAGGAAGTACATGTTTCATAAAGTAATTTACCTGCAAGTGGTTTGATTTTAACTTGAGTAATCATAACCACCAGCTTCTCCGAATTAGGTAGTTCATTGTACCTCTGTAGAAACTTCTTGCAATAATCATCCCACAATGTACAACAAATTGCAGCACCATTGCAACAAATCAAAAATTTTCAGTTCAAATAGATCAAATATTAATATAGAATTGTGACACTACAATTATTTTGAAGTACTTCAGATCCACCAAAGTAAACACCACATTATTTAAGTCTACATTTTTGAACCGAGGCTTAATTCTCACATTCTCAACCACACCAATCAAATCTCAATTACACAATATACAAAATAGGGTTAGCATGACTATTATACGAAAATTTGTTTAAAATACAATAGTAAACATATTTCTCATACCTATAAGCAAGTCAGGAATAAAATTACCACTAAAATTACCACTAACAATCTCTTTTATACTTTTAACGACAAAATCCTTCATTGAAACTTTAGGAATAGCTTGCGACTTCACAGATGTAGCACCAATAAACAGTAACTTGTAAGGATGCTCACATACTCTTTACTGTCCTTCATTTTTCAGTATCTTGAAATTGTGCATGATATATGTTTCTCCCTCAATCAACTTGCTATCCCATAAATCAAACTCTTCCCTTCGAACAATGCAATGTATCTTTTCCGCCTGCAATAAATAATCAACATAAATAATTAAAAAATAAGATATAAAAAAATTCAACGGTTTACTTAAGAAATACTTACATTTTCATCCATCAGAATCATCTCCAACTGAAGATTAGAATCACGGGACTGAACATACCAATGATCAACAACTCTAACAACCAACTTTAGAGTTTCCCTCTTACCATCAATATCCTTAATCATATCTAGCTTCTTCGCCATTGCACTTCCTAAAACACAGCAAAAAATTTGAAAAAAATAAAACATCATAAGTCTTGTTGTAATAATAGCAAAGATCAATAAAATATTCAGATAAACATAATAATATAAAACAAAAAAAAAACAACAACAAACAACTTTAGGTAGCGTTAACCAACAGAAGAAAACAACCACAAAACATAACTCCAATACAATGAAATAACATAAAAAATATCAATCTACTTAAAAGCAAAAAGGAAAACAACTAACAGTAAAAAAAATGGATATGCAAAAACACAAATATAAACTGGAGTACGTATCATAAACAAAAACAAAAAACATAAAAAAAACAAAATAAAAACAACTAAAAATAAGAAAATAGTTAAACAAACACGTAATATATCAAATTTCATGTTCTTAGAAAGAAAAATCGCACACAAATTGACGATAGTTTGCAAGAAAAATAAAATCAGCTGAAAAAAAAAGGAAAACAACCTTTGAAACCTACATAAACAATGGGAAAAATAACTTTTCATAACATTCTACCATTACCCATAAACAATGCAACACAGAACAACAACATAAATACCTAGAGTAAGGTTAAAAAATGAAAGCAAGAAAGAACTGCAAAAGAACCAACAAAATCTTATAACACAACTGCTTTGATATTTATCACAGAAAGTTCCTTCCAAACCAAGATTCTGTCTTCCAAGCCAAGTCTTTGTTTTCGAAATGAAAGCTGATCAAATCAGATACAGTGTTGTCACCATTACAAAATGTCATGAAATTTCTAAAAAACCCAAATATGAATTCATTGACTGAACAGAACAAAAGGATACAACAATAATTTTTATATACAATGTTCACTTGGAAAAACAAATAATACAAGGTACCAAAATGACAAAAAAAATTAAATAATTGCGTGTCAGATAATAAGATCGGGGTGTTACGGTAATATCCCTAGTAGTTAGTTTTGTTAGTTTTTAAGTAGAAGATGACATAAGTATTAGTGAATATATTTGCATTTTATTTTATTCCTATAATCTACAAATTCTTTGGAAATTGCTCTCTTTCTCTCGCTACATTATTTTTCTGCTATAATTATCTCATCAAATAGCCCATTATTAATATTTATTATCACTTTTATTTTACTTTTATAAAAAATTTGAGACACCAAAATGCCTCTTCTTCGTGTTCGTTGTTGGTGAAAATACGCCGGGAGCGTAGTGGGCTATGAATATTTTGAGTGATTATTATCCAAATCTAATGTTAATATAAAATTAACCAGTTCAAAAGAATTTTGATAGATTGTGATTTGAATTATTCCAACATCTTTAAGTTCAATATATTTATTTCAAAGGAATATATTTTAAATAGTTACATATTAGTAAGATAGTTTTTTATTTTTTCACTAAAAGGAGGCCTGGTATTCTTTTTTCCTTTTAACTTTTAATTACAAGTACCACTTCATATCAGGCTTCTAATTTTCCTTTCTTCTTAATTAAAAATGTAACAAATTCTTTTCGTTTCAGTTGGTGTTTTTTGTTTTAAGATTTAATCATTTATTTGATCTCATAGTCATACAATCTTTATATTTTTGTCTCTGTATCTAAAAATATTTCGTTTTATCTTTATATGAACTATTTTATTGTTTTAAAATTTATATATAGCATTTTTAATCTCTTTTAGTCCTACCCGGTTAAATTCATATATATATATATATATATATATATATATATATATATATATATATATAATAGTTGTTCAAAAGTATAGAAATACAGGGGAAAAGTTTGTTTAATTAGGGTAATGAGGAATTACATCATCTTGTAACCAGAGAGCATACAAGATGTGATATGATAGGATATTACAATATTAGAATAAAGTTTACACTCATACATAATCACTAAACAAGATAACTTTTTAAACCATGAGTTAATAACTCAATATTTTTAGTTATTTTGTTGTATTACAGAATGTATGGGAATGTCTTTTTATAGGTTTTATAAAATATATTAAGTAATTAAAAAAATATGGTTATCTCTTAAATTAAAAGGAATCCCATAAAAAGGGGAAAAAGAATAAAGCACGGTTGTTAAAATTTGATTAATTTCTACTATTTTTTACTTAAACTTTTATTATATCAAATATCAAATATAAAATATTTGATATCTACTTTCTTTTCCTTAACCGTCTCTCAAATCTAATGAAATTACATATCAACGTGCTTCAATCATCCATGAAACACTAAATATTTTCATAATGCAATTTTAGACTTGTTGTCACCAAATCTCTTGAGAGTATCTTGTTTCTTATGAATTACTTCCAAAATTCTTCTTAGCCATAGAGTCTGGGTTGCACAACGAGTCTCTACAATATATTATGCTTCGACAGTTGAGAATGTAACAATTGATTGTTTCTTTAAAGACGATATTGCATCATTGCCAAGATGAAATGCATATCTTGATGTGCTTTTCCTTGTTTCCGCATCTCTTGCCTGATCATTGTTCATATAACCAACAAGTTTTACTTTTCTATCACTAGCATAAGAAACTCTCTTGATCTAAGTACCTATAATGTAATATGAAATTCTTTTAAATTTGTTCCCACTAGCCTTCAAATATATACACTGATCAATAATGGTTTCCTTAAATCCAAAGGACATTACAATATCATTGAACTTAAGATACCATTGCCGAGAAGCTTGCTTAAGTCCATATATTGATTCATGAAGTTTACACACCATGTGTTCCTTTCATTCTTCAATGAAACCCACCAATTGGTCAATATAAAAATTCTCTTCTAAATCCCCGTTCAGAAAGGCAGTTTTAACATTCATTTGATGTAACTCAAGATCATAATGAGCCACTAATACCATGATAACCCTAAAAGAATCTTTCTTAGAAATAGGCAAAAATATTTCTTTATAATCAATGCCATCTTTTTGAGTAAAATCTTTGACAAGTTTGACTTTGTAACGTTTGATATTGCCATGAGAGTCACGTTTAGTCTTAAAGACCCATTTACATCGAGCTCTCTTACATCCTTCTAGCAATTTCACAAGGTTCCATATATTATTATGTGCCATTGATTTAAGCTCATCATTTATAGCATCCAACCAGTTAGAAGAATTATCACCATTAATGACTTTTGAAAATGAAGTTGAGTCATTATCAATATTTAAGTCATTTTCTAACTCTTGTACACCATATAATCATTCAAAATAACACATAATAAAAAACATAATGAAAGATAAGACAATGGAAGAGATTAGGTAACTCCCATATGGGTTCTCCTAAGCATATGTCTTGGGCCACTATCCTTGGTAGGGGTCAACCCTATATCCTTGGTAAAGGTTTAACCTAGTTTTAGAAGCTAGGGTTTTGTAATTGTTTAGATACCCTTTTTCACTTTTGGTTTTTTTAGAGACCCCTTGAACTCTCTATTTAATGGGTGCTCCTAAACATGTACAAGGGATGATCATTTTTAAGTAAAAACACTTATGTTGTTCAACCATTTCCATGAGCTCTCCTCCAAGGAGTGGAGTTCTCTTTTATGGCCTTATCTTGACCTATCAAGAGGCGACATTAATCACTCATCTCTAGCAAAGAGTTGGCCTTTTGGTCCTCACCTAATTTTGGCGTGCTCTGTGCTCCATTCCATCTTCTATGCTTTCATTTTTATCTTTATTTGGTTCCCTTTCATTTGGTTATGTGGTAATAATGCTAATTTGTTTTGTTTCTTTGATCACATCACCATTCTCCTTCTCTAGAACCTCTATAAGTTAACCTTCACATCTAGATAGCGTGCTATCTTAATGTTCAGTGGAGATCTTCACTGGGTTTTCTTAAAAATATCAAACAACATATTTACAAAACTAAAATGAACATACTTCAATTTTACAAACAAAATTTTGGCAATCGGTAAGCCATAATTTTTTTTACCTATGGACTTTGATGATTACCATGCCAAGTTCATCAAATGCACCTACTCCAAACAAATGCAAGACATTGATGAACTTGATTTGGGATTTGAAGTTTTCTAGGAAAGAGACCTTTGAACAATTAAGAGAAAACAAGAGGCAAAGTGAGCTAAGAATCCGATAGCACATCCAATGGCTTGAAGCTAGAGAACAAGAAAGATAGGCTAGGAGAAGAAGGAACTCTATGCGCAACCCATCGCTAATGAAGCAAGCTCCAAAGATTCTCAAGTTCTATGGTAGAACTGACCCCAAAGCCTACATGGATTGGGAAGCTAAAGTTGAACAAGTTTTTAATGTCAATCATGTAAAAGATAAAACACAAGTTGATGCCGTAGTATTAGGGTTTGGGGATCATGCCAAAATTTGGTGGCATAAAGTTTGTAAGGACAATGACCAAGGGTCACCCACGACATCTTGGAGGGACATTAAAACTCATATGCGCGCTATATTTGTTCCTCCTTCCTATTGGAAGTAATTTCTATTGAAGCTCCAAAGGCTTTACCAAGGTTCTATGTGTGTGAGTGAGTACTTTAAGGAATTAAAGTCTCAAATGCTTAGGATTGGGATAAAAGAAGCTAACAAATAGACAATAAATATGTTTGTGAGTGGTCTTAGAAGAGACATACAAGACCAAGTAGAGTAGTATGAGTCCACTCTTTAAATTGTTTTCACATTTTCCATTCGAATTAAAATAAATTGAACCACTACTATAATCACTCATGGAAGGGAAAGGACAAAAAGAAACATGATTGTAACATCCCGGTAGGATATTACTTAAAACAAAAGAATTAAACAAATTTGAAATAAATTCCTCATTTATTATCAATCCATTTCCCAAAAACGCGGGGAATTTTAAAACCTTAAAGTTTATTAACTAACCACTATATATAGTCAAATATATTCATAATTCACTTTTACAATTTGGAAATCCAAAGTAGTAATTAAATTACATGAAAATTAAATAAAGAGTATTTATAAAAGCCCCATGTAACTGCTCCCCATTCTCCGACACTATGCAGCCTTGGCTCACCTGTCACATCATCTGCTCCCGGATAACAAGTTACCCGATCAACGCCACACACAAACAGATAGGGTAAGCTATGCACAAAGACATAAATAAACTACCCATTTTCCCCACTCATAACCATTATGAGTACATGCATGCACTCTAAAACTTGGGATTTTCTGTGCTTCCACGACTCTCCTCGCTCGTGGTCCAACCTACAAGCCTATCCCGCTCGTAGTCCTGCTTCACAGAATCCCTCGCCCGTCATCCAAACTCCTCGCTCGGACCTGGACACGCATACCCGCCTTTCCTACTGTGAACTCCCTTTCTTATAGCATTCTCAAGTTGAGCATGAGATGAACTCCCTCGATCACTCATCCCAACGAGAGTACCTCCGGTGAACTAAATCGTTCACGTTCCACATGCAGTCCACCCATCACAAACTCCTTGCTCGCGACTCTAGCCAAGCACATCGCAGATCATGTGGACTTAGTCCATCAAGCCCAAACATCACAATCACATACATATAACTCCCACAATTCAGGAACTATCAAGTAAAATAGCTCAAATAGTACACACAAGCATGATTCCTCACCATTCTCGCTTAAGCCAGGAACTTTCACCCAAGAAATTGCATATGTCTCGCTCAAGCTAAGTTTCCTCGCCTGAGCGAGTATGGAAAAATGGCTCACCATGACCTCTCGCTTAGGCGAGACCCCCATTTGCTCAAACACACAAACCCTCTCCTGGATGAGGAAACAAACGGAATACATGACTTGTTTCATCGCGACCTCGCTTGAACGAGCCGTTCTCGCTTGAGCAACGGAACGTGTCGCTCAACACAAAATTTGGTCGCCTAAGCGAAATGCTCGAACCAAAACCAGAATGTGTTTCTACAATTTTTGCTCAGGCGAGAGTGACACGCTTGGGCAGAAATTGTAGAGTTTCTTCCCTGTTCATGCGTGAATTCAACCAAAACTATACCAAAAACCCAGTTTAATCACTACCAAGCATTCCATATCAACAAGCAACCTCATGAACATGTTTTATATTTAATTGAACTACAAAAACTCGAGATTTAATCAACGATGATCATTCAATACCCATAACCCTCATCATAATCATATAATGCGCAACAGGAAATCAATTGAGAAAAGCAATGACCCAGAATCATAACATATATCATTTAATTTACACACACACACACACACTAGAACAACTTCCCCTAACCTGGAATCCTTGCTTAAAATTGGGAAAATGAGTGTTCCTTTGTTCACCAACACTTTGCCTCAAACTTTCTCCTAATTCAGCCTCTTGTGTACCCAAAATCACCACCCACTCTCTATCAAGGTTTGAACCCATGACCATACCAATGCCAATTCAATGCTCAACCATTCAACCAATTCATATTTCATGATAATTATCATAATCTTATGATTATACTATCACTCAATAGGTTCAAATATATTATCAAAAATAATAATAAATCAAACACACAATAGGTTCAAATTTCATGCCAATTCAATGCTCAACCATTCAACCAATTCATATTTCATGATAATTATCATAATCTTATGATTATACTATCACTCAATAGGTTCAAATATATTATCAAAAATAATAATAAATCAAACACACACAATTGGCATACATAGGACTTGAACCCAAGTCCTCTCAACACAATCAAGTACTCTTAACCATTTGAGCTAGTACTTTTCCACGTCATACCAATTAATATTTTAATGTCATCAAGGTTCCCACCACTCGCATTTATTAATTAATTATTTAATTAATTAAATTCCACAAGTCTTACAATGATAATCTCCTTCTACGTCTCACCTAGAACCACCGCGTAAAAGTAGGTCACCAAGTGGTTGCACTCACTATTCCACTTCTCAAAGATCAACTTCCATTAAATGTTTTAAGTGTTTAGGGTATAAACACATTGCTTTGAATTGCCCAACCAAGAGAACCATGACCATAAAGAAGAGTAATGATGTTGAGATTGAACACTCATACCCCCTTTCCCCTTCAAGAAAAGAATCTTCTTCCTCTAGTGAAATAAAACTTATGAGGGAAACCCTATGTTAGTGAGGTGCATGGTGGGCTAAGTTCAGAGTGAGCTTAAGCCAACTCAAAGAGAAAATATTTTTCAAGCAACATGCACCATTAACAATTGAGTTTGCTCTTTAATTATGGATGAAGGAAGTAGTAACAATGTTGTTAGCAAAAGGTTGGTGGACAAGCTTAGCTTAAAAACCATTCCTCATACTAGGCCCTACAAGCTTAATTGGATAAGTAAGGAGGGAGAAACAAATGTCAATAAACAAGTCCTAATTAACTTCTCAATAGGAAGCTACAAAGATGAGGCCCTATGTGATGTTGTTCCCATGGAAGTCACATATATCTTACTAGGTAGGCCATGTCAATTTCATAAACAAACTTTACATGATGGCTATACCGATAAATACATTTTTTTCACACATGGGAAAAAAAACTACTTTACTACCTCTATCACCTCAAGATGTTAATAAGGATAGAAATATAATAAAAAAGAAAAAGAAGAAAAAGAAAAGGGACAAGCTTTCATCAATGTGTTACTTACCTACAAAAAGAGTTTTCCAAAGCAAGATGTGCACCGGCACTCTTCCTTCTCTTCCCAAACCAAGAGAGAAGAACTAATGCGCAAGCAAGAGAGGAAGAATGCCTTTCAAAAATAAGATGGCCTCTCCAAGGCTAGGGGTGAAGTTTTTAGAAAAGATACAAAAAGATCTCATGAGAAGTTACTTCCTCAACTTAAGTCAAGCTCAATCAACAAGAACTTCAAGAATTTGAGGTCAAATTTTCTCCAAGAAGGGGAGGATGATGTAGACTTGACCCCTACCAAGGTATGTGGCCTAAGAAATACGCTTTGGAGAACCCATATGGGAGTTGCCTAATCTCTTCCATTGTCTTATCTTTCATTACTTTTGATTTTCCCTAAGTTCACTTTGGTTGACTTGACCTTGGTTGACTTGTTGACCATTGACTTGGGTTGACTTGTTGACCATAGTTGACTTTCCCTTTATTGACATGCTAATCCTTATTTATTTGTTTTGTAGGTTAGCTTATGGTAATTAGGAGAGGATGAACACTAATTGAAGTAGATTAAGGCATGTCTACATGGAAAACATAAAGCATAAAACATAAAGCAAATATGACGTGGAGGAGAGAGGAAAACATAAAGTATAAAGCAGAAAATAAAAAGCACATGTACCATGTGGTCCCCATGGGCTTGGACAAAATTCCCACATGGAGACCACCTTGTCTACTCCATTTTTGCCATCTTATGTATTAGGTTTAACCTAGTTTCTAGAAGTTATGATTTTGTAATTGTTTATATACCCTTTTGCAGTTTTGGTTTTTGCTTAGAGGCCTTTAGAACTCTTTATTTAAGGGGTGCTCCTAGAAATGTACAAAGGTTGATCATTTTGAAGTAAAAACAGTCTTGTTTTTCAACCATTTTCGTGAGCTCTACTCCAAGGAGTGGATTTCTCTTCTATGGCCTTATCTTAAGCTATCAAGTGGCGACATTCATCACTCATCTCTAGGAAAGAGTTGGCCTATTGGTCCTCCCCTAATAGTGGTGTGCTCCCTTTACTCTATTCCATCTTCTATGTTTTCATTTTCATCTTTATTTGTTTCCCTTTCATTCGATTATGTGGTTCTAATGCTCATTTTCTTTTGTTTCTTTGATCAAATCACCATTCTCCTTCTCTAGCACCTCTAGAAGTGAACCTTCACATGTAGATAACTTTTTATCTTAATGTCTAGTGAGGATGCTCTCTAGGTTTTCTTAAGAATATTAAACACCATATTTCACAAAACCAAAATGAACTTACATCAATTTTACAAACAAAATTTTGGTAGTCGGTAAGCCATCAACAATTTTTATTTTTACCAATGGACTTTGATGATTATCAACAAATTTTGGCTATCAGTAAATTAATTATTTCCCTTTGTTGATTTTTGTAAGATTTTAGTTTATTTTTTCTCGCGTGTGGTGGAACATTCTTTAGATGATCATGTAAACTCTGATAGAGTCATATAACTAATCTTAAAATTTAGAGAAAGTTGCTAGTTTCAAAAATATGGATTAGGTGATTCTTTAGTATATATTTTTGTCACCTTTCTTGCCTTCTAACATATATGTTAGCATTGGCAGAACTACTTAATGACAAGGGGGAGCCACGACTCCCCCAAAATTTTTAAAATTTATTTTATATATATATATATATATATATATATATACAAATATATTTATTTTTTAAAATTATATTTATATATTATTTATATTATGAAAAATTATAGTAAAAGATAAAATAAAAAATTTAATGGAGACATTGATTTATAAAAGAGATTAGAGTTTTTTTTCTAGCTACAAGAACTTTTCATCATGTAAATTATCATGAAAGTGTATGAGTAGAAATAAATACAAAGAGATAGATTAGAAAACAGAGGTTTGGGAACATATAGATTGAGATTGAAGTATACATTCTCGGATGATCTCTCACATATCAAGATTAGTATCTTATTATAATTTATGTATGTTAAATTTATGATTCTGTTTAGGATGTTTCTCCCAAATTAAGTTTATCTCAAATGAGTATAAACCCTAATTTTGATTTTAGGAATTTTTTTTATGAAATTTGTATGAACCTTAATTATAATTTTTTCCAAATTAATATAACCCTTAAATATGAAATTTAGGGATTTTATGTTTTTTTGCTGCCTATGGTAATTTTTTTTAATGTTTTGAATTTATATAGTGTTGCTTATTTAATTAAAGCTGTATGAGTTTTGTTATGTTTTGCATTGTGATAATTTTGATTTGTGAATATAAATTTTATCTTTTTCTAAATAGGTGAGAGGTGATAAATTTATATTAGAAAGATTATGATAAAGAGTAAAAAAGTTGATTCTTTTTTTGGAAAGAGGAAGGTTTGTGATAAAGATGAAAAAGATTGCATCTACATTAACTAAACTTAAGAAATTTCATGAGAACCAAGAATTCAAGACAATGAAAAACAAATCTCTAAAGTTCCTAGAGTTACATATAATGAATTTAAAAATTCATTAGAACGCGATCCGGGAAAAACGTCCTCAAATTTGACAATACCCACCAAATCAAATTGATGAGGTACGAAGGGCTTATCAAAATGGTATTCATGGTTTGGTATCATGATATAATAGCATGATCTAATAAGGAATGATAATCATATTTTTTTGAATTCTACTATTATGTGTGCTTGTTTTAAGCAAAGGAAATGAAGAGAAAAAATGAAAAGTTTTTTTTTCTAACTAAAAAAAATTATATGTAACAAATTTAATTTGGCGTCCTAAATTTGTTGTCCAAGTTTCACCACTGTATGTTAGAGATCTAACTTATATTAGAAATGAGGGTCAAATAGCAAAATATAAGTGTGTGCAAATCTCACATTCTAAATCATGTTTATGAAGTTCAATTAGGTTTAAAGTGAGCTTCTTAATACATTACAAGAAAACATCAAATTAACTTTTAAATATTAGTGTTGGCCAAATTCTGACTCTAATATAATATATCTTTAATATTTTTCTAATAGGGTCGGCGAAACAAACACTAGTTTTTATGCTATCAATATATGCACATTAGTGAATCAGTAGAAAATGTGGATTGTTTTTAATCCAAAGTCCTATATTTGAATATGACAAATATTTTCATTCACAATTTTTTTTCTCACTTTTTGTATGAATTTACTCAAACTTGAGTCCTTTATCCACACTTATCTCATTCACCCATATTCATATCTTATTCATCCACACCTATCTTTTTCATCCACTCTCATCTTCATCCACACTCATCTCCTTCATCCATATTCATCCCTTTTATCCAAAGATATCTCTTTCATCCACATTCATCTTTTTTATATCCACACTCATCTTCCTCATTCACTATTTTTTTATTGTAATTAATTTTGTTACAAAAAATTGAAGCAAATATGGCGATTGTGAAAAACCGCCATAATTTGCTTCATAATACGATAGTTCTATAACTGCCACATTTTGTATGCAAAATATGGCATTTGTAAACACCATTATACTCCCATTACATCTCCGCCTTTTTCCGTGGCGCCATCTTTCCTTCCATAATACTCTTTTTTATTTACTTCTCATTTACTTCTATCTTTTTATTACACAAAAAATTAAATTTTAATGAGACAAATAGGTAAACAAGACACAAATCCTACAAACCCCAACCTCTGACGAAGATAAACCCTGCAAACCCCCAACCCTACAAAACCCAAGCTCTGACGAAGACAAGCTCTGACGGTTTCCACACTCCTCACCGTTTCCACCCTCCTCGTCGCACCACCATGTGAAGATAAAACTCCGTCACGACTTCGCACTCGGATTGCGACCCAGCAACGCTTCGGTACTCCACCTGTCCAACACCAGCACACCGTTCTTGCTATCGCTTTCCTCGCTGGAGATCTCGTAACTCGTCGCTGCAAGTGGAGATTACCAAGTCGCTGAAGATCGTGACTTCCTTCGCCACACTGATTGGGAACCAAGTCGCCATGAGCATTCACTTTGCATTTCCTCGTTTCCGGCAAATCCATTATTGGCACGGACAAGGTCATTCCAATTCTTTCCCTCTTTTACGATTTCCTTTGTGGATGGTTTGCACTTTCCTCTGATTATTGGGTTAATTATAGTGTGCTCTGTTATTGGGTTAATTATAGTGTGCTCTGTTGCATTTGGCTGAGATTGAAAATATCAATTGGGAAGTTTAATTTTTGTATTCTATTATTGCAATCCCCGATTCTTGCTTATTTGGTTATGGAAGGGATTGGGAGATTCTTGCTTATTCGGTTATGGAAGGGATAGGGAGAACGCTGAAAGGGAGGGACCTGCGTCTTACATACTATAACTTCTTGGATGATTTAATGCATCTATCTTCCTAGGGTTGAGTGTGGTTTATTTCTCTACTTTAAACACATGAACATGGAATTGTTCTTTGCTAGTTGGTTGAACAAATGCATTATGTTATTTGGAAATACCATATTCAAGTTTAATTGTGATATGTATATGGTTTCAGGTCTGAGTATATGAAACAGAAAAAAGGGATGGTGTGGGCAAAAGAGGATGACAATTTTGAACAACTATTGTGTGAGTAGAGTGTCTGCAAGTGTCTAAATAATTAGAAGCTCAAAATGGTTGGTCTCGTCAAGGGATTATGCTCTGAGTTCTTACCCACTTCATGAACCTTTCAATTGAATATTCACAAAAGCGATTTGGTGGGGAAACCATTATTGTTTAGTCCACATTGTTTTCTTCTCTTCTTGATGGCACTTTTTACCCAACTTGCTTCCATTTCTCTTCTTTTTCATTTATAATCTGCAACAGAAATTAAATATAGATGGTAGCCATCTCCTTTTTTATTCATTTGTCTTCTTCTATTGGTTTGGAATGTTGAAAATGTGAATTAGTTTAAGGAGTGAAACTAGGTATATGCATGGCGTGGTGAAGGGATAAGTAATGATGTGTGTAACAATGTTGTGTTGGAGGTAATGGATAGAATGGAGATTTGTCTGTAAAGACAATACATTTTAGTCCACAAATATGTATTGGTTAAAGAGAAGAGGGATTCAAAAAGTTCAAACTCTAGCAGTGGAATTCAACATTGAAGTACGTAATGGCTAATGTTTTACATGTTTATTTATATCATAACAACTTGAACATTAGAGGAAAAATGAGAAACAAGGTAAAAGCCTTATCATCCTTAGTTTTTTTAAAAAAATGATCAACCATATGAAAAACCTTGGTCATCGGAGAGGGCTCTATGTCTGTCTGTGGTGTCTGTTCTTTTTACAAGATACTGTTATTTTGTTTATACAAGAACAAATTTCTTGAGACTAAAAAGAAAGAAAGCAACACTAGCTAGTGGTCATGCCATGGTGTCATGTGCTTTTTTATTTTAGGCATTTAGAACTTAGAAATGCATCTTCTGTGACATGTAGTAGTGCGCTGTTTCTTTTGCTTAGTCTCGTTTTTCCAAACTTTTTTGTTCTACTAAGTCTTTTTTTTTATCTTTTTTTGTAGTAGCACTTGGTCTACTAAGTCTTTTTTATTCACAAGATACATCATGCTTTGTTAGGGTTTGTTTGGGAAATAAGGGAGAATCATTTTAATTGAAGGTTTAATAGATAGGTAAGTTCACATGTGAAGGATGAATATGGGCCAAATTGAATACTTTTGGATGTCTTATTGATAATGTTTTTTAAAAAGAATTATATCTAAAAATATCTTTAATACTTTTTTATCGAATAAGGATGACAACATTTATTAGAGCATAGCACTATTTTAGCCCCATCAATTGTATGTTAATTAGTTGTTTGGTGCATATAGTTAGTTGTTCATAAAAATACATATTTCAATTGGCAACATTTATTAATTTGTTTATTTTATAGATCGACTACTCAACATATTTTAATTGAGTTTTTATTTTTATTTTTTCATGATTAGGTAATATAAAACAATATTGTATGTTTTATTTTAATAAACTAGATCATTATTTTCAAACCTACCAAATTGATCTTATATCTCTTTATTGTCAGTGGAACATAACAGCTGAACCCATAATTTTTTCTTGCCCTTTCTTCAAACTTTAATATTGAAATCGGTGTAAATTTTGAGCAAGGGATCAAAGGTTAAGATGCTTAATTTTTATTAAATAATATAGATAAAAGTATAAGGTGATATAAAGTAAAAGAAGATTTCTATCATCTAGTATTAAGGCTTAAAAGTTGTATCAACCAATTGGAGAGGCATCAGGTTTACTAGCAGGAGTTTGTGGACATGTAGCATCAAGTAATGTGTTATTCCCTATAAGTTTTGAGAGTTGGTCAACTGTGCCAGATACATATAAGGAAAATGCATGGGAGAGAATACTGAAGGTAAAACAACCTATATTCACCATCTAAATACTTATTTAATTTATGCAATGGACCTAAACTAACTCTTGTATTATTTGAAGTCTCGATTTATTTTCAAGGTTAATGAAGAATTGGCAAAAAGAGATGTTATATTTAGAATTGGAAAATTGTGGAGGGAGTACAGGTGCAAGCTTTGGAATGAGTTTTATGACCCACTTCTGAGCAAAAATGATCTCATTAAGAACATTCCAGATTGCGTTAGCATGGATCAATGGGCTTTATTTGTTGAGTATCACTTAAAGCCTTCCACAATGGTACATAAATTTAATTGTTATATTTAAAGTAACCATCTCTTTAAATTTGAAAAACTGATTTCATTTATAGTTTATAGGACTTATGTAATAGAAATAAAGAAATAAGGAAAAAACAAAGTATTCCTCACACTGGTGGTGCTATGGCTTTGTCAAGAAGAAGGGATAATTTGGTATTTTTTTTACTTATATTTTGTTTTAAAAAATAATGTGCTATTATATTTGTTTTGCTTATTTCAGTTTTCTTCAAAACATATAGAAAATTGAGACTAGTAGGAACATTGGGCGAGCTGAAATGTGGAAGATCACTCATAAGAGGAAAAATGACACCTATGTGAATGAGGAGGCTATGGAGATTGGGGTAAATTTGTTCCTGCCACCATTGAATTGTCTATTTAATGATTGCCTTTATAATATGAAGTACACTTTGAGTATGCCAATAATTTGTTGCTTTGAAATCTGATTATTTGAAATCTGTTTTTACTGTTTTGAGTGCATATCTTAGTTAAAACAGTATTGTAGTTGGTGGTTGGTTCCCCTTGCTCGGTGGAAAAGCTTAACTCCCCTTACTCTGATTAGCTAGATAGTGATAGTTTTAGGACCGTTTCTACTTAATTTTTTGATAATTTGTAAATAGTTCAATTGTTTGTAGGAAAATCTATTCTAGGAAATCTATTGTTGTTAGTTAAGAAATCAAATAATGCATGGTCCATCAAATAATCACTACTAGAATCTATGCCTGCATATAATAAGTCCATGGCTACAGAAACATGTTACAAACCTACCTTATCAATTGCCATTTTCTCTAACTGAATCGACAAGTGCTGAATTTGTTCCTGTTGCCATTGAATTGCATATTTAATGATCCTTGAGTAGATATCATGATCCTTGAGCTATAGTGAGCAGAACATATGGGTTCCTAAAATCTGTTTGATTGAAATCTGTTTGTTCAATGTTCTGACTCCTTTTTAATCTCTTTGTTATGTTGGTTTGAAATCTGTTTGATGCTGGAATGAAGGTTCTGGTCTATGTTTAGTGCAGTGGGAAAGGAGTTATGGCAGGTTTAGTGGGAATTGGTGTTTGGAATTAGAAGAAAATGGAGTATATTGTATGGGAACGACAATGGGTGCATGATTTCTGTTGCCATTTAAAACCCTTTTACAAAATGCATAGAATTAGATTTATTTTGCTGCTTTGCCGATTTTGTGAGTTCTTCAAGCAATTTCGTTTGTGAGCTGGTTTGTTGATTTGAGTCTAGACACCTTTCTCTTGACCAAGTACTTTAACTTATATGATCACTTTCAATTTGCTTATTTGAGTCTGAACTAATTGTTGGTGTACTGGTTTACCATTTTAAGTTGTCGTAATTTGTTGCTTTGGCGGTCTTTTGCCCTTCTAATTTAATGTAGGAAAAAATATATGAGCTAATGTTGAATAACCCAGATATTGCATCAGATATATCTCCAAATGATCCAGTTGGTCTCATATTTGGTAAGGAGCATCCAGGTCAGGTCAGAGGATTGTCACATGGAGCTTGTCCCACTCTTGCATTTAAGCAATCCACTACAAGGTTAAATGGTATGAATTTTGCTTCATGTAGTGCAACATCAAAAAATACGGATGAGAAGTTTCTAATGATGGAAAATGAGCTCACAACTCTCAAAAACCAAATGCAAACATTGGTTGCCTACATTGCTTCTAGAGATGACGTTCCTGACCATTTTGCTGCTATGGTTGCTGGTTTGGTACATACTTTGGTTAATGAGGTAAAAATTAATAATTTATTTAACAAATTACATAAGTTTATTATAATACACATGTAAATTTGAATAAGTTATAAGTTTTTTTTTTATTCCAGGTACCCGATGTTGGAAGTGGTGCTCCATCACCTATTGGTATAAGAAGATCAAGCGATACAGAAAAGACAAGTTAGGAACATAGCTATAGGAACATAGCTCTAGAAATTTAGGAAAATGTATTATAGTAATGTTTTAGATCTTTTTTTGGCTTTTGTTTTCAATGTGAAAACTTTTGGATGGTGTTTTGATATCAACTTTTTAACATGAAATATGATTTATGAATGAAAGTATTAATGATCAAGATGTTCTCTATGATTTTTTTAATTTTATGCGAAACATGTTCAATAATAATGGAAAGCAGGTTACATACAAATAATATTAAAAAAATCACATTCAAATTATGGCAGTTGAAACGTTGTACAACACATTCATATAGTGCAAATAATGATATTTCTATATGTTGTATTTCGCATGATAATTCTTTAAAAATAAACAAATTAAGACGGTTTTCACTGCCATTATTTGCGCACAAAATACGACGGTTCGAACTACCATGATTTGCGCAATGCATTTAATGGCGGGTGTTGCAGCGTTTCGTCCAAGACCGCCGTATTATTCATTGTGGCGGCAGGATATATGGCGGCACCCGTATCCGACATACGCACAAAATATGGCAGTCAAAACCGCTATTTTATACCCCAAATAACCGTCGTATTTAACGAATTTTTTTAGTGAGATGAAGATGCTATATGAGAACTGTTATTTATTTTTTAAAAAATTGTCATTATAATATTGACTAAATTGACATAAATTAAATTAAAATAATAAAAATTTTATTTAACAACGACTTAATCAACTCTAAATTAAATACATTTTAAAACAAAAAAGTTGACACTAAACTACCTTTTTTGACTAAAAATAATTTAAAAATTATTAATGAATTAGCGTCTGACACTAGTTATATATTGTTTTAAAGTTTGTTACGCGTGCAACAAAAATTTAACAACATAAACTTTTACGTGTTAGGATAGATTTTTGATCAATACTAAATCTTTATTTTCTTGTACTCAATATATATGGGTCTATTTTTTTTTAAGGGACATCTGTCCTGTAATAAAAGTTAATTTAGAGAAGTTAACATATTGAAGTCTTACTCAAATCATAAATGATAGAACATAAGGAACCTTGATTTTAGAGGTTAAGGGTCGAAGAAAAAGAAGATAACCTACATTTTGTATTGCAACGGCAATGGCGAAATTTGGACAAAAGATATGAGATGCCAAATTAAATTTTTTAAATATAATTATTTTTTTAGTTATTTTTTTATATTTTTTCTCTTCATTTTCTCTACATAAAACAAACACACATAATAGTAGAATTAAAAAAAATGATTATCATTTACTGTTATATCATGATACCAAACCACGAATACCATTTTGGATAAACTATTTGTAAGGCCCATTTATTCTGCTCCCTTGCTTTAAGGGCTGCCTTACAACAGTTGGGCCTAAAGGCTAGCCCAAAGGATAAGAACCATCCCTTGTTGCCGTAATTCACACTTCCACTCATTTTCAGAAAAACCTAGGACTGCTGCCGTCTCCCTCCGCTGCCCAAAAGAGTTCTGCTAGGGTTCACACTTTCTCGATCAAACAAAGCTAAACTCCGTTCCTATATTCCACGTAAGTATCCCTTTAGCTAAGACTTATCCTTCCCCAACTACAGTCCTAATATTCCAGTAAGGGTTTGGTAGTAATCTTACTTTGGTTTGTTCCATCGTGTTTCCAGTTTGGGGGTTTGCCGTAGAATTGTGGTGCTCCCGGCTACATATTGAAGTTCTGCTAGTTTTTTCAAGTAGGGAAGCTCTGGCTCATTCTCGTGTTTCATTTCATTCCTGTCATGCAACTGTTATTTTGATGTTATGTGGCTGGTGTGATGCTATGATAGCTGTGAATGTATGAATATTGGTTTGGACTGGCGTGGGTAACTGTTGCAGGAAAACAGTGGCGAGACCTGCTGATCTCGCCCAAGCGAGCCAGTCTCGCTAGGCGAGATGAACAGGGACTCGCTCAAACCCTCTGTACGTGAAAGGTCGCTCAGGCGACCAACTCAGTTCTTTTGAGCGAGCGAGTATCTCGCCCAAGCGAGAGGGGTCTCGCCTAAGCGAGATCCCGCGTTAGCTCCTGTTTCCTTTTTCGAGCCCTCGCCTAGGTGAAGGGGGCTCGTCTGAGCGAGCACGTCTCGCCTGAGCAAGACCCTTCAGCCTGAGCAAGGGGTTGGGCGAGGCAATACGCTATTTGGTTGCTTGGTTGCTTTTGGATGATTGATATTTGTTTGGGTATGATTGTTATGTTGAGAAATATATATAATGGATTGCTATGCATGCGTGACATAATTCATGAATGGTGAATGATGGATATTGTGGGAACTTGGCATGTGAAATAAATGAGTGGGTTGGAATTAAAGTGACATGGTATTGATATGAGATGAGGCCCTATACTCATGGGGTGGTAATGACCAGAGGTGTGGATTCAACATGTGATACGAATGAGGATTTATTCTCAAAGGTTGGCATGGAATTATGATCATGATTAGTGTTTTCTTATTGTTGATTTATGATTTTTGGTCCGTGTCAGTGTGTAATTCCTTGGAGTCTCTAGGTGAGACCTTCGGGGTTGCGCTTCAGTGGTCAGGACATAATTCCATGGCCCCTGTTAGTGGGTGCCCATGGTGGTGCCCCATCTGTATAACTAGGTAAGGATTCAAGGTAAGGTTGCATCCTGACACTCTAAGGAGTCAGTTAGTCTCACCTAAAGCAGACTGACTCCTGTGGTGAGAGTAGCAGGAGGCCTGAAATTCATTAAGGGCTAACCTTGTGGTGAGGGAAATTGATTCATTGTAACACTTGTAACACATAGCTCGGGGGTGAGCAGAGGTATCCACCACAAGTGCGAGCATCCGCTGAATCCGACCAAGTTATATGTATCCGGATGAGTCGAGTCGTGTCTTAGTGTATTGTTTGAGAAGTCATAACATGCTTGGATGATATGTGGGTATGGTATAGTGAATATATATTTTATTGTATGGATGAAATCTTTTGTGCTCTAGCTTACCTTACTTTCGTTGTTGTGTGTTTTGCTGTGTGGTACTCTCTTTTGCGATGATCATCAACTTGTTGGTGTGAGCAGATGCGAGGAACACCCGTGGACAACAGGGAGGTGATAGTTCCGCTGCATAGTCCGCGTAGGCTGGACCTTATTTCTTGATGGGTTTTTCCTTAGGGCTATGGCCCATGTATTGCTCTATGTTGTATTACTGTACTTCGTCTGTTAGACTTTTCAACTGTGTCTGTTGGCATCGTGGTGTGCCTAGTTTTGTAGGGGTGGCGTTAAGGACCCTAGGACTGCGTTGTTATACTATTTAAGTGTGGCGTTTCTTTTAATTACGCATATTAATTGAATGGGACGTTACACTATTCGTACTTCATCAATTTGATTTAGTGGGCATCGACAAATTGAGGACGCTTTTCCCGAATCGCGTTTTAATGAATTTTTAAATTTATTATATGTAACTCTAGGATTTTTAGAGATTTGTTTTTTCCATTGTCATGAATTCTTGGTTCCCATGAAATTTCTCAAGTTTAGTTAACCAAATGCATTTTTTTCATCTTTATCACAACCCTTCCTCTTTGAAAAAAGAATTAATTCTTTTACTTTTTATCATAATCTTTCTAATATAAATTTATCACCTCTCACCTATTTAGAAAAAATAAAATTTATCTTCACTAATCACAATTATCACATTGCAAAACATAAAACTCATATCACTCTAATTAAATAAGCAACACTGTATAAATTCAAAACTTTTAAAAATTTATCGTACGTAGTGGAAAACACAAAATCCCTAAAGTTCATAAGTAAAGATTATACTAATTTGGGAAAAATTATAATTAGGGTTCAAACTAATTTCATAAAAAATCTCTAAAATCATAATTAGGATTTATACTAATTTGAGATAAATTTGGGAGAAACATCCTAAAAATGATCGTAAATCTATCATACATAAGTCATAATAAGATATTAACATTGATCTCTAAGAGATCATGCGAGAATACATACTTCAACTTCAATCTATGTGTTTCTCAATCTTTGTTTCCCAATCATAAATCTTAATATTTCTTTCTCCTCACACACTTTCATAATAACTTACACGGTGAAAAAATTTTATAGCTAGAAAAAAAATCCTACTCTCTTTTATAAACCAATGTCTCCATTAAATTTTTTATATTTTATCTTTATTTTATTTTTTATTATAATTTTTAATAATATAAACTTAATATAAATAATATAATAATATATAAATATATTTTAAAACATATATAAATATATATAAAAAATAAATTTAAAATACTTTTGGAGGAGTCATGATTCTCCTATGTCATAACATTGTTCCACCGTTGCGCAACAGTAATAACATAAACATGACAAGTAGGACGTTTTTATATTATGTGGTGTGAAGTGATCATATATATCCTTATATCAATGCAAGACATGTATAAGAAATCTTTTGGCGACTAAGGAAAAAAATAGGTTGTTATCTATCAAAGGGACAACAAAATAACATTATGACAAATTAAAAAGTTAAGTTTTAGGTTTTGTATTTTATAAAAAGAAAAGGATAATTTTGAAAGAATATTTTATTAGTCCATAAATATTTTGTTGTTGTATTAATATAGTTCTTTTTGGTTTTCTTTCTTGTATATTTTTAATGTTTATAATTGGTCCAACATATTATTAATAAGGGAGAACGATAAATGGGAAAGGAATTTTATTTAGATTGGAGATACTTGCAAACAAAAATTTGTCACGGTTAATTGGTCTAAAATTTTCTCTCCAAAAAAGTTAAGAGAAGTCTGAAATGTCAATTTTTCAAGGAGAGAATAAAGCATATATATCTTCTCAAGTTTGCCTAAGATTTCACTTACTACATCGATGCAATATAAGCTTTTAAAACATAAATATCATAAACTATCTTATTTTCAGCCTTTTTTCTGTTTGACCTGGGATAAAATACTTAATAGAGTGTTGGTTGGTGTTAGGATTAATTTTCGGAATGATTTATGATGTTCTGGTAGATGCATTTCTCTCTTTACAGGTGTTCCTTGTGTTGTCTGATTACATTTTTCTGCCACAGTTTATCAGGCTTGGGTTAATTATGTTCGAATTTCGCTGCCTTTTTTTAAGTGAGACTTTTGAGTTGCAATCCATACACCAACTTCTAAGTCACCATATGAAGACTTTCCTAACTAGATTTTGGAAGATTTTGAATCAAAAGACAACTAGAAAATTTTTTTTTCTCTGTTCCTATTTCTCCAAAGCACTAGGGGAGGCTAGTATGATATGCTTCTGTTCCTCCCTAAAAAACACTTGTTTTATGGAACTACTCCATAACAGGCTTTTGATTGATAAAAATAGTTACACAGTAGAGGCATTTAAATATAACTGCCGTTAAATAACGGACACTGCAAACTATTTATCCTGTAATGTTTTATGGGTGATTGGGGTTTGATAGCAGAGAGCTTGTACAACCCTAAACTGGTATAAGAGAGTCCATAGTCTCTATCACAGGCTTGAAAATTGTGATTCTCGAGAACACTTTTTTTCTTCTCATATGAGAGTATCTTGGAAAGAGTTGGAACAATAAAAGTAGATGATAGCGTTTAGGCAAAGGGTGCATGCCTGACATGAATTGCTAATGGAAAACTGATCCTGTAGAAGAAAAGCATGACAAATCTTTGAGCAATGGATCTCTCTGGTTTCAAAGAGATACACAATAAGTGTAATATGGGAACAGAATAATTTTGTATTCATAAATGATTGAAAACAAGAAAAGATACCGTAGTCATCTTATACCCCAAAATCAGCCCTAGATTTACTTCCTAACACCCACCATTGCCCCCAACATCACCCTGTTGGACATATATATATATATATTGAGTTTTTGAGGTTATTTTCTTGCTGAATTTTCAAAATATACTGATATCTAATTGTTCAAATTGGTTTCTTTGATTTGTTTTGGTTTAATTTGGCTCTTAAATCATGGGCATAAAGTTAGATTATATGTTATGTTGTTAATCAATGATAAGATTCTAAAGGAAACAATGTTTACACTATGATTTGCTGAAACAATTTCAATTTGAGTTACCATATCATGGTTATGGAACATTTAACAGCTGCACTATGACTGTAGTCACATTTGCCCACACTGATGTGACTGCAAATGCGACCAGAACAGGAATTTAAAAACAAAGGTAAGAATTAGAGGCTATCTTTCCCATTTTGATTGTAGTTTTTATACTATTAATTGATCCCAAACATATCTTTTCTCACGACTTAAAAAGTTGCTTGATTTCAAAGCAAGTACAAGATTGTCGTTTGAACTTTGAAGGCATTCATTCAATTACTCATGAAAAATAATATCCACTCGTGCATTTCCATGTTTGATATTCATTCCTTTAGAACATGTTTGGTCTGAGGCAAAACATTATTTTTTCTTTCATGTGAAATAACTTTTTTTATAATTAAAATGATAAATTATTAACTATAACATTTAGTATAACTATACAATTTCATTATATTTTTTAGAAAAGTAATTCCTGAATGTGTTTTTCTTTTCAAAATTCCTCCATCAAAGACAAAAGACTTATGAAAGAAAAGGGCAAAGAGCATCCAGCAGTGTGTCATCTCAAAAGATTCGGTCAAGAAAGAGCAAAGAGAAAGACCTGTTATATATCAAGCACTTTTGTTAGATGACAAACTAACCAAAAAGGTTGCCATTATTACACAGATTAATTACACTAATATAATTACATCACCTGATTAATTTTGTTACCATGTTCTTTCAAGTCTTTTAACAGTGGGAAAAATAAGATAAGATAAAATAAATATTTGTTACCCTAAGGTGGGACATTTTTGTAGTGCAAGTGGGAAATGGAGGTTCAGGGAAAGAAAGAAGTGCAAGTGCACATGCAGAAGCACCTGATACTAAGTACTGTGACGAAGATAATCATCTTGAATTCTATCTATTTGTTTGCTTTTTGTGGCAAATAGTCAGAGAAAGATGAAATTTGAGGGAGAAGCAACATGAAATATTGTTTACCAAGTTGGCCAACATCATCCTTTAATGACGGCTGATACTAAGCTATAGTATGGTGGGAGGCCAGGAATCTTATCAGATAGAAAAAGATTGTGCAAATGTATATATGCTTTTTACAAAACTGATATTGAACTAGATACCCTTTTATCAAATGTTGCAGAAAGTGTCATGGAAAAACCAAAATATCTTTGGGATGAGTTCACAAATCTATTAATTTATGCTTTCCAGAACCTAGGTAAACAATAATGCTCACGTATTTGTTGGTGAATATTTTGTGAACTGTTTTCTATGGATGATGATGATGTTGTTGTTGTAGTGTAGTGGTGTGTGCGTTCAGAAATCAAGACAAAGCTCTTTTTAAACACCTTACTTATGAATGTTATAATATATTACTGACATGGATGTTGTTGTTATAATGCGGACCTTGAATTCAATCATATGCAACTTTGTTCGGTGAATTTTAAATTATATCGGGAAAAGTGGCCTCAAACACCACTTGTTGAGTTCAGATGAGAATTTTGAATTCACCTTTTGGACCAAGTGTTGGTGTTTCATAGGATTGAGAATTAGGGCAAATTAAGAAAGGTATTATATTTATGGAATGTCTATGTATAACCTTAACTCCCCAAAAAGACAATAATTTCAAATTACAATATTCAACGATTCAATTCACTTTAAAAGCCAACATATAACAACTATGTAAACCATATATATATATATATATATATATATATATATATATATATATACTTATTCTCATCAAATTCATAACTGACATTGAATTTTTTCTTCACCACAATTCAAACTAATTTGTCTCAAATGTATCAAACTACACAAAAATTAATAACACAAGACACAAACTATACAAATCTCATTTCAAACTCAAATAACACATAGTCATGCATAAAACTTAAGACCATGTGGTCATGTCATCTTCACATCCAAATCATCAATCTTGAGCTTCTATTAAAAACATAAATAACTTCCCTTGGAACCTTTTTACTTTCAAAAACCAAACAATAATCCAAAATTTAAAAATCTAGATTAAGGTTCCGAAACATAAAAAAAAAAATTGTACCTTTTTTTACATTATTACAACTTGAAATATTACTAAAAGAAAAATAAAAAACAGTTTATATATATATATATATATATATGAATATTATATATATATATATATATATATATATATTAAATGGAGGAATATCTTTTTACCATGGAAATTTTTTCATTATATATTATTAAAGGTAATAGATAATACATATATAGAAATAACTTGAAGATATACAAACATGATATAATCAATGTATTACCCTGCCTCACCAAGGTCATGTACTATTCGTACTCGACTCTACCTAATCAAGGTCATGCATTGCCCGTACTCGACCCTACCTCACCAAGACTATGTATTGTCCATACCCGACCCTACCTCACCTAGGTTGTGTACTCTCCGTACCCAGTCCTACCTCACCAAGGTTATGTACTATTCGTACCCGACCCTACCTCACTAAGGCCATGTACTATATGTACCCGGTCATACCTCACCATGGCCATGTAATATTTGTACCTAGCCATACCTCACCAAGGTAATACTCTCCGTACTCGATCATACTACTCCATATGGCTGCCTACCAGGTTCTGATGTACCCAGCTGTAAGTTGTTTGCCCCATACATGTCGACCCTCAAATTGATACCTTCGCCATGAAACTGACAATTGAGAACTGAAGACCAACAAGGGCTTTTGGATAAATTTACTTACTTTGAATGGACTTACGAGTGACTAAAAAAGTATTGAGTTAAAAAAAAACCATCTTAGTGGGACCCATTGGTCAAACAGTATAAATAACATATTATTTTATGCATCCTTTACGCATTGATTATTCTCTGAAACTCCCTAACATCACATGTGATCACTTAAGTATCAGAGTGCCCAATGGCAGATCTTGATTAAAAATTTTGAAGGGGCCAAAATAATATACTTAAATTTTGTATATTTAATTATTGTCACTAATATAACAAAAGTATATATAATTTAGTATTGAAATTTTCTTGTATGTTTTTCCTTAGAAAAATGATAGTTTTGAAGTTTATTTGGTATGGAACTCATTTGAAATAAGTTTTTTATTTTAATTTCATATCTTTTACTTGATATTCCATATCTAAGAACGTTTTCTTAAACTAAGTTCCAAATAATTAATATGAAACTTTCGACCTATAATTTCAAAGAATTAATATGAAATTTTCCACTTATAATTCTTTGAATCTTAAGAAAGAGTTCTTCTAATTCAACAATTGAATACTTAGTATCATGCTTGAAAATAGGTCAAAATTTGTAATGTTTTCATCTTCATGGGTATTTTTTCTTTTATCATTCAAAAAATGAATCTATTATTTTATTCTTCATCAATATACCTATTTAAAAAAAATTAAGACTAAAAATAATTTATCAAAATCTAATCAAAAATTGAGAGACATAATTAAAAAAAAAATCTATGATAATCAAGTCACATTTAAAAGGTGGTTAAGAAGAAACATATAATACATAACAATTCTTCTATATTCATTAAAAAAAAACATATACAAAAAACTCACAAGATGAAAAAAAAAATTAAATATCAAACAAATATTTCCAGAGACAAAAGAGAGTTACGGTTTTTTTTTTTATTTCATAAGAGAACATATGAGAAATGAGAGCGAGGAGAATGAATCTTTGACTTGTATAAATAGTCAAAACAATCAGTTCACGAAGGATTATTAAATAATAAATTTTATATTAGAAAATAATAGAAAAAGAATAAATTATATATATATATATATATATATATATATATTAATTAATTAAAGGTGTGATTTAGATTTATCGTTTTAAAAGTACAATAGAAAAAAGAAACTAATAAACCAAAACAAAAATAGAAATTTTTTATTTTTAATTTCCATTATGATTTAAAAAAAGGTTGACTTATTTAAAACATTTTAATCAAATATTTTGAATACTTCCTAAAAGTGTTAATTATCTTCAAGAGCATCATATCTCTACTTTCCTAAAGAAGCATCATAAGTGGATATGTGGATATGGGTGATAAAATGAGTTAATTTCACCGGTATGTCGTAATAAAATGGATTGAATTTTTTTTTTATATTAATTCTTTTTAATTTTAATTTTAATTTTTTTTAATTATATGAATATTTTTAAGTTTTTAATTAATAAATTAATTAATCTTTTCAATCTGATAAATTAAAATGATTAATAATTGAAATTTAATTCATAAATGATAATACTTAAAATAAAAATAGAATTCTATATTTATATTTTTAAATAATGTAATACAAATTATTCTTTTAAATAATTTTTATTTAAAAAGAAGAAGTTAATGATAAATTCATCTCATTTAGGTCAATTTGATAGATTAAGTAAAATAAATTAAAGTGGACAGAATTAAAAACACCGATTTAACCTATCAAAGTTTGAAAAATTGACAAATCGACCATAAACAAAAATCTATTTTTTCAACCTTATCCCCGTAAACGCCCATTTTCATCAATTGGGCAGTGGTATTTATGAAAGTGATTGTTTCGTGTGTGGTTAAACGTACCTCCATGAAAAAAGATTATAAAATTATAATAGCTCAAGGGTTTCGATCCTATATTCCATCAAAAGTTACACGTTAGATCCTTTATTTATCGTGCCAAATTGGGGATAGGACGAATTAGTTCGATAAAAAATTCAGTGTTTGAACGAGTTAATTTACGAGCATAATTCATTTATTTAAAAATTATTTTTTTATATTCAAATGACTTGTTTTGATAAAATAATTACAAAAAGTAAAATTTAAGAAATTTTGAATTATTTCAAACGAACAAAATAGAAGAATTTTAAATATCTTAATAAAAATAAAAATAAAAATAAAATTTTACTTATTTTCACCTCTGACTCCACTAATAAAGTTTGAGTTGAGTGGCATCAAAGGGAATAGTTAGTTGAATCGGCTGATGAATGATTAAGTTGGTTCCTTTTACAATTATGAATATAATGAGAGTTGCTTAAGAAAATCTAATAAAGATTTTCACTTTACATTAAAATAGCAAGCTATCTAGATGTGAAGATGCACTTCAACAAACTCTAGAGAAGAAGAGAAATGGATTGATTCAAGAAACAAAACATGGTGATGAACAAAACATAAAAGCCAAAGAAAAAGGAAGAAGAATTAAACATGAAAACAGAAAAAAGGCAAGGAATGAAAATTGTGAGTGAAGCACGCCAATTCAAGGAGAGGCCAAAGCCATGGATCCTTGGAGATAAGTGGATGTTTGCCGTCACTTGAGTCTATTTTAAGATAAGGCTTAAAAGTTTCACTCCCAAAGGAGGATACTCTCACAATGTTTGAATACAAAATGTGTATTAAACTTAAAAAAATGATCAACACGTTTACATGTAGTGCCAGTCTCGACAATTGACCCTGACCCACCTCGCTTGACACTCGATCCAGGTTGGTCGTCGACTCTTCTTGGTTTTTCGCCTAGGCAAACCAATCTCGGCCTTTGATTTGGGCCTACCCTTCTCCGCCTTTAGTCTGGTCTGTCGCGAGACGACTCGACTTGATCTTTGACTTAAACTCAAATTATTGTTTTTAGAAGTTAATTAAAGTATTTTAGTGGGGAAAAACCAATCTTTTCCTTGGCCCTAACCCACTTGAAAGGGGGCTTTGGAGGTTGTGACTTTCTTTTGGCTCGCCATTTGGGGCTCTAGAAAGGGGCTTAATGAAGGGTGTACCATTAGCCAAATTTACCTCTAGCTATAAACAAGATGGTTTGAATAAATCTTAAAATATTTGGAAAAATTTTCACAATAAAATTTATTAGGCATAGTTGTGCATCTCAAAATATAGATAGTTGTAATGTGATCTTGAAAAACAATTGGCTACACTTGATGTGGTGTATAAACTATTGAGAGTCCATTATCATGCAGTGGAAGTAAACTGAGTTATTTTTGGATTAGCTCATTTTTTGGATAAGTTTCAAGAACTTATAGGTGAAGATCCTTGCAAACATTTTGACATGTATGTTGAGAATATTTATTTAATATATTTTATATTTAAATTAGGTTTTAGGAAATCTTGTAATTTTTTTAGAAATATCTTTAACATAAAGATAAACTATATTTATTTATTATTTGAATTTAAGAAATTAAGATTAAGATATTGTAAATTTTTGATATTATGTCATATTTTACTTTATATATAAAGTACATGTATAAAAAAAATCTGACAAACTGCTTTATATAACATATCTTTTATTTCTTTAAAATATATTATCTAAATACTTAACATCCCAACAATGTGAAGATCACGTCAAAATGAGGGCATTTTCTTTTTCACTAGATTGTACACAAAAGATTGGCTATGCTTTCTACCAACACCTATCACTACATAGAATGGTGTAACGAGGTTGTTGGTTAAAAAAATTTTCCTTGAGTATAGAAAAAAAATGATGAGAAAAGAATTTAAGGATATATAAGGCAATAACATGTAAATATGTTGCATGAAATTGTGCACAATACTTAACATTCCAATAATGCGAAGATCATGTCAAAATGAAGACATTTTCTTTTTCACTAGATTGTGAAAAAAGATTGATTATATTTCCTACAAACACTTATCACTACATAGAATGGTATAACAAGGTTTTTTGTGAAAAAATATTGGTTATATTTCCTACAAACACTTATCACTACATAGAATGGTATAACAAGGTTGTTGGTTAAAATATTTTCCTTGCTTAAAGAACAAAAATGATGAGAAAAGAATTTAAGGATATATAAGGCAATGCATGTGAATATATTGTATGAAATTGTGTGCCACCTGTCTCCATCACCAAACTAATGAGAAATTGTTGATTCACTATTCATATGAGTTATTGTCACTATTATTTAAGAGCATGACTGATATAGTTTGTAAAGGATCATATATTAATTGGTTTCATTTTAAAATTTCAACTAGTAATTTGTTCATTGTTGAATCAAATTGATTTTTGGACCACATAGATAGATGTTTTTTTTTTCAATGGTTGGTTTGTGGATATGATGTTTTGAAGAGGGAAAATGGTTGTTTGCACTGATGGCTCTGTTTGGGGGTATTTTTCTTCTTTCTAGCAATGTTGTTTAGTTTGTTGTGACTTATTATATGCATTGTTTATCCACCTATTGAAGACTCTTGATCGTAATAGATCTATTTTTTTTAATTCAGAGGGCTTGTGGCTTTTACCTTTACATTGATGGATTTTCCACATCAGAAATATTTATGTTTCATTTACCTATCTAATCTTGTCTTATTGTATTTTCTTCTATATTTGCCGTTGATTCTTGCAAGTCAGGAGAATTTATTTTCCTGCTTATTATTGTCTTAATAAATTGTTATTTTAATACATTTTCCATCATATAGTAGTAGACTCTTTGAATTTTTCAAGTTGGATAATTTTATTTTGCTACATTTATTCTGTTACTAAATTATTATTTTAATCCATTATCCCATCATATAGTAGTAGACTCTTTTGAATAAACACACACAAACACAAACAACCACAACCACAAACATACATACATACACACAAACACACAAACACAAACAAACACACACACACACACACACATAAATACAAATAGACAGGCAAAAAAACACACATAGACACACAGACAAACTCAAACACGAACAAACTCTCACACACAAAGACATATACACACACTTACAAACACACACACACACACATGAACTATGAACTATAACATCTTAACTTGCTTAACACCACAAAGTTCAATAATCATAGTCGTCACATTAAGGAATTCTTTAAAGAAAAAAGAATACATGGAGGACCAGACTAAACATATGCATTGTTACTAATCAAACTAATAAAATCTGTAATAGTGTGTATAGCTCAATCCAACTTTATGCCTTGTTGAAATCATGCTAAATTTTACATTCTCCAAAACATCCAAATGGAATAGGTAATATTAGTTGAGTGAACAAGTTTAATAAGAAGGTTAATTCTAACCTTTATAAAATGAATAAAATCCATTAATGAGGAGAACTACATACAAGGAAACAATTGTTGCAACCAAGTTCATGATTTCCCAAAATTGTTTCTCTTCTTCTCTGTTATCTACATCCTCCATTGTTGAGTGACTGTTCCTCTCACTTGTTTTGGGCTAAATACATGGATGCCTATGAGTTCCTATGGTTTCGTCCTAATTCCTGCCATACTCGTTAAAGTATCAGAGTAAGTTCATAACCCATTCTACCTCTGCTGCTTCCTTTCTTCTTTTCCCTTTCTTGGTGCCTTCTTGCTAAGTGGACAACACTACTCAAACAGGTCAAGATCCTGCACAGAAAAGGGTAGCAGACCAAAATTTTGTACAAGACAATATGATAGACCAAGTTCTCAACCCCTACAACTCCATTTATCTTCATCCATGAGAAAATCCTGGACTTATTCTTGTCAAGCAGACCTTTAATGAGAAAAACTATTCATCTTGGAGTAGAAATTTGAAGCGTACTCTTGTTTCCAAAAGCAAGATCAAATTCGTGGATGGAAATACCAAGGCATCTAAGGAGATGATCCCATGTACAATGCATGGGAAATATCAATGGTTCTATCTTGGATCACTAAGACTCTATCATGTCTACGTAGAAAATGTTAAAGATTTTTATGATGAGCTAACATAAAGATTTTCTAAGGGAGACTACTTCAAGATTTCTGACCTACTTCTAGAAATCCATTCAATTTATCAATGAGAAATAAATATAAGGCAATTTTTGATATATTTAAAAATTTTGTGGGGAGAATTAGAGTCTTTGAGGCCCATACCACATTACAATTGTGATGTTTGGTGCCAATGTGATCTATCCAAAAGTTCTATGAAATATAGAGAGATTGAGTATGTAATATGTTTCCTAAAGGGATTAAATGATGACTACAATCATGTGCACACTCAAATATTGTTGATGGAACCTCTTCCTAGCATCAATCATGCCTTTTCTCTTATAATACAAGAAGAAAGACAAAGCAATGGTAATCTTGGTTACAACAATGCAAGTAAATTTGTTGTGAATATTGCTGACAAATAGTGTAATTGGAAACAACAAGATCAAAGTAGGAGGAAACAATTAGAACAGAGTAATTGGAAGCTTGAAAGACATGATAGTGGCTGGCAAGGACAAGGAAGAGGAAGAGGAAAAATCCGAATGCTGAAAAAGAGTGTTTCTATTGTCATAAAATGAACCATACTATTGATGAGTGCTATTCTAAGCACGAGTATCCACCCTGGTTCAAGCAAAGGCATGATTTTGTAAATCAAGACAAAGACAATAATGGTCAATGTACATGCAACCTAAATGTCAAAGAAGACTCCACACAAGGTGGGAGTCAGATTATTAAATAAGATCCTGTTGGTTTTACTCCTTAACATGTGTAGAAACTTCTGTAGATGATTAAGCATATAGAAAAACCAAGGCATAACATAAATCAAGTTCAAAGAAAAGATTTTGGTGTAAGCAGCCATACTACTCAGCAAGGTAACTTTTCATGGATTTTAGATACTGGTGCAACTAATCATGTCACAAACATAAAGAACATTTTGTAACCTTTTATAAAATTAATCATGTATACATTAAATTACCTAATACGTCAATTGTCACTGCATATTTTGTCGGGATAGTATAATTTTCAAAAAATTTGATTATCTTTAAGGTTCTCTATATTCCAGATTTCACCTTAAATTTAATATCTGTTCGAACCTTGATAAAAAATTTATATTGTGTTCTAACTTTCTCTACTAAGATGTGCCAGATACAAAACCACTCTACCTTGAAGATGATTGGACATGCTAAATTCATCAAAGGGTTATATTACTTGCAATGCATTCCTATTTTAAATAAAGCTTTTGTTTATTCTAGTCTAGTTCTAAATTGTTAAAGAACAATATTGATTTGTGACATTTTAGACTAGGACATCATGGAAATAAAGTTATTGAAAAAATATGTACCAATTATCCTTATATACAATCTTTGAATAATATTTTGTCTATGATATATGCCATTCTGCTAAGCATCACAAGCTTCCTTTTCCACATAACACTACTACCTCTTTAGTTATTTTTAATCTTATACATGTAGATATATAGGGTCCTATGTCTGTCATGTCTGTTCATGGTCATAAATACTTCTTAACCATTGTTGATAATCTTAGTAGGCATACTTGGGTTTTTATGCTGCATTCTAAGGGTGAAACTAGGACTCTATTACATAATTTCATTGTAATCAGTATGGAAAAGACATGAAAACCAATAGGTCTAATAATGGTTCTGAATTCAATTACACTGATTTATATAATCAATATGGCATTATTCATCAACAAAGTTGTGCAGTTGTGCAGAAACTCAACAACAAAATGTTGTTGTTGAGTGAAAAAACCAACTTATCTTAGATGTTGCTCGTAGCTTAATGTTTCAATTTAACTTTCTTAAAGCATATTGGTCCTATTTTGTTTCACATGCTATTCATTTTATTAACAGATTGCCTATTCCTATTCTTAAAAGGAAAAGCCCTTATGAATCATTCATAATGATCCTTTTACTTGTATTGTTTTGGTTGTCTTTGTTATGCTTCTACCTTTGAAAATAGTAGAACACAAATTGATCATAGGGCAAGGAAAGGTATTTTCATTGGTTATAAAGCTGGCGTGAAAGGTTATATAATCTTAGATGTCAAAACATGGGAAATTTTCACAAATAGAAATGTTATTTTTTATAAAAATATGTTTCATTATAAACACATTGAGGATAAACCCGAAGATATCATTGATAGAAATAAAGAAACTCTTGGAAATATTTTCTATGGCTGCATCAATATTTTCTATGAACCAAAATCTTATGATGGAGCATGTACTAAACCCAAATGGATTAAGACCACGGAACATGAAATCAAAGCCTTGCATTGTAAATTAACTCAATTACCTACTGGAAAGACAATTATAAGTTGCAAATGGGTATACAAAGTTAAGTGCAAAGTAGATGGAACCACTGAGAGACCTAAAGCAAGACTTGTGGCAAAAGGGTATACTTAACTCGAAGGCATAAATTTCTTAGATACCTTTTCCCCAGTTGCAAAATTAACTACATTTAGGGTCTTCCTCGCTCTTACTGCCACAAAAAATTAGCATCTATATTAATTGGATGTAGACAATGCCGTCCTTCATGGAGACTTCAATTAAGAAGTGTATATGACTCCTCCATTAGGCCTTGACACCTAAGGACAAGTTGGCAGGTTACGTAACTCCCTCTATGGCTTAAAATAGGCTAGTAGGCAGTGGTTTGCCAAACTCTCTTCTTTTCTAGTTTCTATTGGTTTTGTTCAATCATAATACAATCACTTTCTCTTTATCAAGAATAAATCTGGTTGTTTTATAGCTTTTCTCGTGTATGTAGATGATGTTATTTTGATAAGAAGTTCTTTGAATGACATTGAACATGTCAAGACTCTTTTACACAGTGCTTTCAAAATAAAAAAACCTAGGAGAACTCAAATACTTCCTTAAGTTTGAAGTTGCTATATCTAAGAAAGGCATACACTTATGTCAATGCAAGTATTCCTTGGATATTACCGGTATGATAGGTTGTAGACCTTGTTCAACACCTTATCTCAAAGACAAAAAGGCTCTTTATGATATTGTTGAGCCTATATCAGATCCTTCCATCTATAGAAGACTTATAGGGAAGCTTCTTTACCTATGTAACATTAGACCTAATATCTATTTTTCCATTCACTTACTTAGTTGGTTTATGCAAGCACCCATTGTCAATCATTATGCTGTTATCCAACATGTTTTACGTTCCAAGGATTCTAACTAAGGCACTTGCCCAAAAACTAGAAAATCCACGACTAGATTATGTATTTTCCTTAGGTAATCTCTTTCATCCTGGAAATCCAAGAAACAAGGAACTGTTTCCAAGTCATCCACTGAAGTTGAATACCGTGCCCTAGCCACTATAGCGTGTGAAGTCCAATGGTTGAGCTACCTCTCTCGAGATCTCTAAGTTGAACCAACCCATATTGCTATTATGTATTGTGACAACAAATTTGTTGCCAACATCGCCTATAATCAAAGCTTCAATGAGCGCACCAAACACCTCAACATCAATTGCCATGGGATGCGTTAAAAAGGTTCAAGCTATTCCCTTCCATCTTCTTTCCATACGATCTAAAGAACAACTCATAGACGCCTTCACCAAATCCTTCATCGTCTTCAATATCACACCACTAATTCCAAGCTTGGCCTACTGAATATCCATAGTCCGCCTTGAGGGGTAATGTTAGAGTAATTAAAGGTAAGAACTTGTTACCTTCTATTAGGGTTCTCGAAACCTATTTAAGATATGTTTCCCCTCTTTTGTTTGGAAGCAAATAGTTATTCTGCCATACAAATTTAAATAACAAGTTAATGATTTCTCAAACTTGTTTCTCTTCTTCTCTGTTATCTGCATCCTCCATTGCTGAGTGATTGTTCCTCTTCGCTCTTTCAGGCTGAAACCATGGGTGCCTTTGAGTTCCTAAGGTTTTGTCCCAACTCCTGCCATACTCGTTAATCCCTATTACCCATATTCCAATAAGTGTTTTTCAAGACAATATCATATCAATCATTAATATCAATCTATATAAAGGAGGACTATTAGACAAAACAATAATCTTACATTTAGACTTTAAGAATTTTGCTTTCATTGGTTAGGCCCGTGCCATGGAAATAAAAGAGAAGTTCCAAGCCAATCTAAGCAAGTACACTTTTTTTTTCAACATGAATATTTACCACTTGCAGTCCACCGCCCTTCTTGCTAAACATAAATGACTCTATTAACAATAATTAAACCTTGCTTATTAATATCATGCATCCAAATAAAATTTCTATCGATCTATCAATCTCCTTAAGAAGACTAGTTGACTATTTATAAATTTGAAAACTATAAGCAAGAACACTAACAATTACAAAATTCAATAGTTAGACTTTGCCCATTCCTAATAGTCTTACCTTTTCAAGAAATAAGCTTGAAGCGAATCTAGTAGCAAATGGTTTTAAAAAAGGAGTTTTAGGAGGCCCTACAAAGATAAAAACACCTAAATAATTATAATAAAAAACCCTTTTTACAACCTAGGAAACCTTTAAGTTTTCTATTAAAAGGAGCCAAATTATCTATAATGCACAAGTGATTTTTGGCAAAAATTTAACCATTGTCTCAAAGTGATACTATAAAAGTGCAAAAATTTCAAGAGATTATCAACTTTTTTTTTAAATATCTTACTATAAAATATTTTTATCTCACGTTCATATACTTTATTCTTTTGAATAGTTTTTTTTTATTCATGTATAAACAATTAACATTCTTAATTTTGTATCATTGGTTTCCTTTTTCTTTGTTCTTGAGTAATTTAAATGTTATAACAAATATATAGATAATTGGATATAAGAGTTAGATTTTTCAAAAAAAGACTAATCTTATATTAAGGAAAAAATTAATATAAGATGCTGTTTTTGTTAGGATTGAATGCTTACCACTAGGTCAAAAGCTATAGCCAATAGTCAAAGCGTAACTCTTTTCACTTAAGAGTGTAACAACCCAAGTGCCACAATTCAATTGTGACCCGGCCCACTTGGCCTCTGCCATGGGACAATTGATGACACCTACAACAATCTCCCCTTCGACAATTGTCCTACTAGGAATCTCACTCTTGGATTATGACTTGGCCCACCTGGCCTCCGTCATAGGACAACTATGCAACCGACAACAATCTCCCCTTAATAATTGCCCACTAGGAATCAAACTCGTGACCTTGGCTCTGATACCAAATGTTAGGAACAAGGCAATAAATGAAACAATAAAGGATGACAAAAAAAATGACACAAAGAATTTAACGTGGTTCGACGTACAATGTGTATGCTTACGTCCACGAATACACTAGGAAGTATTTTATTTTTGTATGTCTATCAAGCTTTACATAGGGTTTCTTATATAGCAAAATAAAGAACCACATCTCACAATCCTAAGCGATGTGGGACTAAATCAAGCACCATAATACTAACAATTCTCTCACTTGGAGTTTGATTTACATTACCACCTAGTGTAGTGCCTTCATCATCAATTTTCTTGAAGGCCAATTGAGACAATGCAAAGCCTCAACTTAGTAGTCGTGACAATCTTGGTCAACATATTAGTTGCATTCTCTACACTTGGAATCTTAAAAAAGAAACAAGTCTCCATCATTTATCAAGTTTATGATAAAATGATACTTCAATTCAATGTGCTTGCATCTGGAATGAAAAATTGGATATTTAGCAAGACAAATAGCACTTTGACTGTCACTGAACAACGAGGAGTCATCTTGTTGTTTTCCTAATTGTTTTAGAAGGTTCTTTAACCACATCATCTCCTTTGTTGCTTCTGAGATAGCTACATACTCAATTTCAGTGGTTGAGAGGGAGACTGTTCCTTGAAGTTTAAACTTCCAACTGATAGTTGTACCACCCAACGTAAAAATGTAACCTGTTATGCTCTTTCTACAATCTAAATCACCTCCTAAATCTGCATTAGAAAACACTTGTAAAATGAGATTACTTCTTCTATAAGCCAAATGCATATTTTGAAGTGTCCTTCAAATATCTCAATATCCACTTCACGCCTTCCCAATACTCCTTTCCGAGATTTGATAAAAACCTACTCACAACTCCTACTGCATGTGCTATATGTCAGGTTTGGTGCAAAACATAGCATACATCAAGCTCCCTATTACAGATGCATATGACACTTTAGACATGTGACCTTCTTCTTCCTCTGTCTTAGAAGATTGCGTTTTTGAAAAGTTTAAGTGAAATGAAGGATCAATTAAAGTTTTCAAAAAGACAATCTTCTCAAACAAAGGAAGAAGAAAGTCACATGTGTAAAGCGCCATATGCATATGTAGTAGGGAGCTTGACGTATGTTATGGTTTGCACCAGACCTGACATAGCACATGCTGTGAGAGCTGTAAGTAGGTTTTTATCAAATCCTGAAAAGGAGCATTGGGAAGGCGTGAAGTGGATATTGAGATATTTGAAGGGCACTTCAAATATGTATTTGTCTTTTAGAAGAAGTGATCTCACTTTACACGGGTTTTCTGATGCAGATTTGGGAGGTGATTTGGATGGTAGAAAGAGCACCACAGGTGTACCAATGTGGTTGTGAGAAAGTAAAGCGCTATATAAGGATGGAGATCCATAAACCAATTGCCTTAAGGTTTTGGGCTGAGAGTGGTGTCAATGTTTCATGTGGTTGAGTTTAGGTCTCATTGGTGTTGTATCTCCCCAATGAACCTCCTCCCTCCTTAATTCTAATAGATTTGACAAAAAATACTAATTTAAAAATATTTTAAAGTATATAAATTATCACATATTATAATTATAAAAATAATACATCATGAGATATATCACCACTTTGATAAATTAAATTGTATAGTTTAGAGATGTAGCAGACATGTTAAAAATATCAAAGATATGTTTTGTTATAACGTGAAACAATTATTATGTTTTGATTTAATTGAAATTTTGACAATATTCGTGCAACTAAAAAGGGGCTTGATAGGTCTTCATTATTATTCTTTCTCACACACTAGCTCTAATAGAATCGGTACGTCTTAGAAAAAAGAGAAAGTTAGCCAAAATAGAATCTGTACAGAAACAATTCATGTCTCTTAAAACTATATATTTCACTTTCCTCTTTATAATTGCTCCTGATTGGTTGGTTCATCTCTTAGGCAAACTGTAGACTAGAGTCAAGATTAAAAATAATTTATATATATATATATATATATATATATATATATATATTTTAAGATAATTTTTTAAGAATAAAATCTTGTGATGAATTTTGGAGTTTTAAAGCGGATATTATCGTAAAAAAATTGTTAGAAAATTAAGTATAACTGTAAGTCCAACACCCAAAATAATAGAAATAAGAAAGTCGAACAATATTTAAAGAAAAAGAATTTATTGTCTTGAAATTTTGAGTTGAAATTTTGAGTGAAAAAAGATGTGAATCTCTTATAATTGGAAGTATAACAAACATAAATAAAAAGTTAAAACAAAACTCATATCAAATTTTTCTATATAAATAATATGTAAAACCATGAGATGTATATAATAGAGAAGAAAAACCCCAAATACACCAAAACATTTTGATGTGGGAAAACTAGAAAAATTCACATGGACGTAGTCTGTAAAATCTTCCATTAATAATGATTTCTCTCAAAGTTTCCAAAGATTAAGAGAAAAATATTTAGAGGTTTTTTTTTTTTTTTTTTTTTTTTTATCACTAGAAGTACTCAACTTCTATCTATCTGTCTTCCCGGTCATTTCATTCCTAAAATACATATTTAGTGGTTACATAATAGAAAGTCCATAAACAAAGGTACATTTTTTTTTTCTTTTTCTAAATTATTGGATCCGATAAATTTGTAATCCACCTAACACTTATTATATTTGTTGGATTTGTGTCTCATTGTGTTGAATCTTTTCCCTTATCCGTTCTTAAAAAAACCCATTAAAAATAATTTACTTTTACAATATTATCTCAACTCAAAAAAATTTAAATTGTTTATTTCAACTTGTATACCAAAGAATTCTCATTTGATTTATTTATAGTATATAATAATATAGTGTCGCCAAAATATTAATGTAATTGTGTGTTACATGTGTTCCCAAATGAAATACGTTTCAGTAACAGTAACAGTAAGGGGGTGAGGGTGTTGAGGACAGAAGACAGAAAATTGTGTTTTTATGAAGTTCCCTGAATCCTCGATATGGGGTCTCATATATCTGAAATGATGTCTCAGTATTGCAATTTAGAATATTAGTACAGGAAAAAAGCAAGAAAAATAAGAGGGAGAAGAGTAATAAAGTAATCTAAGCTTATCTATATTACATGGATCAGTAGTGGTTGGAATAATATCGATTCTAAGGAAATTAATGTTGATAAAGGTTGCTTTTAAAATTCTTAATGAATCCATAACTGCCAATGTCTTTTGCGACCAAAACGAAGTTTTGGAGTCCAGCCCAACACCATGTGATCCATGTTTTCTCACTCGATTCCATTTGGTTTTGTTTCCCACTCTCATTTCTCTCATTTGGTTTTTAGTTTCTTTTTAATTCAGGACGGATCTTTAAAAAATATTTTAGAATATTAAGATAAATGTATAAAAATTCTACAATACCAAAATATAAAAATAAAAGAGTGGCTTTTATTTATATATTCATTTGCATGAATAGAAAAAAAAAAAGGGTTCAAGATCCTCCTATAATCCTTCAAAGTTCAGTTTGTAATTATATACTTTTTCTTACTTATTTATAGATTTTCAAGCGAAATATTATTAATATCGAACATGAAGAATTTTTAATTTTACTAAAAAGTGAATTAGTCAATACATACAATTTTTTTATATATACTTATATATAAATAAAACTCATTTTTTTCGTGTAATTTTTTTTTTTAATTTTTAACGTTGTTTTTGTAATATCTCATTTAATAACTTTTAAACTACTAAACAAAGCATCATATAGTGATAGCACAAAGCAGATAGCATAAAGGTTACTATAGAGTATTAATACAGTCTTCCAAAAACCATAATAATAACTATATGTACAAACCTACTATGAATAGAGTCAGATAGATTCTAACTCCAAACTCAAAATATAAACTAACTATAAACGTGGACAGGTCCTACTCCACAACCCTTCTAATAACTACATGGGAAGCATCCTCACTCACAGCTTCTTCTGCTCACACAATTAAGTGATCATCGCAAAAGAATAAACCAAAACCAAGCAAACACAAAAAGCATAGAGTAAGCTAATTATAATTAAGGAAAAGTTCAATTAGATCAAAATCACATTACTAATTTCTTATCATAGGCCAATAAAGAAAACAATCTAACACATATCAACAATTGACTCTAGACTCAATTATCCAAATATATGCAAGTGACATCAGACCTCTTGGTGGCTTGCACCAGTGTGTGATTCCTATACTCTGCAGAGTTTGGCCTCAATGGGTTATCACCCAATCACACACCAGGTAAATCCCCTTTGTGCCTAGAACTTGATCGAGTCTATTGACTAAGACCTCCTCCTACTCCTCACGACATAACTCATTATGATCTACGCGAGCCTTAATGATTATTAGAGTGTTAGGATACCAGCCAAAAATGAGTCATTATGTTCTTGCATACACTAGATTACCAACACATAGAATTTATCCATGAAACTCTTTCATTAACCTCACAAATCATGCTCATAGTCACTTATTACATGCATGTCATAGTAATAAAAGTTGTAGAATCCAATTAGTCATATTCAGTGCATTCACATAGATCAAAACAACAAGCACTAGAACAGGACAATCGAGCGCTCAACACCAGGTTTTAGCGCTTAGCGCCACTTCCCTCACAATTTTCACCGCTCAACGCAAATTGCCTTGCATTTTCCAGCATAAAAAAAATCACTTACTATTTTAAATATAAATTAAGAATAAATAATTATTAAAAGTTAAAATCCGAATTGCCCTTTCCTGGAACCCTAGCCTTCATCATGCATGCCTCCTTTGTATTGGCCCTCCCTTAAAAGCCTAGCCTCCACCGCTCGCCGCTCCTCTGCATTGGCCCTCCACCGTGTGCCCATCCTCTATATTGGCCATCCCTTGGAACCCTAGCCTCCACCACGCGCCTCTTCTGCATTAGCCTTCCCTTCGAATAGTAGCCTCCATCGTGTGTGCCTCATTGCATTGGCCCTGCATTGAAACCCTAGCCTCCACCCGCGCGCCTCCTTTGCACTAGCCCTCCCTTGGAACCACCTCTAGTCGAGCTTGCTACAACTCGTCGACATCTGGAGCTCGCACCCTTGCCGTTGCATGACAAAACTTTATCCCGCGACTACCACCGCATCTTCTCACCTCCAGCTAGGCTTCCTAAGGTTATGGTAAACAACTCATTCACAAATCCATTTTTGTTGTGGTTTGATTTTTAATTTTGAACTAATTGAACATGTCTACTTTGTTTTGTGGTTTTGAATGAATTGAAACCCTAATTTTTGTGTTTGATTTTTGGGGATTTAAAGTTGGGGAGAAGTGGATTTATTGTGACACTTAGGAGAAGGATAAATGGGTTTAATGCCGCTGTGAATGGGATTTGAAAACCCAAGGTTCTTGCTCCAATCGTTTCTCTACGAGGTAAAAGTTTGTGATGTATTTAAGAAAAAGTCTTAAAGCATTTAGTTTAGTTTGAGCATTGTGATTGATTTCTTTGTTTTGCTTCTTCATTGAGTATGTTGATGAAATTTGGGTAAGTTGGACGACTAAAGGTGGAAAGGTGAGTATGTAGAGCTACTTATAATGTTAGTGTTGATTTTAAGTCATAAGCATAACTTGTTTGAGAGGTTCACTTATATATGTTAATGTGGCCTTTTTTTATTGTTTTTGGGTGTGTTGTTTCTGTTATTGAGAAGTTCACTTATATATTAGATTACATACGAATTTATCGGTAGATAATTATCTACGGATAAATTTGCTGTAGATAATTACTTACGGATAAGTTAGCTACGACTATATTATCTACGGATTTTTTGTTCGTAGATAATCCATAGGTAAAACTTCTTTATCTACGGATTTTGAGAATTACATACAGATTTTGGTACTAGATAATTGCATTTTTTCTTGTAGTGTGTCTATGTGTGGTCAAACGTGAAACATGTTATAAACAATTAAAAGAAACATCGTGAGTCTCATTTCATTGTTCACTATTGTTTTGCATGACCTTCAAAGGAGGCCTAACAACTGCGAGGACAACGACAACGAGGCTCTAAGGTGAGTTTTCCTTCCTTTAAATCAAATTAAAGTTGTTTCACTTTCATTTATGTAGTTTTTTTTTTCGTTTTCATCGATTGATTTTCATGCAATGCATTTTTAAGACTTCAAGGCCATCGTCCGGTGGTGGTGACGAGGACTTAAGGCCACCTTCTAGTGGCAGTGATGAGGTGCTAAGGTCACTCTCCAATGGTGGCGACAAGACCCTGGGGCCATCCTCCAACTTTGTTCTCAGTTGTTGGTTTCTCTATAAGATTAGTCTTGGTTTCCATAAATTGAACTTTGTCTCTTATTGATTGCATGTGATGACATTGGTTATATTTTGTCTTTCCCATTATTTTTTTCATCTTAGACAAATTTTTAGTATATTCTTTAGGCCTTTTTTGTCATTTGAGATTTAGTATAAATGATTAAACATTAATTATTTATATTAAATCTTAAGTTGTCCGATTGGACAGTTTAGAAAAAATATTTTTCATAATTCTCTATAAAATTTACATTAAATTTTATGCATAAATTTGATAAAATTTTAGTTGAGACCATTTTTGTGTTGTTCTCCAGATGCATACTTGATTGTGGTCACGAGTAAGGACTTTCATTTCTTGTACTTCGAACACCAATGCAAAATGCTGCAAAAATTTTATCAAATTTATGATGTTAGACTTCATCGTATACATGTTAGCAAATTTTGAAAAATAAATTTTCCAAATGGGTAAGGACTCACCTTGTGAGAGTTAAAATTTTAAGATTGATGGAGTTTGTTACAAATGTAGTATGGATCGAAGTTGTATTAATAAACTTCACATCAATGAAGAGTATGAAAATGAGGTTTTTTAGTTCTTGCAATATGCTCAAGAACACAAAATCGTTGTGAATGAGACATATTTTTGTCCTTGTGTCTGTTCTCTTAATCAAATATGTCAAGACTTAGGCACAATGTGTGATCATCTATTCATCTTTGGTATAATGAGGAGTTATATGGTTTGGACTTGCCGTGGAGAAGTATTACACAAGCCTATGGTGTCACAAGGAACATATTATATGGATGAATCAATGAGTGATCATTTAGAGAACATAGTAAGTGATGTTGTTGAAGAAAATTTTGGAAAATCTCATTTATATGATTCTCTTAAGTCCAATTCAAAGGAAAATTTGTACCCAGGATGCGTTAACTTTACCTGACTGCCAGGAACTTTGAAATTGTTCAGTTTAAAAGATAGAAATGGATGAACCGATAAAAATTTCACAGAATTGTTGGAGTTGTTAAAGGAGATGCTTCCAGAAAATAACATGTTACCTATTCGTGATTATGAGGCAAAGAAAATTCTATGTCCAATGAGTTTGGAGTATAAAAAGATACATACATGCCCTAATGATTTTGTATTGAACAAAGACAAGTTTGCTTCACTAAAGGCCTTTCCAACATGTGGTTTATCACGGTTTAAAAATAAAATTGATGGAAATAATGGTGATGAAAACACATATTGTCACCTGAGTAAGGTGGTGTGGTGCTTGCTAATAATATCTAGGTCGACATGATTGTTTGCCATTAAAGAAGATGTGAAGAATCTTAAATAACACGTTGATGAAAAAAATGTGATAATCTTCTTTGACACCTAGCTGATTCTCCATAATGGAAGAATATTGATGAAACATTTCTAGAATGTAGTGTAGAGCCAAGAAACACTCATGAAATTGCTACAAATGGTATGAATCCTTGTGGAAAATTAAGTAGCAAAAATAGTTCATGGCCAGTTTTGTTGATGATTTATAATTTGTCTCCTTTATTGTACATGGAGAGAAAATATATGATGTTGTGTTTGATGATATCAAGTCCTAGACAATCAAGAAATGACATTGATGTGTACCTGAAGCCATTGATCGATGATTTAAAATTGTTATGTGAAGAAAGCATCGATGTGTTCGATTCATATTGTCAATAAACTTTTCGTTTGTGTGCAATGTTGTGTTTCACCATAAATGATTTCTCAGGATATGGACACTTGAGTGGTTATAGTGTTAAAGGTCATTTTGCAGGTTCCATTTGTGAAGAAAACATGTGTTATGTTCAGTTGAAGCGTGGTAAAAATCTGTGTATACAAGACATCGAAAATTCCTTCTCAAAATCATCCTTACCCGTAGAATAAAAAACATTTAATGGAAATCCTAAGGATGAAATTGTGTCGAGACCACACAATTGTGAAGAAGTATAAGTAGGTGAAAAACATTGACATTGTGTTCGGAAAGCATAAAAAGAAGAAAACCATTGAGAAAATCATTTGGAAGAAATGATTAATATTCTATAATCTACATTATTGGTGTAAACTTGATGTAAGACTTTGTATCAATGTGATGCCTGTTGAAAAAAATGTATGTGATAGTGTCACCGAGACTTTACTAAATGTAAAAGAAATGACAAAATATGGAGTACAAGCACGACAAGATTTGTCTGACGTGGTCATCCATTCTAAGTTACACCCACAATTAATTGGAAGACGCACTAGCTGCCCCCAACATGTCACACTCTTTCTAAAAAGGGAAAACAAATGTGTTGTCAATGTTTAAGTAGTGTTAAAGTTCCACAAGGTTACTCTTCAAATATTAGTAGCCTTGTTTCTATGAAAGATTTAAAGTTTGTAGGTTTAAAATCTCTTGATTTTCATGTTATGATGCAACAACTTTTACCAATAGCTATTCATGCCATCTTACCTACTTTTGTTATAAGTTTTCTAACATGTTTGAGTTTGTTCTTCAATGCAAGAAAGTTGTCGACCCTCGAGTGTTAGATGATTTAGAAAATTAGACTATAGGACTATTGTGTCAATTGGAAAAGTAATCCCCCCGTTCATTTTTCGATATCATGGTTCATTTGATAATTCATTTTGTGAGGGAAATTTGATTATGTGGGCCGGTTTTATGATATGGATGTACCCAATTTATGGATACATGAACATTTTAAAGGGATATGTTAAGAATCATTATTGATTTGAAGCTTCAATTACGTGGTACATTGCAAAATAAGCCATTGAATTTTGCTTAAGTTATAAAGTGGTACATTGCAGAAGTTCGATGGGCACATGACATCATAATAAGCTCAAATTATATTTGAAAGAATAGTAAGTACAAACCCTATACTCAAAACCAATTTTCATATGAAGTGTTTTATGATTAAACTTGATTATGTGGTGTATGATGACTTTGTTGGGCAAGAGACTTAGGGTTTCCCATGGTCGGGAAGACATACTCACAATGATCATTGGAAGACCTGAGCACCTAGGTCGTGTGTGTAGTGTTAAAGGTGCATTTAGACTTCGAGATTACTTTAGTCCTCCATAAAGAAGTAACGAATCCTTGAGTCAAGAGGCCTTAAGGAAGAAGCTCCAAATGGAAGAAAGAATTAATCAACACAAGGTAGTTATGGTGTAGCGCTTCATGCAAAAAAACTTTAACAACAACAATAAATACAATTTAGCCTCCAATGTCATGTCCCATTTTCGTTAAATGATACAATAAAGGTGATTTTGGGGGACATGATAATATATATTTCAATCATAGAACTATGGTGAATGTATGTTTTTTCATTGTCTTCCATAATTAAATTTTGGAATTACTACTTTTAATTTATACTTAATTGTCTTGTTGTGTACATGGACACAATCATTGTGGACCAAGGCCATAATTCCATGTATGGATTTATTGAACCTCAGACCATTCAAAATTCTGGAGACACAGTTGAGCAAATACAAACATATTTGCAAACATTGATGTCTGAGTCACAAAGAGAGATGTACCTAGCGTCCTACATTGATGGATAATCTTACTAAATATTATACATTATGAAGTAATGCTAATTATTAGTCTAACTATTTGTGATTCATGGTAGGTCCCATTGGTAACTAATGGTCATCATTCCAAGATAATGCATAGTTGTTTGGTTTTGTTCTCTGCATAGGAAGATGGAAATGATTTGAAAACCATGCTACAAACATAAGTGTTACATTTTTCATATCATCTACTTAGTATATATTGCTACTAACATATGTTTCCAATTTAATTATATTTGTGGGAAGCCTAGATCAATGCAAATTCAAGTTATTTATCCAAAGGTTGACACTCTTTTCATCTATAAGGTATTAATTTTGGCATGTTAATTTATGACCTTAATGTGTGATTATTTTTTTTCATATTTAGTGGAATAAGTAGAGATATTCATTTGAATGTGACTATTACGTCATGTCTTGGATGAAAACTATCATTCGAGCAAGAATTATAGATGATTGGATAGGGGTAATAATATATATCTTTCACATATTAGAAATCATATTAAACTTTAAACATTATATTAGAGTTGTCAAAGTGGGTTAGAATCTGTGGGCCAACTCGACCCACCACAGGTTCGGGCCAGGTTGGGTTGAAATTTTTTAACAAATTTTAGTACAGATTAATTTTTGATCCGGCCCACCAAAAACCTGACTCACCAGGGTTGAACCCATGCGGCTCACCCAGGTTGAACCCGTGGTGAGCTTAGTTAGCTGACCAATGCACCCACAGATAAAAGGTAACACAAGCTTTTGTATTTGAGTTGGGTTAGGTTATTTTTTTAGCCAACATATTGGGTTGGCAAATGCAAACCTAATATTTTTATGATTTTGGTTTGTATTTGGGATTGAACATTGTTTTGGATTATATTGAAGTTTATTTAAATTTTAATCACAATTATAGTTTAGTTTTTTTGGGTCTGAAGAAAAAAAAAACTATACTTTTTCTTATTTAAGTGAGCTAGTGAGCCAACCCGTTTAACACACCAACCCGTGGTAGGTCGTGAAAATCCCATATTGAAAATTACTTAAGTAAAATAAATAAAATAAAAATAGAAAATCAATCGACATAATTTTATTATTCCTAAACGCGGGAAAATTCAAATTTGTTTCTCAACTCGCCATAATTTAAATATACTAAATAATAATCTTATTACAAGTTTTTAAAATCCAACATAATGCAATAACATCATAAAAATCCCTTGATGAGTGCGTATTTTTGCCCTCATTTAATGTTTAACTTTGGGTATTTAATTGAATTTATGTCCTTAAAGATGAATTTAATTGGGATTTCCTATAATTGGGTTTATTGAGCATGAGATACAAAAACATGTTAAAAATAGCTTTTTAGTTGCATAAATGTTTTTTGGATATTTTGAGGTGTGTTAGTGCAATTGCAGCTAAGTTGAGCTCATGGAGGTGTGAAAATAAATTGCTTAAAGCTTCATGACACCTTAAAGATAAATCCAAGCATAAGAAATTATCAAATTCACAAAAGTCCAAGCCAAGCATTGCATGAAGACGACAAGAAAAGCTTGAAAAAGTGAAGAACTTTGGCTAAGCCAAGAAGAGAGCAACAAAAAAATTGGACCTTGCATTTTTCTTTATCTTTATGATAGAAGATAATTTGGGAAAAACATATCTTTAGATATTTTATTTGATATTTTTAAATAATTATCTTATTTAATTATATCATAAAATATTAAAAGATAATAACTACCAAATCTTTTTAAATATGACAAGATCTTCTTGAATCTTTTTAGAT
>Ga0214545_1000132_pt1 | contig 89649 bp, 56 predicted proteins | sample CNSS4metaG_FD_160064 | JGI IMG/M metagenome (GOLD analysis project Ga0214545, IMG submission 160064) | Root nodule microbial communities from cowpea collected in UCLA plant growth center, Los Angeles, California, USA - CNSS4 | ecosystem: Host-associated > Plants > Roots > Nodule | place: USA... | reverse complement strand
AATAAAAATATATATATATATATATATATATATATATATATATATATATATATATATATATATATATATATATGCTGTCAAAAGAATAAATGATCAAAAGTATTACAATTAGAAGTTTCTGAACTGATTATATTTAATAAAACCAAGTTTGAGAGCGGTTGCCTTTTCACACATTTTGTAGATAAATAACTATAAATACAACTAATAATAACCTTTCCATTCTTAGGATAGAAATGGGGTGAAAAAGAACAAGAAGAGATGAGAAAAAACAAATGTTATATCATTGCAATTTGCTTGATTAGAGATATAAAGAGAATTATTTTAAGAAAATATACAAAATTAACATTTAGGTATTTGTTGATTCTAGGCACAATGGTTTTGTAGATGAAATTTTGTTTATTACCTAATGTATTTTAGAGTCGACGTGTTTTATAAGATGCATATTTATTTTTATATAATTGAAATATATAATACCCATCTTTAAATATTAATTACCTTTCATTTAAATTTTACATGAATAAAATATCTAAATTATAAATGCTAGATTTCTCAATAAAAAATCAAATTAGATACATAATATTTTCTTACGTGCTCAATTTATTTGAAGATATTATTAAATTGAGTTTATAGATACGGATAAAAAATTGGTAGATTGAAAGAATAAACAGTTAAAACGTGTATAAATAAGAATTAAATTTGTTTAGATGTATCAATTCTTTTATTATTTCCAGAAAGTTCTGTGAAATCTGAAAGCGTGGGTCTCTTTTTTAAGTTGTATACTAATTTATAATATAAAAGTAAATATGAGAGATGTGTTACTTAAAAAAAATCCAGAATTTAATATTTTAACAATCATTTTATTTCATTCCGACTCTATACTACTAATTTAAATTTCAAATAAATGTTTTATTGATATGCTTATGTCTTTCTTAAATATAATAATTATAAAAATAAATTTGTTGTGTTTTGGTTTGAAAAACTTGGTATCAAATAATAATTTTTGAAAAATATAATATACAGTCAAGTGGCCTTAAATATTTTGATTAATGGCCTATCCTAGTTGAATCACTCAATCAGTAATTCAACTTTTCTGAGTTTCTATCCAAACCCAGTTACTAACCATGCCACCAACCATCACAGACTTAACCCTAAAACTGCAAAGAATGAACATTGAACTTCCAGTGCAGGATTAAATTAACACCCTCCCTGATCTGAAAATTACGTTAGTGTTCCTTTGTTGCATTAGCCTCAACTTTCCCACTTAACAGGAATCCCCTGAGAAAGCATCCCCTCAAACACTGTATCCCCCTCTTTCAATTTCCCCTTTGCACACAACACCTTCACAAAAGTGCTGAAAACGTCTTGCTTGATTACAAAGTTCTTGTTCATAATGTCATAATATGTCTTTAGTGCCATTTCTTCATCCTCGTCTTCACAATATCCCTGAAGTAAGCAGTTATACATGGTGGAGTCAAGGTTATGTCCACTCTGAAGCATGTCTGAAACAAGCTCTTCAACTGCCTGCATCCTACCCTTCACTTTACAGAGGCCACAAATCAATATGCAATATGACAAGAAGTTGGGTGAGCATCCCATCGGACTCATCTGCTTCAAAAGAAGAACTCCTTCATCAATCTTCCCCTCAGCCACAAGAACTCTAAACACTGCATTGAAGCTTGACACACTTGGCTTAACACCCCTCGTCACCATTTCTCTCAGAAGTGAGACTGCTTCTCTTGGTTTTCCAATCTTGCAATACTCATTCACAACAACCCCATAGGCTTTCACATCCGGCTTCATCCCCCGACTAACCATTTCCCTGAAATGCTTAAAGGCTTCATCAGACTTTCCCACAATACACAACCCCTTCAACAAGCTAGTGTTCGTGGCGACATTGTCTCTCAAACCATTCAACCGCATCCTACTCATCATCATCTTTGCCTCATCCACTCTTCCGCTCAAGCAAAGACCTTCAACCAAGGAATTGTAGGTAACAACATTCGGAGAACACCCTCGTTCCATCATCTGCTTCAGACACTCCACCGCCTTTTGGAATTCACCTCTCTTCGAATACCCATCAATCAAAGTGGTGAAACTCACCACATCCGGCTCACAACTCTTACTCTCCACCAATCTGTCAAAAACCCACCGCGCACCCTCCATGTCACCCTTCTTACAAAACCCGTGGATCAAAGTGTTGTAAGTAACCATGTTGGGTTCGCAGCGCATTTCGTCGAACACCTTGCGCGCACTCTCGACCATCCCCACTTTGCAAAACCCACGAATCATGGTGGTGTGAGTGTAAACATCGGGTTCCACCACAGCTTCTGCGAGAACCTGATTGTAGATGGCCTTGGCAAAATTGACACGGTTGGCCCTGACGAGGACGCCCAAGATGGCGTTGCATGAGTAGACGCAGTGTTCTCTTCCCAAGTTTTTGGCTTTGTGGAACCAATGAATGGCGCCCCTGATATCGCCGCAGTGACCGAGAGCGTTGATGAATCTGCAGATGAGGAAGTCGGAGAGTTTGTTGGAGTGGCGGAGAAGGGAGTAGGCGGTGGAGAAGAGGGAGTGGGAGAGCAAGAGGTCGGTGATGGCAGCGTAGCATAAGGGGGTGTGGGAGTAGTTCTTAGGGTTGGGGTTGGGGTTGGAGGCCCAATTGAAGAAGTGAAGAGCGTGGTGTGGGTTCTTTTGGTTCTTGATCACCTGAATCACCAAGTTCGGAGTGAGGTGAGGGGAGAATTTAGTGAGAGGTGAGAAATCTGGGATTTGGGGATTTAGGTTTTGAAGGATTGAAGTGATGGAGGTTATGAGGCAGAGATTTGGGTTTGGATTGATGGATGATGAGGAAGAAGAAGGTTTTGCTATGACTTTTCCAAATGCCAGAGCCATCTATTGCCACACTTTCCTTTCCCTCCAAACATGGCCCTTTAAATGGCTTTTTCCTTTCCAAATACATGGAGATTTCTTTTTTCTTTTTTTTTAAATTGATATTATTACGTCCACAATACTAAATAAGACACAAATAAAATGAACAAAAAATTTAAATTTTAGTTGTGCTTCCATGTAATTTAAATTTAAACTGATATTACGTCCATGTATATAATATTGAGAAGAACATTTAAATGATCTTTATAGCATATTATTAATAGTTAAAGTATCTTCAGGAATTACAAAAATTACAATTTAAACATCAAAAAAGAAAAAAACACTCACACTCACTACCACCACTACCGTGAAAAGTTATGCAAACACTATTGTTCTTCAAATTGGATCATTTCTATTCCCGTTGGGATAACTCCACCACAAATCACAACCATTTCTCGTTGGAGTCTTTGAATTTCCTGTCGAACTCTCTGTCTTGTCCCTTCATAGGGTGAATCCAATGCTTTTCTCAGCACTCTCACATCCTTCGCAAGGCTTTGCAGCTGAACACATAACCACACATCATCGTCACCATCCTCACAAAATACTGATAATTATCCAACAAAAATCAAACAACAAATCTATATATATAACCTTTCTTTGGGGCCATCTTTTTAAGTTTCCCAAGCGGCTGATTTTCTTCACCACAGAGTCGCTTACGTCCAATTTATCTGCAGCATCCCTTATAGTTAAATGGAAGAAAGGGCTCAAATCATTCATTGTCATCTTTGGTACTCTCTTTCTCTGTATAGAACAGACAAAATATCAAAACAAGTACGTTATGCAAACGCAAAACTTCTTTACAAAACAAAAACTATTACCTGAACTGCCATATTACGTTTCGGCTTAGGCTTAGTACTTGAAGCCTCTCCATTATCAGGCTCAGGAACACTCTCGGGCTCGGGCTCGGGCTCAGAATCAGACTCGAGCTCTGTGCCATTAACTAAAGAAAAGGAGAAAAGATTCAAAAACTCAGAATGTACAAATGAAGAGTGAAACTTGGTCGAAGAGAAACTTGAGAAGCAAGAGAAGAAGACCAACGTGGACTCAAGTCATCGTCTCCGTCATTATGTTCAGCCCAATCGAGTCCAGTGCAGATGGTATCATAATATGCAGACAACGGATCATCCAGAGTGACGAGCCCTAATCTTGTCTGTTCCTTGCAATATGCTATTAAGAAACTCCTTATTTGTTCTATGCTTTTGCGGCTGAAACTGGCAATAAAAAAAGGCTAATAAGTACTGATTGAAACTAAAAACTATGACTTTAATTCACAATGAAACTTTGTTTTGGATAATTAAACACATGCTCATGCTTCAATGCAAATAAATAGTTCCACCAAAGCAACACTGGGAAGTTAGAACTTGCTTTATCATTTGATAAACTTCTCTTGGAGTTTCACCACCCGGTGTCATATCCTGAACGTGGAATATCGCATGGCCAATCACCCCAAGCGATCCATGAATCTCTAGCTTTTCAAACTTGAAACCTGCGGAGTATTTAAAATTTAAAGAAAATGAAAAACTAGAACAAAAAACATGCTGGAAAAATTTAAGTATGTTTGTATAGAAACTTAATTACCATCTGTGTGAATTATTTGTCTAAGAATTTGACAGCAAGAACAAGATAGTGACTTTGTTGACGGGGGCCAATGGTCAAGTGCGACCACATTCTCCTCGTTCAGTATACCGTGCTTTAATAATGAATGTTCAGTAATGGGTTGTTTAATCTTCCTTCTCGATGGACCCTCCATTTCAATGTTAGGAACTTCTCCTCCAGTGGAAAAATTATAATTGACATGCAAGGATTGATCTTGGAACGTTGGATTCAGGATGGGAACATGAATCTGTTCAAGGCCAAAGGGATCAAAATTCTGGTTTTGGGGCAGCACATTTTGCTGTTTGGAAAGTGCATTTTGTTGTTGGGGCAATGCGTTTTGTTGAGAGGAGGATGCAATGAGTTCATCGTTGGATAGATCGAAAATTGAGATGTCCCGGTCGATCAAACTATGAAGAAACGGATCAAATGAGGCATCAATATCAATATCAAATGGTCCAGAAGGCCAAAATTGAAGTTCGTTTAAATTTACGTCTGCACTCATATTTTCTCCGTTGGAAAAAGTATTCTCTCCATGCAAGGGATGAAGATCTTCAATCATTGAATCCATGTAGCAAAATTTTCGCTTTCTCGTCGACCAACTCCCCTTTTCCAAGTTAGGAACTCCTCCTATGGTTAGATCATTATCACTATGCGTGGATACATCTTGAATAGTTAGACCAGTGAAGGAAACATGATCCTGTTCATCGACAAAAGGGTCATCTTGTTGTGTATTTCGTTGATGGGGCAGTACATTAGGTTGGTCATTGAATGTATAGACAAGTGCAGGGTCTGGTTCGATGTAGTTACCGATAAGTGGACTGAGAAATGAGTCGGAGGAGTTATTATAATTGTTATCCATGGATACACCCCGGAAACTAAAAAAAACACCCTTAATCACGGTGGAAAAAATGGAAATGTGTGTAGTAGCGGCGCCAAAAACACAGCGCCGCCACAGAAACACGATTTGTTGGTAATTGAGACAATTAATGTTTATTACAGACAATCTTAATCGAATGGGTGATTATATAGCGGCACAACTGACAGTTATTGACCGTTGGAAATTTGAAGTTGATTGTTATGAAAAACTATTACCAAGAGACTTTCCTCTTTAACGTTGTTACCCTTTATCATTAGTTGGTTCTACCATAATGGTGAGAAATGAAGATCTGTGTTTACATCTCAGTTACCATGATTTCAATTCGTCAAATTTTTTATCAATTCTCACAATTTTTTCTTTAATTTTCTTTATTTACCATCTTTTTCTTAATACAAAAAATCACACTCACTCTTCAAAATTCATCCAAAAAACAAAACACAAGCCTAATGTTTTTTTTTTTTGTTATATCGTTTTTCTTCTTTTATCTTCAATAGAAAACTATAAAAACTTTAAAAATATTAAATACTTTATATACTTTTATTTAAAGATTTTATTCTTTAAAATTTTGAAATACTTTTATTGCTGTTTGTTTCATTTTGGAAATATTTAAAAACATTTGAAAATAAAGAAAAATTAAAGATTTATTTAAATATTTTACATACTTTTATTTAAAGAAAATTTAAATATAAAACATAATAATGAAATTGATAAATAAATATAGAATAATAAAGGAGAACATATAAAAAAGCTTAAAGTGTTATATTCTTAAAACGCCATAATATTGTCATATACTAATATACAATGGAAGCCAATTTTCATTATTACTTTTTATATATAACAGTTATTATAACTTTATTCTTACTATAATAATGTTCTGATAATTATTTTTTATAGAAACAAACACGTACCATTTATATTTAAAAGTGTCAATCCCTTCCGTGACGCCCAGTAGAAGTGTAGCTGCTATTTAAAAGTGGCCTAACTTGTTCTTGCTATTCCTAGTTATTTTATTTTTTAAAAATCCATACCCTTATTTTATTACACTTTTTTTAATTAAATTATTAGTTTACGTTTACATTATTTAACTTCTTTTTTTTATCTTTCTAAAACCAAAAGTTAATTCATGAAGTTAAGAACGGGAAGGTGAAATTTGATGTGTTTTTTCGATCCCGTTGATTTGATAGGTTCCGTCTCCCACATCCCATGAGCGGACCTGAAATCAAAGTGAAGGGTTTTTTGGACTTTCAAAATCAGAAATGAAAGCATTCGGAATATCACCATCACTGCTTAGCTTCAAATCTTTCACTTTCCACCACTCATCCTCTTCCAACCTCTTTTTCCCCCTCTCTTTCATTATCCCCTCTCTCTCCCCCTCCCATCTCCGCCACCGCTCAATCCACCGCCACTCTCCAATCATGGCCGCCGCTTCATCCAACTCCGAACGCGCCCGGGCCCCACCCGCCATTCCCATGCCCTCTCCGCCTCCGTCCAAGGCAACTTCTCTCTCTTCCTCTCTCCCTCTCTTTCACTATTTGTTCCCGCTCACTCATTTCACGCGCTTTGTTCTATTTCAGTTCAAAATTGGCCTCTGTCAACTCTCCGTCACTCCCGACAAAGACAGGAACATCGCCCACGCGCGCACCGCCATTCAGGACGCTGCATCCAAGGGTGCTCAGCTTGTTCTTTTGCCTGTATGTTCCCTTTTCTTTTCCCCCTCTTTTTACTTCCTCTTCTGATTATTATCAAGCGTTTTACTGAATTTAAGTTTTGAACAACTTCGATAAACTTTCACATGTTCATGTTTCTGAGCAAGCTTTTGGGATTGAGTTAGGTTTTACGTCCCAATTCTAAGAATGAATGCGGTCTTGTTTTGTCAGGAAATTTGGAACAGTCCCTATTCCAATGACAGTTTCCCTGTCTACGCTGAGGATATTGACGCCGGTGCCGATGCTTCTCCTTCCACCGCCATGCTCTCTGAACTCTCTCGTCTCCTGAAAATCACCATCGTCGGTGGTTCCATTCCAGAGCGTTCTGGAGATCGCTTGTACAATACTTGTTGCGTTTTCGACACCGATGGAAAGCTGCTCGCCAAGCACCGCAAGGTATCGCTCCTCCTAATAATACTTCGTTATTTTGAACATTGAGTTTTGTAATTGAATGTAATTTCGGGAGGTGAATAATTCGTGAATGGGTTTTTGAATGTGCTTTGTTGTTGTGTAATTTCGGACATGCTGCCTATGCTGCAGATACATCTTTTTGATATTGACATCCCCGGGGAGATTACATTTATCGAGTCAAAAACTCTTACTGCTGGAGAGACACCGACGATTGTTGACACAGGTTTAATATGTTACTCATCACACGGTCTTACTCATTCTCTGTTTCAGTTCTGTTGCGATTTTATATTTTGGCATTACGTTTGGTGTCATGTAAGAGAAGTGCATATTTAAAATTCAAAGTACCGAGCTAGTAATGATAATATAGGCAGGCTGCAAAATAAAGTAAATGAAAGTTGTTATGGTTTTTGACTTGGATAAACCTCTAAAGTTATTATGGTTGTGAACTTGCTTAAGGAAATGCAGTTTTATACTCTGGTATTATGTTTACTTGTCCATGACATCTTGAACACACATGCTACTCTACCTTATCTTTTTGCACAATCAACCATTGTATGTCTCTATGAAGGAATTTTTGTGAATTATATCACTTGTTCAGGCTAAATGCTTTTACGTAATTATGTATTTGTGGCTTCTCGTGTGTGAGTATTTGTGTATGTAAGATATGAAAGAGAAAACAGTCATAAAGAAGTCAGGAAGTTAGTTCAGAAGGAGAGGTTAATGTTTAGTTGTGCTTTTAACTAGTTATGTTTGTGATGTAGTCTTTAATCAAAAGATACTGAAGATAGAAGAAAACACCTTGAGAAGGCTTACCATCCAATCCTTATTTTATATAACATGTGTTTGACTACCGTGTCAAAGGAGTAATTTAATATTTTTTGTTTCAGACTATTTTTTCTTGCCGTAAAAATTTCTCTGTTTGAGCAAACAAATTGAAATTGTGAGTTGATTCATTCAGAGGTTGGACGCATTGGCATAGGCATCTGTTATGACATTCGGTTTCCAGAACTAGCAATGATATATGCTGCTAGAGGTTTGTCTTTCCCATATTTCATATGTTTTGAAACAATTACACTCTCTAGTTTTGATTGGTTGCCTATGATTTGAGTTCTCCAAATTATTTTTATCCATGCCTCCTAAGTGCTATTAGCGTCATATGGTACCAATTTTTACTTTTTGGGATGGATACAAGGTGAGATTGGTTCACATGCATTAGGCAACACTGCCTGTGTATTTCTTATTTCAGGAATATACTAAAAGAAATTTCAAATCCATAGTTCTTGGTATGATGTTTCATTCCCTTTATTATGTTATCTGTTAATTTTTTCTCTTTTTTTTTTTTTTGTATACTCTTTCAAGGATCAATTGAGATAAATTTTCAATTTGTGTTGATTTGAAAACAAATAAGCACAACTATTGTTATTATTTTATTGTGCCAAGCTTTGGCAAACTTACAGTATCAGTTGGCTTTTGACTTCAGGTGCTCACTTACTCTGCTATCCTGGGGCATTTAACATGACAACTGGACCATTACATTGGGAGTTATTGCAGAGGGCAAGGTAGTAATGGATACAATTAAGTGAAACATTTAGTAACCTGGAACACATGTTGTAGTTGTGTTTTGGTTAAAATTTATAACCCTATCTAGTCTTGTAAGTTTCCATTAATTTGTTCTTGTAACCTAATATATTTTTTATCTTTACCCATATGACAATATTTGAAAGTGTTACCTTTTTTATTTTTATTCAATTTTAGTGTTTGAAAATTGTAAACCACATGCTTTTTGTCTCAAGTTAGGAACTGAAGCCGCATTATTTTTTGTTAAATCTAGGTCTAATCATAAACAAAATGTAACTAGGGACTAAAATTGTAAAACGTCAACTCAAATATGGAGAACTTATTGAAGCCAATAACGTGTTACTGTCTGTAAACAAACTCAATAAACTTGAAAGTTAACTGGGTTTTTGCACTAATTACATCAACTAAATTGGACGACAGTTTTCTGAGTATTATTTATAATTTGTAATAGGCATTTGTAGACAAATTTTATCTTGTTTGTAGAAAACAAGAAACTGCTGATTATAATTGAAGTTAAAACATATATTTGGGTTACCTTTGTTCTTGTTCTACTTTCATTTTTTCTTTTGACTATTCCTTATCTTAGGCATGGAAAACCATTTTTTATTTTAACTTCTCTAAACTACTTATGATTAAGCAGTAATGACTAGTTAAAATTCCATTGCTAATCTATTCTTTGTTTCTTCTCATGCAGGGCTACAGATAATCAGGTAATGCTCCCTTATTTTTTCGAACTTATGTGGGGTTTTAATGTATGAATACTAATATTTTATTTTAAAAGTATATGAAATCCGAAATCATCTAGTTGTTTCCATTTATGTATTTAGTTTAGCTTTTGATGGATCAACCGAACAGTAGGCTTGAAAAAGTAGCTTTGAATTGAGAGAGATGTGCGCGTTTTAAATAAGAAATCAAACTCCCCACCCCCACAAGGAGTTTGCTGTAAATGTGATGAATTGAAAGCGTATGCTACCTTCTATAAAGCACTGACTCCAAAAGCAGTCATAATTGACATGGACACCGGGACACAACTGTCCAAAATATAGGACATCGTGACACTGCTTAGGCTTAGTAGTTGTGTCGTCCAAAATATAAACAGTTTCCATTTAATAACATCCTTCACAATAGAATTTCAAATTAGAAACGTGCATCTTATTAGTTAAAATAATTAGGTAAGTCTTACTGAAAGAAGCCTAAAGAAGTGTGTCGTGCATTATTTGTCATAAGTTGCTCTCTTTTAAATTTTTTATAGTAGTGTACAGAAAGTGTTCAGCTAAAACTAGGTGTCGGCTTTTTTTTAACTCATGTTCAAGTCGTGTGGGAGTGTGGGAGAGATGTTCAAGATGTGTCAAATAGGTGTAAGAGCCGAAAAAAATCTCTGAACTGTGAAACTGAAAAGTACCAGACACGTTCCAGAGGCGTGTCTGACAAGTATATTGTCCAAAAAAGTGTTGAACGTGATGACATGCTATTCCACAGTGCTGTCAGTGCTTCCTAAGCTACCTGCTTCAGTGTTTTTTCCCTTGTCCAACAAGGTGTTATCTCAACAATATTTTTACGCATTATCCACCGGCGAACAATGTATTTTAGGAAAGCACCACAATTCCTACACGTCTCAGTATTTTACAGTTGAACTTGGATAGCTGGGAATGTGTTAGCGAGCTGCCTATGAAGAAGGTTTATAGCAGGAAGAGGAAGTGTGGTTACAAACAGAATTTTAGAGTCGTGAGGATTTATGAATAGCATTAGCCTTGTAATAGGCAATTAACTGTAATATAGGGCGGGAGTACATAGGGAAGAGATAAAGTTAGTAACTATCCAGTAGACAGTATATTTATTAGGTTGCTGAAATAAATAGGAGAAGGGTGGAGTTAGTCGCTTTACTGGTATTTGAAATTTTGAATCAAAATTATAGTGGTAATTTTTCCTATTCATTTCAGTTCGTGTATATACACTACAGAGCTATATAGTGGTAATTGATTTCAATAAATTTTCCTTTTTTGCTTATTATTTCTGATCCATTTCTATTAGATTTATGCAGTTGAGTGTGTGATTAAAGCAGGGTATAGTTAGGGATTTATCTATGTTTCTGACCATAGTAGTCATTGTTTGAATTGTAAATTTTAAGCTCTGAGGAGAGTAACTGATGCTTAACTTTATGAAATTCTTTACTGACAGTTATATGTGGCTACCTGTTCGCCTGCTCGGGAGACAGGATCTGGTTATGTGGCCTGGGGCCACTCTACTCTTGTAGGGCCAGTAAGTAGATCCTTTACAGAGAGCTTTCTTTGAGTAGAGCCAGTGAATGCTCTGATTTTGGAAATCAGTATTATATTTTGAGTTTTAATAACAAAAATAGAAAGGGAAAATGTCTTCAATTGTCTCTACTTACTGCGGAATATATCACTCTGGCAGTTTGGAGAAGTTTTGGCTACTACAGAACACGAGGAGGCTATCATCATTGCAGAAATTGATTATTCAATAACGGAGCAGAGAAGGTTTTCTTTTATTCTCACTAAAATTGTGCACGTGAATAGTTTTTAATTACCTGTCATAAATATTCATACGAATTGTTTTCATTAAATTATTCAGGAAAAATCTCCCTATAACTACGCAAAGACGAGGTGATCTTTACCAGTTGGTGGATTTTCAGAGGCTGAATTCGCAGTGAATGGAAGCAGTGCCATTGTAATTTAGACATCTGGATTACCTTGTATGAGGGATTCGCTTGCTAATGTGGAATCCGAACCTGAAGGGAAGAAAGAAATAAAGTAATTTATGCGTTCTCCAATAACTTGTGTTGTTGTTAGTACTATCATTCTACTAACATCTCTCATTTTTGGGTTCAAATGTTTAGATTGTGTGATGTCTGTATGATAATAGGTGGCTCCAGATTTATATCTATGTAATGCAGATCAGGCTGTGGATTGGTTATAGCCGTTGCCCTGTTATAAAAAATCAGTGGATTTAAGTTTCTAAGAAAATTCTGTGAAGTGTCTCTTTTAAGTAGAACACGACCAATTTTAATCGTTACAGTCCTTCATCTGACATCGGAGTTCTCACATTAATGATTATTCATTATACATTCATATATGGTCAAGATAAGTTGTCAATCATTTTTTCTAAAACCTTTAGTTACGGGTGGAAAATAAATTTGTATTTATAGGAATTTTTGGAGTTACTTCTGATGTTGAAGGGGTTGAGTATCTATTGGTCTTATTTTTAAAAGCCATGAACCATCGATAACATTTAAGAAATATATTCTTCAGCAATTGGAGCATCATTTTCAGTTTTAAATTTCATTCCTCCCTCAAAAATATAGAAGAAAAAAAATTGTCATGCTCATTTCTAAGGTGGATGTGTATTAGAAATTGGAAATTTATGGGGTTACCAAACGGGTGGTATTGGAAATTTAAATTTTGTTTTCACATCTGAATTGATATGGAAACATTAATGGTAGCCTATGGAAGCAATATGGAAAGTTTGTTTTCCACATAGAAAATTGTCACAATAAAAACAATTAAACGTTTTATTTAAACTGCTTACACGTAATAAAATCGTCACCATTAAAAGAATCGTATAATGTAATAAAAAAAATATTATTAAACCATTTGTTTTTTTACACATATCTTAGTTTTGGAAAAGTTGATGATACCCTAACGTGGGAGCGCAATTTGGCATAAGAAGAATTAAAATTATTTATTACATTGGTTGAATTTTATGAAAAATTACCAATCTTTTTCTTACAGAATTATAGGAAAAAAAAGCATATTAGTTATTTTATGTAAATGGTTGAATGTTAAGTATATGATTGAGTTAAAAATAAGAGAAGAAGTTTAGAAAGTTTTATTATGTTAAAAAGGCACATAGTTAGAGTAGAGGCATGCCAACGATCATTAAAAGACCAATTTTACAGACTCTTCTTCCTCTTTAAAGATCCCTCATCCCCACCATTAAAGCCTCTCTCTCTCTCATCCACCTGTTTTTCTTTTTTACTTTCTTTTTCTGTCATTTCCATTTTCTTTAGGAGCACCACCTTTCATCCTTGGTTTTCAAATTTCATTATTTCAAACACAATAACAACAAAAGAGGAAATAAATATTATAATTATTATATGAGATAATTTTTTACCTTTTAAAAATGTCTGAATACGGCATTAAACAAATTAATGGTTTCATTTCACCCCTTTTTCCCAAAACGACGGATACGTAGGTTATACAACTTCACAACTTGTATTTGTCATAATAAAGTATTTACTTAATATATACAGCGTTGAAAGGAAATGATAATTATAATATTAGCATAAGCAAAAGGGGTCCATAATCCCAACCCATCCAATTTGGAAAATTTTAATAGGTAAATCGTTTTTGTGATGGCAAAAGCAAAAACAAAATCTCAATAACATCATTTTCCAATAATACCAAGCCTCATTCCATGATATCACAAAATCCACGAATTAAACAAATTTGCAATGTTTCCTTAATTTCATCCACTTACTGCTCAATATTTAACTTGTTAATTCATCTACCAATCATTATAATTATTCTACATTATGTACCAACCATAAATAACAAACCATCTTGATGCATATCCATCCCTTCTCAACTATAGTCCAAATTACAAATACATAATTTATTCACACCATTCAATCTCACCTCTAAATAGCTCCCCTAATTGACCAAATTATGGAGAATAATTTTTTATTTTAGGAGGTTAGACCTTGTTACCAACCCTAAATCAATAATGCCCTTGCCAGCTCAATTCTAATTCCTTTTAAATTTACCCACCACATGAAACAATCTATTTATCTTTCTTTTTTTTGACTCAATTTAAATTAAAACCCAAACTAACAAACTATAAAATTAAACTCACCCCACCCTCAATAGTTAAATGGAATTTAATAATCATTATATTTGTCCACATTCAAAAATATAAAGGAAAAGCCTCACGCACGGGCTAAACTGATAGGTAATCATAAAAAATTATAAATTCCAAAAAATTTCCCATTTTTCACACGTGGGCCCTCGCTTTCCCGGTCGCACCGTTATATTCAACACTTCACCGCACCGGCGACTCTCCCAGACTTCATCAACGGCTACAAATTCGAATTTGTGGCCCATCATCAGAACAAAAAAAAAGTTACCAAAAAAAAAACAGAGTAAAATGACACGTCAGCGATTGCCAACCTGGCAGAGTGGCGCCCATGGGAAGGAGGGTGGAGACGCACGCGCGTGATGAGATGAGAGCTTTATAAAGTGTGTGTGTCTCTCACACTGTTCCCTTCTCCTTCGTATCCATGTTCATATTCATATTCACATATTCATGTCACTCTGCTCTCATTGCTCTTTTCTTTTCTCTTTCTCCAGACAAGGAATCAATTACCCTGTTCACGTTTTCTCACAAACGCAAAAAAGCCTACAAACCAAGCAAATCATCATCTTTTTCACCTTCCCTCAATCATGCCCCTGTCATAGCTTAACACAACACAACACAACTCAACTCTCATCATCATCATCATTCTACACCACCTAGCTTCCATGGCAGCTTTTCAACCTTCCCACACCTAAAACAAAACCCAAACACCTACCCCACCATACTTTACTCCCTGTTCCTCACTCTCCCATCTCATCATCATTCCCTTTCGCCCGTGCTGTTCCAATTTAATTGCGCACCCAACATGTACGCCCTCGACATTTCACACACCAACGCTAAAAAAAACCCCTCCTTCTCCTCCTCTCTTCTCGACACCATCTACCGCTCCATCGACCGAGGAGACACCACCGCCAACGACATGAAACTCCGCACCCAGACAATGATCAAGAAACAGAGCAGAATCCTCGTCCATGAAGAGTTAACCGCGTCGACCATTCCCCGTTCTTGTTTAGTGCAAAAATGGAAGGGAAGCGACAAAACGGTGAAAGCGCAGATGGAGGAGAGAAAACCAATATCGCGTTTGCATGATCACGATCACGACCGGGAGGTGATGTTCTTCAGTTCTACTTCGAGTTGCTCGGATTCAAGCTCTGGATTGCTGTCCTCCTCCGACACTGAATCCCTGTACGGATCGAGGTCGCGAGTTTCGTGTTTTGCTCCTTCGAGACCGAAGCCATTGATGACGTCCGCGAGCAATGAAGAGCGTCTGATAAAGTCAAAATCGAGGGCGTTGAAGATGTACAACAATCTGAAGAAAGTGAAGCAACCCATCTCTCCGGGGGGGAGGCTGAGTACTTTTCTTAACTCTCTGTTGGGGAACGGGAAGAAAGCCAAAACCTTGGAGGAAGCAAAACCCAAGTCGGTACAAGAATCCACGTGTTCCTCTGCCTCCTCGTTCTCACGCTCTTGTTTGAGCAAGGCTTCGCCTTCCTCGAACAAATTGCGCGACGGGGTTAAGCGAACGGTGCGCTTTTACCCCGTGAGCGTGATCGTGGACGAGGATTGTCGACCGTGCGGGCACAAGTGTTTGTACGAAGAAGACACCACGCGCGTAATGGCGGTGTCTGTGCCAACGGCGTGGAAAATTGGACGCAACAAGAACGAAGAAGAGGAAAAGGTTGTGGATAAGAGCAGACGCGTGGAGGAGGCCGCAAGAGAGTTTCTGAAAGAGTACCACCGAAGTCAGAAAAGGAGCAACTTCATTAATTTCCGGGATTTTCCCAATAATGTGGCGGAAGATAAAGACGAAGATGAAGACGATGATGATACAGATGATGATGACGACGCAGCTAGTTATTCAAGTTCGGATCTTTTCGAGCTCGATCACCTTTCAGTGATGGGAAACAATAGGTATCGTGAGGAGCTTCCTGTGTACGAGACTACACATGTTAGTACCAATCGCGCCATTGCCAATGGCCTCGTATAATGTAGTTTCCGTCCATTACAATCCTAGTTTCATAATAAAACTACACAGATTACATATATATTACAATCATTTTTTTCTTTCGTTCACCATCATCGCTCAAAATCAATGTATCATCATCATCATCATCATCTTCATGAGTGTTTGTCTATGCAAGACGAAATGTTCTAGTTTGAAGTAGTTATTGTAAAACAATAAAAATAGCAGCACTTTAATGGCCTTTCTACTCGATCATGGATTATGCGTAGTTGGTTTTGCCATTGCCGTGTTAGACAGAGTAACTTTTGTGGTTTTGTAGAAGTACGTATCTGGGAAGGCGTGCGTGTGTATCTGTCACAGAATGTTGTTGAGTGAGGGAGAATATGATAAAAAGCAGAGTAGGTGCGTGATTTATAAAGTGAATAGGGTGCAAAAAGGAGAGAGAGAGAGAGTAAATTCTCGATCACGATCAAACATTGACAGAGATACTGACAGAGTAGTTGGATGAAGAAGAAGGAAGAAAATGAATGATAAAGAAAAGAAAGAAAAAGAGGAAGAGGAAAACGAAAGATTCGAGATGGTGATGAGAAGCAAAATGGCGAGTGTGATTGTAAAGGAAAAGGCAGAGATCTTCGGCCATGGGAATAGAGAAAGTGAATACTAAAGCCTATGCTTTCTTAGTTTCTCTCTTTCTTCCATCCTCTCTGGAATTCCTATTTTGTATTGTTCCCGTTACTTGCAGGTTGCGCAACCATGAAAAATAAACGCTTTTTAAATTTAAAATTCCGTGCTTTAACTGGGTTCATCGTTATTTTATGGTGGCAATGGATGATGAAGAGTTAGTTTTGTCCTTTGTTTTGAGGTGTTGTTGGTACATAGTACAATGCAAACTCTGCTAAAAATGATGGTGTTGAAAGCAAATACAAGTCACTGATGCGCGGTAAAGTAAGCAATTATTGCTGTGGGGTGTTAAGATTAAGATGCTCATTAATCACACCCATCACTGTTCCTTCAACTTAACAATTATATATATTCCTTTTTACGTTTTTTAAAATTTAAATCATTCTTCAAGTTTTGCCATTTTTTAAAATAGGAGAATTTTTTTTTCTAAGAAGATAGTAACTAAATAAGATTACCGAATTTAAATTATTGATGAACATAGAAAAGTAGGGTTCAGTGGTCGTAGACCTAATAATAGCCTACTCAAAAAAGTATATATATAATTAAGATTACTACGTGAGGAGCATGACGGGCATGCATAAAAAGAATCTCTCCCTTAGTCAAAATATGAACATGATATCATTTTCAAACTAATATTTACCTGTTGTTCAACTATGGGATGGTGGGTGTGTAACTTAATTATTCAACAACTTCTTACGTAATTAATTCCTAATGCACTTTCACTGTTTTAAAACAGTTTTAATTTGATAATTAGATCATGAATAAATAGTAAAATAATATAAAATATATTTCAAGGATTTAAAAAAAAAAAATGGTAGTTATAGTTCCTACAATTTTCGTTAGTTAAAGATTCCGTACGGTGGTGAGTTGGAGAAGAATAAAATTTTGCTGGCTTCTCTAAAAGACTGTGTCTTCCATTAAAAATGGAAAAGGATAATGATTATTATCGCAAATTTTTCTCTTTAATATCTTTTTTTTTTTCACATTGTTCGTTATGTTTTTATTTTCTTCAGTTCCTATAGTGCTGCACTTAAAAATGGTGCATTAAGTCATCATTATCCAAAGAAACTATATTAGTTAAAAAATTATGCACATGTTACGGCATGAGTATTGGTTTTTTAATTGAGTTGTGGTTGTGGGTATCGAGATTAACTCAGTTGTTACTAATAAAAAACCTTACTTATGATCATAATATTCCCTTTATTAGGACTCATGAATCCCTATACCCTTAGGTAGCCCTTGGTTTATGGGGTGTACTATAAACTACACAAGTCAAATAATGCTGCTGTACTATTGTGTGTATAATCCACGATGATGATAAAATAATAAAACTTGCAGAAATAGAAACAAAAAGACTCTTATGAGCCTTTGAAATTAGAAAAATAATTTTTTTGACAAAGTTTTCTTTTGACAATCTTAACAAAGTTTCTAGTTATAGAATTAAATAATATTAAGTTTATATTTTTTAATCAAAATAAAATAATAAAATAGTATTTTTTTTACCTAATTAGGAAGTATGTCATTTTTCAATTTTTTTTGGTTAAACTATCATCTCCCTTGAAATTATACCTAGCCCACGTTATTAGTGCTCCTCTGTTCTTTACATTCAAATCACTTTTTTTTTTCTTTTTAACAAAATACTTTTGATGCAAACAAATATCTGTTGTGTACTTTATGGGATAAAACCTTTTTTTTTGTTATGTATATAATGGAAACAAGTGTTTTTACGGTTTTCTTTAAAGTTAATGCAATAAAAACTTATTTACAAAAGTTATCTTTTAATTTCGAATTAAGTATTTTATAGATTATTTATTTTTTAAATTAAATTATTTATGTAGCACTTTACTCTTTCAGTTGTATTTGAATAATTCACATTACAATTTATGTAATTAGTTGTTCCATTACAGTTTAAAAAGTTTATTGTCTCACGACTGATCTTGAATATAAGTTAAAAAATTTGAATAACTAATAACGCTCTTTAGAAGGTTAGTGAGTAGTGTTTGAATCATAGCTATTTATGTGAAAAAAAAAAAAACCAAACTTTATGATTATATTTCCTCAAAATTTCATATAAGAATAAAAAAGTCATTGAAAATAAAATCTTAGGAAGACGAGAAAAACATTTGAGACGAAATAGTAGTCACATTAGATTAATAAAAGTTGTCGATATTTTGTTGTTAAATTTGTTTTCTCTTATAACCAGATAGCAGATAATACAATTTTACAAACTATTTTCATATTAGGAAATAATGTTTTAGCTTTAATTGTGTAAAATTTACGATGTCCATATCCGAAAACCAAATTGAGTTCTCTTTTATGATAGATGCAATTTGGAAGAAAAAATATATGTATAAATTTATTAAAAAATTAAAAATTATAACAAAAATAAAATATTCAATAAAATGACAATTAATTATTATTTTTGTCAAAGTTAATTAATATTCATTATTATAATTTTTTTATCTAATGTATATTATTGGATTTGTTATTTTGTATTCATGTTGTAGTTAGGTTCTCTTCCTCATATATTATGGTATAGGTTTATTTTCTTTTTCTTTGTTTTATATAGAACTTGTTGGGTTATTTTGTAATGTATTAGAGTTTTCAATATTATTTTCGTCTATTTGTCTTGCTTGACTCCATGAGTAGAACTTAGACTTTGGCTTATTTCCAGTTGTTAATTATAGTCTTTTGTTTATTTATTTTTTTTCTCTTTTCATGATCAACCAACCGAAAGAGCCAAGTTAAGATTTTAGTCATCCTTTGCTTTATTATGATAGAATCAATCTTATTCTCACATCTTAACCTTTTGATCACAAGAATTATTATACTTGAAGAACAAATTGTCACTCGTTGATGACTGTTGCTACTCACGCCACTTTAGTACAAATTATATGAAGTTGAAGTTTATTTCAGAGGAACTATATGACTATAAATCCCCGGTTCACTGTACTTGTGGCCCTATTTAAAGTCTATTAGGAATTCAAGTGTGAGTTTAAGTTATATTGGTTAAAAATCAGAAAGTAATGTACTATATAAGGATAAAGACCCATAAACCTATTGTTTTAAGATTTTTGATTGAAAATGATGTCAATACCTTATATGATTAGGTCCAGGTCTCATTAGTATTGTATCTTCTAAAAAAATTCCTCTATAAATCTAACAAATGATAATAGTATGAAAACCGACTATTAAAATCGGCTCTGACGACTCCAGGATTTTGCAATGCTAAATAATCCTTACATGCATAACGCACTTTTCTACCATCAAGAATCTAAATCCTACATCCTAAGATATTTGTTCTTGCCGCTTTTGAAATGTCTGTTTCGGAATTAGTGGTGTGAATTTTGACCACGATAGTGATTTAATTGAGCTTTTGTGTGTAATTGTATGATGTGAATCTCGTTGAACTTCGAAGTAAACTCCGCCAAAATGTCTCTCAACACCCCTGCCGTTTTGTGAGGGTCTCTAAATTTACACAACATTTCCGTCTTCATACAAACCAACAACATTTGGCCAGCACATAATCTGTCTCATTCTCAAACTACACAGTTAATTCATTTTAGGAAAAAGATCAGATAAACACTCAAAATAGTCTCAACAACCATTAAACAAATAAAATCAGATAAAATTGTGGGTCCTATAGTATGCATATGTGGTGAAGGAAGGTTCATGAGAAAGTCCGTCACTTGAGCCTGCAATACAGATAACAACGAAAAAGGTTCATGCTTATGATTAAGACACTCTTTACCACGACATTTAAGTTCTCCTCCTACATATATGCTTCATCGCTCATTGCCTCCTCCTACACGGATCGACAACATGAATCTAAGTGAGAGCCCAACTACTCGCCACAACCTTTCTCGCCAATCATCGAAATCCAAAAGTGGTGGATGTTGTCGAGGCTTCAGCAGCGTCAGAACCGTGTCATCCACCGCACCAACCTTGCAACACCATCACCTTCAGCAGCTTTACCAAAAATTGGAACTAAAGGTACCTTTTTTCTCATGCAAATTGCTTCCATTGGACATTGGAGTAAAATTATCAGGCTCCCCACAGTGACAGTGTGAGTTGAATCAGGTGGCAGGTTTGGAAAAAGAGGTGCAGAGGCAGACAGAACTGCGCGTTATGTACAGGAAAAGAATGGAAAAGACGCAGGATTACTTGAAATACTGTCTCCAAATAGCACAGCAAAATGGAATCTTGGACCTCATTATCCACTCAAACGGTGAAGTCTCGCAATCTTCCATTTCTTCTCCACGTGCACTCAACTCCACTCTCACTCCTTCGCACAACCATCCCAACCTGATACCCATCGTTGATCAAGCCAAAATCAATGGATGGTTCATCAACCCCAGTGAGGTAACTAACTACTTTCTATCTTTCTTCTCCGTTCCCATTCAAAAATTGGAATATACCTCAGTTTTGCAGTGATGAACAGATCCAGCTGGGAGAAAAAATAGGGCAGGGAACCACGGCGGAGATTCACAGAGGGACGTGGCGCGGATTTGATGTGGCGGTGAAGTGCATGTCCGATTCATTCTTCAGCAAAAACGAAAACGGCGTCATATTCTTCGCTCAGGAGGTTGAAACCCTCTCGAAGCAGCGTCACCGGTTTGTGCTTGACCTCATGGGTGCGTGTCTGGACCCTCCGCATCATGCATGGGTGGTTACCGAGTATCTGAACACCACGCTCAAGGAGTGGCTACATGGGCCGGGGAAAAGGCCCAAACACAGAACCACCCCACTTCCTCCCTTGAAAGAGAGGGTGATGCGGGCCCTGGAAATAGCCCAAGGCATGCAGTACCTCCACGAACAAAAGCCCAAGGTCATTCATCGGGACTTGAAGCCCAGCAACATCTTCTTGGACGATGCGCTGCATGTGAGAGTTGCGGATTTTGGTCACGCGCGGTTCTTGGATGATGACGAAATGGCCCTCACCGGAGAAACAGGAACGTACGTGTACATGGCACCGGAGGTAATTCGGTGCGAGCCCTATGATGAAAAATGTGATGTATACAGTTTTGGGATCATACTCAACGAGTTACTCACCGGAAACTACCCTTATATTGAGACACAACTTGGTCCCGCCAAGGTAACTACACTTATTCTTTTTTGGTAAGCTAAAAACAAATGATTATTTTTTTAGGTGTAAAGAAATTTAGAAAGAGATTGGTTAGAAAAGTAAAATGTTTTTATTTTAGATTGCTATGGAAGTTGTGGAGGATGAGCTAAGGCCTTTACTTGCATCAAAGGACGATGGTGAGGAAATGGAAGAACTGATTGACCTAATATGCCTTTGCTGGAATGCAAGCCCATCCACTCGACCATCCTTTGCAACAATTAGTCATACCCTCAAATCTTATGTTGAGAGCCTCCTTCAAATTTCAAATTAATGTATCAAATATCAAATCAACTATATCTTCATTGAAAAAGGAATATAACTGAGTGTTTTCATGTTTGATTCACTGTTCATTATTGTTTTTTCTTTTTTATGGTAAAGATTAATTGTTAGTATTTTGTTAAGGGAAGAATTAAAATTGTAATCTTTATAAATTTCAAATGTTAACAGAAAAAATTGAATTCATAATGGAAAAAAAAAAGGAAGAAAAATGATATTGGACTGCGACTTATTTTTTTTTTATTCTCATTTTTTATTGTTCGACGTGTTTAGTACGGATCATTAATTAATATATTATTTTTTTCAAGAATCGATGTTTCGTACTAAATCACATTAAAAAATAAATGAGGAAATTAAAAAAATAAGAATATAATAACATTTAAAGAAAAAAGTAATGTTAAATTTTGAAAGATGTCGTCTAAGTGTCTAAAGCCGTTGGTAAATAAGTGATAGTGAGGGTCCCCATTTTTGATATTATGATGCATGATTGTTGTCGTATTGGTGGGTGAATTGTGAGGTAAATTACAGAGCAAAAGGCATTATTGGTTTTGCTATATATGCATACATTTCAAAAGTTGGTTTTCCATTCTGAGTTGTATAATCACCTCGTATTTGTCGAAATCTTTAGTATAATCACATTTCAGATATTATGCGATTTTTGTAGCTAACAATTGTCGGTGTTTTTTATTTTGAAATCACTTAAAGAAACATGGGCAGCTTCGATAATTCAAAGGTGGGTCAAAGTGTTGCTACCAGATTACACAAAAGTAACAAATATGTGTTTTCAATGAACACGCTTCCTACTCAAATTGAACCATATTTGAATTACAAATCACTTGAAAGTTGACAACTTATATAAGTCAAATAATGTTTATTTTAAAAGTGTAAAAAAACGACAACATAATAGGAGGTACACAGTATATACTAAAATATCATGATTTAATTAACTTTGACAAATAATATCAATCCATACTCATTATCCATTATTTATAGTCATCGATAATGTCAAAACCAATTATTTTCATTTATCAAAATAGTTCCACTCACTTAATAGTTACTTTTTCACTGAGTAAGAAGAGTAAGCACAAGATAAAATAGAAGCTGAAAATGCGCTAAAAACTTCCAATAATCTAATGAAACAGTGCTCAAACAATAAACAACACTCACCACAAGTTGATCAGGTTAATCATTTTATATTTACTTACCGTCAACATTATTTTTTATTCCACATCATCCCACTAGTAGAATCTGATTAAAAAATATATATGAAAAACAACTCAATAAAACTAGAAACACGAATAAAAAGAAATAGAGAAACAAAAGTGAGTATATATTTAATTAAATTATGCGTTTATTAAAATAAATATCACCCAAACCTTCGATTAAACCCCTCTACAGTTTTCTAATTAGAATTTCTCCTATAACTTTCAATGGGAAATGATCCACTTCCATCTAACCTTGTAGTTAAGGCATAAGACTCACCGGTGGAATAGATGTTACAAAACTTTTGAATTTACTTCATACTTTTTATTTATAGTTTAAGAACTCTAAACAATAGAGATAGTTAATGATAACAAAGTATACGAAGGATTATAATAATATAAATTTAACACCGTACAAATGCCAGTTTTGAAGGGACTAATTACAAAAAGACAACTTAAAAAAAAACAAATATTATTCTATTAACACCAGCTAAACAATCTTAAAAAAATCGATTTTTTAATTTTTCTAATGTGAACACAATGAGTAGTACTACCAATGTATTCTCTCTATCACTCTACATTATGAATAAAAATCAGCAATTAAAAATTATAGTTTATATGTTTATGAGATATGCTTGAGATTGTTATCCAACTAGATCAACTTTGATGCAAAAAGTGTTTAGTAAATAATACCTGCTCCGCTATTTGTTTACTTACCTTATTTTTCAGAGGCTTCTTTTCTGATCGGCTTGGACTTTATTGGGACCTGCGATGCAAATCCGGAGTTTCTTCCGCTGCAACTCACTCCCACATTTTACATTCACTTTCTCTCTCTACTCTCAAGTCTAAAGACTCAAACTTTTCAATTAGTCTTCTTCCTTGCCCCCAAAACTTCGCCGTTGTTTTTGACTCTCATGTAAGCACACTGACCCATAATACCGTTTCCCGTTTTTCATCCATCCATTGATGCAAAGTTGGACCTTTGTCCATGTTTGTGTTTTTCCAACCTTTGCCAACCAACTTTGTCTGTCATCCACTGTGTATACTACTATCTAACATAACTAGTTACAGCTTCAGCTGATCTGTTTCCTTTCATACTCTGTTGTTCTTTTATTTATACCGTTTTGTCTAGTACTATTAGTCCAAATCCAAGTTGTTCTTGGTATATATCATTAAAATGTTGAAAAGGAAAAACACATGTCCAATAGTAGACTAGCATCAGAGTGTTCATTTCTTGTGATTGATTTACTTACTACTTTCGTCAACTTTGCATTTCTGGCGCAGGCTCTTGAATGGATGCTAATTTTAAGAAGGAAGGTCTTCACGGCGGCGAGGTGAGCTTGGGGGAGAAGAAAAGGGAAGTTACGGTGGCGATTCCATATGAGGGTGGTGGTGAATCTTTGATGCCAAAGCAACAGAGCAGGGGGAATTCGCCTCACAGAATGTTAAACGACAACGAGTTTGCTGCAAAGTCGCCACCTTTGAACTGTGCTTCCCCTGAGATAAGGTTCATGCCAAGCCCAAACAAGCCCCCAAAGATTCCCGTTTCCAGCGCCAATCTCACCCGGAGAAAATCACTCACGAGGTCAGTGTATTCCAAACCCAAATCAAGGTTTGGTGAACAACCTTACCCTGTTGATGGGACTCTTTTGGAAGAGAATGGTACCTCAACTTTGCAAGAAAATTTGGGTGTTGGTTCACCGTATAAAGCATCGCCTATTAACAATAAACCTGGAACTGTTAATAGAACAGTCTCCATCCTTTCTGTGATCACTCCCAAGACGCCGTTGATGGCGTCTCCGGGCCCGGCTGGCGGGGAGGATTTCGATGAAATCATTTACAGAAAAGTTGAATTGAGTAAAAGCAAACGTAGTAGGAGAGTGACGGCTAAGGTTTTGTTTGAATGGTTTGTGTTCGTGTGCCTTACAAGTAGCTTGGTGGCTAGTTTAACAGTTGGAAAACTTAAAAGAACAGAGATTTGGGGTTTGGGGATTTGGAGATGGTGTGTGCTTGTGATGGTGACCTTTTGTGGAATGTTGGTTACAAGATGGTTCATGCGCATTGTTGTTTTCTTGATTGAGACCAACTTTTTGTTGAGGAAAAAGGTGCTGTATTTTGTCCATGGTCTGAAGAAGTGTGTCAAGTTCTTCATTTGGCTTGGTTTGGTTCTTCTCACATGGGTGCTGTTGATTAACCGGGGGGTGGATCGATCTGAATTGGCCACAAAGATTTTGAATGGGGTAACAAGGACTCTTGCTTCCCTCCTCATTGGAGCTTTCCTGTGGTTCATGAAGACATTGCTGCTGAAGATCTTGGCGTCAAATTTTCATGTTAAATCTTTCTTTGATCGAATTCAGGAGTCGCTTTTCCACCAGTACATTCTGCAGACTCTCTCTGGGCCTCCACTTGTAGAAGAGGCTGAGAAGATTGGGAAATCAGTCAGTGTTGGTCACTTCAGTTTCAGGAGTACAGATGGGAAGGGTGGAATGAAGAAAGAGACTATTGATATTGCAAAGCTTCACCAGATGAAACAAGAGAAGGTTTCTGCATGGACTATGAAGGTTTTGGTAGATGCAATGACAAATTCAGGGCTATCCACAATCTCTAGTGCACTAGATGAAACTTTTGATGATGGAGAAAATGAACAGACTGATAAAGAGATTACTAATGAGATGGAAGCAACTGCTGCAGCCTATCACATTTTCAGGAATGTTGCTGCCCCTGGTTGCACGTAAGTATATCCGCTGTCACAAATGGCTTTGTCCATGTGTCCTACACGTATCAGACACTGACACTCGTACGATACTGAGATACTGGGGAAGTGTCCAAATCAAAAGATACTTTTTTTGGTCTCCTGTATTGATAATTCTCCTTTTTTGTGATATTTGCCTCTCTTGTATCTCCCAATTCAAATTTTTCTGTCACTATGAATAGGTACATTGACGAGGATGAACTACGGAGGTTCATGATTAAGGAAGAAGTGAGGATGGTATATCCCCTACTGGCTGAACCAGAAACGGGTCAGATTACAAGGAAGTCCTTAACAGACTGGTTGGTAAGGTCTTCTACATATGCCTATCTAAAATATTGTCAAGATAATGAAAGGATTTAAATTCTGTTTGGGTTGCAAACATATCATTCCATAATGTTTGTGTTCTTCTTCAGTTGAAGGTATATCAGGAACGCAAAGCATTGGCACATGCCTTAAGCGACACCAAAACTGCTGTGAGACAACTAAACAAGCTCGTGACGGTAATCCTAATAGTGGTGACCGTAATCGTGTGGCTTCTACTTATGGAGATTGCAACAACAAAAGTACTCGTGTTTCTATCTTCCCAGCTGGTACTTGCAGCTTTCATGTTTGGAAACACTTGTAAGAACATATTTGAAGCTATTATCTTCGTGTTTGTGATGCATCCATTTGATGTTGGTGATCGATGTGTTGTTGATGGGGTTGAGGTAATCTACAGCCACTAAATTTTGTTTCCGTGTTTGAGATTTGCATATTAATGGATTCCACTAATCTGGCAGCTATTGGTTGAAGAAATGAACATATTGAACACAGTGTTCTTGAAGCTTAACAATGAAAAAGTGTACTATCCAAATTCTTTGTTGGCCATGAAACCGATTAGCAACTATTACAGAAGCCCAGATATGGGTGACCGTGTAGAGTTCTCAATTGATTTTACAACACCAGCTGAGAAAATTGGGGCACTGAGAGAAAGAGTAAAGAGGTAAGCTAATTATTGTATCTTCATGCATAAATGAGTATTATTGGTCCATCCATGGATGATGTAACAACATATGAACACAGTATGTGTATGCTTTTCTTTGTTCTAATTTGTTTTCATATAACTAAGGTACCTGGAGAGAAACCCACAGTACTGGCACCCAAATTATGGCTTAGTAGTGAAGGACATTGAAGACGTAAACAAGATCAAGATGGGTATATACGTTACCCACACAATGAACTTTCAAGAGTTTGGGGAGAAAAACAAGAGAAGAACAGAATTGGTGATGGAAATAAAGAAGATATTTGAAGAACTCAACATCAGATACAACCTTCTTCCACAAGGCATTCATCTCAGACATATGGAGCCAGAGCCTAGGGTGCTCAATACATGATGAATCAACTTCAACTACATACATACACGTGCGCCTCCTACGTTTCATTTCATTCGTCAAATACCATTGGTTGATTTAACTGGTGATAGTTGGGAGTGGTGCTTTAGTATACATACAGGGCTTAGTATTAACAATTTATTTCCTACATAAGATATGATTAAGAAATTATGAATTCAAGACTCTTGTACGAACCTTCAAGTGGATCCAATGTAAAAATTTCTTCCCACAATTCTGATGCAAGCATGAGAGTGAGACAAGTAATTTCTACTGTTTCATAATTTGTTTGTATGAGGCTAGTTCTGATATTTGTATCTTTATCTACTTTTTGTTCCCCCAAAGATCAATTATGAACCAGAGAAATACACAGTAAAATTAACAACTTTATATATATATATATATATATATATATATATATATATATATATATATATATATATATATATATATATATTCTACAGGTCTTTTTATGGTAGTTAAATTTTACTTTTTAAACTGATTTCATGAATTTAGTTATTTAATTACGATCTTTAAGGAATAAAAAGTGGTATTAGTTTCTACCATTCTTCTGAGAAGAGTTTTGAGCCTAACATATGAGGTCTTAATTATGGGACGATGTTCCAGATTATGATAACGTTATCCTCCCAATAGCAAGTAGAGAATATCCCACGTAGGACAACCTACGAGTGCCACGTTAACACAAAATCTCAATTTCATTATCCATTCTCTGAGCTTCAACCTCTTCAGCAGAATCTTCAGTTCAGAGCAACCAAGGCAACTCCTGAGATGGCTTCAGCTTCTGTTCCAGTGGCTTTGTCTCTGACCTCTGTCACGCACACCAAGCCTTCATCCCAAGCCTTCTTCAAGCCACTGCCAAAGAGGACCCTCTCAAAAAAGCCACCGTCAAAATCCAACCTTCAAATTAATGCATCTTTGAAGGAGAAGGCAGTGACAGGACTCACAGCCGCCACCGTCACAGCCTCCATGGTGATCCCGGAGGTGGCTAATGCTGCTGCATCCGATTTCTCTCCTTCTCTCAAGAACTTTCTACTCAGCATCTTCGCCGGTGGAGTTGTGCTGGTAGCCATATTTGGAGCAGTTGTTGGTGTTGCCAACTTTGATCCGGTGAAGAGGACTTAAACTATGCTCTATACTTCTTTTCATTTCTCTGCCTTTCTCAATCTTCTCATTTCTTACTTTATGTGAGTTTATGCGACTGGTTCTGTTATATATGCACACTATATATCTCTTCTGCACTTTATTTTGTACCCTCGTACTTCTTAACTTTATAATATAATAACAACTGCGTTTGATCCGGGGTTCAACATGTTTATGTTTTATCTGTTTTATATTCAATGAACCGCACAGTTTGTGGGTCAAAAACTATGATGAACTATTATCAGAATTCTGAAATCTTCATTCACACTACTAACATATATGTAATGAGTTCAGAGACAGTGAGCCACGTCATGCCCAGAAATGAATCTGGCACTTTGATATTCAGTTTGAACTTGAAACAGTGATGATTTTGTTTCAAGATCAAGTAGATTTACTTGTGGTTGTTGATATCAGCATAATCTGAGTTGTCATTATACTGTTAACTTGTGTCAATTTGGTTATCACTCAATCAACTTCTTTTGTTGTATGCACATTTCAATTATGTTCTGTGATTCTAAATTACAGTGATTTGTGTAATTAATATTGTTAAAGTGTAATGAAGGTCTTAGATTTATGTGGAGTACTGGGTTTTGAATGTAACTAAGGAATGATGGAGCTGCCTTATTCCACTACGCTTTTATTTAGTTCTGCTCAGCATCTACCGTGATCAAGTTCTTGATATTTCTTTAAGTAATTTTGTAAACAACTCTCTCTGTGTTGCAAGACTAGCTAGCTTCCTTCAAAGCTTGCTATGTAAACTTTCACAAAATGAGTTTAGCATTGCGAGAAGAGAATGTGTTTATCACACTGTGGATCTTAAATTTGACAGGTAAACCGATATGTACCCAAGATTCAACGCATAATGAGATGCTGTAAAATCAGAGGAAAATACAAATGAAGTAGTGCAACTAGCAAGTCAAAGAAGAGAAATTAACTGGATAAATAATTAATGAAAAATTACTAATTGAAAAAAAAAAAAAAAAAAACTCTAACAACATGCTGATATGGGATGGGGCACAGAAAGATGTGTCATTAAATTCGCAGAGATCTATATTACTTCAATGCAATCCTTCAATGTGAGATTATACAAAAATTGAATGAAAAGTATTTGGTACCTGCACATAAGCAATATTAAATGCTGCAGATATTATAAATGTAAAAGAGGTAGAAAAGAAATACACAATTGTCATGATGCTTAATAATATGAAGAAAAAAAATTGACCACGTTTGAACCCGAGCCGTCCAAATGACAGGCGCAGATAGTAACCACCATACTACAACATTACAGTTCAATTATACAATCTTACATAATTTATTATAAACGATATAAAATAAACAAAAATTGAAAAACGATATCGCCGTTGCCGGGGATCGAACCCGGGTCACCACTATACTACAACGACCTGCTTTGCTATAAAAGAAATAATTAAGGTATTGTCAAAATATTAAATAAAGAAAAATTATAAAAATTCGCCGTTGCCGGGGATCGAACCCGGGTCATCCGCGTGACAGGCGGAAATACTTACCACTATACTATAACGACAACCTTTTGTTCACAAAATCCTGTCGTTTTATAATATAGTTAAACAGTTGACAGAATCCCCTATTGATAACTTTTTAATGGCGAAGGAGTGTTGCCTTATCCCACCATGCATGTGTGATTAATAACAAAATAATAGCAGAGCGTGCGCTCCACAGAAAGGTAAAGCAATGGCTGTGTCCTCTACCACTGCTCCAGTATGTCTTCCAGCTAAGAACATTCCAACCCCTCAACTCCAAAAACTTAGCTTCTCAAGCACCGTTTCTTTTACTCTGAAACCGCGGAGATTGTTACGCATCAGAAGCTCCTCGGCTGAGACCTCCGACACAGGGGTAGATTCAGAGAGTTCCATTGAACTTCCCAAGGAACCCTATTCGTTAATTTCAGCTCTTAACGTCGAAAGGATTCTCCGCGGCTTACGTAAGTTTTTGCAGAACTCTTATACATGGTTTAGTTTAGTACTTTCTTATTTATGGGCTTTTAATTGATGAAGACGTGGTTTAGAATGCAGCAATTACAGACGCAGATCATTATGGTAGGCTAGGTGTTCCACGAGGATGTCCCTTTGAGATGGTCCGAATCAACCACCTTAATTCCGTTTTCTGTTTCAACTCACTCACTTACGTTTTACACCTGTCTCTAACGCTTGAACTGAAACCAGGTGGGAGTTGCCTATAGGAACAAGATTCAAGAATTGAAGAGTCAGAATTTAGAAGAGGAGGAACTTGAGAAGAAATTGGAACTTCTCAAAGTGAGTATAATGCACATGTATTCAAAATTCGATCCACTAAATTTGTGGTATTTGTTCATGATCGAGAACTACCTTGTTTAGGAATCATACATCATCCTGTCCTCAGAAGAAGAAAGAAGAATCTATGACTGGAGTTTGGCCAGAGTAGGCAATACGGAAACATTCATTTGGCCGTTCGAGGTTGACATAACACAGACAAAAATCCCAGATGAAGATCCTCCACAACTGGTACCTCTGCTTCCCACAACTTGTAGTTACAAGATAAATATTAACATGGTTCTTTATGAATGTCATCGTAACTGTCATTGCAGGACACTGAAGATGTTGGACCAACGATATTGGTTGGGTATTTCACTTTGGGATGGTTAGTGCTAGGTGCTGTGGTATCTATAGCTATTGCACTAAACCTAAACACTTAATTGTATAATGTTTTAAGGCGAGTTTGATGAAGTAATGTTTTTTCTTTTCTCAGAAAGTATGATATGTGTAAAGTAATAATAGATCTGGCCTAGTGTCTTCAAGCTTGACTATCAAGATTTCAAGATAAGTCTTGAATGGTGTTTTATGAAATTTGTTTTAATGGAGAAATCATCAAAGAAAAGAAAAAAAAAAACCAAGATAAGACAAGAAAGTACGACATGAAAGTCTCTGTTGCAATGAAATGGGAACTTAATTAAAGAAAAATGTGCAACAAAATTTGGATTGAAATTCGTAATTTTAATATAATCTATTGCACTGTCTTACCCATTTTACAATGCCGATCCTCACCTATGCTGTCTTCTTTGTCAAAATCTTGGTCTTTGTCACAACATAAAGAAACTTGACTTGATCGGTTTCAAATCTTGCTAATGATGGAGAAGGATGCAACGATCGACACAACTTAATTTGTCCTTATGAATTGAAAAACCAATAAAGATTTGATGAACTCCAATTATCTGATACTAAAAACTTCCCAAGAACATGAATTTGAGGAAGAGAATAGCTTTTGTCTCGGAAGACACTGTTTATTGCTTGAGTTGCCAATGTGAGGTGTATTTATAAGAATACCTGAGCCCACTATTTCACCTCCTAACAAATTAACGAAAACACCATTTAATATTTTTTTTAAAAATTATTCCTGACATTAATAGGAGATTTTATAGACCTAAATAAAGTGAGAAATGTTTTTAATTTGTACATTTCATTTTTTTAAATTATCCTGAAAATTAATGGTTGATACTTTATTATTTTAATGTTTCTGATGATTAATGTTAATTTTTCTTTTTTTATCAATAAAGTATAAAGTATAAGAATATATAAATATAATATAATACTTGGGTACTCCAACTCGTATAGAAAAAAATTAAAAAATTATACATATTTTTCATCAAAAAGTTCATCTATGTCGCGGTAAGATCGGTATTGATATAGAAAATTCTACCATTGGACCATCCAATTTGGTCTTAACAAATTCAAAAATCAGATATTAATAAACCCTATCACGATAAAACATTTTTAAAAACAATTACTCTATTTTTTGAAGTAGTCTTCACACTTAACACAAATGTAAATATTATTTTATTTAATTTAATATATATATATATATATATATATATATATATATATATATATATATATATATATATATATATATATTATTGTATGTCAACATTTATTAACTCAAGTAAATTACTCATATTTAGGCATATAATTTTGTGGGAAATAGAATTATATTTAACTGTATAATCGTATTCATCATTACTTTTTATTAACAAAATACACTTTACTTATTCGTAATTTTTTGAGATTGTCATTAATATATTTTTTTCACGCTAAAATACTAGTTTTTTAATAAATAGTATTAGAAGACATAAAATAAATACGTGAAAATATAAAATAAATATAATTAAAATATGATTTTATTTTAAATTATCATTTAAGTATTTTTCGTCTTCTAGTGTTGTTAACCGATCAGAACTCTTAAAAAGAAAAATTATTATTTGACACCCAAAATTTCACCCGATAATGTACTTTTAATAGTAAAGAAGTTATTAAAATAGTAATTTTTTTTATTTAAAAAAATTAAAGTATAAAATAATGTATGTTAAATAAGTGTAAAAAATTTATGAGCGTTAAAATAACAATGGACTCTTAAACATTTAGCAAAACAAAAATAATGGCCATTGCTGAAAAAGTGCGACTAACACTTTGAAGATCTGTTAACATACCAAAAGGTTTTTAGAATCCAAACGACAATGAACATCTACAACACAACCTCACTCATTCTCAACTCTCACCAAATCCTCTCTCTGTACTTCAAAATTGAAGATTCACTTCTCAACACTGTTCTTTCACCGTAACGCGTTTTTATCCACGTTTCAAAATATTAACGTCAAATTTGTATCTATTAAATTCCACAAATCAAAAAAGAAAAGAAAAATGAGAAATTGAAACGAAACAAACACGGTAGATGTTAATTTTCATGTATGGTAGATAATTGGTCGTGAGCTTTCCCAGAAACAAACCTTTGACCGGTTATTTTCTCTAAGCTGGAGACAATGCAAGAGTCTCTCTCAGAAGCCAGATCTCGCTCTCGCGCTTTCATAAGCGCTTCTCTACCGTGAATTTCTGCTTCTCGACGCCTCCAACGCTCTTCCCATTCCGCTCTTTCTTTCTCCATTCGCTCAATCGTGGCCACCAATTTGCTCTGCAGAACCTCCTGCTGCTTAACCACACGCTTCACCAACCTCTTAAAAAACGATACCATTTTTTCTTCTTCTCTCTTCTTTCTCCTCCTTTTCCCACCCCTCCTCCTCCTGCGTCCGCCCTGAACCTCAACTCTTTCCGTCGCTAACATTTCCCACTCATTTCTGTACACATCTTCAATCTCCCCGATGTTCTCCTTCACCTCTTGGTGCTCGTCGGAGAGCGCCGTGTTGAATGCTTTCCTGCAACACCGACACGACGGAGAGTGGTGATGGAGGAAACAGAATTATAAAACGATAGTGTAAGAAGAAAAGGGAATTATACCAAAACGACGCAGCGGTTGTGGATTGTTCTTGGGGGTGGAGAGAAGAATTGAGCTCTGCGAGATGTTGGGGTTGTTGTTGGAAGAATTGGAGAGAATGTTGGTTGTGGTGAAAGTGAGGATAGTCGCATTGTTGAAGATGGTGAAATTGGTGAATAGTGTGATTAGGGCTTAAAGTGGATGAGGAAGCGGTGTGAAGGGTGAGTTGATGATAGGTGTTGGCCATTTGGTCGGGACTCTCAGGGTGCATCACCAAAGCAAACCACTCTATTTCATACAACAAATTTAACACATACATCAAATTTATATGTTGCATTTTTTTTTCTATAAAATAATCATTATTTGATATCATAAATCTAAATTAAATTATAGATGTAATATTATAAGGCTATTATGATAAAAAAGAAAGATAAAAATCTACAAAAATGTTGTTTTATCCATATAATTTGTAAAACATAAGTTGCTTAATGATGCATATCACTGTAAGAACTACAAAACTTAAGTATGTTACATCTAATATGAATTATTTTACTCTTTTGATATTATTCAATATTCAATAACCGACTTTATAAAATTAAAAACTAATAAAATACCATATGATAGTTTTTTCACAGTATGAAAAAAAAAATAATAATCTTGTTTAGATTAGATTTTGACCGATTTGGTCGATTCCTAATTAGACCAATTATTAGACAAGTGAAATACTTTTTTTTTCTACCTCATCTATACTTTTAAATGGAGAGAGTGTATAGTGAATATAAAAATATAATTAATATTTTTATATGTGTATTAGATAATATGATATGGGGAGAAAAAGTAAAGGTAATAAAAGGTGTAATGAAATTGTACGTAATGTTAAAGTGTGTGTATGAAACTTTTTACAAGAGAGTTGCTCCGGATGAGTTTGGTCACTCACTGTGAAGTAGAAAACAAAATAATAATATAAAATTTTATTATTATAAAACTCTTATTGAGAACTTCGTTATTATATTTTATTTACTTTATAGTTTTGTTTACATTGTTTATTAAACGTGCAATTTTTTTTTTGGTTTTTTGTTATCCCTCCAGGGGATCAAGTTACAAAGGAAAATCTTGTTCTTAGGCATGTGCTATGTGACATTTAAAATTTATCGTATGAAAAACAAATTAATCAAAAATTATTGGGATCGTTTTTCTTTGGACACGAGAATTTCAGATTTATTATATCAAATCTTGTTCACAGTTGTTACATACAAAATATTTGGTTATGATGGAGAGCACACGTGTGATATATGAACTTTTGTTAAGTACTAATGTACCGTTAATTTGTTACGATTAATCCCGATTCATTAAATTGTTTGTTTGGGGAAGAGAAAATTAAATTATATGGAAATTATAAGTCTTACATTTAATATGGATAGAATAATATACAGAATTTATGTTACGGTATATAAATACGGTACAGATGGTATAAATTTTAAATATAAAGTTATCAAAAGAATATTTACATTAAATAATTAGTTAATTTCGGTAATGCTTTGTCATTTGCTAATATTAAATAATATATATATATATATATATATATATATATATATATATATATATATATTTTAAAGTTCTACCTAATAACATATTTTATCATTTTCTCTAATAATTATTTTTTCTTTTTCTCTAATGCTATTTTTTTCTTTAACTTTTTAATAATACATCTTCCATTATTTTAAAAAAAAGTTAGACATCAATCATAATAAAACTAAATTTATCATTTTAACTAAAAAATAAAAAATAAATAATATTGAAGTCGTAAACTTCATTCCAAAGAGTCGCACACCACAATCATAATTTATATGTTCAAGAAATCGCCAATAAAAATTACGACTTGTTATTAAGTCATCTAATTCATATACGACTTCATTTTTAAATAAAAAATAATATATTAATATTAATATTAGACTAGAATCGTATTTGTTGAGTACGGCTTATTTATTCTTAAAAAATATATATTCGTGACATATGACTTGTTCTTTTGGGATAGTATAAGTTTGATACGATTTTTCCATATTAGATAATTTTTTAAAAATTATTAATTTCAGTAATTATCAAGTATAATTACACCATAAACATAAAAAAACCATAATAAACACATATTGAACTTAAATTGAATTTAAATTAATGAGCATTAATTAAGTATAATACTTTATTCTTCACTTGTAAACTACAATTTTGGTTTAATAACTGAATTTTCATATCTTGTGATCTCTACATCTCCTCTCATTAAAGTCAGCAAAACAAAACAATTTTTTTTCGTTTAAACCCCACATGCCAACCGAAAAGAGAATAGAATTTGAGATTTAGATAATACTATACAAAAATAAAAAGTCATTGATAATTAATAATTTACCTATAATAAAACATCTGCAAGTAAATTTCTCGTGAGTAACATTACTTATAAATTTTACTCAGGGATATATTATTTACGAATTTTATAAAGTTGATGGAAGACATTCTTTCAGTGGGTATGTCCATATATATACATATAGTATTAATAGATGATGTATTTGATTATTTGAATGGTTTTGAAAAAAACATGATAATGTAATTAATGGCATTGATGTTTTTGTTTGTGTTATTGAAGTTGGAAATGTGTGTGTAATAATGAGGGTGGGGCAAAGGGATGGTTTTGTTAAGACACGTGTATAGAAAAGAGAGGGTTTGGAAGAAGTATAGAATAGACGTGTTGCCTGCACATCAACTACGTCCTTCTCATGTCTCTGCCATTAATTTGGTGTCTGCAACATCTAACGGTCATCGCTCACTTCAAATTTCAAAATCACACTTCTTCTTCTTCTTCACTTTACACTGCAGAGGCTGGGGGGCCACCCACCTGACACCTGCACCCTGTCTTTCACTACCTTCATACATTTAAATCATTTCATAGGATAAATTTACTTCAAAAATTACTCAATTCACCATCTCAAAAACATGTTTCAACACATCACATGAAACCCTTAGTACTATTACAATACTTATAAAATTTATTCAACTAAAACCTTTTACCAATATTACTTTTTTTAACAATATATTTAGAAGATTTTTTTTTCTATTAAGTACACCGACACATATTTAATTAGTAAAGGAGTCCAACAAAATAATCTCAATTATTTTATAAAAAATTAACTGTAGAATAAATTATAGAGTTACTGGCAAGTCTTATAAGTTATTAATTTTTTTCACGAACAAAAAATATATTAATATTAGATTTGGAGTATGTATTCTAATCCATTTAAAAAAATAAAAAACTATGAAAAATACAAAATAACAAAACAAAATAATTGAGATCTTCTAAAAAAAAGTTTTACATTTTTCCACTTCAGGTTTCTCTCTATACAAATATCATATGTCTCATTTCTTTCCTTACATCTCTTGACGTTTTGTTGGTACAACTTCATATTAATTGTTCACTGTAGCATGTTATTGATATCTTTATTTCAGTCTTAATCAACATTAATTCACTTATCTATTTTGGTGTCTATCTTATAAGAAATAAAGTTGCTATTTTAGTGTCCATCTTATAAGAAATGAAGTTGAGAAAAGTTGAATTTTCGCGGACACGGTTTCTGCAAGGGAGGAAAACACTTGTCTTCTATATATAAAGTATATAGATACCATGGGTAATTCCAAAAAGAAAAACAAGTGTGTCTTTAGGTATTGAATCGAGCATTGGTATTAATCATTACATGAGAATGTTATATTGGATAGTTTATGTTTCATCCATGTCCATGCATGCATTTGTGCCATATAAAATATTCTCTCCGATTCTACTTCCCTTCTTAAATATTACCTCATTTTTGTGTTTCCAAATTTTTCAAACAATAACTACCCACATTTCTTTAAAGGTTTTGGAGATTAACTATATAATGGTTATGATGCACCGCATTCACTCCTATCCATCTATCACACATTTTCCTCAATATTACTCATCTATCAGTAATATTGATTTTGATCACTAGAAGAGATATTGTTATATTGCTTTTAATTATTAAAATCATATAACTATATATTCTCTATCGGAACATAAATGGTAGACAAACAAAGAGTGAAGTAAATATATTAAGTAGTTGAACTGAGACCATACAAAAAATGATAATTAAAGACAAATTAGACTCTTCCATCTTTTTTTTTTCTTTTTTTCATCTCTCTTTTTTTTTATTTCTTTTTTGATTAAAACTAAGGTTTGAAAATCTTTGAAATTTTTTTATCTCACATCTATTTATTTACCATTAACTAAAAACAATTTTTTTAAAAATATTAAATTTATTCTCCTAAACAATATATATAGGGAATGAAATATTATCCCTGTATTTAAAAAAAAAAAATCGATGACTACAATCTAATGAATAAAACTATGTTACTAACGTAAGAAGCAAAACTTAAAACAAGAAATCGACTACTTAAATCTGTATAAACTATAAATACATTGCTTCTGTAATAAACATTGATATTCTCTTAGCAAAAATATCTATTTTTACCTTTTTATATGTTAAATAAATATTTTTATAATATCAACTGCATCTTTCGTTTTAGATTAGCATTTGACTTTTTATTAAAAAAATGCGTATTTTTTTATTTAAATAAAATGATGCACGCTATTGTTGCATTTTTGGTGGACTCCAACAAAATACTCTTGCTGTTTAAAGAGATTAATTAAGATAATAATTTATTGTAAGATTACATACCCCCTTACAAAATCTTAATTTGAACTCTAATAATGCTAAATATATTGCATTATAGAACGCTCTTTTTCTACAAATTATTACATGTTTACTCTCTCAAGTTTAATTTTGCTTTCTTCTTCTCATGACTTATCTGAAAAGTTTAAATGTAATTTACTACCCACCAATATTTGTATCCTAACCGTTGGATTGGAAAAATTATAAAATTTCACTAAATTTTTCTTCGGGTTGGTTCTGCTTGTGGCCCAGCATAAAGTAAAAAATAAATAATACTATGGACTTCAAAAATTTGGGCCCCAGTTTTTAAAGTCCAGACAAAAATACTAAGAATATAAGTTAGGTTGTCCAATTAGAAATTAATAAAAGAAACGCTGCCAAATAACTAGGTGAATGGTGATTAAAACTAGGTACATACTTGATCATATCAAGAAAGGGATTATTCTATTTTTTTAACAACTATTACTTATTAATTTGATCTTTTTCATATAGTAAATATTGATCTTTAAAAATATAAACTGTTATTTAATACTCTGTATATAAAGTTAAATTAAAAGTTTTGTAAAAAGACCGTAGAAAAATATAGCAAAGTAATTTGATATTTTTCTTATTGTAAATATTGATCTTTAAAAAAAATTAAATATAATGTTTTTTATTTAATAATCTGTATATAAAGTAGAATTAGAAATTTTAAATAATTTATTTCATACATCTCCAATTTTTTTCAAAACATAATAAAAAATTAAAATTAGAAAAATATATATTATCTTAAAATTAAAAAGAAAAAAAATTGTTAAAAAAATCATCATGCACAGATAGGATTTCATACAAAAGGGAAAAATCGTAAGGCATAGGTGCATCCATTAATTAATTGGAAGATTAGTACTTATGGCCTTAACGTATTTAATGGCACTTACCCACGCAACACTGTACCCATTAACTAATTGGGAGGGTGGTTCTATTAAACTAAAAATGGACATTTTTTTATTTCATGAACTTATATATACTACACTCCTTTTAAAACTATTGATATTTAAAACTAAAGTAAACATATTATACAAAAACATTTAATAAATGTAAAATATTTATAGTGATATAAGATGATAATAGTTCGTAAGGAAATGATAAACCAGTTTATTAATTTGGACGTGATAGGTCAAATTACCTTATGATTCTATTTGGCAAGAGAAATTTCTCATATCTAATTAATTTGCCATAAGGATTAGAATTTTAAAATCATCAAATAACACTAAAATAAGAAAGAGTAGGTAAGAGAAGCCTAATCCTTTATATAAAAATACTTAAGTTTTGATTTTGAACGCTTGAATGTATCTTTTTGGCTCATTCACCTAAAAGAAATATTCTTTCATCCTAAGTTTTTTAAGCTTTAGGTTTCTTTCAGTTATATTAAAAAAAAAACTTTGACACACTTATATTAATCCTCAATTTCAACACTATTCTATCTTCATTTCATTGTGGTGGAAATAGCATTGTTATTTGCTCTACCAGTTTAGAAACATGGAATATATCATGTTCAGAATTATGGCATGGTGCTTTGCCTTGCCACTTTTGTATATAATGATTAGCTTTATGAACACTATGTGGTGGAGACCCAGAAAAATTGAGAAATTGTTGAGAAAGCAAGGGATTAGAGGAACTTCATACAAGCTTTTTACTGGTGACACTTTAGACATGAAGGATTCTGCCCAAAAGGCATCATCAAAACCCATCTCCCTCTACCATCAAATCATCCCTCGAGTCATCCCTTTTGTGCACCAAATGGTTCAACAACATGGTAAGTTAGTTTTACCATCATCATCACTTTTAAAAAGCACATCTAACATTTTAGTTTTGTGGTTAAGTTAGTTTTATTACTTTTGTAGTGCTTGATTGATCAAAGTAATGTTATATATGTGTAGGAAAGATTTCAATGTGTTGGTTTGGAAGAAGACCAAGACTCATAATAGCAGATGCGGAGCTCGCACGATTGATTTTAACAAACAAGAAAGGGCACTTTGTGAAGCCACCACGTAACCCTTTCATCGATCTTCTATCGTTAGGATTGTCTTCGTTAGAAGGAGAAAGTTGGAGCAAACGTAGAAGGGTGGTAACATCTGCTTTCCACCATGAGAAGTTGAAGGTAACTTTTTATATTTGAAACACTTTCTTTTCCTGCTCTTTTTGTCTTTAACACCTGTAAATGGTAAGTTTTTGTCGATTATTCAATTCCAGCAATGATCAAATAGTTCAATCTTAGCAACAATCTTGCAAGTGGTGATATAGTTTAAGTTGTATTATAGGCAATGGTGCCAGCATTTTCAAGCAGTTGTTGCAACATGATCGAGCGATGGGAAAATTTGGTAGAAGCTCGTGGATGGTATGAATTGAATGTTTGTTCAGAATTCGACATTCTTACGGGTGATGTGATATCTCGAACAGCCTTTGGAAGTAGCTACCAAGAGGGAAAGAAAATTATTGAACTGCAAAAGGAGCAAGTAATCTTGGTCAGCGAAGCCTTGAACAACATCTATATCCCAGGTTTCAGGTACAACACATAAAACATTATGTTTGTTTAAGAAAACTTAAACCTTGTTCAACCATCAAAACCAAACATTATTCATGTTGGGTCTTTCAAAGCCAATCCTATTCTAAAATCCATGAACTACAAATATAGTGAACTGTTTTTTTTTATCAGGTTCCACTATGATAGTGACCTTTTGGTTTTAATATACAAATTTGACATAAACATATTGGAATAAAATGAAATTGAAAGTCTGACCTAATATTTTAAGCTTCATAAAGATGTTTGGATGATTTGTACTCACTCCACCTTTTTATGATTGCATGAACCTAGATTTTTACCGACCACAAAGAACAAGCGCAGGTACAACCTAGATATCCAAATCAAAACTATGTTACGAGATATGATAGAGAAGAAAGAGCAGGCAATGAAAGAGAATAAAATAAAAGAGCATGATTTATTAAGTACATTGCTGCAATATAGAGATCAAAGTGATTCTTTAACAACAGATGATGTGATTGAGGAATGCAAGTTGTTTTACTTTGCTGGCCAAGTGACCACGGCCAACTTGCTTGCATGGACTATGATTATTTTATCTATGCATCCAAATTGGCAAGAGAAGGCAAGAACAGAGGTGTTGGAGATTTTTGGCAAAAAAACACTTGACTATGAAGACATTAATCATCTCAAGATTGTAAGTTCAATTGTGTGTTGTTGTAATGATTACTTTGAACAAATAAAAAAATGACCCATAAGTGTTTGACTGTATGCAGGTGTCAATGATAGTGTATGAAGTTTTGAGATTATATCCTCCTGTAGTAGTCCTTAACAAATACAATTGGTGTGAAACAAGAGTGGGAAATATGCTGATTCCAGCAGGGGTTGAAGTGAGTTTACCCTTGTTACTTCTTCACTATGACAACAACTATTGGGATAAGCCTGAAGAGTTCAACCCAGGTAGATTCAATGAAGGGATTTCAAAAGCTTCAAAGGACCATATAGCTTTCTATCCATTTGGCTGGGGCTCAAGAATTTGTCCTGGTCAAAACTTTGCCTTCTTAGAAGCAAAGATGGCTTTGACTTTCATTCTTCAACACTTCTCTTTCCAACTCTCACCCACTTATGTTCATGCTCCAACTGCTTCTATTACTCTTAGGCCACAACATGGTGCTCCCATTATTATTCGTCGCATTTAGTTTTTCATGAAGTTTTCTACTTTTGTTTTTCATAAATCCAAAATTAAGTATGAATCTATTATTTGAATTTAATCTCAGGTGCGATAGCAAAAATCTTGTATATAATTGAAAAAAAAGAAAAAAAAAAGCTTGAGATATGAGAGAAGAAAAAAAATTACTTTGATCTTATGAGTAAACACTTACCTCCCTTTCTTAGTGACACATTCTAGTAGAAAAACAAATGAAAATTAACTTGAAAAACTTAATAAAAATTATATTTCTAGAAAGTAATATTTTCAAATAAATATCTAAATAATTAAAAAATTTAATTTATATACTCAACATAAAATTAAATTTCAACTTTTTTTTAAATTTTAAATTTGAATCTGTCACACTAAAACGGGATCTCAATTACAATGATACTAATATAATAATAGTTAGTAATATTTTTTTTATCAGATTTTATAAAATACTAAAATTTATTGAAAATCATAACTTTTTGTGTCGTTTATTATTTGGAAAGTATTTCTTAATTTTAAATTTGTAGTAAATTATAATATCAAATAACATTTTTCTAATGTATTTAGGGGAAAAAAAAATAGTACAACCTCATGGATGGTATCAATTATACGTTTGTTCAAAACTAGTATGAACTCTGCATGCCCATGGTCATTTTTTTTCTTTCTATATTCCAAAATTGAATATTATTATTATTATTATTATTATATTTAAATAAATAATTTGTTTAAATAATTATATTTAAGTGATTTAATTACGTAGAATTATAAATGTAACATTTAAATAAATAAAATAATAAGATAACATTTAAAAAATAAAGAATTAATTATAAGTTATTTGATATATGGAACTGAGAACCATCAAACTAAATAAGAAGGCTTAACTGTAAATTGTGTTGTAATTATAAGTTATTTGATGTATGGAACTGAGAACTATCAAACTAAATCTGAAGACTTAACTGTAAATTGTGTCATTGGATTTCATGGCTGCAGTTAAACAACTCTACCATTCCATTAGAGGAAATTTTTCAATACACGTTTCGATTTAGTATATCAAGTTTTGCAATTAATTATTGTGCAGGAATTGGTGTTGTTATTTATTATTAGTTAATTGAGTAATCTAATTATTACTATATTTAAATAAATGATTTATATTATTATATATGTTTTTTATATTTAGTGACGTATGTTTATATGATTAAAATTTTGATTTAGATTTTTTAATTGAATATTATATTAAATAAAATATATTAATTTTGTATTGGTGTTCTTTGTAATAGTATAAAAATTATTTATTATTAATAATAATGTTAATAAAGTTAATGTCAATGTTAATAATAATAACAATAATAAAATAAATTATTAATAATAATATTATTAAATTAATAATAGTTATACTAATGTGAATAATAATAATATCAAATAATAATACTAATATTAATAATGCTAATAATACTTTATGTCAATGTTAATAATAATAATAATAATATAATTATATTAATAAGTAATAATAATTATGATTAGGAAGTTTTTTTTACATAATTTTATATTAGACTGTGTGAGTGAATCGTCTGACAGTAATTGATAGATATGAGATTATAACATTTTAATTATAGAATTACATATATAATAGTCGTTAAACTTTCCACTCTTTAAAACTAAAAAGGCTGTCAATGAAATTTGTAATAAATTATTATTGGAAAAAAAATGGTTATTTCGTGTATGTTTTATGCAATAAGATGCTATGCTAATAATAAGTAAGCAGGAATCAAAAATCAAGTACATTTAATGTTTTCAAAATCTTGAATTTCTTGATATAGACAAACAAATTAAGTTGTGATAGTGATATATGTTTTGCTATGTTCTTTCTCAAATTGATTTTTCATTTCTCTTCACATACAACTTCAACATTGATCCTTATCCATGTAGTACTAAATCTAATATATCCGTGTTAATTTTTGTTACTTCCATCGTTTAGAATATACAAACATGCATGATATAGGAGTATTTGATACATAAAGGGTTCTGACCAAAAGGGAAAAATCGTAAATCATGGGTCCATCCATTAACTAATTGGAAGATTAGTACTTATGGCCTTAACCTATTTTATTGCACTTGCCCACGCAACACTGTACCCATTAACTAATTGGGAGGGTGGTTCAATTAAAACAAAAATGAACATAATTTTTATTTCATGAATTTGTATATATACTACACTCCTTTTAAAATTATTGATATTTAAAACTAAAGTAAACATATTATAGAAAAACATTTAATAAATGTAAAATATTTATAGTGATATAAGATGATAAAGTCTTAGTTTGTAAATTTTGAAATGGTAAACCAGTTTATTAAATTGGCAAGAGAAATTTCTCATGTCTAATTTTTAACTTATAATTTATTTTATTATTATTATGATATATTAATACTAATAAGGATTAGAAGTTTAAAATCATCAAATAATACTGAAATAAGAAAGAGTAGGTAAGAGAAGGCAAATCCTTTATATAAAGTACGTAAGTTTTGATTTTGAAAGCTTGAATGCATCTTCTTGGCCCATTCACCTGAAAGAAATATTCTTTCATCAAAGCTTTAGGTTTCTTCCATAGTTATATTTAGAAAAAATATACTTTGACACACTTATATTAATCCTCAATTTCACCACTATTCTATCTTCATTTCATTGTGGTAGAAATAGCCCTTTTATTTGCTCTACCAGTTTAAAAACATGGAATATAGCACGTTGAAAATTATGGCATGGTGCTTTGCCTTACTACTTTTCTATGTAATGATTAGTTTTGTGAACACTATGTGGTGGAGACCTAGAAAAATTGAGAAATTGTTGAGGAAGCAAGGGATCAGAGGAACTTCATACAAATTTTTTACTGGTGACACTTTAGACATGAAGGACTGTGTCCAAAAGGCATCATCAAAAACCATCTCCCTCCACCATCACATTATCCCTCGAGTCATCCCTTTCCAGCACAAAATGGTTCAGCAACATGGTAACTTAGTTTTACCATCATCATCACTCTTAAGAAGCACTTCTAACATGTTACTTTTACTAGGATTAAGTTAATTTTATTGCTTTTGTAGCAAATGATTAATCAAAGTAATGTTATATATGTAGGAAAAATATCACTATGTTGGTTTGGAAGAAGACCAAGACTCATAATAGCAGATGCAGAACTCGCACGATTGGTTTTAACAAACAATAAAGGGCACTTTGTGAAGCCACCACGTAATCCTTTCGTCGATATTCTATCGTTAGGATTGTCTTCGTTAGAAGGCGAAAGTTGGAGCAAACGTAGAAGGGTGGTAACATCTGCTTTCCACCTTGAGAAGTTGAAGGTAATTTTTTTATATTCCAAACACTTTCCTTCTATGCTCTTTTTGTCTTAAATACTAGTAAATGGTAACTTTTTATCGATTATCCAATTCCAACAATGACCAATGATCAAATAGTTCAATCTTACACGATTATAGTCAAGGTTAAGCGACAATCTTGTAAGTGTTGATATATATAGCTTAAGTTATATTACAGGCAATGGTGCCAGCATTTTCAAGCAGCTGTTGCAACATGATCGAGCGATGGGAAAAATTGGTAGAAGCTCGTGGATGGTATGAAGTGAATGTTTGTTCAGAATTCGACATTCTTACTGGTGATGTGATAGCTCGAACAACCTTTGGAAGTAGCTACCAAGAAGGAAAGAAAATTTTTGAACTGCAAAAGGAGCAAGAAATCTTGGTCAACGAAGCCTTGAACAACATCTATATCTCAGGTTTCAGGTACAACACATAAACCATTATGTTTGTTTATGTAAACTTAAACCTTGTTCAACTAAAATGAGCCTTAAAGTGTAACCTAATATTTTAAACTAAATACTAACTTCACAAAGATGTTTGGATGATTTGTACTCACTTTAGCTTTCATGATTGCACGAACATAGATTTTTACCAACCACAAAGAACAAGCGCAGGTACAATCTAGATATCCAAATCAAAACTATGTTACGAGATATGATAGAGAAGAAAGAGCAGGCAATGAAAGAGAATAAAGTAAAAGAGCATGATTTACTAACTACACTGTTACAATATAAAGAACAAAGTGATTCTTTAACAATAGATGATGTGATTGAGGAATGCAAGTTGTTATACTTTGCTGGCCAAGTGACCACGGCCAACTTGCTTGCATGGACTATGATTATTTTATCTATGCATCCAAATTGGCAAGAGAAGGCAAGAACAGAGGTGTTGGAGATTTTTGGCAAAAAAACACTTGACTATGAAGACATTAATCATCTCAAGATTGTAAGTTCAATTGTGTGTTGTTGTAATGATTAGTTTGAATAAATAAATAAAAAATGACCCTCAAGTGTTTGACTATATGCAGGTGTCAATGATACTGTATGAAGTTTTGAGATTATATCCTCCTGTAGCAGTCCTTTACAAATACAATTGGTGTGAAACAAGAGTGGGAAACATGTTAATTCCAGCAGGGGTTGAAGTGAGTTTACCCTTATTACTTCTTCATTATGATAACAACTATTGGGATAACCCTGAAGAGTTCAACCCAGCTAGATTCAATGAAGGGATCTCAAAAGCTTCAAAGGACCATATTGCTTTCTATCCATTTGGTTGGGGCTCAAGAATTTGTCCTGGTCAAAACTTTGCCTTCACAGAAGCAAAGATGGCTCTGGCTTTCATTCTTCAACACTTCTCTTTCCATCTCTCACCCACTTATGTTCATGCTCCAACTACTTTTCTTACTCTCAAGCCACAATATGGTGCTCCCATTATTATTCGTCGCACTTAGTCTTCGATGAGATTTTCTACTTTTATTTCTTATAAAAAAATTTTAAACACCTACGAATGTATTTAAAATAATAGCTTCTGGATTGTTGCTTTCCCAACCTATGTTGGATATATTTGAGATAAATAAACAAAGTAAATCATAAGTAATAAAGAAGTTGTGATATTTCTATGATTATCATAAAGTACACTTCGCGTTATCTATTTTATGATAACGTGATATTGAATGCTATACAAAAATCTGAGTTTGAACTCTAATTATACTAAATATATTATGATTTGCATGTTGATCATGGAAGTCACATCTAATTTATCTAGTAAAAATAGTTGAATGGAGATTAACTTAAGCATTCGAGTTGGGTGCAATTTTAGAAAATATAACAACTTTTTAAATTTTCCATGTGGGCTTCCTTTTTTTTTCTTCCAGTAACTTTTTATCTTAATCTAAATTTCTAAAAAAATAAAATAAATAATAATTTATGTTAAAATGACTAATATATTTATGATGTAGGTTGCATGTCGAATCATAACTATGCTATAACAAGAGTTAAACCCTAACTATAAAATAAAACTTTTTTATAATTATAATTTGATCTTCGCTTATCATTTTTTGACCCTCAAACATAGTTTTCTGTTGTGGTGAACTTTGGGCCTGTTAACTGGGCCACAATGGTTGGGAAGTTGAGCCCATGAGAATAAAAATAAAATAGTATTGCAAACAAAAGTTAAACCCTCTAGTTGAAGTTTAATATGTATACTACACCACATTTTTACATAATCATGCTCAGATTTTACATAAATGGAAGAGAATTACCCAAAATAGTCTTGTTTTATCATCATTATCGTTTTTTTTCTTTTTTTTCTCTGAATTATAAATGACGTAAAACGATTTGAATGATCTAAAATTCCAACAGAACATATAACATAAATGAAAACTAAGTAGCAAGAGAAGTCAATTTTAACGGTTTAAAGTATCATTTTAATCGTTTTTTTATATTTTTTTTTCACAGGCATCTATACTGGAATTTGTTTTTTGCAGGAATGTTTATTTTATGAAAAAATTGGGTCTAAGGACCCAAATTACGGACAGTGCTACTTTTGCCCATCACAATCATACAATAATGCACAACACAATGAAGTTTTTTTTTTCTATGAAATGTCCCTAAAATTGACATATAAAACTTGTATTAAGTATGTGGTGTGTAGGGATGGTATTTAGTAAAAGAATATTGAAAAAATAAATCAGGTTTCCTAAATAAAAAAAAAAAAAAAAGTTTTTTCAGTTCCGTATAGTGAAATTTAATGTCCAACATGTTATTTCAATATATTATGCATAACATATCTCTAACTTTCATATTTGATTTAAACTAGTGGATCATTTGAGGGTTCACTTGAGAGAGTCAAGTAGAAACAACTCAAACGCATCAACATTATTATCTTCAATCAAGGTAATAATTTTTTTTTCCTTTTATATACTGTTTAACTTTTTAATTTTTGCTAAACTTATACTCTTTAAACATAAATTACATAAGTTGATAAAAAAAAAAAAGAGACATCTCTAAAAATTAGGCTATTTTCTTCTCTCTCTCTTTTTTTTAAATATAAATTATAGTAGAATGTTTTAGTATAATTACATCTCCTGATAAGTGCACATTACAATTTAAATATTTTGTACAATTTATTCGATGAAAATTTAAAATTGCTACATCAATGAACATTAAAAAAAAAAAACTAAATAGCGGATTATTTGCCAAAAATTTGTATAATACAAATAATGAATGATCAGAAGTGACTACACTTTAAACTTTTGAAAGCAAAACTATACAAAAACATATCCAAGGAACAAACAAAGATAATTAAGAAATCGTAATTTGTAGAAACTAAATGCCACTTAATTAACTTAAACGTAAACATAAACATAAACAATTTTATAACCGAGTATTGAAGAATTAATGATGAGTTTTGTGGTGGATGTGAAGAATTGTTTTGGACTGATATGGGTGAGTGGCAAAGGTAGAAAAGAAGAAAGAAGATGTATAGGGAAATGGGAAATATTAAAATAGGTGCCTATGATTCTATAAAGACTAACCAATGATAGCATGAAGTAATAGGTGTGTTTTTATCACACGAGTACGACAAATTACAAAGCAAAAGGCACTTGTTTAATACGACACATAAGAAGCAAAAAATAACAATATGGTGAGAGTTGAGTTTAAACTTTCTGTACAAACATGTATCTATAAACCCAACCCGATGACGTGACTGAGATCTTTTAAGAATCTCAAACATGCCTCGTATTACATCACAAGTCAATCTTTGTAACATGGTAAATCATGTAACTTGGTTCTGCATCACCTTGTTCCCATCTCAATTGCAGATCACAACAAAACTAAGGAAAATGCATTTATGTCATTTGTAAACGTCACCACTACAATTGCTGTGATTTTGATTTTGTTTTATGTAGCGCATACTTTTTCAACTGTGGGAGTTGTTAAGATTTTATTTATTTTTTGTTCAAGAAATGGTATAATGCGAGTTGAGTTCAGGTAATGATAAGTGTTTTTGATGTGTGGAACTTGGCTTAAATGAAAGACTGAAAGAGATAAAATATTGAAACAATTCCACTCTACAAAAGTGCTGTATGTGCAGGCGCATAACCTTTCATTTGAAACCAATTGCTTTTGTCTCTATCTTTTCTGTCTTTTCCCTTATATTTATTAAAATCGCAATAAGACGAGAATAGTAAATTTGATTTAATTCCAAAAAGTTCATATATTGTACCATTACAAATGAGATATTTTAGTAATATATTTTATTAACGATAGGAAATTTCACGTTGACCAGAGATAAGATAATTTCATAGTATATGAATGAGGTGCAAATCTCACCTTACAAATCTGTTTTATGGGATTGAGTTAGGCTTAAAATCCACTTCTAACAAATCGACTGAAATAAATAATGTATACTGATTCATTTTCTTCATCCTTGAAATTATCTTTATCTTTTTCGTTGATAATTGAAATCTATATTACCAACAGATTTTTTTTTAATTAAAATATTAAAATTTGTCGAAAATTTGAATTTACCAAAAAATATAAATTCGTCAGTACAATTTTGTCAATAGTCTTAAATTTTTTTGTAGTGTGGTTAAACAAATTAATAATTAATTATGAAAAAATATATTTTTAGGCTGTATATTATCAAGTAAACAGTCTTTATGCCTAGTTAACATGTAAACCAAACAATCATTAATACAAAAATAATTGTATTCTACAAAAATCGACTTTGTGATCAATTTTTTTGTTAGGACTTTTCGGTTGCATGGAGCTCATAGTTTGCTCACCCCTAACTACCTCAATTAAATTAAAAGATAACTATAATTATTCAAGAGGTAAGAAATACTTAAACTTTCTATTTTAATGAAATGTTAATGAGATTTTTTACTTTTTTTTAGTATTTTTTATTTTAAATTATATTTATGTTTCCTGTTATATATTTTTTAACATTTTTTTTCCTTAGGGTAGAAGAAGTAACTGATAAAAAAGGAACGTGTTTTTGTTAATAGCTAACGATTAAAAAGTAATTGATGGAATATGAAGTTAGGTTTAGTTAACTCAGTTAAAATTTAACCAATTCTGCTTTTACTATATAGCCACTGCAATCTCATCTGGTATTAGCTATTTCCTAAAACCCAATCGTTTACACTTAGGATTTTATTCTTTCACCTCTCATATAGTAGAATACGATTCCAATTTTCACTACATCGAACCTACAAACCACAAAAATAGGAGAGTTGGAAATAGGATATCAACAGAACGGGTAAGGTACGGATAATAATTTATTCGTATCTTATTTGTTGGATAAATATTTATTCCGTATTCGTATATATATATATATATATATATATATATATATATATATATATATGTCGAGTATCTATTATGCGGTTATTCGCATAATTTTTTAATATCCACGGGTACCCGCAGTATTTACACAGAAATAAAAATAAATATTTAATAATATATTTTAATCATAAATTCAAATAAAATACAATACATGACATTCATACATTTTAAATAAAGTCCAAATAACTCATTCAAAATCAATTTGTTAATATTTTAATCATGTTTTTTTATTTTTTTAATTTAAATTAGAGTATAGCAGGTACATGTATTCACAGGTACGGATCATGTAACCTTTGTGAATTTTATCCATAAATACATGCGAGTACGGATTTTTTTGACGTTCCTAGTAAAAAGTATGGTGGTGATAGATTTCTCAAACATGAATCAATATAATTTGAGTGAGGGTTTATAAATAATAAAAAAAATGTCTTACAAATATATGTTATAGATAGAATAGACGTGCGGTATTCATTAAATAATTGATTTGATTATTGTTGTTAAATAAGATAAGATATAATACCAGTTATTTTATTATTAAAAAGTAAAGGGTTTATTTTTGAAATAAGCTTTAATAGGCGCAGTTGCAAACAACAATAAAAAGAAATAATACTTTCAAACTGAGTAATATATTACAAGAGTAGTATTAATCGTCTATCAAAATTAATAATATATGAAAAGACACAACACTATACTTATGTGATAGAGAGGTTACGAGGTTACAAAATATTATTTGAGGACAGATAAAAAATTGACATATAAATGTTTAATATATGAAAAGACACATACCTCACTGAATGAACCCACTGTGCTAATTGTGGGTAGATGTATAAATTCTGATAAAATTTATTTTCGGGTGTTACTATGGATTAAACCTGGATATATATTTATCGAAAACAATTAAAATTAAATAAATTTGTATTTAAAAGTAAATATTAATTCGACAAATAAAAAACTAACAATTAGATTAATAATAACTTTTATATCATATATTTAGATAAACGTAAAAAAATAGGTAAATATTTGTGTTTATTAAACCACCATCGAGAATTCAAATTTTCCTTTCATCCCTACGTAAGAAAAAAAAAAGTTGCTATGGTTTGAAAGGAAATTCACGTCACACAAACACTGTACAAAAAAAATAATATTTTTTCATTAATATTTTTTTTATTGTTATTAAAATGAAATTACATATCTATAACAATATATAAATGAAATTCTTCTTTTTTGTCCACATTTCAAAATATCAATATATAAAGGGGATTATTTTTTTTGTGTCCATATTTTAAGGGTAAATATTTCACATATATTTCTCCTTTTGATATATTTCACTTTATTTTTAATAAATATAATTTTAATTTATATATTAACTTAATAACATTACAATATTATCACCTACTAATATAATATCACGCATATTTAAAAAATATTTACACAAACACGATAGTAAACATATATAAATTCTTCCTCAATTTCTGACGCGAGTATGCGTGATTTTTTTATTTTTTTCCACTCCCTCCCCTAATTAAATCATTATTATTTGAAAAATACGTTATTCAAACACAACAATAAGACAATAAAAAAATAATAAATAGTAAAATAATTTTTAAAATATGCATCTGGCCAGACAACATGGTCTTGATTGATAATTGATTACAAACATTGTAACAGGATATCAATAATTGATATGGTAATTGATTACAGCTTGATACTATTAGTAATTGGAGTGTGACCTAATTTCTTAAATCTTGATCAAATAAGTTACATGTAAAACCCAATACCATATAATAAATGTTTTATGTAATTATAGTCAATTGTTAACGCTGATTTTAGCATTTAAAAAGGTTATAGATAAATCAAATTTAGGAGTAAATTTTGGGAAATGTTATAATTTAACTTCATTGAAAAAGTAGTAGTAATACAAAATAAAACCACTTTATTATTTTGATGAGGAAGTAATAAAATAAAATTTAATTTCTCTCTTCAATCTTCTCCTCATTACTTGCCATGTCACACATCTTCAGAGCCTTCACCTATTAATGGTCTTTCCTGCTCATTCCACCATTACGCATATGCCTTGCTGCCATTGATGCACTTCCCTTTTACATTCTTTCAAAAACATATCATTATAGTTTGTCTTTATTACTTATTTTATGCCATGCTTTATTACATAGCTCAATAATATTATCTCTAAATAAATTAATGAATTAAAGTCTTAGTGTTAAAAGAGAACTAAACTTTTAAACATATTTTTTCGCATGTAATTTTATAGTTTACGCTAAAAAAAAAAACTTAATAATGTTACATTACACCATATATATTTAAATAAGCTGCATTGCTAAATTAAAAAACAAAATCTCCTAATTTAGTTCTTTTAATCATTTAGAGTTAGATTAGTAACCACAGGTAAGTTGACAAATTCTTATTCTATTTTTATTAAAAAAAATTGTATAAAAACACAAGTTTTGCATTTTGTTAAGTATTTTAAAAATAAAAATAAAAGGAAGAAATTAAGTTTTTGTAGGTGAGACGATAGAAGCTCAGTGGAAGTGCATGGGACTGCATTCACAGTATAAAATCTCAGGGAATAATATAATAATAATTCAGGAATTCAAAAACTTGCACAAGTGGCAGACAATTGATGTGGAAGGGATCATAGCGTCAACGGAATATTGAAAGGGGCTAATGACGTCATAATTCTAATGAATCCAAAAAATAGCACTACTGCTTTTTTAATTATTAAAAAATTCCAAATAAATCCAAATCAGCCACTATTTAATGCCAAACTTCACCTGGAAGAAGAAACAGAAGAACTACACTATCTTCAGAGTTTATGCAAATTTCTTTCCTCACTGCCCAAGATGCTAGCTTATTTGGAGCACTTCGTTCACGAAAAAGATGCGGAATCCAGGCAAGAAGACGAAGTTGCCAGCCTCTCCAGAGCGCTTGAACTTCAAGCCAGTATCGACGAATTGGGTCCCACCGGAATCGCCAGTAAGGATTTCGGCGGCATCAAGTCCGTGAAACCCCTGGCCATGATCAGGCCTTCCTCGCCCGTCGACGTGGCAAGAGTGGTGAAAGCCGCGGCGGCGTCTCCGAGTCTGACGGTGGCGGCGCGGGGGAACGGGCACTCGGTGAACGGGCAGGCCATGGCGGAGAAGGGACTGGTCCTGGACATGCGCGCCTTGGAGGAGCCTTTTGAGATTGTCTGGGTAGAAGGCACGGCCTACTTGGACGTTTCCGGAGGGGCATTATGGGAAGACGTCCTTAAACGCTGCGTTTCGGAGGTTGGACTCGCCCCGAGGTCGTGGACGGATTATCTCGGTTTAACAGTTGGTGGAACGCTGTCCTACGCCGGCGTCAGCGGCCAAACCTTCCGTTACGGTCCCCAGACATCCAACGTAACGGAATTGGAAGTTGTAACCGGCAAAGGCGAAACGCTGTGCTGCTCCCTGACACAAAACTCTGAACTTTTCTTTGGTGCGCTCGGTGGCTTAGGACAGTTCGGTATTATTACAAGGGCCAGGGTCGTTCTTCAACAAGCTCCAGATATGGTGGAAAAACAATTAAACTTATATTATTATTCATTTTAACAATTTTATGTATTTATTTTTCTTTTATTAAATATTTTGCTTGGTGTGATTTGATGAATTAGGTGAGGTGGATAAGAGTGGTTTACTCTGAATTTGAGGAGTACGCTGGCGACGCAGAGTCGCTGGTGGGGGAAGTAGAGGAATGTTTTGATTACGTGGAAGGGTTCGTTCTGGTGAACAGTGATGACCCGGCCAATGGATGGCCCACCGTGCCATTGGACCCGGAACAAGTGTTCGACCCGATTCATATTCCTTCCACTGCTGGCCCTGTTTTGTATTGCTTGGAGCTGGGTCTTCACTACGGTAACGCGGATCATCGTTCCCGTGCGCGTGTGGATATGGCAAGTAACTAATATCTTGTGTTTGTTATTTTCTTGATCTGCTGTATGCGGGTTCCATGTTGATGCAATAGGCTTGCTAGAAGTAGTAGCCATTTGTGATGGGTTGAGAGGGGGCCCCAATTAATGACTGAGTTTTGACCTAGGTGGTTAAAAGCATGCATATATATAACTGTTATATGTGGGCCCGTGTAAAAAGTCAATATATATAAGCAGAGTTAACCATGACTGAGTGACACATGAAATTTAGCAACGGTGTTAAAAGCATGTGTGTTGTCCGGGGGGTCGGGTTGAGTGGTTTGGTTGTAATCCTTTTATGTTTAGGAATGTTATGATTAAAAACTTGTCTCACAAGGTGAAATGGTTGCCGAAAACTGACGATACCGCAATGATGTATCTTCCATTCCATTGGATTTTCTGACGAAGAATATAAAAAAGCTATACCATAGTTTAAATTACCGTAGAAACTGAGTGTACTTGACCTGTTGCTGCTGCTGCTGCTGCTGCTACTTCTGCCTCCTTATCATTATTGTCCCAAGGTGTCACTTTCGTAATAGGGAGCATCCCATTGTGGCTAAAATGGTAATGTAACATCACTAGCTGCTCCATAGCACTGATCATTGAGATCTCGCTGACGTTAGGGTCCCCACACTTCCACAAATAGCCAAAAACCCATCATTTTCTGGAATCTCAAAATGTCAATTACTATATCATCCCTTAAATACAGTACAATACACTAAATCCAACTCAATATTCCATCACCGCTATGTGTTATGCTGTTGCGTTGCTCTGACTAAAACTAACTCCGGTGTAGGATGTGGATCGATTGCTCGGACGGCTGCGATTCGTTCGGGGTCTCAAGTTCCAGACAGATGTGAGCTACATGGAGTTTCTGCTACGTGTAAAGCGCGTGGAGGAGCACGCAAAAGCCAACGGCACCTGGGATGCGCCTCACCCTTGGCTCAATCTGTTTGTGTCCAAGTCTCACATTGTTGATTTTGATCGTGAGGTCTTCAAGAAGATTCTCAAGGACGGGGTGGATGGCCCCATTTTAGTCTACCCCCTCTTGCGAACCAAGTACGTAACTCCTTCCCTTCTATAGGACAATATATTAACAAACAATTTTAGATATTTAGTTACTCTAAAAATCAACTTTTACTCTGTTATTTTTATTTTCTTTACATCCAAAAAAGAAAACAAAAATATTCAAGGGTCGTCCCTGTACATAACACGTGTGAAGGACGGGGAGCATGTCCCACCGTGTGACATGTTGGCCTCGAAAATGAATGACCTGAGTTCGTTCTTTCTTTCGCACGGTATGTGATGGCTGAGTTGAACTTGCTGAACCCTGAGGGTGAGTATGAGATATCTGTTACTACTTGAGGTCAGCCACAATGGGACCCCTGGAAGTAAGTAACCATCAACTGTACCATATCTTGGTCGTCAATCGAAAATCATAAGGTCTTCATTGTGATGGTTGTACCGTCTTACTCTCTGCTTCTCCGTACCCTATCACACCCCTTCCTCTTACCTCCATGATGCATACGCCCACCCCTGGGTTGTTGTTGCAGGGTCTGTTAGGTTAGCGAACGAGCAACGTATGCACCTGTACGGATGTACCTCTGCATGGTGCAAAGATACAGTGGGGCCCGCTTCACAAAATTATAATTTGTTGCATCAAGAAGAGTGTATGGTATGGTTGTGGCTGATCTGAGAGGGTAAAATGGGAAGTGTGAGATGTGAGAAGGGAAATTCTCTCTGGAACTGTAAATTGAAATAAATATCAATTGATTCCAAGCAATGTAGCTGTCATGGTGAGTGTTACTACTCGATAATCGACAAGGATATTTGTTCGGCAAAACGGATAACTGTGATTCCGGAATTGTATGGGTTCTATATAGGAGATATAAAGTTTGATGGTGCTTTTCGTGGGGGAAGAATTTGGTTCTTCCAGGGTCCCCCATGAACACTAATCCAACTAAAAATTTATTTATAAATATATTACCAGTTACGTTTTCTGTCTAAACAGTGATTTCAACAGAGGAAGAGCAATAACAAAAAAAAGATTAATTACTGTTTTTGAAATAAAACAGGTGGGATAATCGTCACTCAGTGGTGGTGCCTGACAGTGACATCTTCTACATAGTAGCTTTGCTCCGATTCAGCCCACCACCTCCGAAGGGTCCACCACCTGAACTCTTGGTGGCGCAAAACAATGAGATTATTCAGTTCTGCACAAGCAGAGGCCTTGATTTCAAGCAATACTTTCCTCACTACCACTCTCGGGAGGATTGGATGAAACACTTTGGGAAACAATGGACAAGATTTGTGGAACGAAAGGCCAATTTTGATCCCATGGCTATCCTTGCTCCAGGACAGAGAATTTTCTCTAGAACCCCTCAACCTCGTCCTATCACATAACTACATCATTTAAGAATACCTGTCATCATTCTAATTTGTAACTTTCTTTCCCTTTATTATATTTTTCTTCTTTACTTTAATTTGGTGGCAGTGTATTTGTGAGGAAAATATCTAGGGCAAATTATTTTTGAGTTTGGTATTTGACGCAGCTATTAATGATTTGACGGTCTATCAGATCACATCTAAATATACAAGTAAATGGCATGGATCGAAACCTAGGTACATGAGTTGATGAAGAAAAGTGATATTGGAGTAGCCAAAAAAGATGAAAAGTATAATGTGGGTTAGCGTCATTTTCATCTTAGCCATTATGTGAAGGAAATTAGCAAAGTAGCAAAGTGCAATTGTGAACCAGTCCTTTTTCCTTTGGTCCAGTTGGAATTTGATCTTGGAGAACCTATAACAATCATCGATATGGACCGTCCACTGCATAATACACTATATATATATATATGTATGCCTCTTATTTCGGACAGTTTTAACTGATGTTGATGTTTCAGTTCCAAGCTTTTGTCTGTCCTTAATTTGTTCGCTTCTTCACAAGCTTTCAGATATATACCATAATTACGTTTTCTCTTCCGCAAAAGGTTAAAACCCATTCAAATTTTAACTAATATAATTTTAAATCATGTTATGTGTATGGACGAAATTTAACGATGAAAAATAAAATTAATATCATGCAAAGATTGAAACCCAAATCAATGATTTTGTAAGGATTAAAAGTAATGGCTTCAAATTTTACAATAGTGAGAAATAAAAATAAATAAATACTGGTACCAAATGCTCATTCATTTTATACATAAAAGAAGAACATATTTAAACCTAAACAATGAGACAAACAGACAGAAAAGGGTTTGGAAACTTAATAAATAAAATATGAAAAGAAAAAAAATAAAAGAAGAGGAAATAAAGTGGAGATAATAGAGGGAAATAGAAAGACGAAGTAGATAGTAGATAAACAAATGAGTGTTGAAGTCTGTATTTGTTTCCATGTACCACACTATTGCAGCAGAAGTGTTTTGTTTTCATAATTTTGTGTCAATTTGAGAATACGATTTGCGTGAGAGGGAGGGATTCATTATCTAATGGGCAAAGACAAAATTGACCTTGTCTTATGTGATTATGGTTGCAAGGGTGGTTCTTGGGATAAGGCCGTTCCTATTTGTGTGTTTTTGCTGACGGAAGGAAAATATTTGCAGTTGTGGTTCTTCTTCGAAGAAGGGGCTGCTTGTATGTGATTCAGTTGTCAACATAATAATTACTCCCACAAATCTCTTTTATTCATAATTAATTTTATTTTTCATTTTTACTTTTTTATTATAAATAAAAAAATAATTTCATTTTAATATAATTTTTACTACTCCCATTACAATTTATGTTACATTTCATCATAGGGGTAAATTGGTAAACATATATTTCTATCAATTAAAAACATTAGTGTGTCACACTTACAGATATTGACGGGGACGAGTAGGATACGAGTAGTAGATCCTTTGTAGCCTACTTTTCATATAAATATTTATCTCGTACCTGTATCATATGTATTTACAAAAAATAAACTATTTAACAACAAATTTTAACTATAAATTTAAATAAAAATACAATACATAACATTTAATTTTCAAATAAAATGTAAATAATTTATTTAAATAGTGTTAAATGGTAGTTTATAAATAAATGGAGATTTTCTAAAACCAATTAAAAAAAACAACTCATTCAAAATTAATATATTAATATTTTAATCATTGTTTTAATTATTTTTAATTTAAATTAAAGTATAACGAGTATGGATACTATGATACGTGTATCTGCCCCGTTAACATGCGGATATAAAAAATATTTGTACTTGTTACCCGCGGATATCCATTTTCAATATCCATTTCCTACCCGTTGCGGGTTTTATCCGGATACGAATTTTTTTGACATCCCTAGTCACACCTATTACATCATTCACAAACTCTCACACACACTTTCCATTCAAATATCCTCATTCATCCCTTCATATATTTGCTTCTAAGGATAGATTTTAAGAAGAGTGGGCAGATAAATTTGAAGGGATGAATAGAGAGGAGGGTGAGGTTGTTTGTTTTAGGGGATATAGAGGGATGAAAGTGAAAAGATTTGAAAGTAAAATTTATGGGAGTTTCTGAATGATTTGATAGACGTGATAAAAAAAAATGTTTTAATAGATAAAATTGTTATGTTACAATTTGAAAAATAATAAACAATATATATATATATATATATATATATTCAAAAAAAATTAAAAATTGAAACTTGATACCGACTTTAATGTCGTTTATGAAAAACTAAGGATAATGACCAAATTTAATCACTTTTACAAAAAAAATCATGACTAAATTGAAACAAACAAAAAATTTGGAAAATCAAATTGACGCCTCCTAACAAATACAAAGACTGAATGAGTAATTTAACCTATTTGCGTACCTTTTATACGACAAAAGAGGGTTATGGCCCCTCCAAATTTTTTATATCTATATAATTAAATATGTAATTTTAAATATTTTTTTAAATTTAATATTTTTAATGTATTTTATATAATTTGATATTTTAAAATTTTTTTATACATCTATATCTATATCTAAAGGATCTCTTTTTTTTGTTGTACATATCTACTTTTCAATCTTACCTTTTAAATATTTTTTTCAATAAAAAAAATAATTTCTTAATATTATCTTTTAAGTGATCATTTGTTCATTTTAACATTTTTTTGGATTTGATTGTTTTTTAAACTTAATCATTATTAATAAAAATTATAAAAAATATTTGTATTAATTTTATAATTATAACAATAACAATAATTATTATTTTATTATTTTTTATTATCATAAAAAAAAAGTTAATACAATGCTTTTACTAGTTTATATAAAAATTTTGAGATTACTCTTTTGTTTCATATTTTCGTTCAAAAATATCAAGTTGGTCTTTTAATTTCTTTTAATCTGAATTTGGTTATGAATTTTGAAAAAAATATGCAATTTGGTTTTTTTCGTTACATTTTTTGAATCAAATACATATTTTTCCATCAAAATTAGAGATGGTTTGTTTTGTTGGTATAATTGACATAATCCTAATATCAATTTTGATGAAAAATTCTTATACCCTTTTAAGAATTTTAACGAAATAACCAAATTACAACAATTTTTAAAAAATCAGGACTAAGTTGAGACTTTAAAAAATAGAGAACCAACTTGACATTTTTTTAACAAAAAAATGAACCAAAAGAGTAATTCAACCGACACTTTGCACCCAAAATATTGGTTGAAGATCCGCCACTTATTTAGCCATTATTTTTTTAACCTTGTAATGGTTATAATTTAATATTCATATGTTGTTACAAAATATTCATAATAATAGTCTACTAATAAAAAAATTGATAAAAGTAATACTTTTTTACTATAAATTTATGCTATTACATTGCGATACTTTAAGAATACACCTAATTTAGTAATAATGTAGATCATACGACGAATTCTTTATATCTAGAAAAATTACATCTTATCGCACCATTCAATACTACGAATCTATGTTCTAGTCAAATTAAAAACCAAAAACATGATATTTAAAAAAATGAAAATTGTATGGTTTACTTCCTTTAATAAGTAAATAAAATAAGAAACAACAACAACTAAACGGCAATCAAGAATTTTTCTTCCTTGACTTGTCAATGAGGCATGTTATCTTGTATTTACTTTTAGGCTTTTTCTATTTACACTTCCTAAACTTTTATTTACAATCCTCTTTAGTTTATTACTTTTTATTGTTATCACCAAATATTTTTTTCATATAAAAAAATTATAAATTATACATTCTATTTAACAATGCTATTTAGTGGTCATGTGAATTTGTTACGTGGTTAGTAACATTAATTATTAAATGAGTTGAGTCATTGTCCAATTGTGATGTTTCGACAGTTATATTTTTAAATAAAAAAAAATTATGTCCCCATTAATAGATATAACTTTTGATCTAATGATAATCGCTCGATTCAATATTTTCTACCAATTATCTTTATTTTTCATGAAATATATAAAATTTACATTATTTTTTTTCAATATAATTATATTAATCGATTGTTATTTGTATAAAATATTTTTGTCAATGTTTTTCTATTTTGTGGATACAAAATTGAGTTTTTATTTTTCGAGAAAAAGTAGGACTCGAATGCGAACTGATTAAGTAGTGAAAAATTCGATGCTAATGAGTTGCGATCATGATTGTTTATTTCCAACAGTGAAATAAGATAAAAAAAAAATAAAAATAAAGTGATAGGGAATTTGGGAAATGAGGGGAATGCCTAAACAATACTATTTGAAAAACTGGGAAAATTTAGGTTAAAAAAATTATTTACAAAACAAATAAGGATTGTAAGTGAACTTAGTAAGTATAGAAAATGTAAATAGGAAAAGCCTTATTTTTATTTGTAATTTATTGGGCTTGGGCTAGTTGCTGGTAATTACGCATTGATAGCATATTTTAATGGGCCGATCTTTGAAATGAATACAATAAAGCATTTACTTCCTTTTATAGAAGTATGAAATAATTATAATTATTGAAAATAAAATTTCTTTTTATATTTTATTTAATTGTAACAACTATCTAAATTAAAAATTATGTGATATTACAGTGTAGATGTCGATTTTTTTAACATTATTCATTATTAATTTCTATTAGAAAATTTAATTGATTGTTTTTGGCTTAGAAGATGAATTTCGTTTAAAAGATAATTTTTATATAAAGGGTAAATTTATTTTCACCGCACTTTTTTTCTACATGTTTGTTTGTTCACAAATCTGAAACGCGAATTATTAATTAAAGGATTCAAACTTAAATTCCAGCAGATAAACATAATGTTGATATTTTTACGCTTGATAAAATTGATTAAAATTGTAATGATTTAAAAAATATGCATGAACTAATCTTTTAATTTGTTAACAATATAACACTTATAATAATTCTACACTGAATGTAACTTTCATGCAAGACGTGAGACTGTATTTGTGCTTAAAATATACACTTTTTAAAATAGAAAATGTAGTAAATAAACTTATACAAATAAGTAGAGTATTTACCAAAATTAGAATAAAAAGGTATATAGAATTTTTTTCTATAGACATCCTATTATCAATGATTCCATTGATAAATGAATCTATGTAAGAAATCTTCGTAATTACTGTTGATTGTTTTGGTGGAACCCTCCTGTCATTGTATAAGGAATCCTCATGTCATATCTTAACTTCAGTGGTTATATATATATATTTATTATATATATATATATATATATATATATATATATATATATATATATATATAATAAATGCATATAAACTAAATTAAAAGTAATATAAAATTAAGATAAGAAATTAATTTTATAAAACTGAATTATCCTTAAATTCTATTTTCTTTTAACAAAACTTGTACTCATATCATTCATATTATAAGCAAATATCTCAATTACATATCTATAACATAAACCAATGACTAAGATTACTTTAGAATGAGGGGATTTTAGCTGCCATAATACTCCTATTGGTCCTCATGAATGTTTCTTTTTTAAATTATTAAAATATTTTAATTCATTGGGTAATTTAAAAAAAATTATATTAACTTATTTAATTATTGGTTTGATAACTTAATTTATAGTGTGTACATTTTATCATTTTTACACTTTTATATAGTTTGTTAACTTTTTGTCAAATTGTTATTTGATATTTTTATTTGATAATTGTATAATTCTAATATATTTACTGATATTTGACATTGAATATTGGTTATATTAAATACTTGATAATATTAATTTGTTGATGTTGATGTAATCCTCATGTAAAATGTTTATTATAGGACACTATAAAGATTTACGTGACCATCAATTTTCTCTCAACTTTGATTTTAATTGGCAACCAAAGTCCAAGGGTGAAACTTTTTGACACATTTACTAAGTTTATTAATTTCACGTATGCATGTGTGGTATCAACCTAATTGCAATCCTATTAAACAATTTACATTATATTCTATCGATCATATCCTTAACTTATGATAGTGATAATAAAATCACTCTAGTTATGAAATATATTTGTAAACAATTTCATTTCTTACTCCATAATTCATACACAAATAAGTTATATATGTATTGATATCTCAATACATTTTTTTTCTCATTATAACGTTATTCACCATTATCCATATTTCATAATTACTAATAAAAATATTCTCTCTATAAGATTTTTGTAATCGTTATTTGCAATATAGACATATCACAATCAAATTTTACCCTTCTCAATATATCTCATTCTATTAATTATCTTTTAAATTTTATAACTATTTTCTTAAACTCAATTAACTAAATATAATAAAATATTATTTATGACAAAATTATAAAAAATATTCATTTTATAAATGCTTTTTATGAATGTATTTTTAGAATAAAATATATGGTTTGAGCGTTATTACAATATTTGATCACAATATGAAATCTTATTGTATTTATATAATTTATTTTTTATTAATATTAATAAAACTATAAACTTTGGTCTATTACTTTTTCTTAAAAAAAGGAAAAGAAATAAGATAAAATCTACCCCAAGTCTCCTAAATACAAGTTATTATAATTTATACGATAGCATTATGGTATTATTTGTGTGTAACAAATATGACATTACGAAGGCATTATCATATCTTATCGTATTAAATCCGTGTAATAAAAATTGGAGACATAATAAAGAAAATGGTAAGTTGTTTGTGTATTTAGAAGATTATTATGGAAGAATTGGAAGCAGGAGAGTCCCATTAAATGATGAATGTTAATGGAGTCTTTCTTTATTGTCTTCAAAATTGAAATCAGAAATAAAAATGCTCATCTCATCAAGACAAGACATCATCCTTTGGTTGGTTCCCATTACCACCACTTTTGTAGACGCAAAAAGAGACAGCAACCACTAAGCACCCTTTTTCAAACTCAACACGCCGAACCACAATTTTTTTAAATTTTAAATTTTAAATTCAAATAAATAAATAAATAATAAATTAAACAATAAAATAACACAAATAAATAAACAAACAATAAATATCAGGTTAAACGCCGTCGTCTACATCGTGCAATCTCTGATTAGTAAAACTAGCTTTCCCCAAAGAAGAGAAAGAAACTCAACACTTCTGAGGAACCAAAATCGCAAAAACGTATCCGATCGGATCCATTCCTTCATATCGCTCTCGTGTGTGTCCAATTCCCACATTTTGCGGAATAGAGAAACAAACTCTCTGTCATAACCGGTTTCGCCCTAGGGTTTCTCGCGAAATGTGCGCGATCGAGACCTAGGGTTTATGGGGCGTTAACTTCTGGTGCCGCATAAGCTTCAAGCGTTGTCGTTTTTCTGTTCTGTTCACGCGGGAGCCATTTCTCGAAAGCAACGATTTCATTTTGTTGATTCAGTGCATGGAGAGGTTTTCGTCTAACAGGCGTCGTTCTGATGGAGAGGGCAGTTCCGCTTCAGCCGAGGACAATCGCCGGAAGCGCGCCAGAGTTTATTTTGATTTCGAGTGAGTTTGAGTGCGAGTCGTTGGCATTGGGCATTCGTTATCTTTAGGAAATGGTGTTTTTCGCTAGGGTTATGTTACGATTGATGTCCATTTCTGAATTGGGATAATTGGAAAATGCATGTGGGACAAGGATGTTATCGCATTATCGAGAAATGTGGTGTATTGATGTTCTTTTTTTTTTTAATTTTTTTTTTCAGTGGCGCTCATGCTGCGATTGCGAGTTCTTCGAATGCTGGGAAATCCACTGCATCTGCCGAATATGGGGATTATGATGATATTCAGGGATCGTCTGTTCGATCCAACGATGATGCTTTGCAGTTGATGTCTTCTGGTGAGGGGAGTAACTTTGATGAAGGAGATGACAGTGACATCGCAAATGTAGATGATCTAGTAACCAAGATGGATCTTACGGATGATTTGTTGCACATGGTATTTACTGTTTGTTGCTAATGGTTTGAAAATTGGAATTCTATCCTTACCCGTTCTCCTTGTAATATAGGTTTTCTCCTTTTTGGATCACTCCAATCTCTGCAAAGCTGCCAGGGTTTGTAAGCAGTGGAGAACTGCTAGTGCTCACGAAGACTTCTGGAAGAGTTTGAATTTTGAAGATCGAAACATATCTGTTGAGCAATGTGAGCCTGAGAATATATTTCATAATAAATTGTTATCTGTAGATATTTGGTGCCTTGTAGCGTTGAAATATGGGTAGTGGAAATAATGCTCCGTGTGCCTCGTAGTCCTGTAAATGTGCTGATACAATGCTTGTGTATGTGTAGTCGAGGACATCTGTAGGCGTTATCCTAAAATCGCTACAATCCGCTTGTCCGGTCCTCCCTCTTACCAGCTTGTCATGAAGGCCGTCTCTTCGTTAAGGTTGGTAGCTTCTTCGGTATTTGGGTTGTCAGCTATGTCACCTGTGATTCATTTTTATTCTTTATAACTGTTTTCAGAAATCTTGAGGCTTTAACGTTGGGAAGAGGAAATATAATGGATAGTTTTTTCCATGCTTTGGCTGATTGTTCTATGTTGAGGAGACTGAGCATCAATGATGCTGTACTTGGCAGTGGTATTCAGGAAATATCAGTTAATCACGACAGACTGTGTCACCTCCAGTTGACTAAGTGCCGTGTGATGCGTATAGCTGTCAGGTGAATATATTTTAGTGGTTAGCGCACATTTAGCTGTATTTTTCCCAGCTCAAATGTGATTGCTTATTCTTTTCCAGGTGCCCACAACTCGAAACCATGTCCTTGAAGCGCAGTAACATGGCTCAGACTGTACTCCACTGCCCCCTTTTGCAAGAGCTTGATATAGGGTCTTGCCACAAACTTCCTGATTCTGCTATTCGATCAGCTGTGACATCATGCCCGCAATTAGTTTCTTTGGACATGTCTAATTGTTCATGTGTTAGTGATGAAACATTAAGGGAGATAGCCCAGAATTGTGCCAACCTCAGTTTCCTTGATGCATCATACTGTCCAAATGTATCCCTAGAGGTAAATTTTGAGTCTTTAATCACTTGTTGCCTATATAGACTCAATCTGCCTTATTTTGACATGCTTTTCCCCCTCCTATTTGAAAGACTGTTCGACTGCCAATGTTAACAGTTCTGAAGCTACACAGTTGTGAGGGCATCACTTCAGCTTCGATGGCTGCAATAGCTTATAGTTCCATGTTGGAGGTGTGTGATTTGTCCATGATGCTGATGTTAATGTTTTACTTCTCTGGCAAGACTTGCAAATGAGAAATGATGTTACTGCTTTTGTAGGTTTTGGAGCTTGATAATTGTAGCCTATTGACATCAGTGTCTTTAGATCTTCCTCGCTTGCAGAACATTAGATTGGTTCATTGTCGCAAGTATGGTCACCTTTGCTTCTTGTCACATTTTTTAATGCTTCTGTTAACCGTATCACTGAGTACTTCCTTTTCTAATTTATTTCTTAAAACTACGTTTCTTGTCAGATTTGCCGATTTGAATTTGATGACCCTAATGCTGTCTTCTATTTTGGTGTCCAATTGTCCTGTGCTCCATCGTATAAACATCACATCAAATTCACTTCAAGTATGTCATAATTATCACGCCTTCATTTTCTGTTCCCATATTTGTCTATACTGTAATGGATTAAAGGGCAGAATTGTGGCATTGCAGAAATTAACGATACCAAAGCAGGACAGCTTAACCACATTGGCTTTGCAATGCCAATCTTTGCAAGAAGTGGATCTCTCTGAATGTGAATCTTTGAATAACTCTGTATGCAATGTTTTTAATGATGGTGGAGGCTGTCCAGTGTTGAAATCATTAATTCTCGATAATTGTGAGGTATATTTTAATCATTTGGTGTTCATTTTCCCTAATTTGCTTGTGCATGTACACCACTAGTATCAACTAATGAGGGTGACGAATTTTATATAATTTTTTGCACGTCTTTTCCAGTATATCTCCATAAAGCGATATTGTGAATTTTGCCTATTGAGTTCTTGGCTGTAATTTTTGCTAATCATTTTTAAGTTCTAATGTATGGTGTTTTTTATGACTTCAGAGTTTGACATCGGTTCAATTCATCAGTACCTCTTTAATCTGTCTTTCACTTGGTGGTTGCCGGGCAATAACTAATCTTGATCTCACATGCCCTAATCTAGAGAAACTTGTATTGGATGGCTGTGATCATTTGGAAAGAGCGTCATTTTGTCCTGTAAGTGCTATTGGTTTTATATTCTGTTTGCATGAGATCAAATTTAGTTCTTTATGTCGTTTTATTTGAATATTTGTCATAAGCCTAAATCAATAATCACGGCTACTGAAGATTAGTATGAACTACAAAATATGAAAGTCTTCTGCTTGTTTGTTTTCCTGTATTCGTTCTTCAAGCTATAGAGCTCATACTTCATAATGTAAGATATCTAGGTTTTGCTCCCTTGTAGAAAACGTTTTTGTTTTGCATGAGATGAACACCTGTTAATCTGATATACATAAGCTATAGGCTCAGTATTTTCTTTTCATGCCTCACTTGTCAGGTTGGTCTTTCATCCCTCAATTTAGGAATATGTCCAAAATTGAGTACACTCAGCATCGAAGCACCTTATATGGTTTCACTTGAGTTGAAAGGATGTGGTGTACTATCTGAAGCATTCATTAATTGTCCACTCTTAACATCTCTCGACGCTTCCTTTTGCAGGTCATCTATACATTATTTCCTATTTATCCTTTCTAAAGCATTTGTTAATGGTTTTCTCTGAAAATCTCTAGACTCTTTCTTCTGCAATGCTGACTGACTTTTACTGTTTGGAATTGCAGCCAACTAACTGATGACTGCTTGTCTGCTACAACTGTCTCATGCCCATTGATTGAGTCATTGATATTGATGTCATGCCCATCAATTGGTTCAGATGGTCTTCGATCTCTATTTTGTCTTCCAAATTTGACTGTTCTTGACTTATCATACACTTTCTTGGTGAACTTGCAGCCTGTTTTTGATTCTTGTTTACAGCTAAAGGTTTGAGTTACCATAGCATGGTTTTTTATTCTTTTACATTCTTTTAATCACGAGTATTGCTAATGAGATGGGTTTCGAATAATCTTACTTTTTTTAATAGTCAGTAATGTGTACTGTCATCATGGGTATCATATTCCCTTAATTTCAATCTGTCTTTTCTCTTTTGCCTCATTATTAATAATTTGACATTTTATATTAGTGTTTTTTTTTATTATCTTCATCTCTGCTTATAGTGCTACTTTTTTTTTCTCCTGTTTCCTGAAGGTGTTAAAGCTGCAAGCATGCAAATATCTCACTGAAACATCACTTGAACCTCTTTACAAAGGAGGGGCTTTACCAGCACTTCAGGAGTTAGACTTGTCTTATGGAACTTTCTCTCAGTCAGCCATAGATGAGCTTCTTGCTTGCTGCACAAACCTCACTCATGTGAGCTTGAATGGCTGTTTGAATATGCATGATTTGAATTGGGGATGCAGTTGTGGGCAGAGTAAGAATCTGCCTGCTGCAAACACCCTATCCAGGGCAAGTTCTACTGAGAATGTTCCTGAATCAAGTGAGCAATCCCCTCGCTTGTTGCAAAACCTTAATTGTGTTGGATGTCCAAATATTAGGAAGGTTGTCATTCCATTCAGGGCAAATTGTTGTCATTTGTTAATTTTAAACCTTTCGCTGTCCGCAAATTTGAAAGAGGTTGATGTTACATGTCTCAACCTATGCTTTCTTAATTTAAGGTATGGTTGGGTCTGCAATAAATGTGTGTTGGTTTCTATCCATCTCATATCAGATATATGGTAACGTTTTAATTTCTCTGTTCAGCAATTGTTCCTCTTTGGAAAATTTGAAGCTAGAGTGTCCAAGATTGACTAGTCTATTCCTTCAGGTATTAAGTCTTCCCTTCTTTTTAATCTGTTACAAGTTTTGAATATTGACTCTTCAGTGCTGTCTTATCCTTTTGTTTAACTGCATTTATCAGCCATCATTTTTACCTTGTGAAATTTATTGAAATGTTTGAAAGATTATCCTGCTCTGTATCACTGGTTTTATCTGTTACATATTTACTTAATTCTTTTGTCTTAGATTGTTTTTCTTCTTGCAAACCTTGTATAATCTAGTGTTTCCCTGTTTTAAGGTTTCTTACGAACTCTAGATGATTGGATAAATCTTTTATGGAATCATGTTCGGATTTGAGATTGGCTTTTTGTGCTCCACTGGAAATTTAGCTTGTTAGAAATGTATTTAGTATATTGTGTTAGGATCCAATTTCAAGGTAATTGACACGAGTCCCTCCTTGGATGTATAAGATTCTAGTGTAGGATTTTTAAGTTTTGAATAGCTAATTTTTGTAGTGTGGTTCTTATCATATTTTCATCAATTTAATTTACTATCAAAATCTTGAAGCTCCCCCCCTTGTCAATTTGTTTCAAACCTTCGTTTCATTAAACTTTTTTATCTTTGATGTTTTGGGTATTCAGTCTTGCAATGTTGACGAGGAAGCTGTTGAAGCTGCTATATCGAAATGCACTATACTGGAGACCCTTGATGTTCGCTTTTGTCCAAAGGTGATAGAAAACTCAGTTTTCTGTTATGTTTTCCTTAATCGCTTTGCCTGATATCTGATGCTTTTGGTCATCATCTTCGACTGATTATTTTTTGAACTTCACGGGGCTTCGTAGATAAGCTCAATGAGCATGGGAAGATTACGCACAATTTGTTCGAGTTTGAAGCGTATATACAGCAGTTCGTCAACTCTGTTACCTTGATCAAGGATCAGTTTTCCTTGGATTGAAGGAGCGCTTGGTAATAAATCCGTTATTTCATCGTGTTTTGTAAATGGCTAAAATTTAAATTTGCTTGTTTGTTTTGCATATGGAAATCAGTTATGTTTTTGTTGCAATAATTTATATTTATTCTACCTGCTATTCTTGTAAATCAACGTTTCAAATTTCAAATTTCTAACGAATCCGCGTTGAAGAATATAGGTATATTTGACTTTCGTATTTTATTTTAAATATTGTTTTCTAAAATGTTAGTGGACAAGTTTTTAGAAAATATATTGAAAGGTACAAATACTTGCAAATGAGTTAAAGGAATATTGAATTGTTTCGAACAGTTATATTTGAAAATAAGAAAAAACAAGGTGTTAGTTTCCTATTATTGGTTTGTCCTGCCATGACATGATGCCGCAAAGTACAATATTATTATGCGTAAAATTCATGTAACTTGTTTTTTATAGCGAGGTGTTGCTATTATGACTAGGATTTGTGGGGGAAATTAACTCGCGCCTATTATTATTTTGAGCTTTTATTCTCCCAGATTTTGACGACTGAAGGTAGGTTTGATTTAACCGTTTAGTTATTTTTAGATTTTAGGAAGTTTTTACGTTGAATGTCGTCGTTGTTAATCTACACATAACTATGTTATCGTAACATAGTTTAATTATGTGTGAACTCTTTTTTGTTTGATTATGTTTTTACCCTTTAAAATTTGGAGTAAATATAATTTTGGAATCATAACCTTTTTAAAAGGAATTAGGCAGTTTTAAGATTATATAGATGGACCTTTAGTTCGGAGCCAATGATGGTAATATCGTTGGATTACTAATGGAGTTATGTAAGCAGTTATGAAGTTATTTCTTTTACTAGTAGAAATTGGACACATGTATACAACAACTCATGTAGCTGATTGGGACCATGTAAACAGTTTTCAAGTGAATTCGATTGCGCAATATCTGTAAAAGGGTTATGAAGTTTTTTGTCTTCCAAATTTAAAAATATTGTTTTAGTTTGAAAGAGTGAGAAAGAAACGGGTAGGTTTAAAATTAATACAAATTTTAGAAGTTTAAAATTATAGAAAATATTTTAACGATATTCAGAAAAAATAAAATGCCATGTTAGAATATTCTAGCTTCAACACAGATTAAAACAAGCTACAAAAAAATTAAGGGTATTAAATAAGAAAATTTATATAAAGGTATCTAAAAATGTTTTTAAATTCAGATTTTAGAAAAATAATTTTAAATTATGGAACTGAAAAAGTCATTTAAAAACCGGAGGTGACGTAAAAGATTAATTTTATTTGAAAACTAGAACTAAAAGAATGTTTACTGGATTTTTTTTGGTGGAAAAATATTTAATGAGTTGTCGAATTATACTTAAGTTTGCATGATAATTGAAGTATCACATATTAGTTCGCATATTAGTTCGCGGCAACTGTTCAATAACATAACTAGTAACTAGAGATTGAAAAACATTTTTATATATTTGGAAGTAAGAAAGTTATACTCTAAGTATTAATAACTAAAAACATAACTAATCGTTCTAACTTTTTGAACAAGACTTTAATCTTTTAAAACATGATTTTTTACCTTGAGCATAAATTAAAAATATTCTAGAGAACTTAAAAGGAGAATTATAAATTGATTTTTCAGAGTTTTCTTCCATTTTAAAAATATTTATATAAAAAATATATAAATAGAATTCTAATCTCATTTCCTTAATCTTTCAATTTCGATTTGAGAGAGACATATAAATAGATATTGGAAGCTTTTGGATATCATGAGTTGTAATTTGGTCGAACCTCTTCTATCTAGAAAAGGGAAAATGATCAACAACCTATATGACACGTCAACTTTTCTCAACATTTAACTGCCTGTACTGCTTGTTTATACACTTTTAAATAAACAAGCAGAGTAAAACAACATAGGATAGGAAATAAAGAAAATAATGTGTTTTTTTTTTGAAGAAAATAAATTCAATAGGTATTATCCAGTAGAGCACATATCGCTTAGTTCGTATTCTCATTCTACGGGTAGGACTTAAATGTTCGTTTGCACTATTTTTCTTTCAAATTTAACCACCCTTGTAATTCATAATATAAATTTTCATAGATCAACACACTTTTAACTATTAAGACTACACATTTCCGTATGTCTCGAGAAAAACCAATTAGTTAATACACACACACAACACAAGGGAGTTATACCTCATGACTAATGATCATCGCTGTAAATCACACAGAAGATAAAAAACCTCGGTCAAGTTTTAAAAAAACAGATCAATAATTTAAAATCTTTTTCATATTTTGATCCACATTATGTTATTTGTGTTTTAAGATTCTGTCTTTGGAACATTGGTTCTATATAATCTTTAGTTCTCAAGTAAGCTGACTAATACTAAAAGGCGAATAAGCATGTTAGAAATTCATAGTATTGATTCTAGTTGCTTTAATTCAGGGTCCAAACTACCTGTTTCCTCGCCTTCCGGTTCCCTGTATGAATCAGCTATAACCTTTCCCTTACTTAGCACATCTGAAGGCACAGTTTTTAAGAGGCTGAAAAATAAAGCTTGGTAAGAATCACATCTTCTCAATCATCAGTTAGGGGAAATATATGTGCAAGAGAAGGGATACTGTGGAAAGAAAAACGACAAAAACTATACAAATCACCTGTCTAGGGCGTTAAGGGCGGAATTGATTTTTGCTTTCATTGATTTGACCGAGGCTTCAGGATCCTTTCTTGTTGCATGAAGAAGCAAGGAATCAAGTTCTTCTAGTGACCTTCACAAGCAGAAATCTAACATTGGGTTTGAATTTTTCATATTGAAAGAATTTAATTATATACAGTGTATAATAGATCAGTAGCTACTCGAGACAATTAATTCAAGCAATTTTTATAGGAAATTGATTACAATACCTCAGACATTCGTCAACATCATTGAAAGCAGTTTTACCATTGCCACCGTCAGATGCATACTGTGCCACCTACAAAAAGACCGTGCCTTCTAATTAACTTTCATATCCATAAAGATAACATGATGAGAATGGCTTCAGACAGCAGAAGGAGAAATAGTTTATCCAAAGATAGATATCTGCAGTGGAATGAGCTTTGAACAACACTCATTGAAGCTGATGGTTGTTTTTTGTTTAGGCGTATTCTGAAATTTGCTTGATAACAAATGGAGACAGTAACGACCAAATAGAGTAGTTTTCGTAGCAAATAGAAGCTTGGTATCAGAATTTAAAGTTGAGGAAGTGTGTATAAAAAGGACTCGGTGTAAATATACGAATACTTCATACTATCACAAAATTGAAGCTTCATAAACCTTTCAACTGACTCAAAAGGGAGGGAGGGGCTGGGGACTCAACGGAGAATTCTAAATTTTCCTTATAAAGAGAAACGATTGGTTTCACATCTAAAAGAACAGCTAATAAGTTGAAGGAGTCATATTGGGGTTAAAAGAACAGCTAAATTTTACTTACTGCTCTTATATTTACACGAAGTGATGCTGCGGGCCCAGAACGAAGTAGAGACCGACAGAAGTCATATTGGGGTTCATCACCCTCTAATGTTTTTTCTGCAGTAGTAAAAAAAAAAACTAAATAAATTTTACATTAACTTCAAATTATGATTATTGCAAACCTTGTCATATGAACACCGACAGCAATACTAATGGCGAGGATACAAAATGTACAGGGACGACAAGACCAACCATGTATTGAGAGGAATGTATGCATTCAGGCATCAGAATTATGTCAAATTTTAGAGTCAGAAACAAAAGAACTGTATTTCATTAAATTTCCTTTTGTGAGGCGCTTATTGTTTTTAATGGCTAGACCAGCCAAAAGAGATAATCAGGAAACGTGGGAAACCTGGAAAATAGAGCAAAATACTAACTACAAGTATGGAATATGTAAATAACTTCAAATAGTTGAAATCACAGATTTTCTAATACATGGATTCTAGCACGACAAAGGCATTACCTAAGTCCTTGATCTGAAACTCCGTAAGTATGACAGCTGGTACATAAGCCTCCAGAGGATCAAGCTTTTTTCTATAACATTGCAGAACAAAATATTTTAAAATCACTCTTCTTCGTATGCACATAAACGTTGCTTTAACCATAAATTGTAATAAAAGAAAATCTAACGCAAAGAAATAGAATGGATGAACAATGCGCATTAACAATCTAAAGAATTTTTACAAGATCGACTAATCATAAGTAGTTATATTTGTCCTCTTTTCCGATAACTAAGTCAATCATTTTTCATGATTTCTGACTGGTTAATAGTATAAAACCCACTATAATTATGTAAAAATGAAACTCAAGTCAAATAACAATTAATCTAGCATAATGCAAAACATGTATAGTTGAACCATCGCAAAGCTAGCCAATACTGGAGATGTAAAACTGTGAATGTTTATCGATCTAAAGAGAATAAAACCTTGAGAAACATATGGTAAGCTAATAAAAGGAACTAATCTTCTAACTAAATTATAATTATAGGCAAAACTAACTGATATGCTTGAAGCGTAAGCGAAAAAATGATGACACGATGATCGATACTAATTCATACCTCTTAACATAATTATCGAAAGGACTTGCTAGAACAGCAGCACCTGCAACGTGAAAATGGCAATATCATGAAACGGATCCAAAGTGTGAGAATGAGTGAAACGGTGAAAGAAGTACGTACGGTGAGGAATGAGAAGGAGGTGGGAGAGGAGCAGAGAGAACGACACCGTGCGCCGCCCCTCACGCCACCTTGGGGACGACGCTGCGCACCTCACTCGCTTCGCCTTCCGAGTGGAGCACTGCAATGGCCTGTTGCTGCTAACGTGCGCAGGGGTGCCAAGTGACGCCATGCCCACACAACATAATAGTGTGGCTGGCTTGATGGTTGGCGATATCGTAACCGATTCCGTGGGTCCCACTCTTATCTTCTTAGTTGTCACTTCTCTTTCACTAACCACTCCTCTTCGTCCCTTCCCACATTTTCTTTAATTTGCTGATATATCCTTCTGGTTTTCATAATTATTCTATCCACTCGTTTTTTAAATTCCTCCTTCTTAATCACTTCTTTCTCAATCTAAAGTTAATATTTTAATAATTCGTCAATATTGATTAAAATGGACACTTTCAATTATTAGTTTAAATTTTACTATAAATATACGTATAGAGTTAAATAGTTTAAATAATAATTATATATGAATAATGTTATTTATAGATGAATAATAACATTTTAATCAATTAATATGATTTGGACATAATTATACTGTCATTTTTTTTATTTATTTATTGGTTTCAGTACAATCCTTTATTGTATGCGTGTGCAAATAGTTTTTTGCGGGTGGACAGGAAGGTGTTAAATATGGGTCTATGAAAATAAAGAAAAGTTTGTTGCAGTTCCAATGATTAAATTGTAGTTATTAACATTTACACCATACACATTTGGATTTAGAAAATGTGTATATTACACAAGAGGTTTATTGTTAGTCTTTTATATATATATTATTCATCTCTATTTAATATTTGACTTTTTACTTCGTACTTGAATTTATTACCATCTTCAGAAATATAAATGCTTCACATGCTATATTCATACATTACAAAATCCTCATTTTTTTAAATCCAAATATTTTAACAGTAAGTCCCTTAATTATATAACACTTTTCCTACATAAAATATATCTAACATAAAATAATGCAAATGAGAAATTTTAAAACTTCTAGGATGGACAAGATTTAAACTATACAAGAAGGGAAATTTTAAAATTTAAATACAAAAGTTTAGATCTACATTATATTTTAGATTAGTTCATATTTCCATGCTTCGTTTACACTTGTCATGTGTAAATTCTTACTTTTTTGTCAACTTTCACCTTCTACTAAATTTTTATTGGGTTGCATTTAGGTTACATGATAATGAGTTATATATATTTCATATATATGGGTTATGGTTATAGTCATGGTCATTGTTATGGTTATTGAGAGATTGTGATTCTATATAATTATATGACATTATTCTTATACATATAAGACCTTAGACACCACTTTTACACAAAAACCTTAAGGCAATGTTGTTATGGGTTTTTATTCTTATATAGTGTTTAACTTTGTATTTTCTATCAATGTGGGACTTTGACTCACACTTGAACTATTCCCAACACATGATTCCATTTGTTTCTTGCTTAGCTCTTTGTTGTTCACATTCCTGCCTTAATAAGCTTGATAGAACTAGTTATTGTCTATATCTATTTTTCACATAAAAAGTAAATTTTTTATTATGAAATTTATGATCACCATAATACTCTACTCTTCAAATATTTATTTATTCTATACTATTTAATTTTCCAATGAATCATGTTAGCATTTGGTGGAATATGTTTAATGCAAATTTTGTTGAGAGACGTTTAATTGTTAAAATTATTAACGCAGTTCACAACGTGCTACGTGTCAATCTATGATTTTTTTAATTTTTAAAATTTTTGCCACTTGTCAGGATTCTGGTGTCAGTGTCACGTGACAAGGTACCATCACGTGTTTGTGTTACTATCAAATGTCATTGTCTTAATTTTAATTTAGTCTTCAAAATTAAAATTAAAATTGTCATTGTTACTACCAAATGTCATTGTTTTGATTTCTATTTACTGTCATGTGGAAACTAAATTGAAATCAAGTCAATAATACTTGGTAGTGACACTGACATGTGACAATACCTTGTCATGGTACTGACAGTGCTAGATGTCACCCTTAAGACCTAACACGTGTCAACAAACAAAATTAAAAAAAATTAAAAAATCAAAAGCTGATACCTACGTTAATAATTCTTTTATGAAAATAACCTAACGGAGACATTTTTTCAAAAGTTGAGACCAAATTGACATTTTTACAAACATATACCAAAGTGATACATCCGAACGAAAATGAGTACTATCTGACCAATCAAATTTTTTTATACTCGTTTGGTGTCTGATTTATGAATTATGATTTTACTTAGTAAATGAAAAGATAATGTTGACAAGAAGGTAGTCATAAGTCCTCTGAAAAAATTTGGTTATAGACTTGTACATGCGTGTAAATAAGTTAATGGTAGATTTTATTGAAAAAATATATATGTAAATCATACAATAGATATATTGTAATTTTTTTTTTCATATTCTATTGAAAAGTAAAATTTCTCTTATTAAGTTCAAGATAACAATTATTGTCATATTTCAATTTAGTATAACAAAATAAAATTACATCAACAACAATTTTAATTTTAATAGTTTTATTTAAATTTTTTAATAATTAATTCAATTAAATATGCATTTAATCTTTAAAAATTATTACCATGTGTTTATTAAAAAAATAAATCAACGTTAATACGGAGAATAGATTTTTAATACTAAAATTATAATTTTTTTATACTGAAAACAAAATATATTAATAGTTATTAAACTAAAAAAAATATTTATTTTTAAAACCAGTAAACAATATATATATTTTTTTAAATAAGTTGGTTTGATCATATATTTAAAACGATATTATTATCAATAGTTATCTCCATTAAATAAATACAAGCTCGTTGAATAAACGGGGACAGTTGATGTAAAACGATCAGAACATTGCTGAATTACATTTAAAAACTCTGTTTTCTACAATTAAATCATATTTAACCACTAAAATTTATACACTATAAAATCCTAAAATATCTCAATCTCTCAACCACATACCACTAACCATAATTCATTGTGTATCAGTATAAACACACAGAGCTAATTTGTGTCAACTTTTTAAATATTTGTATTGTATTCTAAGTTAATATTTTAAATATTTATATTATAAATTAATAATTTATTTAAGCTAATTAAGTTAATATATAAAAAAAAACAATAAAAATAATAAGGAATACTTGCATGTTAGCGTTAAAAACTATAAATATAACTATTAACAGTTTTATATAAAATATTTTAAAATTACATTTTCTTATAAAAATATCAACTTACAATTATAATTTTAAATAATTATATTATAAAAGATAAAATAAAAATAAAAATTGTATAAAGAAAACAAATATTTCCTATAAATAGATATAGATATTATTACGGTTACAACTAAAATCATGGACTCATCATAACTCGAAAGAACGGAATAAAATGGACAGCTATGATCCTCTGCATTACTTAACATCTTTAAACAATATAGAATGATAATAATTTCTGTAGTCTCTTGTCCTTTTCAAACAACATAATGGATTTTAATTGCCAATTTGAACAACTAAATATAACTCACCGACAGAAAAATTATGTAATTTGAATGGCAATAACAACTTCAAATTATTTTTTTAAGGAAATTTACTTACTGTAATCTTATATTGCAGAATCGTTGAGAACTATGAATGTGAAAAAAAAAAAAGAAGAAAAAATATAAAGTTGGGAAGGACCATTCGGTTGGTGGAATTTGTTGCAGTTTATTTTGAGGTTTGAACCAGAAGGCATCAGTTCGAGGCAGACACAACGCAGATCTGTCTTGAACTTCTGTGTTCTAAAACAGCAACAATGGCAAAAACCATGACTATGTGGTATCTTTTGCTTACCCTTTCCTTCGTTTATGCTGCCACTGCTGATACTCAAAGTAAGTCCAAATCAAGTCTCTGTTTTTTCTCTATCTGCTGATTTTTGTTTCAGATTTGGAATGCTGCTGTTAGTGTCTGGGGTACTCCAAGTTTGATCTGCATTACAATCTGTTTAAGATTTTTTTTTTTTAAATATTTTGACTAAGTTTTCTTGATGCGTTCCATTGTAGCTTCTTTTCATTCTGGATTGTGTTCTTTACTTTTTAAATTTATCGAGTGTCTGTCTACAATGTCAGTGATTCTGTAAGGTGTTCTAAGAGTAGATCTCAATTGCTTAGAACTTCCGTGTATATTTTTGGTCTCTCATGGGAGATTATTTCATTTTGGCATAGAGATTGATGACATTTTGGATCTTGAACTATAACGGTAGAAAAAGGTAAATGGGACAAGAAAAATATGTTAAGAATGTGAGCTGATTCTTGATTTGGACGACCGATCATGTTTGTCTTCCTTCGTCTTTAACTAAAATTCGTTAAGAATCTTGTTTAGGTTTCCTAGTCTTGGAGTATTCCATCTTCTGTATATAATTGCAATAACCCATTTGAGGGTTACTGTTTTGGAGCTAAGACAGCCATTTCCCCAAGGTTGATTTTATTAGAATATAACTTTTTCACTATCTTTGGTGGTTCTAGTTTCAGGAAAGAAATAGAAGTTGTTGATATGACTATGAAACGATGAAATTGTAAAGTACATGACAATCAGGTGGCTTTGTTTGAAACTGGAACTTTTTATGTCTGGTAAGGAACAAACAAGGGTTTGAAAAATGATCTGCAACCAGATTTGTAGTTTCAATGTTAAGGTTTTTTGAAATGTTTGCTACCACAGTAGTTGCATTTGTCCTTGATTTCCCGCAATGTCAAAGATTGTGACAAAACTGTAACCATTACCGCAACCACTGCATAAAATCTTAGAAGCAACATGAATTGACCTCTGTAAAAAATTATGTCTTTATTATTTGAGACTCAAAATTTTCTGTCCTTCCCCTTCCATCAGCTACAGGGCTTTCGAGAAGTGATGACTGTCATTAGGATTTCATTTATATAGCCCTCAAATGGCGACCTCATTGATGTTGACGTGGACTTTAGGAATTGGGAATGTGATTTGATATTGGTTCATAGTTGAGCATGTTTAAGCAAACAAATCTCTAGCTTTTTTTACCAGCCCACTGTAAATCTGTATTTCTCAGAGATGAATTGATTGTTTAAGCCATATTTTAGTCATCTTGGAAGATATCAAAAGGGTTGGGAATGAAGTGCAGGAAGAAAGAAAAACTAAATTGTTGCTTTAAAAAATTTCCTGACTGATATTGCTCTCAGCATGGTGCCAATCACCGCAATCTGCATAATATATGTCTTAATTAAGCTTGTGTTTGCCAGATGGTAGGTTCTTCAGCGGGGGAATATATTAATATTAAGCAGTTCATAATTTATTGATTGAAGTTTTTTAGTTCTTTTTCTTTGGACTTGTCATATATTGTACGTGTTTGAGATTTCAGTTTATGTTTCACTACTTGTTTGTTTCTGTGTCAAACATGGATCAGAAAACCTGGTTTCCTAACTTTCTTACCCTTAGCTTCAGACTACATCTTCCGACATTTTCATTAATTATACATACATGACTATTTCCTCAATCCAAAGCCTCCTACTCTAAATTCCTCTTGCATTTAGTAGTATCTTCCCATAAAGAAATGTATTGAAGGTAAGAGCATAATGTATTAATCTGATAGTAATAGTGTACATATAGTAAATGCTAGCAATATATGAGTATGGCTAGCATTAAGATCCTACAAATAAATACAGTAACAAGTAATGTTTACAATCATTGATTGGAAATTACATTAATTACAATATTTAGTAATATCAAAAAGGTAACATTGGATGCACAAAGAGTCACAAATGAAGGAATCTTGTTTCTGATTTTCCTCACTTAGGTGTTCTTTAAATTCTCTTTTGTGACTCGATGAACAAAACATTGTTGCAGGCAAAGTAACTAACAATCCTGCTGACAAGTTGGTAGCTGCAATAAACGAAAACAGAACAGCTCACAAGGTATCAACCTTAACAGACAACCCGGGTCTCGCATGTATTGCTCTACAATACATTAAGGCGTACCAAGGTAATTGTGATGCTGTGGGTGGACCTGATGGGAAGAAACCTCCGGAATCTCAATTTGCAGAAGCTTTTGCTCCAAACTGTGGTGTTGAGGCATCAACTCTTGCTCCTATAACTGGTCGTTTCCTGGGGTGCCAGACCAAGTATGTACATGCACCTGAGGCATTTTCTGAGATCCTCATAAGGAACCAAAAGAGCTTGGACATACTCTACAGTAGGAACCACACTCAGCTTGGTGCTGCTGTGACAGGTACTGATGGAGGGTCTCCTTATTTCTGGTGTGTGCTGTTTAGCAGTGGCAAACCTAACCAAACCTTTACTTTGGAGGGTGGTGTGGCTAAAATAACAAAACCTGGTTGCTTTAGTGGAGCCAATGATGAGTGCAGTGGAGCCAGTGATCATTGGTCACCACTCAATGGGATGTGGGTTTTGGCCACTTCAGTTGTGCTTGCAATGGGGTTTGGTTTAGCATTATGAGCATAAATTGAGATAAATTGTATGATTTCTACATGATTTGGAGGTAAGGTAGTCTTTGTTTGTTGTATATGAAAGGCTTGGCCTCAGCTATTCTTTTTCCCCCTTGTTTGATTTGTAATTTGAGAAGAGCTTCATTTTCCCCACTTTCTTGTTTACATATAAATTTTCTGGTATTGACTCTAGCAAATTTTCTCACGTAGTACAAGTTTCTTTTTTTCCCCTTTTTGAAAAAAAAAAAAAAAAAGAGATGAATTAAGCTACACAAGAGTATTTCTGTCGTTTTAATAGGATTTGGATCCTTGAGAATATATCCTAGCCCGTACATGTTAACGGGAACTCCATACAATTTTTAAGAAATATTACGAGAAAAATACTAGTAATATAATTTTAACACATTCTTTATTATTGACGACACTTTCTTATTTAATATGTAATCAGTTTAACATTTTGTAGATTACATTATTCTTTAATACCTTACAAAAGTGCATCCTTATTGGTCCTTAATAATTGCTCTCCCTACTCTGACACGCTAGTTACCAATTGATCTGCTATTAAAACAAGTTACGCCACTCAAAAATAAATTAAATATGTTACTACCTCAATTTTGACTCAAAATTAAAATTAATATTTATATATGATACATTTTCGTTCATAAATTTTAAAAATATTGAATATAGTCTTTTTAATTTAATTATGTTAACTTTTTTAGACGTGTTGAACGCGTTTCATGTTAGTATTGAAGTTGTTTACACCGTTTGACACATTATTGGTTCAATATTTGCTGAAAAATGTGTTCAAAACGTAATTGGGTTAAAAGAATTATATTCATTCATTTTTAAAGTTTAGAAACCAATATATATCAAAATTTCAGATAAGGACAAATTCAAATTTTGAGTCAAAGTTTAAGAACTAAAAACATATTTAATCCAAAAAAATGCCAAACATTATATTCTTTAAAAAATAAATACATTTTCAAAATTGTTATGTTTTATTAGTTGAAATTAATGAAAGGAGAATGCTAACCAGTGCCCTAAGAGCACTCGTTAAGGAATAATAAATGTGCTTTGATATCATCATTTTTACATTGAAAGCTGAAATAATTAAATACAGTACTTAAAATAGTATAAATGCACATAATAAATTTTATAAAGACAAAAATATCCTTTTAAATGTGTAGACAATAACTTACTGTTACAAAACAAGTTTTTGGAACTTTTAAGATCTCTACTAAAAAGAAAAAAATCAATTAAGTCTTAAATTGACACTTTAACTATTCTTTTTTGTAACAATTTTTAGATGTTTAACAGTATTTTTTTTGTTGGTTTTTCTGTTAATTTATATTTTCTTATGTTATTTTTTTTTAAGTTTTAGATGTTTAACACTATTTTTTTGTTGGTTTTTTGTTAATTTAAATTTTAACAACATTAAAATATAATTATTTTATTATTTAATTAGTTTTTAAATTTTATTTGTGAACATTAAATAAAATATTAAATACAATATTTATGGACATTTTTATCTTTTAAAAAAAATAAAATTACATTAATGATTATTAGATCAAATTTTATTTAATATTATAATTATTTATGTATTTTTATAAAATTTATTATATATTAATTATTCTTAACCAATAAAGTTGGAGCACGGTTAGCAAGACCCTTAACGAAAATGATAGAATTAAACTAGTGTTATATCTTATTTAATAAGCATCTTTCGTACAATTTACCACAATCAAAATTAAAACAACGTGTTAAGCAAAATCGAAGAGTCTCTTCTTGTCAGCATTCTCCTTGCACCAAGCAAGCCTAAGCAATCACCTCTATATTAGGCATATTGTATCAGAAATGGTGGACAAAGGAAAAGAAAAGAAAAGAAAATTTTACAGAATAATTTAGAAGTTGTTACAAAATTTGCAGGAGAGTCAGAGGGAGGATTTAAGATTCAAAATAAGCAAAAGAAGAGAAAGAAGCGCAAGAATACCGCCAGAAGAACCGATAACTCTGTAAATCCAGTAACGATCAAAGGCGGCAAGGGTTCGGTCGAGAAAAGCGGATAAAGCTATGCCGAAAATGAGAAGAAGTAAGAGAAACGGCAAGAAGGCATCAACGTTGATGGGTTGGTCTTCCTCTTCCAACTCACACTCCGCTTTGCGGTCTATGTAGAGTGGAGAAGCCACAGCCAGAAGCACCAACCCTATGGCAGCCAATCTCTCATATGAAGAAAATCTGCTACCTCTTCTGCAACCTCCAACTTCCATTCACTATTCTCTCTCTCTCTCTCTCTCTCTCTCGGCCTAATTTTGTTTCTGCCGGAGAGGTAAACCATCCAAATCTCAATTTCAATGTTCATGGCAAAAAGCTTCAGCTACACTCTCCTTTTCTTTTTTCATTCAACTAGTATTAGTATTTATCTACTCTCACAGTGCTTCCATCTTTATACTATCCTAAGTTTCACGATGTTATTATATCTGTATTTTTAACGATTATATCGGACATATTTTTCACCTTTTGGATTTTGATTATTTAAAAATTTCATTATTTTAATTTTAGAGCTTTTATTTGAAAATTTAAATAAATAAAACATTATGGTGTGAAAATGTGTGTTATTTTATTTTTAAACAGTGAAGAATCTTAATATGATTGAAGATATTGCCTTGGATACCAGAAATGGTTTGTTATTGATAAAGGTCCGGTTATTACATTGTAATATTGTATGGATATGAATAGGATTCTTCCATTAATAAAGCATAATATTCGCTGCTGTGCTAAAATTTTCATGCGGAATCTGATGCCTTCTCTGTAGTGGATGAATGTCCGTGCAAGATCAATAGTAAAGAAATGCAGAAGCTTCTTCAGTGTGTGCATTACCACATCACAAATACGACCTATTCGTGTTAGACTTATAGGTCAATTAAACATTTGTTAAGAATTAAAAGTTTTATATTTCCCTATAGAAATGAGAAAATTTAACATTTTATCTAAAAAATAGTGATAAATTAATTTCTTTTAAAATTTTGAATTGAATGTGGTATCATTATCTTGTAAGCAATAATATGGTGACTCATTAATATTGTGTTTCCATATGAATCTTCTCAATAGACTCATAAATATCGATAATTAGTTTTGTTAACTTGCTATATTGAAAGTCTCCTGATATAATATAACATCTTGAACATATATTTTATCAATGTTGTGTGTCATTTTTATATGTTTTCCTAGCGTTTATTTTTTTCATATCACTCCTTATTTTATTTTCTCTTTTGTTTTGCTCTAATAGTGTGTGAAACGATTAGTTTTCCCTATAAATTTAGTGTCCCGTAGTTGCTAATTCAGAAATTTACTTTACTTCATTGTCACTTCCACTTTTAACAAGTTAGACTTGGATCCTTTATCCTTCACTTCAAACAAAGAAGAAAACAGTGAATAAGAAAGTGTCGTCACCTATGAATGATTTGAGGTGAAGGATAAAAGATAAAAATAGATTTTAGATTCTTTATTCTTCATTTCTCCATGTAAGCTTTGTAGATTTTCAACTGCATCCTTCGTTTTAATTAAGTAACTTTTTTTCTTTGGATACTCTTCTTTATATACACATGTTTTATATTGTTTTATCCTTTAACTAATTATCATAATCACCCATCTTTTACAACAGTTAATATTATTTTAATAAAAAAAAACCCTCAATTTTTTTTTTTGAAGGAAGGAATACGTCCTCTATTATAACAATTATAAACGTTCTTAATTTAACTTTTTTTTTAACATAGAACTAAATCTATCTCTCAAGAAAACATAGATTGACAAGGCAGAGTACCAACTGTTTTCCAACTAGTATCAATATTATATTTCACATTAAATAAAACATGAACATTGTATAGAGGATCGTTTCTTAATGTGAAAAAAAAATAACCAAGTTAATTTCAGTGAATTGTGTAGACTTTTTAACAAGTATCAGATTCTGCGTAGTGAAGGATTTGAATGTGCACTTTTAAACATTTGACGATAAATTTTGCATATATTACAAGCATTCAGACACACACTACAAGATCTTGTGGTTGGCAAATTATTTAATTTTTCCCTTTTCGGTAAAAAGGCATTTTCTATGAAAAAGTGCTATCACGATGCTTCATAAAGTCAGTCGAGACTGAAGCAATGAATTGGGATGATACGGTCACAATAAAATATAATCCTTTCCATTCCTGAGGATGTCTCTTTTATGTTTAACTGAAAAAATGCAAAAAAAGCTATCATGCTTTTTAAAGTAAATGAAAGTTTAAATAAATGAATTAGATAGCACCATTTGTTGTGAACCATATATAATGCAGTTCCCTTACTTAATAACCTTAGGTTTATGAATATGAAATATATGTTGCAGGATGTATTAATTATCTTATGACAGAAGTGATAGACCAAATCATAATCAGGTACGCTTTTGAGAAGAATTACCTTGGGATTAATGTGTGTGTACTGAAAAAATAAAACAAAACAAATTGTGACTGTGATAGCTTGATCTTTCCACAGCAAAGTTCATAACTCTACAATCTTTGGAACCATAAGCTGGAAAATTGAGTTGCCTAGAACTAGCATAATTGGATGGAATTATGAATAGCAATTTATATGAATTGATAAACAGTGATAGGCACAAATAAAGTGTACCTAGCATGTTCTATTTAGCAGCACCAGGTGTCCTTGACTTGTTCCCTAGAAGCCGTCTCATCCATTTCTTCTGTGATGAAGTAGTAACATTAGAAGGTTGTAATGGTGGTGCAAGACCTTGTTGGGATCGCTCTGTGGGTGGGAGCTCAGCAGGAAGTGCAGCAGCAGTGCTAGTAAATGCATTTAGGACCAAAAATGCTAGAATGGGAGAGAGATCAAGTGTTCCTCCCAGAGGGGGAATAAGTCCACGGAATATGTTCAGGTATGGGTCACATATGGTGCTGAATCAAACAATAATCACTTTATTTAACACTTCAAAATCATTCAAACCAAATCAGATGTTATGTTATATATACTAACAAAGGAGGGTAACTCACCTGAGGGGACTAACGATTGAAGGAGGAGTGTTGGGAAACCATGTCAAAACAAGCCTAACAATGAGCAATGTGTTGTAAATGTTCAAGAAATTCAGAACCCCATTAGCCACAACCAACCCTGCCACCGAATCCCCAGGTAAAACAGCAGCAAAATTATGATTACCCACCAATCTCACGCTATCCTGTTTCCGAATCTGAACCCAAACACAACATTATTTTCGCCACATAAATACTAGCAAAAAGAGGAAAGTTTTTTAGAAGTACCTGGACGCATAGGGTGTGAAATTGGGAGGGGAGAGAGATGATTTTGTTGAGGAAGGGGTTCTGAGAAGCGAGGGAGTGGAGAAGGGTGAGAAAATGGTCGGCGGCGGCGGTGAATGATGTGTGGAGTTGCGGCGGAGAGAGGAAAGTGGCGAAGTTGGAATTGGGGAGCGTGAGAAAGGGAAGTGCAAAGGGTATTTGAGCATTTCCCCAACAATGGGAAACCTTCTTCTGTGTCTTCTCTATCTCCGTGGAGGAGTCATTAGTGTTGTTGGCACCCATTTTCGTTGGGTTCAGCTCAGGAGAGGAAACTCCAACCTGCATCTGTTTTATCTTACAACAGCCTCTGGAGCACAAATAGGATAACCTTATCGGCTTTCTCCATTTCCTTCTAAAATTTATTTGTCTCAGTTCTTAACTATTTCTTCTGAAATTATTAGTTTTTTTTTTTTTATCATAACCTTATTTAAACCATGTAAAAAATTATTTGTTTTACTGAAATTATTACCTTCAAATTTGTTTTCGTTTTCGGTACAAATTATCACATCTTGTAGCAAAACTATTGATTGATACAAGTTTAGGATAATTGAGTAATATATTCTTTTTCTTTTTTTTCTCCGAAGTATTATTTTTTTTTTCTTTAAATCTTTCAAATCCATATCACTCTTAACATTCCAAACAAAAACTTCTCACTTATTTCAAATTATTTTTTTAATGTGTTTTATTTATTATTTGACATTTACGCTCTATTCGCATTGAACGATTAGAGCGCAGATTTAAGATGATAGAATTGAAAAATAAATGTGTTGACATGTACAAATTTACAAGAGAGGATATGCATAGATGGGAAGGATTGATTACTTTTTCCATCTTACTAAAATAGTGCAGATTTGAAGAGATGAATCATAATTTACACAAATATCCTCCTAATACTCCTAAATTATATATATATATATATATATATTATATATATATATATTTATATATATATATATATTAGTATAATAAAATAATAAAAAAATAATATATATTTATAGTAATTAATAATATATAGTTATTAATAATAACAATAATAAATAATGTATATGTATAGTAATTAAATATAATAAAAATAATATTAATAATTATTATTATTATTATTGATAATAGTTTTAAATAATAGTAATTATTATGAAAATAATAATAATAATTTAATGTAATTTACTTTTTAATAATTTTTTTATTAAAATTTATTAAATAATAGTTTTTAAAATTTAATATTTTTAACTAATCTAAAAATTATTATATATATTTTTCTATCAAGGACATTTTAGTAATTTTAAAATTTTGTCTATTATAACTTTTTATTTTATCTATCAATCATTCAAATCACTCACTAACTATCATAAAATTTATTTTCAAATCCATTTACTTTACCCTCTAAATCCACTCAAAGAAACACACATCTTCATCCATACAAATCCATACAAATCTATACAAATTCATCTTCACACTCTCCCTCAAATCCATCCTCCATATGAACAAAGCCTTAGGGTGTGTTTATATCACTTGTGAAGATATTGATTTGATGGAAAGGAAAATAATGTATTTGAATGGATTAGAGGGTGAACTTTGTGTTGTTGTTCATTTGAAGGGATTTAGAGGTGAAATTGATTTGATTTAAGAGTAAAATTTATGAAAGTTGATGAATAATTTGATTAATTTGATAAATTAAATATTAACTTTAATAGAAAAAAATAAGATTACCAAATTGTCCTTGATTTTAAGAGTAATATAAAATTATAAATTAAATTTGTTTTAGAAAAAATATTTAAATTAATATATTAAAATAACACATTTTAATAAAAAAATACTTATAAAAATATTACAATAATAAAATTTAGAATTAATAATTACTTTTTCAACTTTATTTGTTTATAACAATAATCAAACATCTTTATTATTGAGAATAAATTTCTATGGAAACGTTCATGTAACATCCCTATTTTTAATTAAAATATATTATTTATTTTAAATAAAACATTTAGAAAATATTCTATTTTTACTAACGTTTTGTATTTTATTATGATGTAGTTTAAGCATTAAAAATATTATTTTAATAGGTGTGTGTGAAAAAAAATATATATATATGAAGAATTTTCTAAAAGAGAAAAAAAAAATAATAATATAGAAAAAAAAAGAAAAAAGAAGAAGAAGAAGAAGAAGAAGAAGATAAGATTATAAGAAAAGATAAGAAGAAAAGAAATAAGAAGATAAGAAGAAAAGATAAGAAGAAGAAAAAAAAAATTTTAAAAAAAATAAAAAGAAGATAAGATGAAGAGATAAGCATTATCTCTTTATTAATGTAAGTAATGATAGTTTTGAAAGAAAAATCTAAATAAGCACATGGCTTGCTTATATATATATATATATATATGAATGTTACGTAAAGGGAGGTGAGAAAGTGAGAAAGAAAGAAAGAAAGAAAGAAAGGAAGAAAGAGAAAGAAAGGAGAGAGAGAAAGAGAAAGAGAAAGAAGAGAGGGAAAGAGAAAAATAGGAAAGAAAATTTAGAGCAAAGATTCAAAGAGATCCTGGTCTTCTACAACTATTATTAGTGTGCTCTTCAATCAATAAGGTAAGGGGGAGTGAGGTTAAGCTCTTATATATTAATCTTGATAAGCTCATGGGTTTTATATTAATCTTTCATTTATTTTGACTCATATATTATTCTATTTACTTTCATTTATTATCCTCTTATATTTATTTTATTTAATCTCCAATTATATATTGATCCTATTTATTTATTTATTTTATTTTATTTATCTTCAGTTACGCACTGGTCCTATTTATTTATTTTATTTTATTTACCTCCAGTTACGCACTGGTCCTATTTATTTACTTTATTTTATTTGCCTCCAGTTACGCACTGGTCCTATTTATTTATTTATTTTATTTTATTTACCTCCAGTTACGCACTGGTCCTATTTATTTATTTTATTTTATTTATCTCCAGTTACGCACTGGTCCTATTTATTTATTTTATTTTATTTACCTCCAGTTACGC